>Ga0163216_100515_pt1 | contig 58347 bp, 53 predicted proteins | sample SynspAceP_FD_167610 | JGI IMG/M metagenome (GOLD analysis project Ga0163216, IMG submission 167610) | Saline lake microbial communities from Ace Lake in Antarctica - Synechococcus sp. Ace-P (Illumina Assembly) | ecosystem: Environmental > Aquatic > Non-marine Saline and Alkaline > Saline ...
AGTGAAGCTGACACCACATCATCGAGCCTAAGCCCTAGTGGCGCGATATACAGACGTTGATCCATCGAAATAGACCAAACCGCCCACATATCTCTTCAGATATTTAATTTTCAAATAACGTAGAAGACAATCATAAGCAGATACACATAAAGCGTATCCGCCAAAATGTCTTCAAAATTCTCGCTTCACTTCAAGACCCTCGCGTCTCCGCTCCAGCCCCTCCGCTCAACCGCCACCGCATCTCTGCGCCGCCGATAAGGGGGTTCTAGGGTTACTTCACTACAGCCGCAAGACCTTATTTCACGGTAATTGACCGAAAGGTCGATTTTCCGGAAGCCCACTGTATTTCATGTGCCAGAGTACCATATTTGTATAGAAAATTCCAATAAGTTCACCTTGACGCTCGTCAGATCCGGCACTGGTATTTGCATAAAGACGGCTTGGGTTTGGCCTCCGGGAAGACTGCTTCAATCGCTCAACACAACGAATCCGGCTGTGACACACCTCCACAGGTGGAATCGGAAGGATTCGCCTGCCACTCGGGTTTATTCCTCTATTTGTTTGGCCGCACACGGGCAGCACTCTTGTCTGCAAATGCGGCAAGACGTGCGCGCGCATCCGGCTGGGTATTCACCACTCCGGCGACAACGGCCTCTGCATAGGCTGCATCCATCGCCGACATATTCTGCATGTGGCTTACGGCAGAGCAGATCGCAAAATTGGACAGAGGCAAGTTCTGGGCAGCCTTGCGCGCCAGATCAAGCGCCGCATCAAAGCTGGAACCGTCGACGATATATTGCGCCAAACCCAGATCAACGGCTTCTTGCCCCTGATACACACGTCCTGTCAGCATCATGTCGATCATGCGTGATTTACCCACCAGATCGGTCACGCGGATTGTGGCCCCACCGCCGGTGAACAAACCCCGCTGGCCTTCGGGTAATGCAAAATAGGCCGTCTGGTCCATTACACGGATATGCGCAGAGCTGGCCAGCTCGAGCCCACCGCCCACCACAGCCCCTTGCAGGGCAGCAATCACAGGCACACCGCCATATTCCATTTTATTGAACGCCTCGTGCCAGCGCAGGCAGACGTGCATGAAATCAGCAGCACTACGGTCTTCGTTGTGATGCTCGATCAGGTCGAGGCCCGCACAAAAATGATCCCCCTTCCCGGCCAGCACAACAGCGCGCACACCGGCACGCGGCGCGGTTGAGAAGAATTCAACCAGCTCTTCAATGGTGTCGATATCAAGTGCGTTCCGCTTTGTCGGGCGATTAAGGGTCACAACCCAGACGCCGTCGTCGTGGGCTTCTACTGCGAGATTGGTAAAACGGGTGGGATCAATTGTGAGGGCCATGGGCATATCCTAACGCGGCAAGAGAATTTCATTGCCCATTTGGTCTGCTATTTTGGCCACAATCGCAAGCGGCCGAGTGACCGATGCCCTCACCTATCACACTATGCAGCCGCACTCAGCCGTGAGACCCGCCCGCAGAAATCAAAAAAGCGCACCCGGGGGGATGCGCCTGTGTTTTATTGCGAGATTTTTCCGGATGCCTAATGTGTCCAGGCCCCGCGACGCGCGGTTGCAAAATTCTCGCCATACCCGCCTGCGCGTATGTTCGGCTTGCGGCGGTTGGGCTCTTGTACTTGTGCATCAATGCCATGCTCGGCCGCATAAGAGATCGCATCTTCTTTGGTCGCAAATTGCAGCTTTACCTGACTTTGCGTATCCGCAGATGACGTCCACCCCATCAGCGGATCGACTTCGCGCGCCTCGGAGGGTGCAAACTCCAAAACCCAGTTATGAGTCTTGGCCGTACCGGATGACATGGCTGTACGGGCCGGTTGATAGATTCTCGCGCGCATTTTCAATCTCCGTCGGTATTCAAGGTGGATATGGCATGGCCGCCCTAGCGGATCAAGGCTCCTATCGGCATTCAACCAGAACCGTATAGGCACTGCCCTGCCGCGCCAGATCAACTGGATCAAGAACCTCCATGCCTTCCTGCAAAGCAGGGCTCACATCATTCTGGAACAAGAACAGCTTTGCAATCTCGCCCCTGATGGCGAAATTCACGTTCTGCGGCGTGATCCCCCGACTGGCCACATATTTCTGTTCGTCAAGTTTGGATACGACGACACCTACAATCGCACCGTTGCGGTCAATGACCGGCCCGCCGGAATTGCCCGGCTGGATTGGCGCAGTGATCTGCATGTTCACGGCATCGCCACCCAGCCCTTTGGCGGCGGAAATGGCGCCGCGGGTGACATTCAGCCCCCCCAGATCCTGACTGAGGGGATAGCCCATCACCGTCACATCGGAATTCAGGGGTGCAGGGGCGGCAGCAAATCGGGCAAATGCCAACTCCTTGTCCGTCTCGACCGTGAGAAGTGCCAGATCAAAGGTGTCCGATGTCTCCACTACCTTGGCAGGCATGCCGCCTGCGGTAATGCTGCTACACCCCTCGACCACATGCGCATTCGTCAGAACACTGCCCTTGGCCGTGACGATAAAACCGCTGCCGGTGCCGCGCAGATCCGGCACGCCAGTTTGCGCAGGTGCGGTGGCAGTAGCCACCTGCTCGGGTTCATGCGCATCGGTGTCATCCTCCCGCTCCAGCAGGGCGATGGTTTCGGTGATATAGGTGTTCAGCGCGCCACCTTGGGTGATCACGATCGCGGGGGAATACCCGTCCACAATACTTGAAGTAACAGCGCCGAAGATTTTTGCATCAGCGCGCTGTGCCGAAATCAGTACGGTAGACCAATACCCGCCAACATAGCGCGAGCGTGCATAGAGAAGATTACCATCTGCTGCTGTGGCGCGGGTCACGGCAAAATTATCACGCCGGACAGTATAAGGCCCGGCCGCAGTGCTATCGGTCTCCGAGACATAGGTATGGATGGCACTTGCCCGCTCGACCGGTGTGCGCGCAAAGGAATAGCGCAGGCTGTTGCCGCGATGCTCCCAGTTGGTGAAAATATCAGTATGGCTTCCCTCACGTCCTGCTGTCATCGGAAACAGGTAGGACATTTGCAGCCAGTCGTTGTGGAACATCGCCCAGCCGTCCTGCTCGATCAGGCTGAAGGTGTCAAACGCCAGTGCCGCCAGCTGCCAGTTTTCCGGCGCGGTCGAAAATTCGGCGGCGGCATAGCTGTCCAGCGCGCGCTGGCTCAGCCTGCCCCATTTGCCGTCCAGCAAACCGTTGTAATGGCCCTGAAACGCAAGGCCCAGCTGGGTATAGCGTTGATCATCCGATGAAAGTGCTGCCGCATTGGCGGTATCGGAAATGTCACCGCGCGCCGCACTGCTGGCCGCCAGCCGCGTCACACGCTGCACATAGCTGTTGCCGCTGGAGCATATCGCATCCTGCGGGATTCGCCCTGCCGCCTTGTCGCGCGCCAGCACTTGCGCGCCCGTGGCCGCCGGAATGATCTGTGATGTGACAGCAAACCAGCCGTTGGAAGCCTTGTATATCGTGATGTCGCGCTGCGCCCAGCGGTCGCGCACATCGTCCAATGCGGCGGACAAGCTGGGCCGTGATGACAGAACAACGGTGCAAAAGCCGTCCGGCACCATCGGACCTGCCAGCGCGGATGACGCCGCAAGCGCCCAGAACACAACAGCGGACCATATTCGCATCTGCACACTCCCCTAGATTCACTATACCTTTACCAATCATTCAGGCAAGAACATGACGCACTGACGCCACATTCTGTCCTTATGCCCCGCGCTGCGCCTTGAACCCTTGCCAAAACGGGGCATCTATACCCCACGCCCAACCGGAGACTGCCCCGATGCCCTATGCGCAAACCGACAAAAGCGACGTGACCGCACCCGTTCTGGCCAATGCCGCACCCGATGTGCGCAGCCGTCCCAAGCTGGAAGGCGGCAAGACCTTTGTCCTAAAGACCGAGTTCGAGCCCGCAGGCGACCAGCCGACCGCCATCAAGGAACTGTCCGAGGGCATCCGTAACGGCGAGCGCAATCAGGTGCTGCTGGGTGCTACCGGCACGGGCAAGACATTCACCATGGCCAAGATGATCGAGGAGACGCAGCGCCCTGCGATTATCCTTGCCCCGAACAAGACGCTGGCCGCACAGCTCTACGGCGAGTTCAAAGGCTTCTTTCCCGATAACGCGGTAGAATATTTCGTCAGCTATTATGACTATTATCAGCCGGAAGCCTACGTGGCCCGCTCTGACACCTTCATCGAGAAGGAGAGCCAGATCAACGAACAGATTGACCGCATGCGCCACTCTGCCACCCGCGCGCTGCTGGAGCGGGACGATGTGATCATCGTGGCCTCCGTCTCGTGCATCTACGGCATCGGCTCGGTCGAGACCTATGGTGCCATGACGCAGGATTTGACCGTTGGCAGGTCATACGACCAGCGGCAGGTGATCGCGGATCTGGTGGCGCAGGCCTACAAGCGCAACGATGCCGGTTTCCAGCGCGGCGCCTTCCGCGTGCGCGGTGACAGTCTGGAAGTCTTCCCCGCCCACCTTGATGACAGCGCGTGGCGGCTGTCTTTTTTTGGCGAGGAGCTGGAGAGCATCACCGAGTTTGACCCGCTGACCGGCGAGAAAACCGGCAGCATGGACCAAGTGCGAATCTATGCAAATTCGCACTATGTGACGCCCAAACCGACGATGAACCAAGCGATCATCGGCATCAAGAAAGAGCTACGCATGCGGCTGGACCAGTTTGTGAGCGAGGGTAAACTGCTGGAGGCGCAGCGGCTGGAGCAGCGCTGCAACTTCGATCTGGAGATGCTGGAGGCGACCGGCGTGTGCAACGGGATCGAGAACTATTCGCGCTATCTGACGGGCCGCGCACCGGGCGAGCCGCCCCCGACCCTGTTCGAATTTATTCCCGACAATGCGATTGTCTTTGCGGACGAGAGCCACGTCTCCGTCCCCCAGATCGGCGGCATGTATAAGGGTGATTTCAGACGCAAGATGACACTGGCAGAGCACGGCTTCCGCCTGCCGTCCTGCATGGACAACCGCCCGCTCAAGTTCGAGGAGTGGGACGCCATGCGCCCGCAATCGGTGTTTGTGTCTGCCACGCCCGCGGCATGGGAGATCGAGCAGACAGGCGGTGTGTTCACCGAGCAGATCATCCGCCCGACCGGCCTGATTGATCCCATCATAGAAATCCGCCCTGTGGAAATGCAAGTGGACGATCTGCTGGACGAGGTGCGTCTGGTAGCCGCAAAAGGCATGCGTACACTGTGTACCACGCTGACCAAACGAATGGCCGAAGACCTGACGGAATACATGCACGAACAGGGCATTCGCGTCCGCTATATGCACAGTGATATCGACACGATCGAGCGGATAGAGATCCTGCGCGATCTGCGGCTGGGTGCGTTCGACGTGCTGATCGGGATCAACCTGCTGCGCGAGGGCTTGGACATTCCCGAATGTGGGCTGGTGGCGATCCTTGATGCCGACAAGGAAGGCTTCCTGCGCTCGGAAACCTCCTTGATCCAGACCATAGGCCGCGCCGCCCGTAACGCCGATGGCCGCGTGATCATGTACGCCGACAAAATCACCGGCAGCATGGAGCGCGCGATGGGCGAGACAGAGCGCCGCCGCGTCAAGCAGATGGCTTATAACGAATTGCACGGGATCACGCCGACCACGGTGAAAAAGAACGTCGAGGATATTCTGGCCGGCCTCTACAAAGGCGATACCGACCAATCCCGCATCACGGCCAAGATTGATCACCCGCTGGCAGGCGGCAACATCAAGACTGTGCTGGACGGTCTGCGCACTGACATGCGCAAAGCTGCCGAAAATCTGGAGTTCGAAGAAGCAGCCCGCCTGCGTGACGAGGTCAAACGGCTGGAGGCGGTGGATCTGGCCATCGCAGATGACCCTATGGCACGACAATATGCAGTAGAGAAAGCCGTGGACGATGCCAAGATGAAATCGGGCCGCAGCACCATGGGCCGGGGTGGCATGCGTGGCGGGGTGAAACGGCGCGGGCGCTAAAGTGGCGCGGGTATCAGTTTCTTCGAAAAGCTGACCCGCCTGCCCTTGCCGATTGATCCTGTCACCAGCCAGCGCGCCTGCAAGGCAGGATGCGTGCCGCGCCACATGCGGAAGCGGTCATTGCTGACAATCTGGTGACGTCCCTGCGCGCAGGCCTTCAGCAACAGCGCATCCGCAGGGGTGCCCGCAGGTGCCGTAATCACCTCCGCCAGCGCGCCAAGTACTGCCAACTCGCCCTGCCCAATGTGCCGCCCGATGCTGTTATCAAAGTAAACCACAGGCGCAAAACGGCGCGCGACCAGCGCACGCACCACCCGTTCTGGCACATCCACCTGCGCCTGCCCACCCTTCCAAAACAACACGTTAGAGCCGTCTATGAGGATTGTCCGTGTCATCAGCGGCGCCTTCCTTCAGAAATTTCCGGAACCAATTGCCCGCACCTGTGTTTGTATATCAATAACACTGTCAGCAAAAAATGGAGTTTTCAAAATGGAATATGGCCTTCTCGGACTTCTGGTTCTTGTCGCGGACATCTATGCAATCTTCCAGGTTTTCTCGTCGCGCGCCTCTGGCCTCAGCAAGATTCTCTGGACCATCGGCATCCTGATCTTCCCCGTTGTCGGGTTCATCGTCTGGCTGATCGCAGGTCCACGCGGCGGCACAGTCAACGCCTGACATCTTGGCGATAACACGAAAGGGTCTGGCAACACTGCCGGACCCTTTTTCCATTTCGGTAACACTTTCTTAACGCTGATTAACCAATATCAAGGACAGGAGTGTCCCTATGGTATTGCGTCTGGTCCTGCTTTTGATCTGTCTGGCCCTGCCGCAAGAAGGGACAACTGGCCCGTGGCTGCGCGAAAAGGGCAGCACGTTTACCGCTGTCTCCATCGCTGGCACCTATTATCTGGACACGGCCACCCAGACTTATATCGAATACGGACTGACTGAAAAAATCACAATTGTCGCGGATGTAAGCACCGCGCGGTTCCTCTACGCACCCCCGTCGGGTTATGCCACGCTGTCCTTTCGCCGAGCACTCGGGGCAAAAGACGCCACATCGAAATGGGCCTATGAGGTGGGCGTCGGCACCGGCTGGATTGGCGAGATGCTGCTGCCGCATGTCCGCACCGCCCTCAGCTGGGGGCGGGGAGTGACTTGGGGCAAGAAATCCGGCTGGATGACCGTGGAGGGTGCTGTGGTTTGGGATATGACCTATGCACTGCATGTCGCAAAACTCGACACTACGGTGGGGCTGAACCTGACCGAAAAGACAAAAGGCATGATCCAGCTCTACGCCATGCATGCGGCAGGCGAGAGTATTGCTACAATTGCGCCATCGGTTGTCTACAGCCCCGAGAATACAAAGTTCAGCATTCAATTCGGCACCGAAAGCGAGATAGGACGTCTCTATAATTCCGCCGTAAAGATCAGCATCTGGCGGGAATTTTAGGGATAGCTCCGGCGCAGAAATACGCCGGAGCCGAAGGTGTCAGACTACGTCGTTATCCATACGCGTGGTCACAGCAATCTTGCCGCGCACCGGCTCCGAGAATACCACATGGACCTGATCGGCATTTGGCCCCTGCTGTGCGCGCACAAACGGGTTGCTATAGTTCAGCGCGTTGGCCGCATTGCGCACACCGCCGCGCACCACCACAGCATCCACGCTAAGTGATCGCGCTCCGAACGGCAGGCCTGCGCCGGTGTCCAGCACCCATGTCTGCGCGTCAGAGTTTTCGGTAAACTCCAGCAGATGCGGGTTGGCGACAGGGTTGTTCACCCCGTGAAACGAATTGCCCTCAAACCGCACATTGCGCATGCGGGTAAAGTTCAGATCGGCAAAGCTGGTATCCACCCGCTCGACCCGCTCCACAAAGCCGTTGATACTGCGAAAACGGTTGCCCGCCACGTTCAGGCCGTTGATAAAATGACCAGCGCCATAAGGTTTGACAATCAGATAGCTAAAGCTGGTCGCCACCTCGCCCGACAGGAAAATATTACTGGTGATATCCATCGCGCTGAACGAGAAGCCGCCATTGAACCCCGGGCTCGGGTCCCGCTCGTTGGTCCATTCGAAGAAGGCGTTGTCAACATAGTTGTTGGTAAACACGCACGATGCGTAGGCCTCGGCCATGACCACGCCCGCAGAGCGGATGCCCCCGTTCACCGTATCGCCCTGGAAAAAGTGGTTGCCCACAATCAGATGATTCTGCCCCGTCATCACGGCAAAGTGGCGGAACCGCTCGGAACGGCAATTGCGCAACTTCACATCATTGGCGTTCACGTTCAGCGCGATGGTTGTGCGCTGCGAGACCGGCAGATCATTCTCGGCAGACAGGAACTGGCAGCGCTCGATGAACATGCCCTGACAGCCGCCGCCCATGGACGTAATCCCGCGGTCTTTCGGCGTGGTGATAAAACAATCGCGGATGGTAAAAATTGTCCCCGCGTTGGCCAGCATGATACCACTGCACAGCTCTTGGCACTGGAATTCGATGTTGTGCAAAATGAACTTTGCGATCACGTCAAAGCCGCTGAAATCCAGCATGTATTTATAGCGCCGGAAGGTGAAGTTCTGCGTGCCCGCCGCATCATACAGCGGCCCGTTCAGCGTCAACTCGCCGCGCGCGACGTTCTTGCCGCGCACATAGATTTCGCGCCCGACACCCGCACCGCTGACATGGCTGCCAATCGGGATATTCGCCACATTCGCCACGTTCTTGAGCGTGCGCGCATCGTTGGTATTATAAGTCGCCTGCGCGGTGATCGTTGTGGTGGCCCAGTCACCGCCCGTCAGCGCGATCAGCTGCCCGTTGTGGATCGCGCGCCGCGTCTCGTAGCGGGTGCGGTTCGGCACGGCTGCCTGCAAATCAATAGGCTCGGTCAAGGCCACCTTGCGTCCACCCAGATCCAGCGATTCATGGTCTGAATTGTTCAACAGCGCCTGAAACGCTTTCTTGAATGCCAGCTCCTCGTTGCCGAATGCCTCGATGTAATTGGGCAGATCGAAGTTGCGGCGCAGCAGCAGGATTGCCGCAGTCGGCATCGTGACTGTCCCTTCAAACTTGGTGCGCGTGTCAAAGGTGACGTCACCATTAAGCTGGAACACACCAGACGGGATCAGCACAGTCCGCCCGTTGGCAGCCGCATTCGCTGCCTCGAAAGCCGCCGTATCGTCGGTTGTCCCGTTGCCCAGCGCGCCGTAATCGCGCACATCGACCGTCGAGACGATATCCCCCAGAAACAGGTTCGAGACATCGTTGATCTCGATATCATCCACCCGCACAACGCCGCCGTTTTGGCCAATAAGGTCAATGCCGAAATGGCCGTAGGCGGCACTGGCACCCCAGACCATATCCACACCGGCACGGTTGCCGATCCCGATGATTGCACTCACTTCAACCACTGCGCCATAGGTGGTCAGCGGTGTTGCCACGCCTTGCGTCACCACACCCGCAATCGCCGCACCGCCCGATTGCGCCGCATAGGCTGCAATGCGCACCGAAGGCAAATTACCGCTGACCGCTTTCACGCGCACTTTGACCTGCAGATAGGTGCCCGGCACAACCGGCGTCTGTCCCTTGTAGCGCAGGCGCTGGGTCGCATCGGTCTTGAGAATTTCCAGCGCTCCGCCAAAATCCTGATCGGCAGGCACGAAAGCCGCCGTGCCGGAGTTGGCATAGCTTGGTGATCCGTTGGTTCCGTTGCCGTTCGAATATGCACCTAGTCCCTGTGAATAGGGGGCAGGCGTAAATATAGCCAATGTCATAGATATCCCTTTCGCGCTTCTCCGGCGCAACTGCCGGACACAGTCAGGGAAATATCAACGGGGCGTTAATGCGGCGCTAGGACACCGTCACGGTGGTGTTGCGTCCTCAAACAGCAGCACCGGGCGCGTCAAGGATCTGCACACCGCTGATCCGCCAGCCCTCGGCCATTTGCATCATGCGGTACTCAAGATAATGGAAACGGCCCTTGGCATCGGCAATCTGAACCTTCTGCCAATACGTCCCACCCTCTTCACGTAATTCCAGGAAATCCACCGCCGCAGGCCGCCAAACCATTGGATACCCTTGGCTGACCATGCGGCCAAAATTTTGGGGGTTCTGGAAAAAGCCCTGCAACTCGGGGCTGGCAAAGGTGAACGCCGTTGCGAAATCATCCGCTTTGAAAGCGTCAAACTGCTGCGTGATCACCGCGCGGATGTCGGCCTCTTGCGCCTGTGCGCCCGTCACACACCATACCGCAAATACGGCTGCCAAGATTATCTGTCTCATCGCATCCCTCCAGCTTGTGTGACTTAAGGTAAATCACGCAAGCCGGAGGGCAAGAGTTTCACGCCGAGATCAATTTTCCCGCCAGCGCATCGTCTATCAGGACGATCGTCTCTGCGACACCGTAGAGCGCGATAAACCCGCCAAATCGCGGCCCCTGCGACGCGCCAAGCAATACTTCATACAGCGCGGTAAACCAGTCGCGCAGCGGGTCAAACCGCTCTTTTCCCACTGCAAATACCATCGTCTGCAAGGCATCGGCATCCAGCCCGCCCTCCCAGACAGCCAGCTGTGCGCGCAGGTCTTCCAGCGCCTCGCGCTCCAGATCGCTTGGCGCACGGAAAACACGCTCCGGCTTCACAAAATCGTTGTAATAACGCACGGCATAGCCCGCCGCCGCATCCATTCCGGGATGCGTTTGCGCAGTCGCCTCTGGCGCATACCGCTGGATAAAGCCCCACAGCTGCGCCTTATCCTCCGCAGAGGACACAGAGGCGAGGTTCAACAACATCGAAAACGGCACAACCATGTCGGACACCGGCACATCACCGCCGTGGATGTGCCAGACAGGGTTGTTCAGCCGGCCCTTGATGTCCTGCGTCTCATAGGCGCGCAGCTGTTGGTGGTATTCGTCCACAGCCTTCGGGATCACATCAAAATACATCCGCTTCGCTGTCTTCGGCTTAAGATACATAAAATACGACAGAGATTCCGCACTTGCATAGGTCAGCCATTCGTCAATCGACAGACCATTGCCGGAGGTCTTGGAAATCTTGTGCCCGTCCTGATCGAGGAAAAGTTCATAACTGAAATGCTCTGGCGCCCGCGCACCAAGGATCCGGCAAATCGAATCGTAGATCGGCGTATTGGTGGAATGGTCCTTGCCGTACATCTCGAAATCGACACCCAACGCCGCCCAGCGCGCGCCAAAATCCGGCTTCCATTGCAGTTTGACGTTGCCGCCGGTGACCGGCAGCGTCATTTCCTCGCCCTCTGGTGTGTCAAAGGTGATCGTGCCCGCCTTTGCATCCACCTTTTTCATCGGCACATACATCACGCGCCCTGTCTCGGGGTGGATCGGCAGAAAGATCGAATAGGTCTGGCGGCGTTCCTCGCGCAGGGACTTCAGCATCACTTCCATGATCTCGTCGTATTTCTCGGCAGCGCGCAGCAGGATTTCATCGAACTGGCCGGTGCCGTAGAACTCGGTCGCGGAATAAAACTCGTATTCGAACCCGAAAGTATCGAGGAAACGGCGCAGCATCGCGTTGTTATGATGGCCAAAGCTCTCGTGCGTGCCAAACGGGTCAGGCACCGAGGTCAGCGGCTTTTGCAGATGCTCCACCAGCGCCTCCGCATCTGGCACGTTGCTGGGTACTTTGCGCATGCCGTCCAGATCGTCGGAGAAACAGATCAGCCGCGTGGGAATATCGCTGATCTCTTGAAACGCACGCCGGATCATCGTTGTGCGCGCGACCTCGCCAAAGGTCCCGATATGCGGCAGACCCGAGGGGCCATAGCCCGTCTCGAACAACACATAGCCCTTTTCCGGCATCTTGCCCGAGAAGCGTTTGAGCAGCTGGCGTGCTTCTTCAAAAGGCCACGCTTTGCTCTGCATTGCTGCATCCCGCATCTCAGACATATCAAACTTCCCGATAATACCAGCGGCGCCCTATCGCGCAACTGTGGCTTCATCTATTGCGCAAGACCCATGCCGTCAATATTCTGCCGGAAAACGAGCAGCCAAAGGAAAATGACATGACAAACGACCCCTCTCTGGCGCTCAGCGCACAAGATTGCCTTGTAGCGGTAATGATTGCGGTCTCCGTCTCCGACGGCGATATCGACACAACCGAACTGGTCAAGATCCAGACTGCCGTGAACCTGCTGCCGATCTTTGCAGATTTTGACGTGGACCGGATCAAGACCGTCAGCCAGATGGTGTTCGATCTGTTCGAACAGGAGGACGGCCTTGATGCCCTGTTCGGCCTGATCAAGGAGGCCCTGCCCGACCGCCTGAACGAGACAGCTTACGCGCTGGCCTGCGATGTTGCCGCTGCCGATGGCAGGCTGGAGGAGGCCGAGCTGCGCTTGCTCGAAGAAATCCGCTACGAGCTGAACATCGACCGCCTGCATGCCGCCGCGATCGAGCGGGGCGCGCGGGCACGCCATCTGTCGTAAAAGTTAAGCTGCGTAGAGAATCGCCCAACGCTCGATCAGTTGTTGCTGCATCCGCTTGGCACGAATGTTCCATGCGCTTCCACCGGGGGGATCTTCGCGCTGCGCACGGGTCAGTGTGTCACGGATAGCCTCGTCAGAGGCAAAAATCGCAAAGGCCATCTCGGTCCCGTCGGGCGCTGTAAGATACCCCGCCAGCGACGATACGAAATTCAGCGTGCCCGTCTTGGCGTCGGCCTTGACCGGATGATTGGCTATCACCTTGCGCTGCGCATCACGCATCGTCACAGGCTTCAGGATAGTGCGGAAGCCTTTCCCGTGCGCTTTTATCAGCGCCGCAACCATGTCGGCTACTGTCAGGCGGCTGTCCTCGCCAAGACCCGAATGATCAACCAGCGCCGCGTCGGGCATCGCCAGTTGCGCGTTCGCCCACAAATCCATCGCCTGCGCAGAGGCTTTGAGGCTGTCAGGTGCGCCGCCCCGTGCAGCCGTCGCGGCAAGGCCCATCATCTCGGCAGTCAGGTTCGTTGACCACTTCAGCATGTCTTGCAGGATGCTGCGCAAATCCGCACTCTGGTGGCGCACAATAATCTCGCCTTGCGGCAAGGTGCCAATCACGACAGGCGCGCCAAGGCGAATGCCGTAGGATCCTGCAAGGCTCTGGAACACTTCGCCCGCGTACAGCCCCGGCTTGCGCACCGGCAACCAGCGCGAACCGCTGCCACCCAGCGCGCCCCGCGCAACAGTCCAGGCATCTACACCTTGACGGCTCTCGTACGTATAGACGGGCGCGGCACGGTCCTTGATCTGCATCGCAGCCATCCGCACGGCGGGGCGGTATTTGTCCGTCCGGCCCTCCATCGTCACCGCATAATTCGCGCCGGTGCGTTTCCATTCGAAATGCACACGGTTGTAATTCAACGCCAACCCCGACACGCCGGGGTTATAGCCAACCTGATCGGGCTGATCGGGATCAATACGCGCAAAAACCGGCAGGCTCGCCTCGAACACCTTGAGCGCGCCGCGCACGCCGGTTATGCCCGCAGCCTTCAGATTTGCCGCCATCGCGGCCAGCATATCGGTGTCAAGCGCGGGATCACTCCCGCCGACCAGCACCAGATCACCCAGCACCTCGCCATTCTCGACGCCGCCCGTGGCCATCAACTTTGTCTCGAACCTGTGGTCTGCGCCCAGCGAATCAAGCGCATAAAGTGCCGTAATCGCCTTGGCGACACTTGCAGGCGGTCGCGGCGTAGATGCGTCAAAACTCTCCACTGCCAGACCCGTCTTCAGATCGGCCACTACAAACGAGACTTTACCCGCCAGTTGCGCTTCTTTCAGAATATCTTCGACACTCCGCACGTTCCGCTTGGACAAGTCCTCGCCGCGCATAACAGGCCTTAGCGATACCTTGGGTGCTTCGGCCAACACAGAGGCACCGGACAGGCAGGCCGCCGCTGCTGTTCCTAAAAAATATCGCCGTGAAAGAGCATGTGTCATGCTTTACGGTTACCCCAAGTTAACCACATGCTTCAAGCACCGATAATCTCCTTTTCCCCACCCGCCGCTGCATGATACCGCACAGCATGCAACGCGCCGTCCTCATCATGTTTCTGGCCATGTCATTGATCCCTGCGGGGGACAGTGCCGGCAAGCTGTTGACCGGCACTTATGACGTAGCCCCCCTGTTTGTGGCATGGTCTCGGTTTCTGGTGGGCGCGGTTCTGGTCCTGCCCTTCGTGCCGCGCACAGCATGGCGCCTTTTGCGCAACTGGCGCATCTGGGTGCGGGCCACGCTGCTGGCGGCCGGCATCAGCTGCATCCAGACAGCCCTCCAGACCACAGATGTCGCGACTGTCTTTGCCGCCTTTTTTGTCGGCCCCCTGCTCAGCTATCTGCTGGCCGTGATGTTCCTGCGCGAGCCTGTGACAGCCCTGCGCACGGCGCTGGTGATCATGGGTTTTATCGGTGTTCTGATCGTCGTGCGCCCGGGCATGGGGGCCACGGCAGGCGTGCTCTGGGCGCTGATGGCTGGCACATTTTACGGCGTTTTCCTCACGATGTCGCGCTGGCTGGGTCCCTTGGGCACCCCGATGGAGATGATCCTGACCCAGCTTGTGATTGCGGCGATTGTGCTGCTGCCCTTCGGGTTGTTCAACTTTCCCGCACTGTCGGGGACGGTTGCCGCCCTTACCCTCACCTCTGCCGCCTGCTCCATGCTGGGCAATTTGCTGCTGCTCTATGCCTATAAACTGGCGCCGGCCACGCGCATCGCACCGCTGGTCTACTTCCAGCTGGTCGCCGCCGTGGGCCTTGGTTGGACCGTCTTCGGAGAACTGCCGGACGTCTGGACATGGGCAGGCCTGCTGGTGATCATCACAGCCGGTCTAGGCTCAGCCCGCCTGCGCTGACCAACCACCCGCCGCACGAATCGCGGAGGAAGATACGTCCATCATCGGCACATTCACAAAACACCACGCGGGCGCCTGTGCATGTGCCAGCATGCGACTGGCAGATGCCGGTATCCGGTAGGGTGCATAAAGCCGTGATGTCCGGCTCGTTCGCGCTGAAATACCCTCGTCCGGCCGCGCGAGGATGCCCAGCGGCACATTCTGCGCGATCTCGCGCCAGTCCTGCCACAAATGGAACTGCGCCAGATTATCCGCCCCCATCAGCCAGACAAACCGCTGTTTCGGGTAGAGCCGTTGCAGGGCGCGCACCGTCTGCGCCGTATAGCGCGTGCCCAGCCGCGCCTCGATCCCTGTCACTTGAACGCGCGGATGATCCATCACGACCCGCGCCTGCGCAATCCGCTGCGCCAATGGCGCTGGTCCCCGTGCTTTCAGCGGGTTGCCGGGGCTGACCAGCCACCAGACGCGGTCCAGACCAAACCGCTTGAGCGCCTCGCGCGTGATGTGCGCGTGCCCCGCGTGGGCAGGATCAAACGACCCGCCCAGCAATCCGATCGCCTGACCGGCAGTTGCATATGGAATATCATGGCGCAAAACGAAAACGGCCCCCGAGGTGTCTCAGGGGCCGAAGGAACGGTACGTGCCGCCATTTGTCAATCAAATCAAGTCTAGTGCTTGTGCTTGACGATCTCGCCAGACTTCAGTCGGCTGAAATAGCTGTTCATCTCACGCTTGACGATCGGCATCAGGAAATACAGCGCCGTAATGTTCACGACCGCCATCGCAAAGATCATCGCATCAGAGAAGTCGATGACAGCACCCAGCTGCGCCGCAGCACCCACGATGATGAAAAAGCAGAAGATCAGCTTGAACACCAGCTCGGTCGTCTTGCCTTCGCCAAACAGATACGTCCATGCCTTCAGCCCGTAGTACGACCAGCTGATCATGGTGGAGAAAGCGAACAGGACCACCGCAATTGCCAGCACATAGGGGAACCAGCTGAAACCAGTGGCAAATGCCGCCGAAGTCAGTGCCACACCAGAGGAGCCGTCAGCCGTCTGGATGGCAGTGCCTGCCTCGTTCAGGACATAAAGGCCCGTCGCAGGATCAACCACCAACACGCCGGAAATCGTGATCACCAGCGCCGTCATGGTGCAGATCACAACCGTGTCGATGAAAGGCTCCAGCAGGGAGACGACACCTTCGGTCACAGGCTCTTTTGTCCGCACGGCAGAGTGTGCAATCGCGGCCGAGCCGACGCCCGCCTCGTTCGAGAACGCCGCCCGCTTGAAGCCCTGAATAAGCGCGCCAACAAAACCGCCTGCCACACCAAGGCCGGTAAACGCACCCTCGAAGATCTGGCCAAAGGCCCAACCGATCTGGTCATAATTCACAATCAGGACCATCAGCGCCGCAACCACATAGAGCACGCCCATAAACGGCACGACTTTTTCGGTCACATTCGCGATGGACTTGATCCCGCCGACAATCACCGCGAACACGATCACGGCAAAGATCACACCTGTGATTACACCGCTGAAATCACCGGTAATCTGAGTAATCTGCGCATGCGCCTGATTGGCTTGGAACATATTCCCGCCGCCCAGCGCACCACCAATGGTAAAGATCGCAAACACGATCGCAAGGAAACGACCGCCCGGCAGGTTACGCTCCTTGAAGCCCTTAACCATATAGTACATCGGACCACCCGACACGGTTCCGTCCGGATATTCGTTCCGGTATTTCACGCCCAGCGTACATTCCGTGAACTTGGAGGCCATGCCCAGCAGGCCCGCGACAATCATCCATAACGTGGCCCCCGGCCCACCGATCCCGACAGCAACCGCCACACCCGCGATGTTGCCCAGACCGACAGTCCCCGAAAGTGCCGTCGTCAGAGCCTGAAAGTGGCTAACCTCACCCGCATCATTGGGGTCAGAATAGTCACCTTTAACAAGGCTGATCGCATGACCGAAGGCCTTGATCTGGATAAAGCCGAAATACACCGTAAAAATTGACGCAGCCACAACCAGCCACATCACGATCCAGGGGAAATTCGTGCCGGGCAGGTTCATAAAGATCAGGTTGACGAACCAGCCGGTCGAGCCTGCAAAGATGTCGTTGACCTTCTGGTCAAACGATACCGCCTCTTGGGCGGCAGCAAGTGTGGGAAGGCTCAGCGCTGTGGCCGCGATCCCGCTTGTGATGAGTTTTTTCATATCAGTCCCCTTATGGAATAACGGTGATCGGCACGCTGGACGCAGCAACCAGCCGCCCCGTCACGCCACCAAACAACCGCTCTTTCATATTCCGCTCACCCATACGGCCCACGACGATCTGCGAGGCTCCGTGCGTCTTGGCGAGGCTTTCCAGAATATCGGCCACATCACCGTGCTTGACGATGCCCTCAACGGTGCAGCCTTCGGCTTCCGCCTGCTGCACGGCAGGCCCGACAACCCGCTCGTGCGCAAGGTTCAGCTCTTCTTCGCGGCGCGCATGGCGCTTTTCGTTCTCCTCCGCGGTCTGGAAACTGAACGGCGACCATTCGATGACATAGACCAGCAGGATCCGGCAATCGCCGATCAGCTTTGCACGGGTCTTGGCGAAATCCAGCGCGCGCTTGCCCGCGTCGGATCCGTCCAGCCCCACGATAAGTGTGGTTTGAGACATAACTTTTTCCCTGTTTTCGACCGTATTAAACTTCGGTCTGGTTGCTTTCGGGCGTTAGGCACCCCCCGAATACGTTCATGATAGCAACTAGAGCTGCGACATTTTGCCTTAATTTTTTATAAATTCAGGGAAATGATCCGCAATTCTCTAATTTTTACGGTAAAACGGATAGATATTTGCAGCCAGTCCCATATCTACACAACGGTGCGCTCAAGCCCCTCAAGCTGAGTCGCCGCCTGTGGTACAGCGGCAAAACACCCGTACAATGCAGCTACCGTTGATATTGGACCGCACCCCAGATATTGCAGGGCAAATTCTGACACACACACCGAGGAGTCGCGCCATGGCCGCTTATCAATACGTCTATCACATGCAGGGGGTCTCCAAGGCCTATCCGGGCGGTAAAAAATGCTTTGAAAACATTCACCTGAACTTCCTGCCGGGTGTGAAAATCGGTGTGGTCGGCGTCAACGGCTCGGGTAAATCCACGCTGATGAAGATCATGGCGGGACTGGACAAGGATTTCACCGGCGAGGCCTGGGTGGCCGAAGGTGCGCGTGTGGGCTACCTCCCGCAAGAGCCAAAGCTGGACGAGACGTTGTCTGTGCGTGAAAACGTCATGCTGGGTGTTGCCGGCAAAATGGCTATTCTCAACCGTTATAACGAACTGGCGATGAACTACTCTGACGAGACAGCGGACGAGATGGCAGCCCTGCAAGACCAGATCGACGCCGAAAACCTCTGGGATCTCGACAGCCAGATCGACGTCTCCCTTGAGGCGCTACGCTGCCCGCCCGATGATGCCGATATCTCCAAGCTGTCGGGCGGCGAACTCCGCCGCGTGGCCCTGTGCAAACTGCTGCTCGAAGCGCCCGAAATGCTGCTGCTCGACGAGCCGACCAACCACCTTGACGCAGAAACCATCGGATGGTTGCAACAGCACCTGATGGCCTACAAGGGCACGATCCTGATCGTCACCCACGACCGTTACTTCCTGGATGATATCACCACATGGATTCTGGAACTGGACCGTGGCCGTGGCATCCCGTGCGAAGGCAACTATTCCGACTGGCTGGAGCAGAAGGCCAAGCGCCTGTCCCAAGAAGGCCGCGAAGACAAATCCCGCCAGAAAACGCTGGAGCGCGAGCTGGAATGGATGCGTCAGGGCGCCAAAGCCCGCCAGTCCAAATCAAAAGCGCGGATCAAGTCCTACAACGAAATGGCCGACCAGTCCGAGCGTGAAAAGCTGGCAACCGCCCAGATCGTTATCCCCAGCGGCCAGCGTCTCGGCTCCAAAGTGATCGACGTGACCGGCCTGACCAAGCACATGGGCGACAAGCTGTTGGTCGAGAACCTCGACTTCTCGCTGCCGCCCGGTGGCATTGTCGGCGTGATCGGCCCCAACGGTGCGGGTAAATCAACACTGTTCAAAATGCTGACGGGTCAGGAAACACCGGATGCGGGCACCATCGAAGTCGGCAACACTGTGCAGCTGTCCTATGTGGACCAGTCGCGCGATGATCTGAACGCGGATGACAACGTCTGGCAGGCCATTACCGGCGGTGCTGAATTGATCACGCTGGGCGATGCGGAAGTGAACTCCCGCGCCTATTGCTCGTCTTTCAACTTCAAAGGCAGCGACCAGCAGAAGAAGGTCGGTCTGCTGTCTGGCGGTGAGCGCAACCGCGTCCACATGGCGCGCCTGCTTAAATCCGGCGGCAACGTGCTGCTCCTTGATGAGCCGACGAACGATCTGGATGTTGAAACCCTGCGTGCCCTTGAGGATGCGCTGGTGGACTTCGCAGGTTGCGCGGTTGTCATCTCCCACGACCGTTTTTTCCTTGACCGCATCTGTACCCACATCCTCGCCTTTGAGGGCGACGCCCATGTGGAATGGTTCGAGGGCAACTTTGGCGACTATGAGGAAGACAAAAAGCGCCGTCTTGGCAAAGACGCGCTAGAGCCCAAGCGCCTCAAGCACAAGAAATTCATGCGCTAACAAAGCGACACAGGGGGCGAAACCCACATCGCCCCCTTGTGATTTTTGACGGTGCGGCAGAGCCTGTTTCGCCCGCTTTGACAGATTCGAAAACCCTGTAAGGCTTCCGTTATTTGAGCAAAATTTCAAAAGCTCAAAAGCTCCCTAAGGCAATAATCGCGGCGACGTCTGATTTCTCTTTATATGATCTCTCATATATTACAATGGATTAGGCGCAGGCCACCGGCGACGAGCATTTCGCGGGCGGTACGGCAGATCTCTGCCGCTTGTATCCATGACACTTGAAATTCGGCCCTGTTTATGCTTATTATGAAGTTGCGAACGTTATCTTTATCCAGACCACTGTCTCCGCTACCGCGTTCAGTCTCTCGATTACAGACCGACCAAGCCGGGCCATCGCACACCGCGGATGGCATCTATCGAACGGGAGACTACGGAATGGCTACTGGCACCGTAAAATGGTTTAACACAACAAAAGGCTTCGGCTTTATCGCACCCGATGGCGGCAGCAAAGACGTGTTCGTGCACATCTCCGCTGTCGAGCGCGCAGGCCTGACCGGTCTGGCCGACAACCAGAAAGTGACCTTCGACATCGAAGCAGGCCGTGACGGCCGCGAGTCCGCGACAAACATCTCGCTGGCCTAAATCGTCGCCTCGGGCTGATCTGTAGCCCGAAAGCATCGTTTCACAATAATTTGACCGGCCATTCCCCCGCGAATGGCCGGTTTTTTCGTTCTGGGCTTGAATTTTCGGACGCGTTTAGGACAGTAGGTCAATCCCATGCTGCAAAAGGATCCACATATGCTCCGCCGTACATTTATCGCAAGCACGCTTGCTGCCACCGCCCTCCCCCAAATTGTTTCCGCACAAGCGGCAGCGTTTGATGCAACACCCCAGATGGTGCGCGTCAAAAAAAGCTATAAAGTCGGTGAGCTGCTTATCCTGCCGCGCAGTTACTACCTGTATTTCGTCACCGAAACGGGGCAGGCGATGCGCTATGGCGTCGGTGTTGGCAAAGCAGGTCTGGAATTTACAGGTTCCGCGACGATTGCTGTTAAAAAGGAATGGCCCACATGGCGTCCGACCAACGAAATGATCGAGCGTGATCCAAAGTCCTACGCCCGCTTTGTTGGCAACACCGAAGCCCAGCCTGGTGGTCCCGGTAATCCGCTCGGTTCCCGTGCACTTTATCTGTTCCAGGGTGGCAAGGACACATACTTCCGAATTCACGGAACCACACAGCCTAAATCCATCGGTCGCTCCGTGTCAAACGGATGCATCCGCATGCTGAACGAACATGTTCAGGATCTGTACAAGCGTGTACCCATCGGGACAAAAGTTACCGTACTCTGAGAACCCTGACTTTATTGCAAAAGGCCGGTGATAAAGTCGGCCTTTTTTACGCATATTTCAGGTATGGGCACTTGGTTTATCCTCTTGCACCAACCGCACATGCACCAGGATCGGCAAAAAACCATCGGTTTGGCTAATATAACACCTCTCACCCTTATCATGCAGCAGCCTGCCTGCCGTCGTCCAAGTATATGGCGCAAGTGAATACCTTTGAGCCCCAGTCATAGCAGGTGACTATGCCGCAGGTTTTGCAAGCGTCCGAACATGGTCCCGATCCGGTTATCTTTTCCACCATAATGCCTGTTGTTCTTCACAGAAGTATCCCGTGACTTTCATCCTGAAATACAGGCTTTTATGCCTTTATTTACTGGGTGACATCCCTGCCATCTTTGACTAATCTAGACGCAACTCCTCCTCTAACCGGATGCTTTCCACACGACCGGAAAGCGCGTCAGCATTCAAACTACGGGACAGCTTTCGCAGGGGCATTAATCCAATACTGTGCTGGTTTGGAAGGTCCCTCTCGGCGAGCACATAAAACTCCCACTGGGTCACATCACGATGGTCAGCTGTCTGATCCACGATGCCATGCCAGGCGAAAACATAGATCGAAGCCTGTCGGCCAGAGACTTAACTGCGCATGGCATCTTCCCAAACATATTTCGCCGCTCGAATACCAAAACGCCCTGATTGCCCAGCGCCCCTCCCGCGCACCATGTCTGTTTCGCCGCCGCTTGTTTCACTTCCAGACGGGTTCCGTCCTCATGCGCTAAATCCCAGGCAGACCAATCGGCCGACACTAACTTCCAATGCGGTCCTAAAAGGCACGAAACAAGAGTTTCAACATAAAGGCCACGAAGATTATTCTGGATCAGCGGGGCGTCAAAAAGACCAGTCAAACGATCCAGGATTTCGGTATGAAGGGTGTTCACCCCTCAACACCCGCCGTCTCCAAGACCGCGTGCAACAGAACATCCGCCCCCGCCATCGCCCATTCCCTCGTAATCGCCTCAGCCTCATTATGTGACAATCCATCCACACAGGGACACATCACCATCGCCGTAGGTGCCACACGGTTCATCCAGCAGGCATCATGCCCTGCCCCGGAAATCAGGTTCATGTGAGAATACCCCAACCGCTCGGCCGCAGTTCGTACAGCAGCCACACAGCCCTCGTCGAAGGTCACCGGATCAAACCCGCCCACCTTCTCGAACTCGATGCCGAGCCCCATACCGTCGGCAATTCTTTGCCCCTCGACATGCAGCCGTGCCACCATATCGGCGATTACCGCCCGATCCGGCGAACGGAAATCAACCGTGAACACCACTCGTCCGGGGATCACATTGCGCGAGTTCGGATAGATCTCGATGTGTCCCGCAGCGCCCACCGCGTGCGGCGCATGGCTCAAGGCGATCGCCTCCACCGCCTCCAGTATCCGCCCCATGCCAAGGCCCGCATTGCGCCGCAACGGCATTGGAGTAGAGCCGGTGTGTGCATCGCGCCCTGTCAGGGTCACTTCGATCCAGGCAAGGCCCTGACCATGGGTGACCACGCCAATATCCTTGCCTGCGGCCTCCAGAATTGGCCCCTGCTCGATGTGCAACTCGAAGAAGGCGTGCATTTTGCGCGCGCCCACTTCCTCCGTGCCCTTCCAGCCGATGCGCGCCAACTCCTCACCAAACGATTTCCCCTCCGCGTCCACTCTGGAATAGGCCCAATCCTGCGTATGGACCCCCGCAAACACCCCTGAAGACAGCATTGCAGGCGCAAAGCGTGCGCCCTCCTCGTTCGTGAAGTTCACCACGACAATCGGATGTCTGGTCCTGATGTTCAGATCATTCAGCGTGCGCAAGATTTCCAGCCCGCCCAGAACCCCAAGAACGCCGTCAAATTTACCGCCCGTAGGCTGCGTATCTAGATGACTGCCTACATAGACAGGGTGCGCATCGGCATCCGTACCCTCGCGGCGTGCGAACATATTGCCCATCTGGTCCAACCCCATGGTACAGCCTGCCTCCTCGCACCAGCGCCGGAACAGCGCACGACCTTCGGCGTCCGCATCTGTCAACGTCTGGCGGTTGCTCCCGCCCGCGACCCCGGGGCCCACCTTTGCCATCTCCATCAGGCTGTCCCAGAGACGGTCTGCTTTGATCTTGAGGTTTTGCGCCGGCATCGGAGGATTAGAGGCGGACATCAACATGCTCCTGTTACTGTTTTCAGCACAAACTAAGGTAGAATTTACCGTTTGGTAAAGACACGTTTGCGTCTCCCGTCATTCCTGTCAAGAATAGCGTTAGAAACGTGGCACAGTGCCCCGATATACTGCCTGTTTTTCCAGCACTTGCGGAGCCGCCGTTTGACAGATCCATCCGAGAAAAAGCAAAGCCGCATCCAGTTGCGCAACCGGCGTCTTATTCTTGATTCGGCGTTGGAAGTGTTTTCCCGCGACGGCTACGGCGGCGCCACACTGGATACGATCGCCAAAAGGGCGGGCCTTAGCAAGCCCAACCTGCTCTACTACTTCGAAAGTAAAGCCGAGATTTACGTCACCCTGCTCAGCCAGTTACTGGAGATATGGCTGGACCCCCTGATCCAGCTTGATCCGCAGGGCGACCCCGTCGAAGAGCTGTTGGGCTATATCCGGCACAAGCTGGACATAGCACTGGAACTGCCCGCCGCGAGCAAGCTGTTTGCCGGGGAGATGCTGCAAGGTGCCCCGGTCATTGCCGGCTATCTGAAGAACGATCTCAAGCCGCTTTTTGACCGCAAATGCGCTGTCATTCAGGAATGGGTCGACACGGGCAAGCTGGCCCCTGTGGATCCTGCCCATCTGATATTTTCGATCTGGTCCACGACGCAGCACTACGCGGATTTCGATACCCAAACTTCTGTTTTACTGGACAATCAGGATCCGGCGGCGCGGGCGCACAGACATCTTGAACAGATGTTCCGCAGCCTGCTCCAGCCCGTTAACCAATAGGTACGGTTTTCGCTTCCAATTAAGATATCATTAACATCCACAGATGCATTCTAGACATGGGTGGCGGGCTCTTTTTTGGAAAAAGGAGCAGGATATGGCGTTTGGTCTTCCGTTCAATCTGGTAAGCATGACAGCAGTGCTGAGCCAGCCGAACACTCAGGTTACCCTCCATGCCGACAGTACCAGGGCAACAACCGTTCAGCCTTCAACGTCTGGCACAGGCACGCAGGGCGCTGCTTCTGACGGGGCCCACAACAGGAACCAAAGCGGCGCAACAGACTGGCCCCGGATGCCTAGAGCGCAGACATCTCTCACGGTAACGCCGGACAGAGCTGCATCAAAATCTGTTATTAACGCGCAAATTCATTTGAGGCAGCCCACACAAACCGCACACCCGCAAGCAAAGTTTGACAGCCTGGGAATAACTCCTGCGACCGATTATGTAATGACAGACCTGCCCCGAAAGGTTGACCGCTATGCGCCGCCGGATCCGTTGCCGACAGCGCCGATCCTCAGACATATCGGATTGGCAGTGCCGACTTTGAAGCGGGATTAGAGATTGCCTATATCACCCTGTAGCCATAGTGGGCCGGCATTTGCGGGCCAGTTGGCACAGATATGGCCAACTGCTTCACCAGCCAGCGGGTGGGGGGCGGACGCCATTGAGAGTGCAAGGCACCATAAGGCTTTCCTCCCTTTCTACAGGTAGGTCATCTGAAAACTCTGGCGCAGAAATCACCAGTGTCAGATGATGCAAGCGCGTTCTGATCAGCTGTACGAAAGTCAGGCGGGCGCGAGACCTGCTCAACACCTCCGGTGAAATGCAGCCTGCGCTATTGGCCCCCTGCACGCACCTGTTCAACAAGTGCCAGCACCTGCGGCCCGACTGCCTGCACAATACGCTCCACGCCTAGGGCGTTCGGGTGGATGCCATCGCTCTGAAACCACGCGCGCAGTGCAACGGGGTCCAATGGTTGACCCTCCTCCAGCAGTCCTGCAAAAAAGCTGTAAAGATACCCTGTGCCGTATGTTTTCGCCAATTCAGGATAAATCGCATCAAACTGCGCCTTGTAGTCTGGCCCGAAATTCCCCGGCGCCTGCATCCCGATCAGCAGCACTTCGACATCTGCCGCCTGTGCCGCCTGCAAAATTCCGTCAATGTTTGTGCGCGCCTGCATCGGGTTCAAACCGCGCAACAGATCGTTGCCACCCAGTGCCACAATCATACCGTCCACCTCCGGCTCCAGCGTCCAGCCCACGCGCGCCAGCCCGCCCGCCGTGGTATCCCCCGACACACCTGCATTGATCATACGCACATCCGCGCCGTGATCGTCCAGCCATGTCTGCAATTGCGGCACGAACCCTTCGGCCTGCGGCAGCCCGTAGCCTTGGGTCAGGCTGTCACCCAACGCGGCAATCACCACCTCATCGGCCTGCGCCACACTGGCCCAAACCATAAGAATCCCTGCCAAAGCCTTGCGCATCACAACTTTTCCTCCATATGCCCTAAGGACGCCACCGGAAGGGCACCCCATGAGCAAAACAATCTTCTCCCTTAAAGATGCAGCCTTGCGCCTGAATGGCAATGCAGGACCTGTCGAAATCCTGCACGGCATCACGATGGATGTCATGGCGGGCGAGAGCATCGGGCTGGTCGGCCCCTCCGGTTCCGGCAAATCGTCCCTGCTGATGATCATGGGCGGGCTGGAACAAGCCACAGGCGGCAGCGTGCACGCGATGGGCGAAGACCTGACCGCGATGAACGAAGACCAGCTGGCGCGGTTTCGCCGTGACCGGATGGGCATTGTTTTCCAGTCCTTCCACCTGATCCCGACCATGACAGCGCTGGAAAACGTCGCCACTCCGCTGGAGCTGGCAGGGCATCAGGATGCCTTTACCCGCGCTGCCGCCGCACTCGAAGTTGTCGGCCTTGGCACGCGCGCCGATCATTATCCCGCGCAGATGTCGGGTGGCGAGCAGCAGCGTGTGGCCCTTGCCCGCGCCACTGCCCCGCGCCCCGCGATCCTGCTGGCGGACGAGCCGACAGGCAATCTCGACAGCGCCAATGGCGAGGCGATCATGGACCTGCTGTTTGATCTGCGCGACAAGCACGGCTCGACGCTGGTGCTGGTCACCCACTCCGATGCGCTGGCCGCGCGCTGTGACCGCATCATCACCCTGAACGACGGGCGTATTGAAGACGGGCGTATTGAAGACGGGCGTATTGAAGACGGGCGCATCGCATGAGCCTCCGCCTTGCGACCAAATTCGCCCGCCGCGAGTTGCGCGGCGGACTGCGCGGCTTCCGCCTGTTTCTGGCTTGTCTGGCGCTGGGTGTCGCCGCCATCGCCGCCGTCGGTTCCGTGCGGGCAGGGATCGAGGTGGGGCTGAAACGCGAAGGCGCCTCTATCCTGGGCGGCGATGCAGAGCTGGACCTGACCTACCGTTTCGCCACACCAGAGGAACGCGCCTGGATGGACGCCCGTGCCACCGCTGTGTCCGAGATTGCCGAGTTCCGCTCGATGGCTGTGGCAGGCGAGGACCGCGCGCTGACGCAGGTAAAGGCCGTGGACAGTGCCTATCCTCTATTAGGCACCGTCCTGCTCGCCCCCGAGATGCCGCTTGCCGACGCACTTGCTGTGCAAAACGGCATCCCCGGCGCAGTGATGGAACGTGCCCTGATCGACCGCCTCGGGCTCGCGGTGGGCGATACCTTCAATCTCGGCACGCAACCCTTCACCCTGCGCGCGCAAATCACGCGCGAGCCGGACAGCGCCGCCGCAGGCTTTGCGCTGGGCCCGCGCACGCTTGTGGCGCTGGACAGTCTGGCGGACTCCGGCCTGCTCTCCCCCGGCACCTTGTTCGACACCGATTACCGGATGCTGCTGCCCGAAGGCACAGACATCGACGCCATCAAAGCAGAGGCCGAAGCGCAGTTTACCGACAGCGGCTTACGCTGGCGCGATGCGCGCAATGGCGCACCGGGTGTGTCCCGCTTTGTCGAACGGCTCAGTGCGTTTTTGATCCTTGTGGGCCTCTCCGGTCTTGCGGTTGGCGGCGTGGGTGTCTCCGCCGCTGTGCGCAGCTATCTGGCGCGCAAGACCGAAGTGATCGCAACCCTGCGCGCGCTCGGCGCGGACCGCTCTACGATCTTCCTCACTTACTTCATCCAGATCGGCATTCTGTCGCTGCTAGGTGTCACCATCGGCGTGGCCCTTGGTGCGCTGGTGCCTGTGCTGCTGGCCCCTGTACTGGAAGCCCGCCTGCCGATCCCCTCCGCCTTCGGCATCTTCCCCGCCCCGCTGATAGAGGCGGCGCTGTACGGCCTGCTGACCGCCTTCATCTTCACTCTCTGGCCACTGGCCCGCACAGACCGTGTGCGCGCCGCAACCCTGTTCCGCGATGCGTGGGACGGGGCCAGCCGCCTGCCTGCCCTGCCCTTCATCCTCGGCACCGCCGCCGCCACCGCCGCCCTTGTCGCATTGGCCGGCTGGTTCAATGGCAGCTGGTGGCTGACGCTCTGGACATTGGGCGGCATCGCGGGCGCGCTGTTACTGCTGGCCCTCGCCGCCTTCCTCATCCGCATCGCCGCACGCGCGCTCAGCCACCGCTTGCGCGGGCATCCTCGTTGGCGTTGGGCAATGGCAGCAATTGGCGGCACCGGCGAAGGGGCGGGCGCTGTCGTACTCTCATTGGGGCTTGGCCTGTCCGTACTGGCCGCTGTCGGCCAAATTGACGGCAATTTGCGTCAAGCAATCGCTGGCAACCTGCCCGCCATCGCCCCCAGCTATTTCTTCGTCGACATCCAGAAAGACCAGATGGCAGGCTATACCGAGCGGCTGGAGAATGATCCCGCCGTCAGCCGCATCGACAGCGCCCCAATGCTGCGCGGTGTGGTCACGCAGATCAACGGCAGACCCGCGAAAGAGGTTGCGGGCGACCACTGGGTCGTCACCGGCGATCGTGGCGTGACCTATGCCGCGCAGCCCGACGCGGACACCATCCTCACCCAAGGCACTTGGTGGGCGGCGGATTATACCGGCCCGCCCCTGATCAGTTTTGCCGCCGAAGAAGGCGCCGAAATGGGGCTGAGTCTTGGCGATACCGTCACCCTTAACGTGCTGGGCCGCGACATCACCGGCACCATCGCCAGCTTTCAAGAAGTCGATTTTTCGACCGCCGGTATCGGCTTCATCCTGACGATGAACCCCAGCGCGCTGAGTGGCGCGCCGCATACCTTCATCTCGACCGTTTATGCCGAGCCGGAAGCCGAGGCCGCAATCCTGCGCGATCTGGCGACCGCCTATCCCAACATCACCGCCATCCGTGTGAAGGATGCGATTGACCGCGTGGCGGGTGTGCTGGCCAGCCTTGCTGCCGCCACGTCCTACGGTGCTGCGGCCACTCTACTCACCGGATTTCTGGTGCTGATCGGTGCCGCCGCTGCGGGGGCCGATGCGCGGACCTACGAGGCGGCGATGCTTAAAACCCTTGGTGCCTCCCGCCGCATGATCGCGGCCAGCTTTATCCTGCGCGCCGCCCTTTTGGGACTTGCGGCGGGGGCTGTGGCGCTGCTGGCAGGGGTCTTGGGCGGTTGGGCTGTCAGTACCTTTGTGATGGAGACGAAATACAGCGTGATCTGGCCCTCGGCGCTGTTGATCATCGCGGGCGGCATTATGGCGACTGTACTAGCGGGCCTTGGCTTTGCCCGCCGAGCGCTTCAGGCGCGCCCCGCAAGAGTGCTGCGCGCGCGGGAATAATTCTGCGCGCTATCCTCTTTGCCTGCGCGGTCAACCCGCGTAGACTTGGACCAATCAAGGAGCTGACCCATGTCCGAGACCTCATCCGGCACATCCGTGCCTGCCACCCTCGCCCCAGCCGTTACACCGGCCCAGCGCACCCAAATCATCAACATGGTGCGCCGCGCCGCGCGGGCCGAGATTATGCCCCGCTTCCGCCGCCTGTCAGACGGTGACATCCGCACCAAATCCCGCGCCGACGATCTGGTCACGGATGCGGACATCAAGGCCGAAGCCATGATCACCCGCGCGCTGCAAATCGCGTTTCCCTCCGCGCTGGTGATAGGCGAAGAGGCCGTTGCCGCCAAGCCTGACCTGCTCGAAGGCATCAAAGACGCGCAGCTGGCCTTTCTGATTGATCCGGTGGACGGTACATGGAACTTCGCGCACGGCCTGCCCGTCTTCGGTGTCATCATCGCTGCCACGCGCTACGGCAAGCCGGTGTTCGGGCTGATCTATGATCCCGTGGGCGACGACTGGATCATCGCAGACGCGGAAATGACACCGCAGCTGCAGCGCCCGTTTGGTGCGGCGCGCGACTTAAAGGCTGCGACAGGCAAGCCGCTGGAGGAGATGTCGGGCATCATCCCGCTGCATCTGTTTGCCAAAGACAAACAAGCACAACTGGCCGCCACTTTCCCTGCCTTTGCGCGGATAACAGCGCTGCGCTGTTCGGCGCATGAATACCGGATGCTGGCGCAGGGCTATATGGATTTCAGCCTGACGGCTGTGCTGCATCCCTGGGACCACGCCGCCGGTGCACTGATTGCCGCGCGGGCAGGTGCCCATGTCGAAATGCTGGACGGCGGCGACTATTCCGCCGCGCGCCAGAGTGGTCATCTGTTGATCGCACCCGACAAATCCACATGGAGCAAGCTGAAAAAGCAGTTCGGCTTCCTCATCGTGGAGCCTGCGGCAGAGGCGAAATAGACCCTAGCGGATGTATTTCTGATAGGTCGCCTCGTCCATCAGCTCGTCCAGCGCGGAAGGGTCGTCGATGCTCATCTTGAAGAGCCAGCCGTCGCCCTGCGGATCCTCGTTGAGGACATCGGGCGAGCGGGTCAGCGGTGTGTTGACCTCGACCACTTCGCCGTCCAGCGGGGCGAGGATGTCAACGGCATCATCATCCGCCTCAACCACCACAACCGGATCATCGGCGGACAGGACATCGCCCTCGTCCGGCAGTTCAATAAAAGTGATCTCGCCCATCTCGGCAACGCCATAAGCGGTAAGTCCTACAGTGATCTCGTCTTCGCCGTCCTCGACGCGCAACCACAGGTGTTCTTCGGTAAATTTCATGGCATGTGCCCTCCGCTGGATTTTGTTTTGCCAAAGGTGGCGGGCTTTGACAATCCATTAGATGCAGAGTTGCCCAAGACGCAGCACAGTGATTTACCTGCGCTACAAATTTGAACGCAGAGGTCCGCAATGCATCCTTGTTTCTTCGGCTATGGCAGCCTCGTCAACCGTGACACCCACAGCTACGCTGAGGCGTCGCGCGCGCAACTGACCGGCTGGCGGCGCAAATGGGTCTATACGCAAGAGCGCGGGCTGGCGTTTCTGAGTGTGGTGCCGGATGCGAATACGGTGATCGACGGGCTGATTGCCGAAGTTCCCAATGCCGACTGGGCCGCATTGGACGCGCGTGAATACGGATATGCGCGAATCGCATCGGGGGCGTCCGTGACGCATCCGCGCGGTGCGGGGACGCAGATTTCGCATTATTCCGTGCCGCAGGAAACATGGGTCACGGGCGGGGCCAATCAAATCCTGCTCAGCTATCTGGATGTGGTTGTGCAGGGCTATCTGCGCGAATATGGCGCAGGCGGTGTGGCGGATTTCTTTGCCACAACAGACGGCTGGGATACGCCGATTCTAAATGACCGCGCTGCCCCCCGCTATCCGCGGGCGCAAATCCTGACGATGCAAGAGACAGCACTGGTGGACCAGCATCTGGCACTGCGCAATGCAGCGGTTGTGGCTGCCTGACACCGCCACAACCCTACGCAGGAATTACCCCCGCGCTTTGATCACTTGCAACAGCGGCATCACGCCCGCCATATCCGGCCCGTGCACCTGACCAGTCAACGCCTTGCGCAGCGGCATGAACAACGTCTTGCCCTTGCGGTCCGTCGCGTCCTTCACGGCACTGGTCCACTTGCCCCAGGTTTCCGTATCAAACGGACCTTCGGGCAGCATCGCCATAGCTTGGGCAATAAACGCGCGGTCTTCATCGTCAATCGCGGGCTCGGCACCTTTGCTGAACATATCCCACCAGCCTTTGAGATCGTGAAGCGTGGTGATGTTTTCGCGCGTGACTGCCCAGAATTGCTGCGCCAATTCATCCGGCACACCCAGTGCTGAAATGTCAGAGGCCACATCCGCAACCGACTGCGTTTGCAGATAATGCGCCGTCAGCGGCTTGAGGTCTTCGGCGTCGAATTTGGTCGGAGATGACCCGAAACGCGAGATGTCAAAGCCGTCGACAAACTCGGACATCTCGATACGCAACTCGACCGGATCGGAGGAGCCCAGACGCGACATCAGGCTCAGCAAGGCTTGTGGCGCAATCCCCGCCTCGCGCAGATCACGCAGCGCCAGCACGCCCAGACGTTTGGACAGCGCCTCGCCCTGCGGACCGGTCAACAGCGAATGGTGCGCAAATGTCGGCACATTGCCGCCCAGCGCCTGCATGATCTGGATTTGCGTGCCAGTGTTGGTGACATGGTCGGAACCGCGCACAACATGGGTGACGCCCATTTCGGTGTCGTCGATCACGCTCGCCAGTGTATACAAAATCTGGCCATCACCCCGGATCAGCACAGGGTCAGAGACCGACGCGCCGTCAATACTCACATCGCCCAGAATACCATCGGTCCAGACAATCCGCTCGTGCTTGAGCTGGAACCGCCAGACGCCATCACCCCGATCGCTGCGCAGTTTGTCACGCGCAGCATCGTCCAGCGCCAGAGCGGCGCGGTCATAGACCGGCGGCTTGCCCATGTTCAGCTGCTTTTTGCGCTTCAGGTCCAGCTCTGTTGGGGTCTCGAAAGCCTCATAGAAGCGGCCCATCTTGCGCAGGTCTTCGGCGGCGGCACGGTATTTTTCCAGCCGCAGGGATTGCCGCTCGACGCGGTCCCAGTGCAGGCCCAGCCAGTCGAGATCACGCTTGATCCCGTCGACATATTCTTCCTTGGAGCGGTTGGGATCGGTGTCGTCGATCCGCAAGATGAACTCTCCCCCCGCCTTGCGCGCAATCAGGAAATTCATCAGCGCGGTGCGCAAATTGCCGACATGAATCCAGCCGGTGGGGGACGGGGCGAAACGGGTAACGGTTTTATCGGACATATATGCCTCCTGTTGCGCCGCTTGCTGGCACAATATCACGTCTTTGTCCAGTTGAGGCCGTTACAATCGCCCCGCATCCTTCAGCCGGTCCAGCGCATAGCCGAGGTATTCCGTGCGAAACGAATGGCCGCCCTCGAACAGGCAAAACTCCAGCATCGCGCCCTTAGCATTTATGCGCGCGCTACAGTCGAAAAGATCCGTTTTGCGCGGCGTCGCAGGGCCGAACCCACCCAAGGCTGTGTACATCGCCAGCGCCTGCGCCACCCTGCCCTGCCGCGTCGGACCAATCGCGCGGCCTTCCAGCGGCACGGTGGTGTCGCTGTCGCCGTGGATGTGGATGATGCTGGCAGCAGGGATGACACAGGTCTGCGGCGGGGCCAGCCAGAACGTGCCCGAGATGGGGACAAATCCCGCAAAGGTCTCCGGCTGCGCACAGGCCAGATTCCACACCATCATGCCGCCTGCGCTAAAGCCACTGGTGACCAGCCGTGTAGGATCAATGCCGAACTGCGCCTGCGCATCTGCGATCACCGCGTTAAAATAAGTGAATTCGGCCTCACCCGTACTGTCAGGCGTGCGCGGGCCATTGGGCAGGTCCCATGACCCGTCCACCCCCTGCGCCGCAATCAGTGCCAGGCCCTGCGCATGCACCATTTTGCGCAGACTGCCATTGCGCATTGCACCCGCAGCGGAGCCGCCATAGCCATGCGCCCAGATCACAGCACCCACGGGGCCAGTGACACCTTCCGGCAGGGATATCCGGTAAATCCGGTCGCCCACGATACAGTCGCTATCCGCCCCGCAAGCCTGTGCGGCAGGAGCGAGCAAGAGCGCAAGAGCGAGAGCCAGAAACCGCATAGATCATTCCTAACTCGGATCACGCCAGCGGTTGGCAATCGGATAGCGGCGGTCCAGCCAGAAAGCCCCTTGGGTCAGGCGCGGACCCGGTGCAGACTGAAACCGTTTGTATTCAGATATATAGACCAGATGTTCGATCTTTTTAGCCGTGTCACGATCAAACCCCGCCGCCACGCAATCGGCAATTGATCCGTCACGGTCCACCAGAATTTCCAGCATCGCGTCCAGCTCCGGATAATCCGGCAAGCTATCGCTGTCTTTCTGGTCATCGCGCAGCTCGGCCGAGGGCGCTTTGGTGATGATGTTCTCGGGGATCACAGCAGCGTCAGGCCCCATCATCCAGTCGGCATGGTTGGCATTGCGCCAGCGGCACGTCTCGAACACCCGCATTTTATAGAGATCCTTGATCGGGTTATAGCCGCCCGCCATATCGCCGTAGATCGTGGCATAGCCCACTGCCACTTCGGATTTATTGCCCGTGGTCAGCAGCATTTCGCCAAATTTGTTCGACAGCGCCATCAGCAGCAGCCCGCGCAGGCGGCTCTGGATATTCTCTTCCGTCAGGTCCGGCTTGGTGTCCTCAAACAGCGGGGCGAGGGTGTCCGTGATCGCATTACGCCCCGCCTTGATCGGCACATAATCATAGCGGGTGCCCAGCGCCGATGCACATTCCTCCGCATCTTTCAGCGAGGGAGCTGAGGTATATTCCGACGGCAGCATCACACAGCGCACATTATCCGCGCCCAGCGCATCCACAGCGATTGCCGCCACCAACGCCGAATCAATGCCACCAGACATGCCCAGCAGCACCTTTTTGAAGCCGGTCTTGCGCATATAATCGCGCAGGCCCTGAACCATCACGCGGTAATCCTGCGCATAAGGGTCGGCGTGCACTGCTTTGGCACCTTCGACAATCTCCCAGCCGTCCGGCCCGCGCAGCAGATCCACATGCTGTGTCACCACATCAAACGCAGGCAGCTGGAACGCCAGCTTGCCGCCACGGTTCAGACCAAAGCTGGCACCGTCGAAAATCTGGTCATCCTGCCCGCCCACCATGTTGAGGTAGATCAGCGGTAAATCCGTCTCGACCACACGCGCCACCATATGGCTAAGGCGTGTGTCGTGTTTGCCGCGATAATAGGGCGAGCCGTTGGGCACCAGCAAGAACTCCGCACCTGATTCCTCCAGCGTCTCGGCCACGTCCTCGTGCCACGCGTCCTCGCAGATCGGACTGCCGATGCGGACATCGCCTACAGCATAGGGACCGCCCAGCGGCCCGCTGTTGAAAATGCGAACTTCGTCAAACACTGTCTCGTTCGGCAGGTGATGCTTGAGGACGCGGGATGCGATCTTGCCATCCTTGAGGATCAGATAGGCATTAAACAGCTCTGCCCCTTCGGCCCAAGGCGCGCCAATGGCCAGCGCAGGACCATCCGCACACTCCGCGGCCAGTGCCTCAATATGGGTCATCACGTCCAGCTGGAAGGCGCGTTTCATCACCAGATCCTGCGCATTATAGCCGGTGATGAACATCTCGGGCAGGGCCACCAGATCGGCGCCCGCCTCGCGCCCCTCGGCCCATGCGGCGCGTGCCTGTGCGGCATTGCCAGCCAGATCACCAACGGCCGGATTCAGCTGCCCCAATGTGATGCGAAACCGGTCTGCCATGATCATCCCCTTCGTTAACCCCGTTGGATGTAGCAGATCACCGCCCAAGGGAAAGCCCGCAAACCGCCAACGCGGCAAAAGGCCGTTGCCCCGCGCCGCCCGCATCTTTAGTCTGTCCCAATATCCCCCGCCCCAGCCCACAGGACCACCATGACCCTTCGCACCCTGCTTTTCGCCACTGCCCTCATGCCGATGATGATCCTGCCCGCGCTGGCGCAGAATACCCAAGTGCTGAGCAAACAATACGACGATGGCGGCATGTACGAGGGCACGTTCAAAGACGGGCTCCAGCATGGGACTGGCAAATATGTGCTGCCCAACGGCTATGAGTATTCGGGCGAGTGGGTCGAGGGCGAGATCAGAGGCAAAGGTGCGGCGCGCTTTCCCAACGGGTCCGTCTACGAGGGCGATTTTGCCAAGGGTAAGCCCGAAGGCATCGGCAAGATCACCATGTCGGACGGCGGCACCTACGAGGGGGAATGGGTGGCTGGCATCATTGTGGGTCAAGGCGTTGCGATCCATGCCAGCGGCGAGCGCTACGAGGGCGGCTTTCGCAATGGCAAACGCCACGGCAAAGGCGTGCTGGCGACCACCGCAGGCTATGAATACAAGGGCGACTGGGTAGACGGACAGGCCACGGGGCAGGCCGTGATAAAGGATACAGAAGGCGCTGTTTATGAAGGTGCCGTGGTGAACGGGGCGCGCGCGGGCGCGGGCAAACTGGTCCATCCCGAAGGCTTCACGCTGGAAGGTTCATGGGCCAAAGGCCAGCTGAACGGCATAGGCAAGATCATCTCGGCCAATGGCGATACCTTTGAGGGTAATCTGGTCGGGGGGCGCCGCGAAGGCGCGGGCATGTCCACCACGGCCACGGGCGATACCTACACAGGCCAATACCTGAACGACCAAAGGCATGGCACAGGCACCTTCAAGGGCGCGGACGGCTATACCTATGAGGGAGCATGGGCCGAAGGCCGTGCCGAGGGGGCAGGCACAGTCACCTACCCTGATGGCTCGGTCCAGACCGGCATATTTTTGGACAATCTGGCCGAAGGCACGGGCAAGATCACCTATCCCGATGGCTCCATCTATGAGGGCGACTGGGTTGCCGGTGTCATCGAGGGGCAAGGCCGCGCCACCTATCCCAACGGCATGATCTATGAAGGCGACTTTGTGAATGCCCGCAATGAGGGGCAAGGCATGCTCATCTACGGAGACGGGCGCAGCTTTGTTGGCACGTGGAAAGACGGGCTGCGCCACGGCACGGGCACAGCCACTTATCCCGATGGCACGGTCTATGAAGGCCAGTTCAAAACAGGCCGCCGCGAGGGCACGGGCAAAATCACCATGACCAGCGGATTTGTCTATGAGGGGCAATGGACCGCAGGCGATATTGGCGGCACCGGCGTGGCAACCTATGCCAATGGTGACGTCTATGAAGGACTGTTCAAGGCCGGCAAACGCCACGGCATGGGAACAATGCGCTATGCGACAGGCGAGGAAGCAACAGGTGCTTGGGACAATGGCGTGCTGACCACCACAGATCCCGCCGCATTGGCTGACGCGCCCGCAGACACACCCCCGGCGGCACCGGCTGATCCCGATCTACCGTCAGAACCCACAGACTAGGGGCGCTGTCTGGTTCCGTTTGCGTCAGGCTTTTGGCACTAATGGCTGATAGAAGGCATTGCGTTCCATCATACCCATCAGTTTGTACTCCGCAGCCGGGCAAAGCACCCGCAACCGGTCCTCGATCTCTACCGGATCTTGTGCGGCCAGTGTCTCCAGCACAATGAGCGGGTGACTTGTGGCGATGGTCTGCGCCGCACCTTCCAATGCGGGCCATTCGTGCCCTTCGATATCCAGCTGAAGCACGGTAACCCGACGGCTGGCAGGCACCAGATCGTCAATGCGCACAACCTGAACATCTATCGTCTGGCCTTCCACTGCCTCCGCTACAATCCGTGACGTACCGCCCATCACGCGGCCCGACGTGGACGCCACCTGCAATTGCAGGATAGCCGCTTCATGGCCCACGGCCACAGGCGACAGCTTGACGTTTTCCAGACCGTTCAGCGCAATCGTCATAGACGTTGCCGCAAAACCGACTGGATTAGGCTCGAACGAGTGGACCTGCGCACCTTTTGCCAAAGCCCGCGACATCACCGGAAGAAAGTCGCCCACAAACGCACCGCCGCTGACAATGTCACCTTTGCCCACAAACCGTTGCACCAGTTCCAGTGTGCGCGGCTCGTTGATCTCTCCGTCCAGCAACAGTTTTGCCACCTCGCGTTTGCGAAAGGATCGCGGAATGCAATAAAACCCGTAGGCGTTCACGGCGGTGAGATAGGGGAAGTCAGGGAGGATGACCCGCATGTTTTCTTCTCTCGGTTACTTCAGCCATACCTACCGAGGCTATAGCTTGCGGACAACCGCCCGCTGCATGTGGTGATCATAGGCATCCACTGCCTACCCTCGTGGAAAATACAACACCTGAGGGATCACACAATCTCGCCTGCATCCAGCCGCGCCAGAACAGCATCCGCATCCGCCAGAACGGTGCTGCGCTTGTCCGCGTCCATCCTGTCCCATGTGCGGTACATATTCCCCATTCGCGCGTTGTTCGAAAACCGCTCGCGGTGGCGGTCAAGGAAGTGCCAATAGAGCGTATTGAACGGGCAGGCCCCTTCGCCCGTCTTCTGACTGACTTTGTACGCACAGCCTTTGCAATAATCCGACATCCGGTTGATGTAGGCCCCCGACGAGACATAAGGCTTGGACGCAATCACGCCGCCATCCGCAAACTGGCTCATCCCCACCACATTCGGCGCCTCGACCCATTCGAACGCATCGGCATAAACCTCCAGATACCAGTCCGATACCTGTGACGGATCAATCCCCGCCAGCAGCGCGAAGTTGCCCGTCACCATCAGCCGCTGGATATGGTGGGCGTAGGCATGGCGCGAGGTCTGCGCGATAGCGGCATCCATACAGGCCATCTTCGTCTCGCCGCCCCAGTACATTGCAGGCAAATCGCGGGTCTGCTTGAGAACATTGCGCTTGGCATAGTCCGGACCTTCCAGGAAATAGATGCCCCGCACATATTCGCGCCAGCCGATGATCTGGCGGATAAACCCTTCGACAGCGTTGAGTGGCGCCGCGCCGTCGCGATAGGCTTTCTCGGCGGCCTGACAGACTTCCAGCGGCCCAAGCAAGCCAATGTTCAGGTAGGGCGACAGGATCGCATGGAACAAGAATGCCTCGCCGCGCAGCATCGCATCCTGATAATCTCCGAAGGTAGGCAGCGAATGTTCGATGAAGTGGTCCAGCGCCTTCAACGCCTGCGCGCGCGTCGTGGCAAACCAGAACGGCTCGAGCTCGCCAAAGTGGTCCCCGAACCGCGCCTCGACCAACTCAATTACCTCGCGCGTCGCCTCATCCGGCTCGAACCGCAGCGGCCCTTCGGGTTTTATTTTGGCAGGAGCAGGCTTGCGGTTGTCGTGATCGAAATTCCATTGCCCGCCTTCGGGTTGGTCACCATCCATCAACAGGCCCGTTTTCCGCCGCATGTCGCGGTAGAAATACTCCATCCGCAATTGTTTGCGTCCCTCAGCCCAACCCTCGAACTCTGTGTGACTTGCCAAAAAACGGTCGTCCGGCAGGATCGTCGTCTTGATGGGCGCATGGGTCAGCTTGTTCACCAGCCGCCATTCGCCCGGCTCTGTACAAATCACACTTTGCGCATCCGTCTGTTGCGCGCGGCGCAGAAGCTCTCCGACAATCGAGCCTGCATTTTCATTGCTGTCCAGCCGGGTATAGGCAACCCTCCACCCGTCCGCCTCAAGGGCTGCCGCAAACTTGCGCATCGCCGCGAAAACCAATGCAATCTTTTTGGGATGATGGCGCACATAAGTGGCCTCTTCCATCACCTCTGCCATCACTACAGTATCCGTCTCGCGGTTGCCCTCGCGCAGCGCACTCAAGCCCTCGGACAGCTGGTCGCCCAACACCAGAACAAGACGGCTCACCACGCCACCTCCTTGCCGGCCCAGTCGAAAAATCCGCCCGTTTGCGCAGCATTCAACCCGTCCAGCACCTGCAAAATATTCTGCGCCGCCTGATCCGCCGGAACCGCCGGATGACGCCCCAGATATTTGGCAGTGAACGGTGTTTGCACCGTACCGGGATGCAGCGCCACACAGACCAGTTCCGGATGGGTGCGCGCCAGCTCGATCGCTGTGGTATGCACAATCTGGTTCATTGCGGCCTTGGCCGCGCGGTAGCTGGTCCAGCCACCAATCCGGTTATCCCCGATAGATCCAACACGTGCCGTCAGGACAGCGCAAACGCTGCGCCTCCCACGCGGCAGCAGACGCGCCGCGTGCCGCAAAACCAACGCAGGCCCAATTGCATTCACCGCAAACTGGTCCGCCATCGCACGCGCGCTCACCGCACGAATGCTCTTTTCAGGGGCCGCGCCGGCAATTTCAAGCGCGCCACTGGCTATGACAATTGCGTCAAACGGTCCCTCCAGCGCACTCAGGTGCGCCTCTACGCTCGCCTCGTCCGTGATGTCGAAACCGTCATCCGACCGCGACAGACCCACAACATCAACACTTTGACCGCGTAATGCCGCAGTCAGTGCCGACCCGATGCCGCCAGAGGCGCCAATAATCAAAACTCTATCCATACCCGCAAATTAGCACATCAAACAGCCAGTTCAACGCCGCCCCCCGACTTCATTTTGCCCTTAAACTCATCTTTGTCTAGCTCAGGCAAGCATCTTCAAAAGACACGCAAACTCCCTCTTTCCATCCGTAAAAGCGCCGTTATACTCAACTTCATGAAAACTGCCGCACATATCTCCACCTTTGCGCAGACAACTGCGTCGATGCTGCGCGCAGCCCTGCTACTGCTAGCCCGCCTCTGAGCGTGCCAAACAGGCGCGCCCGCTCAGAGGGATGTGCCGCGCGCCACAAAGCATAAGCAGACAATAGAAAGCCAATAGAATGACCAATCCAAAAACAATGCCCGCCTCCGGCGTGAAACAAGACCGCGTCTTGATCTTCGACACGACCCTTCGGGATGGCGAGCAATCGCCGGGTGCGACGATGACCCATGCCGAAAAGCTGGAAATCGCCCAGTTGCTGGACGAAATGGGCGTGGACGTGATCGAAGCGGGGTTTCCCATCGCCTCCGAGGGCGACTTTGCCGCCGTCTCGGACATCGCGCGCCTCTCGAAGAACGCGCAGATCTGCGGCCTTGCGCGCGCGCAATTCGGTGACATTGACCGCTGTTGGGAGGCGGTAAAGCACGCAAAGCGTCCGCGCATCCATACGTTCATCGGCACCTCGCCGCTGCACCGCGCCATTCCAAACCTCACCATGGATGAGATGGCCGAGCGCATTCACGAGACGGTCACCCATGCCCGCAACCTGTGTGACAACGTGCAATGGTCCCCCATGGACGCCACCCGCACGGAGGCCGATTATCTCTGCCGCACCGTCGAGATTGCGATCAAGGCGGGGGCCACCACCATCAACATTCCCGACACCGTCGGCTATACCGCCCCGCGCGAGAGTGCCGCCCTGATCCGCATGCTGCTGGAACGCGTACCGGGGGCGGACCAGATCATTTTTGCCACCCACTGCCACAACGATCTGGGCATGGCGACTGCCAACAGCCTTGCCGCCGTGGAAGCGGGTGCGCGTCAGGTGGAATGTACCATCAACGGGCTGGGCGAACGGGCCGGCAATACCGCGCTGGAAGAAGTTGTCATGGCCCTCAAGGTCCGTAACGACATCATGCCGTTCCAGACCGGCGTGGATTCAACCAAACTGATGAACATCTCGCGGCGCGTCGCCTCTGTCTCCGGCTTTGCCGTGCAGTTCAACAAGGCAATTGTGGGCAAAAACGCCTTTGCCCATGAATCCGGCATCCATCAGGACGGCATGCTGAAAAACGCCGAGACGTTCGAGATCATGCGCCCCGAGGATGTAGGCCTGACCGAGACGAATATCGTCATGGGCAAACACTCAGGGCGCGCCGCGTTGCGTTCCAAGCTCGAAAACCTCGGGTACGAGTTGGGAGATAACCAGCTCAAGGACGTCTTTGTGCGGTTCAAGGAACTGGCCGACCGCAAAAAAGAAATCTATGACGAGGATCTGATTGCGCTGATGCGCATTGCAACGGACCCCGAAGCCGACCGGATCAAGCTGAAGTCGATGCATGTGGTCTGCGGAACCGAAGGGCCGAACCACGCGAAAATGACCCTAATCGTGGACGGCGCAGAGCACAGCACAGAGCAGGACGGCGACGGCCCTGTCGATGCCTCGTTCAAATGCGTCAAGGCACTGGTGCCGCACTCTGCGCGCCTGCAACTCTATCAGGTGGCCGCAGTCACCGAAGGTACGGATGCGCAGGCTACCGTCTCCGTCCGGCTGGAAGAAGAAGGGCGTATTGTGACAGGTCAATCCGCGGATACGGATACGGTTGTCGCATCTGCGAGGGCTTATATCCATGCACTCAACCGCTTGCTGGTACGCCGCGAACGGGGCGGTACTGACAAGCGTGAGATCAACTACAAAGACGCAGGCTAGACCCTACGCGCTCGCTTGACAGTATGGCCTGAAACGCAAAAGGCCCCGCAGATCGCGGGGCCTTTTTATGTCAGAAGGTCCGGTTGATCAGAAGTCTGTCAAACCGAACGCTTGGCTTGTGGCGCCAACGAGGATCGTGCTGAGCGTGCGGCGCTTGGAGGTTTTCTTGCCAAACTCGTAGTTCAGACCGACGGTCATGCGGTCAATGTTATCACCACCGTCCACATTGATGCGGCCCAGAGCAAATTCGACATTTGCGCCCTCGACAAACTCGTACTGGGCACCCACGGACAAGGCAGTCGTGCCGTCGCCATCTTCATCTGCACCGGCCAGCGACCCGATAATCGAAATCTTGTTTCCAAAATCATAGGCACCTGATACAGCGAAAACGCGCAAAGTGTCGAACTTGTAGGCATCCACCGCGAGGCTGTAGCGATCCAGATCATAGTCTGCGTAGGCAGAAACGCCGGTCTCGCCCTCAACACGGATCACATCTGCACCGACAGTGCCATTGTCCGACACGTCCCAAGCACCGAAAACCGTATAGGCCGTGTCGCTCAGATCAGAAGAGTCGCCAGCAGACAGACCAACAGTGTAGGCGCCAAACGAATACATCGCGTAGGCAGAAATCACGTCGGTGCTGTCGTCTTCAACGCTGAACGTGCTGTAATCAAGACCGATCGTGACACCATTCTGCAACGTGTACCCCACGCCCACAGAACCGAAATCAAGGCCGTCCGTCTCGCCTTCGCCGTCGATCCGGCCAATATCACCGGAGAAGGTGAAATTATTGGTGCGGTATTCGATACCGCCGCCGAAAGTGCGCAGATCCCCGGATCCGTCGTTGCTGTCGAAGTTGTGAGATTTCACGAAGGCCGACCCGTAAGTCAGTTCGGCCGAGGCGCCGGTCGCGGCGAGACAAAGTGCTGTGGTGATCAGAAGATTTTTCATGCCCGTAACATCTTTCTTGTGTTGTTTTTATTGTTGATTGGCCCTGTCGCGAATCAAAAGCAAGTCACCTTGCAAATCGCCAAAATTCGGCCCGGTAACCTGTTGTGACAGAGCAACATAATTAGTCACAAGCGCGTTACTTAAAAGGAATTCTTAGAAAAAGTCCATCGGTTGGCGGATTTCTGCACAGGCCCGCCCCCACCTGCCCTGAAACATCTATAGCCTCCCCACAACGGGCCTGCGCCCCTACCGGCATCACGAGCATCAACTTGCTGTATTTCAGCCATTCCCTGACCGCTTCCTGCAAGGCCGTTTATGCCGCTGCAAAGCACGTAGGCACCAAGAAGCACAAAGCCGCCCAAACACCGTTTCACCCCCCTTTAATCCAGCGCAATGCGGGCCTATAAGAACGCTGCCTGCATGTGTTAGAGTCGCGGGACAATACGTTTTTCTTGCAAGGTGCTGCCTCTCATGTCGATCTTTGGAAACTTCCGCGGTCTGTTCTCGTCTGATATGGCAATTGATCTGGGCACTGCGAATACACTGATTTATGTGAAGGGAAGAGGAATCGTGCTGAGCGAGCCTTCTGTGGTTGCCTATCACGTCAAAGACGGTGTGAAAAAGGTGCTGGCCGTTGGCGAGGACGCCAAGCTGATGCTGGGCCGTACACCGGGCAGCATCGAGGCAATCCGCCCGATGCGTGAAGGCGTGATTGCAGATTTCGACACTGCCGAAGAAATGATCAAGCATTTCATCCGCAAGGTCCACAAACGCTCTATGTTCTATAAGCCCAAGATCATCGTTTGCGTGCCGCACGGGGCCACACCGGTTGAAAAGCGCGCCATCCGCCAGTCCGTGCTGAGTGCGGGCGCACGCCGCGCCGGCCTCATTGCAGAGCCGATCGCGGCGGCAATCGGTGCAGGCATGCCGATCACTGATCCGACCGGCAACATGGTTGTGGATATCGGCGGCGGCACGACAGAAGTTGCGGTGCTGTCGCTGGGTGATATCGTTTACGCTCGCTCTGTTCGGGTCGGTGGTGACAGAATGGACGAGGCGATCATCAGTTACCTGCGTCGCCAGCAGAACCTTCTGGTGGGCGAGACAACGGCAGAACGGATCAAGACATCCATCGGGACCGCGCGCATGCCCGACGATGGACGCGGCACTTCCATGCAGGTGCGCGGGCGCGATCTTTTGAATGGCGTGCCAAAAGAAATCGAAGTGACCCAAGCCCAGATTGCCGAAGCACTGGCAGAACCGGTGCAACAGATTTGCGAAGCTGTGATGACGGCGCTGGAAACCACACCGCCCGATCTGGCAGCAGATATCGTGGACCGTGGCGTCATGCTGACGGGTGGGGGCGCGTTGCTGGGGGATCTGGATCTGGCGCTGCGCGAGCAGACAGGTCTTGCGATTTCGGTCGCGGACGAGCCGCTGAATTGTGTAGCCCTCGGCACTGGCAAAGCGCTGGAATATGAAAAACAGTTGCGCCACGCGATTGACTACGACAGCTGATCTCGCCCCCTAGGGCGGTATCACGGCACTGATCTGAGAAGGTATCGGCCTGAGGAGGGCACGCAGCCGTCATGGCCAGAGACAGATATAACTCCAGCGAATATACCGGACCGCTACGTCGCCTGTTAATGGCGGTGCTTGTGCTTGTGCTGGGTGCTACATTTCTGTTGTGGCGCATCGACAGCCCGCGCGTAGAGCGGTTTCGCGCGCAGGTCACCGACAGGCTGGTGCCAAATCTGGACTGGGCGATGGCGCCTGTCACAGGGGCTATCAACCTGCTGCGCGATTTCCAGAGTTACCAGCGCATGACCGAGCAAAATCAGGAACTGCGTTCCGAATTGCGTAAAATGCAGACGTGGAAAGAAGCAGCCTTGCAGCTGGAGCAAGAGAATGCGCGCCTGCTGGATCTGAACAACGTCCGCCTCGATCCGCGCCTGACCTATGTCACGGGTGTGGTGCTGGCCGATTCAGGCTCGCCGTTCCGGCAGTCTGTGCTGCTGAACGTCGGCACACGCGATGGTCTGGTCGAAGGCTGGGCCACAATGGATGGGATCGGTCTTGTCGGGCGGATTTCCGGTGTGGCTGAAAATACGGCGCGGGTGATCCTGCTGACCGACACCAGCAGCCGAATTCCTGCTGTGATCCAGCCTTCAGGTCAGCGCGCCATTATTGCGGGCGACAACTCTGCCGCGCCACCGATTGATTTTCTGGAAAACCCAGATCTGGTGCGCCCCGGTGACCGTCTGATCAGTTCCGGTGATGGCGGCGTGTTTCCCGCAGGTTTGCTCATCGGGCAGATCGCTGCTGACCCCTCCGGCCGCTTGCGCGTGCGCCTTGCCGCCGATTTCGAGCGGTTGGAGTTTCTGCGCGTTCTGCGCCACCATGGCACCGATGCCGTCGTTACCACGCCCTCTGTGATCTCAACTGTAAGAACCCTGATCGGCCCGCAACCGCTGGCGGACGACAGCCAGCCCACGGCCACCGAATAACACATGGACGAGCTGTCCCCAGCCCGTATCTGGCTCATGCGCGGTGCTTTTGTCGTACTCGCGCTATTGATCCTGTTCTTTCACCTGCTGCCGATTGACACCCAGCCCGTTGGCCTGTTTTCGCCTGATCTGTTTCCACCGCTGGACACGATAGACCCCGCCGAAGCGCGGCTGCGCATGCTGCTGGATCACGGGACAAACCGGCTGTGGATCGGGCCGGATCTGCTGATCGCTTTTGCTTTCGCATGGTCATTGCGGCGGCCGGAATATGTGCCGCTGCTGCTGCTGGCGGCGGTGTTCTTGCTGAATGATTTGTTACTCCAACGCCCGCCCGGTCTTTGGTCCCTGCTGGCGCTGATGGCTTGTGAAAACCTGCGCAATCGCAGTCGCAGTTTGCGCGATGCCACTTTTGGTGCAGAATGGATCGCGATATCGGTATTGCTGGTTGGTATTTTACTGATGAACCGGATCGTGCTATCCGTTTTTCTGGTACCACCACCCCAACTCCGGCTTTCACTGCTGGAACTGGGTGTGACGATTCTGTTCTATCCGGCAGTTGTGTTCATCACCCGGGTGGTGATGGGCGTGCGCCGCGCGGGCCCCGGCGAGCTGGACTCGCTCGGCAGTCGGGATTGATAAAATGAGGCAACACGCATGAGACGCAGCAGAGCCGAAACGGATGCCAACCACGCAAAACTCGGCCGCCGTGCCGCGTTACTCGGAGGTGTTCAACTTCTGTTTATGGGTGGGCTGGCAGCGCGCATGCGATATCTTCAGGTTGATCAGGCCGACCAGTTCCGCCTGCTGGCGGAAGAAAACCGGATCAACATCCGTCTGATCCCGCCCGTACGCGGCGAGATTTTTGACCGCAATGGCATCCAGCTGGCCGTGAATGCGCCCAGCTACCGCATTGTGATGGTGCGCGAGGATGCGGGTGATTTCCGGGCTGTGTTGCAGCGCGTGGCGGACCTGATCAGCCTCTCGCCCGAACAAACTGCCCGCGCGCTCGAAGAGCTGGAGGAAAACTCTGCTCCCTTCCTGCCCGTAACAATCGCGGAAGACGTCAGCTGGGACGCGGTCAGTGCTGTGTCCGTGAACGCCCCCGCCCTGCCCGGTGTCGCCCCCGAAGTGGGCAGCACACGTGTTTACCCGCGCGGATCCGATTTTGCCCATGTGGTGGGCCGTGTCGGTCGCGTCAGCCCCAAAGACCTTGAGGCGCTGGAAAACCCCGACGCCGTTTTGCGCATCCCCCGCTTCCAGATTGGCAAGATCAACGTGGAAGCGCGCGAGGAGGATCTGCTGCGCGGCACTGCCGGCAACCGGCAAGTCGAAGTCAACGCCAGCGGTCGTGTCATGCGTGAGCTTGAGCGGCGAGAGGGCCAGTCAGGGGCAGATATACAGCTGACCGTTGATGCGAGATTGCAAAACTACGTTCAGGCAAGGTTGAGCGGCGAAAGTGCCGCTGTCGTGATTATCGACTGCGAAAAGGGCGATATTGTCGCCAATTCATCCGCCCCGTCCTATGATCCGAACCTTTTCATCGGCGGCATTCTGTCGCGTGATTATGATCCGTTGCTGAATGATAAATACCGCCCCTTGGTTAACAAAACCGTGCAAGGTGCCTATCCGCCCGGCTCGTGCTTCAAGATGATGACAGCCATGGCTGCGATCGAGGCGGGCATCATAGGCCCGGATGACACGGTGTACTGCCCCGGCCATCTTGAGGTCGGCGGGCGCCGTTTCCACTGCTGGAAACGCTCCGGCCATGGCTGGGTCGATCTGGAAACATCGCTGAAAAGCTCTTGCGATGTCTACTATTATGATCTGGCGCTGAAAGTCGGGATCGAGAAGATTTCGGCCATGTCCAACCGCTTTGGTCTGGGGGTCAAGCATGATCTTGCGCTCAGCTCGGTCAACTCCGGCCTGACGCCGACTAAGGAATGGAAGCAGCGCCAGCGTGGTGCAGCCTGGGTAATCGGAGATACGGTGAACGCCTCCATTGGTCAGGGCTTTATGCTGGCCACCCCGATGCAACTGGCCGTGATGACCGCGCGGCTGGCCACGGGGCGCGAGGTGATGCCGCGTCTGATCAAATCCGTCAACGGAGTGGAGGAGCCGGTAAAAGGCAACGCCCCCATGGAGATGCGCGATGCCAACCTGCGTAAAATGCGTAAATCCATGTATGCCGTTGTGAACGACCGGCGCGGCACGGCCTACCGCAGCAGGATCATTGCCGATGGCATGCGGATGGCGGGCAAAACGGGCACGTCGCAGGTCCGGTCGGCTGTGGTGGATAACAACAGCGTGCCGTGGGAGCAGCGCGACCATGCCCTGTTTGTCAGCTTTGCCCCCTATGAAAATCCGCGCTATGCCTGCGCTGTGCTGGTCGAGCATGGCGGCGGCGGCTCTACCGCGGCGGCGCCGATTGCGCGCGATGTAATGCTACAGGCGCTTTATGGGGGAGAGCCGCCCCTGGATGCCTATCCCGAAGGTGATCGCGGCAGGATCAAGACGCAGCAAAATGCCCTGCGCGATGTGCAGCCGGACGCCCGCATCAAAAAGGGCAAGGATCAGGCATGAGCTATCTTGAATATTCCGTCAAATCGGTCCCCACCGGTGTGCGCAAGGTGTTGTTCCTGAACTGGCCGCTGGTCTTGTTGCTGACGGCTGTGGCGGGCACCGGATTTCTGATGCTCTACTCTGTCGCAGGCGGCAGCTACGCCCCTTGGGCTGAACCGCAAATAAAGCGTTTTGCGCTGGGGCTGTGCCTGATGATCGCAGTCGGGCTGGTGCCGATCTGGATATGGCGCAACCTTGCGGGCCTCGCTTACGGCATATCGGTGATGCTGCTGATCGGGGTCGAGTTATTCGGCTCTGTCGGTATGGGTGCCCAGCGGTGGATCGAAATCGGGCCGCTGCGCTTGCAGCCCTCCGAGATGACAAAAATTACCCTAGTGATGTTTCTGGCCGCCTATTACGACTGGCTTCCCGCTAAAAAGACCTCGCGGCCGCTGTGGGTTCTACTGCCTGTGCTGATCATTATGGTGCCGACCTTTCTGGTCCTCAAACAGCCTGATCTGGGCACGGCGATTTTGTTGCTGGCCGCAGGAGGCGGGCTGATGTTTCTGGCAGGTGTGCACTGGGCCTATTTCGCCACGGTGATCGCGGCAGGTGTCGGGCTGGTGGCGGCTGTGTTCCGGTCGCGCGGCACCGATTGGCAGATGATCAAGGATTACCAGTTCCGCCGGATCGATACATTTCTGGACCCTGCCTCCGACCCGCTGAACACCGGCTACCACATCGCGCAGTCCAAGATTGCACTCGGCTCTGGCGGGTGGACCGGGCGCGGGTTTATGCAAGGCACCCAATCGCGGCTGAACTTTCTTCCGGAAAAGCATACCGACTTTATCTTTACGACATTGGCCGAAGAATTCGGCTTTGTCGGGGGCATGTCCCTGCTGGTGCTTTATGCGCTGATTGTGGTGTTCTGTGTGGCTTCTGCAGTGATGAACAAAGACCGTTTTGCCTCGCTGCTGACACTGGGCATCGCGCTGAATTTCTTTTTGTTCTTTGCGGTCAATATGTCGATGGTCATGGGACTGGCCCCCGTCGTGGGTGTGCCGCTGCCGCTGGTCAGCTATGGCGGCTCTGCGATGCTGGTGTTGCTGCTGGCCTTCGGACTGGTGCAATCGGCGCATGTGCACAGGCCGCGCTGAAGGGCTTTGCACCGGGCAGTTGCTGGGGTATCTCTGGGGAAATCCAGTCAGATAAGGTTGCTGCCCATGTCTATTTTCCACTTTGCTTTCAACGTCACCGACCTTGATCAGACCCGTGCTTTTTACGGCGACCTGCTGGAATGCACCGAAGGGCGCAGCACCCATACCTGGGTTGATTTCGATTTCTTCGGGCATCAGCTGTCGTGCCATTTGGGCACGCCGATGGCGGTAGCCTCCACTGGATTGGTCGGCGATCATAAAGTCCCGATGCCACATTTTGGCATTGTGCTGCCTTATGTGGAATGGCGCGCACTGGCAGACCGACTGACCTCGACGGGCGTGGATTTTGTGCTGGAGCCGCACACCCGCTTTGCCGGAGAGCCGGGCGAGCAATCAACGATGTTCTTCATGGACCCCTCGGGCAACCCTGTCGAGGTCAAAGGCCTTGCCGATATGGCCGGAGCATTTGCGAAGTGATCAATGTCCTTTTCGCCGCCCGCCCCGAGCGTTGGAGCGTCTATGAAGCCCCGCTGCGCACCGCGCTGGACACCGCAGGAATTGCCGCACATCTGGCGATGGACATCCCACCGGCAGATGTTGATTACATCGTCTACGCCCCCAACAGCGACCTTCAAGACTTTGCGCCCTACGCCCGCGCCCGCGCTGTGCTGAACCTCTGGGCGGGAGTTGAGAAGATCACCGGCAACCAGACCCTGCACATCCCGCTTGCGCGGATGGTTGACCCCGGACTGACCACAGGCATGGTGGAATGGGTCGTTGGCCATGTGATGCGGTATCATCTGGGAATGGACGCGCATATCATAAACCCCGCGCAGGCGTGGAAGCCCACCGTGCCGCCGCTTGCGCGCGAACGCGAGGTCGTCATTCTGGGGCTGGGCGCGTTAGGCACGGCCTGTGCGCAGGCACTTCTGGGTCTCGGCTTTCGCGTCACAGGCTGGTCGCGCAGCGCCAAGGACGTAGCTGGCGTGACCTGTCTGCACAGCGATGCAGGGCTGGCGCAGGCGCTTTGTCGCGCCGAAATTGTAGTAATGCTGCTGCCCGATACACCTGCAACGGCCAACATCCTGAACACGCAAACACTGGCGCAAATGCCGCGCGGGGCGTATCTGATCAATCCGGGCCGTGGCCCGCTGATTGACGATGCCGCGTTGATTGCGGCGTTGGACGCAGGGCAGATCGCCCATGCCACGCTGGACGTCTTCAGGGTTGAACCGCTGCCGCAGGATCATCCCTTCTGGGCGCACCCGCAAGTGACCGTGACACCCCACATCGCGGCAGAAACGCGGGCTATCACGGCATCAGAGACCATCGTCGAGAACATCCGGCGCGGTGAGGCGGGCGAGCCTTACCTCTACCTTGTTGATCGGACTCTAGGCTACTAACCCGCGCCCTTTCAGCAGTGCCTCAACCCCTGGCAGGCGGCCCCGAAAAGCAATATACAGCTCGGCTGCATCGCGGCTGCCGCCGGTGGACAGGATGTTTTCTTCCAGTGCCTTTGCACGTTCGGCATCAAACGCGCCGCCGGCCTCCTCGAATGCCGCAAACGCATCGGCGTCCATCACTTCCGACCACATATAGCTGTAATAGCCGCTGGAATAGCCGTCGCCCGAGAACACATGCGCAAACTGCGGCGTGGCGTGGCGCATCGTGATCGCCTCCGGCATGCCGATATCTGCCAACACATCGCGCTGCATCGCCATCACGTCTGCGGGGGCATCGCCTTCGTGGAACGCCAGATCAACCAGCGCCGAGGCAACATATTCCACCGTCTGGAAACCCATATCAAAGGTTGCAGCCCCCAGCACCTTGTCCAGCATCGCCTTCGGCATCGGCTCACCGGTTTTGGCATGGGTGGCAAATTCGCCCAGCACTTCCGGTGCATCCAGCCAATGCTCATAAAGCTGGCTTGGCAGCTCTACAAAGTCCCGCGCAACAGAGGTGCCCGAGACGCTCTCGTAGGTCACATCAGACAACATCTGGTGCAGCGCATGGCCGAACTCGTGGAACAAGGTGCGCGCGTCATCATAAGACAGCAGCGCGGGCTCACCTTTGGCGAAGTTGCATACGTTGATGACCACAGGCGTTTGCGCTTTGGGGAATTTCGCCTGTGCCCGCATGGCAGAACACCACGCGCCCGAGCGTTTGGAGCCGCGCGCGAAGTAGTCCCCAATGAAAACAGCAACGTGTTCGCCCTGACGGGTTACCTCCCACGCACGGCAATCCTTGTGATACAGCGGTACATCCAGCGGCTTGAATTCCAACCCGAACAGGCGCGTGGCGCAGGCGAAGGACGCCTCGATCATACGGTCCAGTTGGAAGTAGGGCTTCAGCGCCGCCTCATCCAGATCATGCTCCGCCGCGCGGCGTTTTTCCGCATAATAGCGCCAGTCCCAGGGGGCCAGATCACCGTTCACGCCGTCCGCATGCATCATCGCCGTCAGCACTTCGGCGTCCGCGTTGGCCTGTGCCTTTGCAGGCTCCCAGACCTGCATCAACAGATCGCGCACGGCAGAGGGGGTCTTGGCCATTTCGGTCTCAAGCTTGTAATCGGCAAAGCTGTCATAGCCCAACAAGGCCGCACGCTCGCGGCGCAAGGCCAGCGTCTCGGCTGCAATTGCGCGGTTGTCCGTCTCGCCGCCATTGGCGCCGCGTGCTTCCCATGCTTTGAACGCACGCGCGCGCAGATCACGGCGCGGGCTGAATTGCAGGAAAGGCGTGATGAGCGACCGCGACAGCGTGACCACAGGCCCACCCGCCTCTTTCTCTTCCCCTGCCGCACGCGCGGCATCGGTCACAAAATCAGGCAGGCCCGCCAAATCATCCTCGCCCAGCGCCATGAACCAGCTCCGCTCGTCCGCCAACAGGTTCTGGGTGAACTGCGTGCCCAACACGGCCAACCGCCCCTTGATCCCTTTCATCCGGTCTTCGTCTGCACCTGTCAGGGCAGAGCCTGCGCGCACAAAGCCGCGGTGGGTCAGCATCAGAACGCGGGCCTGTTCGTCTGTCAGATCCAGATTATCGCGCGCCTCCCAGACAGAATTAATGCGATGGAACAATGCCTTGTTCGCAGAGATATCCGAATAATGCGCCGAGAGTTTGGGCGAGAAGTCCCGCTGCAAGGCCTCGCGCGCAGGATTACTATCTGCCCCCGCAACCGTGAAAAACACGCTCAGAACCTGATCCAGCAGGTGGCCCGCACCCTCCAGCGCCTCGACGGTATTGGCGAAATCCGCAGGCGCGGGATTGTCTGCAATCGCTGCAATCTCGGCGATATGGGCCGCCAGGGCCTCGTCCAGCGCGGGGCCAAAATCATCATCAGACACCTGATCGAAAGGGGCGATGCCAAAGGGGGTCGTCCAGTTTTGCAGCAGAGGGTTCATGAGGGTCTCCTTTGCGCTCAATCTAGGAGCGCGGTGCGGTGGATACAATGTTCAGCTGCGCGCCCGCGCAAATCGGGCAGTCGGCGCGCGGCTTTATACGAATGGTCCGGGTTTCGGCATAAAGCGCGTCATAGATCACCATCTGGCCGCGCAGGGTCGTACCGGCATCCGTGATCACTTTGATCGCTTCCACTGCCATCATGGCCCCCACAACACCGGGCAGCGGACCGATCACACCCGCCTGCGCACAACTGGGCGCCAGATGGGCGGCAGGAGCGGCAGGGAAAATACATTGATAGCAGGGCGCACCATTGGCAGGGTCAAAAACGCTCAGCTGCCCTTCCCACTGGCTCAGCGCGCCCGAGACCAGCGGGATGCCTGCGGCCACACAAGTGGCGTTAACCAGATAGCGGGTCTCGAAATTATCGGTGCCATCCAGCACCAGATCGTAGTCGGCAAAAAGCTCGGGCGCGATGCCGACATCAAGTATGCGATGATAGGGGCGCACCTCGACAAACGGGTTTTGCGCCTCCATTTCCGCTTGGGCAGAGAAGACTTTAGGCATACCGATGGCAGCATCTTTGTGGATCACCTGCCGCTGCAAGTTTGAATTTTCTACCGTGTCCGCATCAATCACGCCAATGGTGCCTACACCCGCCGCTGCCAGATATTGCAGCGCGGGCGCGCCGAGGCCACCCGCACCAATGACCAGCACACGCGCGTTCTTGAGCGCCTTCTGACCTGCGCCGCCGACTTCGCGCAGCGCGATGTGACGCGCATAGCGGTTCAATTCTGTCTCCGAAAAACTGCCTTTCTGACCAGCGGGCAAGGGCCGCTTGGCCAAGTCAACGCCAGTGCGGTCCCGCAAGCGCACGATAATGCGCGAATAAGCCCAGATCAGCCCGCCTATCCCCACCGCAATCAGCCAGAGGGCCGCACTGCCCCCTGTGGCCATGCGCAGCGGGTGGTTGTCAGGAAATATGAGATGGCCTGCGATCACCGCGACCAGCAGCAGCCCGATCATGATCCAGCGCGCAGAGCGCGGCGTGCGCATCACAATGCCAAGTCCCCAGATCACACCTGCAAGAATTACTACCAGCACCCGATCACTCCGTTCCGGTTGAACCGAAACCGTCCGCGCCCCGCACGGTACTGTCCAGCCTGTCCACACTGTGGAACCTAGCCTGCACAACGGGCGCGACCACCATTTGCGCAATCCGCATGCCATGCTCGATTATGAACGGCGCATTGCCTGCATTCATCACAATCACGCCCAGCGGGCCTCGATAATCGGAATCAATGGTGCCGGGGCTGTTGGGCAAGGTGATCCCGTGCTTGAGGGCGAGGCCGGAGCGCGGGCGGATCTGGACTTCGAACCCTTGCGGGATGGCAAGCCGCAAGCCAGTCGGGATCAGGGCACGCGCACCGGCAGACAGCGTTACGGACGCGCGCTCAGGCAGGTTCGCGCGCAGATCGGCCCCTGCTGCACCGGCAGTTTCATAGCTTGGCAAGCCCAGCGCAAGGTCGGCGCCTTCCTCCCATATCATGGGTATATCAACACTGCTCATCCGGTGATCGCAGCAGCGATGCGCGCGGCCAGCTGTTGCGCCACAGCGTCTTTTGTCATGCGCGGCCATTCTTCAGCCCCTGCATCGCTGATGATCGTCACGGCATTTTCCGTGCCCCCCATGATGCCTGTTGCGGGTGATACATCATTGGCCACGATCCAGTCACAGCCCTTGCGCAGACGCTTGGCGGTGGCATTTTCAATCACATCGTTCGTCTCGGCAGCAAAGCCTACGACCAGCGGCGGACGGCCTTGTTTCATCTGGCTCACGCCCTTCAGAATGTCGGGGTTTTCCGCAAACTCCAGCACGGGCAGCCCGTCTTTGGTTTTCTTCAACTTGCGGTCAGAGGCAGAACTGACGCGCCAGTCGGCCACGGCAGCGGCGAAGACGGCAGCATCTACAGGTAAGGCCGCCTCTACCGCGTCTTTCATCTGCTGCGCGGTATGCACGGCAATGACTTCAACCCCGTCGGGCGGCGGCACATCGGCGGGGCCGGTCACAAACACCACCCGCGCGCCAAGGGCTGCCAGCGCACGCGCCAGCGCCGTGCCCTGCGCGCCGCTGGAACGGTTGGCAATATAGCGCACAGGATCAATCGGCTCATGCGTGGGGCCGGACGTGACGAGGATGCGGCGGCCTTTCAGCGGGCCATCCGACAGTTGCGCTTCAATCGCTGCAACAATCTCCATCGGCTCGGACATGCGGCCCGGTCCATGCTCGCCGCAGGCCATATCGCCCTTGTTAGGGCCTGTTATAATGACCCCGTCACCGCGCAGGGTGGCCAGATTGCGCTGTGTTGCCGCATGCTCCCACATGCGGACATTCATGGCAGGCACAACCATCACAGGCGTGTCAGTGGCCAGCAGCAGGGTCGAGGCCAGATCATTGGCCAGCCCGCTTGCCATCTTTGCCATCAGATCCGCCGTGGCGGGGGCCACCACCACCAGATCGGCAACACGGCTCAGCTGGATATGGCCCATCTCGGCCTCGTCCCCCAGATCGAACAGATCGCGAAAGACCCTGTTACCAGCGAGAGCGGAGACAGACAGCGGGGTCACAAACTCCTCGCCTGCGCGAGTAAGCACGGGGGTCACGACGGCCCCGCGTTCGCGCAGCCGGCGGATAAGGTCCAGCGATTTGAACGCGGCAATGCCGCCGCCGATGATCAGGAGAATATGTTTGCCAGCCAGCATAATGCGCCCTTTGGTCTGCCCGTTTGCGCATACCTTAGGCGGCAGCGCGCGGCAGCGCCAGACCCTAGCGGGTGAAGGCCGCGCAGGGATCGCCCCGTTCGGGTGCAGGCGCATCCAGCGTGAGGGAGAACCCGCCATCCACTGCACCGCCGTCTTCGCCCTGCGCCAGCGAGAAGACGCGCACATCGGGCGTGTCATAAGCGATAAGGGCGGGCACACCCCAATCACTGCGGGCATGGCCATTGCCGGTGATCACTACAACCGGCCCGCCTGTTGTGCGCAGGGCGTCGCTAGCGGCATAGGCCAGCGTCATATCGCGCAACCGCTGGGCATCCACCATCATCGGCAACAGCTCCACTGGCAGCGCATTACAATGTGCTTGCGCTTGCAAGGCCTCGCGCGCGGTTTGTTCTGCGGGATCAGCAGGTTTGTCGAAGCCATAAAAAGCAGCAAGGGAATGCGCGGACAAGGGCTGCTTCAGCGCATAGCCAACGTCAGAGCGCGACACGCCCGCCGCATATATTGCAGCGTCCGGTGCGGCTGCGAAAATCGGGAAATACATATCAAATGACGGCCAGTCACTCCGCACGGTCCAGCCGATGAGGGCATCAAGTTCCTGTTGATTCTGCCACGTATCATCGATATTTCTGACCTGATCCGGCGTCAGCATCTCGAACACCAACGCCTTCGGCATGAGTGCTGCCACCCATTCGGCTTGCCGCGCGTGGTGCGCAGGATTGTCATGCTGCTCGCCCAGAATGACGATCCGAGCATCGCGCGCAGCTTGTGGAATTTCGGCATGTACAGGGTGTGCGAAAAGCGCAGCCAAGAGGGCCACGCTTTTCACTATTTTTTCAGGAGAAAAAATCTTCATGTCAGGAAGTGGAATACTTCCTGGGATTGCATTTCGAGCGACTTGCGCATTTTCTGGAACGCCGCCGCTTCCAGCTGGCGCACACGCTCTTTGCTCAGGTTCAACTCTTGACCGAGGCTTTCCAGCGTCCGTGGCACCTCGCGCAGCTTGCGCTCGCGGACGATGAACTGCTCACGCTCGTTCAGGGCAGTCATGGCCGTGACCAGCCATTCGCGCAACTGCTTGGTGTCGTGGCTGTGCTCGACATTCTCGGCGGCCTGCGCACTGTCATCTTGCAGCGCATCAATCCACTCGCGGCCCTCGTCCTCGGCAGACTGCGTAGCGTTGAGAGAATAATCAGAGCCCGAAAGACGCCCCTCCATCATCTCGACGTCATGCAATGGCACACCAATCTCGGTCGAGATCATCTGGCGCATCTGGTGCTTGTCGAGCGCCTGCCCCGCACTGGCCGCCTCCCGCTCAAGCCGCGCCTGAACACGGCGCATGTTGAAGAAGAGGGATTTCTGTGACGACGTTGAGCCTGTGCGCACCATCGACCAATTGCGCATCACGTGGTCCTGAATGGACGCCTTGATCCACCAGACGGCATAGGTTGAAAAACGAACCCCACGATCAGGGTCAAACTTATCCGCCGCTTTCATCAAGCCCAGACCTGCTTCTTGAATGAGATCATTCATCGGCGCGCCATAGCGTTTGAACTTGGACGCCATCGAGATCGCAAGACGCATGTAGGCCGTGATCAGGCGGTGCAGTGCCTCTTCGTCACGCTGGTCGCGCCACGCATAGGCCAGTTTCAATTCCGTCTCTGCATCCAAAAGCTCCGCTTTCATCGCGGTGCGGGTGAGTGAGAAATCCTGTGCTGTACCGATAGCCATTTAATCCGTCTCCCTGAAGTCATTTGGCCGCCTTGTGGTGACCCTTTGTTAAGATTACGCATGAAACCGCAGGTTGGTTCACATAAGGTCAAAAAAATGTTGCCCACAGGGACATTCGTTCTAGGCGGCGCTGCGTCGGGAAAATCCGAATGGGCCGAAAATTATATACTTTCCAGTGGCTTGCAGGTAACCTATCTTGCTACGGGGCAAGTATGGGATGACGAGATCGCAGATAAGGTAAAAATCCACCAGAACCGCCGCGATGCCCGCTGGCATACGGTCGAGGCACCGCTGGATCTGGCGCCGGTACTGGCTGGTCTGTCGTCTGACACGCCCGTGTTGATTGATTGTGCCACAATGTGGCTGAACAACCAGATGATGGCAGAGGCGGATTTAACTGCGGCCACCGATGCCCTGCTAGACGCTTTGTGTGCCAGTCGTGCACCTTGGGTTATTGTCTCGAACGAGGTCGGACACGGTATAGTCCCTGATAATGCGCTGGCCCGCCGCTTTCGCGAGGCACAGGGGCGGTTGAACATTGCACTGGCGCGCGAGGCAGATCTGGCCGTGATGGTGGTTGCAGGCCTGCCGCAAGTACTGAAAGGAACGCTTTTATGACGACATGGCACTGGGTCCGCCACGGCCCCACGCACGAGAAATCCTTTGTCGGCTGGCGCGATGTGCCTGCCGATCTGTCGGATACAGCCCTGATTGCGCGCGTACGCGATCACCTGCCGGACGAGGCGCTGATGGTTTCCTCCGATCTGGTCCGGTCTGTGACGACCGCCGATGCGCTGAGCACGCCGCGCCACACGCGCCTGCCACACGAGATAGATCTGCGCGAGATCAACTTCGGCATCTGGGACGGCATGCACTTTGATGCCGTGACCGCCCGTGATCCGGTGTTGAGCCGCGAATTCTGGGAAAAACCGGGGGACATTTGCGCGCCTGAAGGTGAAAGCTGGAACCAGACGATGGCGCGTGTCAGTGCGGTCGTCGACCGGTTGAACGTTGCGCATCCGCAGTCACATATCATCGCTGTAGCACATTTCGGGGTAATTCTGACACAGGTGCAACGCGCGATGCGTGTCACAGCCTACGAGGCCATGGCCCATAAGGTTGACAACATTTCCGTGACGACCTTGCGCCACCAAGGGGCAGACCGTTGGAACGTGGCGCAGATCAATCACCTGCCGTGATGGGACTGCAGACGCACATAATTTAACGCAAGGGGCAATGCCGCATATTCCGTAACCGAACACCTCAAAGAGTATAAACCATGATATATGATCTCTACATCGGCGACCGCACATTTTCGAGCTGGTCTATGCGTGGCTGGCTGATGCTGCACAAGTTTGGGTTGCCCTACCGCGCGCATATGGTGGCGCTTTACGGCGGCACAATGGCGCAAGATATGGCGCCACTTGCACCTGCACGGCTGGTGCCTGCCCTGCGTACTCCGGAAGGCGATGTGATCGGGGAAAGCCTCGCTATGGCAGAGACGCTGGCAGAGCGGCATCCGCAAGCAGGGATGTGGCCCGCAGATCCTGTTGCCCGCATGCGCGCCCGCTGGCTGTGCGCTGAAATGGTCGGCGGCTTTGGCGCGTTACGTGGTGGCTGTCCGATGCAACTGGCGCATGTTGATGTTGACTTTGTACCCAGCGACGCGATCAAAAACGATCTGGCGCGGGTGGAAACCCTGTGGGCATTTGCGCGGGAAAGGGCTGTGGCTGGCCCGTGGTTGTTTGGCACCTATTCGCTGGCTGATGTTTTTTATGCACCCGTTTGCGCACGGATTGCAGGCTATGCCTTGCCCGTGTCGGACGCTGCGCAGGCTTATTGCAAAACAACACTGGGCGATCCGGCGTTCCGGCACTGGCGCGCCGAGGGGCTCAAGACCACCTATGATCCCTTTCCTTACCCGCCGAAAGGGCAGCAAGGGCCTTGGCCAGTTTAACTAGGGTCCGTGGACATTCATCTTGAAGCAATGAGCGCGGCGGCAAGGTGCCAAGACGCGGCATAGCTACTTTTTTTATCATATCTGGTTGCTATACCTCTGAATTCCTTGATCTTTGCGAAGTAGTTTTCCACCAGGTGCCTCCACTTGTAGACC
>Ga0163216_100516_pt1 | contig 57737 bp, 49 predicted proteins | sample SynspAceP_FD_167610 | JGI IMG/M metagenome (GOLD analysis project Ga0163216, IMG submission 167610) | Saline lake microbial communities from Ace Lake in Antarctica - Synechococcus sp. Ace-P (Illumina Assembly) | ecosystem: Environmental > Aquatic > Non-marine Saline and Alkaline > Saline ...
TTTCCAAGAGCTGTGGCGGGTCCGACGGAGCGAGGCAGGAATCGACTGCCGGAAATCGCAGGGACACACACAATTCAGCTGCGACCTGATCACCAGCTCCGGCAGAATGTGGGTGGCCCCTTGTTTCTGCAGAATGTGGGTGGCCCCTTGTTTCCTTGTTTCCCCGCGGCACCCGCACGGATGGACCCGGCGTGCGTGAAGTTGGTGCCTCTTTTCTCGAAAAGGTAAACGGTTCACACTTGCCCATGAACTTGGGCATCGGGTGTTGCACCGCGATCTCTTGCAACCGATGGCATTGGAATCCATCGAAGTTTTCTGGTGAATGCTTGGACGCGATTGTAACGGGACTCGGCAAACACGAAGACTTTGAATCGCGTCTACGTTGAACGGAGAAAACTAGGATCCCAATGTTAGGTGATATTTTGAGAACCATCATTTCCGCATTGATGAATGGAAAACCGGGATTGCTCAAAAACTAAGTGCTTCGTACAATCGGCCTCTTCAATCCGCACGGAAGTGGTCTCGCAACATGAAAACACAACAAATTTTTTCCCGCCGCGGCGCTTTCACCGTGCTCGAATTGCTGGTGACGATTTCGATCATCGGCATTTTGATGGGCCTGCTTCTGCCCGCACTCGGTGCCGCTCGCGAATCGGTTCGGCGGGTTCAATGCACCAGCCATTTTCGCGAAATCGGCGTGGCGCTGCACCACCATCATGATACTCAGCGGGCGTTGCCGGTCGGATGGACGTTCGATGCTGAATCTCAATCCGCTTATGGATGGGCCGTGTCGCTGCTCCCGTACTTGGAACAGCCCGCCTTGTTCGCTGGCATCGATCGAAAGAAGCGGGTATCCGATCCGTCGCACTGGATCGCCCGCTCGACGCCGCTCGAAATCATGCTTTGTCCGTCGGATATCACCGAGCCTCTGTTCACGTTGTACGAAGACGTCGAGAGTGATGATACAACCAATGTCGCTTCGTCAAAAGCGTTTGAGTCGTCGAGGATTCATCCGTTGGTGCAATTACCGACGGCAAACTACGTCGGCATGTTTGGCACGATGGAGGCGGACGATTCGATCCCTGCACCGATCGGCGACGGAGCGTTTCTGGAAAACAGTCCGGTTCGGTTCCGCGATTTTTCTCGTGGGTTGTCCAACACGATCGTCGTCGGCGAACGCACGATGGCGCAGGTTCCGTCGACGTGGTTGGGCGTTGAATTGACCGGTGAAGACGCGGCCGCTCGATTGGTCGGTTCGGCTTTGGAAGGCATCAACAACCCGTTGGCCGACGAGGGTGACTATTCCAGTCGTCATCCCGGCGGAGCGAATTTCCTCTGGGGTGACGGTCATATCTCGTTCGTCACCGAAGACGTCGACTTGCATCTCTACCACGAGTGGCCGCGTTTGCGATTGTAGTGCAGGCTGCAAAGTACGTTAGCCTTTCTAGGCTGACCTGCGTGTGTGTCAGGCTGGAAAGCCTAATGTACGTGACAGGCTGGCAGCCTATCCTATTTTCCTCATTTCGAAACACGGCCATGCCCCTTAAGAAGAAGTTTGTCGAGCTAACTAAGTGCGAAGCCGAGGTGATGGACGTGGTCTGGGACAAAGAGTCCGTCACCGTCAACGACGTTGTCGAAGGGATTCAGCGTGACCTTGCCTACACCACCGTGTTGACGACCATGAAGATCTTGGAAGACAAAAAGATCGTCCGCCGCGGCAAGAAGATCGGCCGCGCGTTCACGTACACAGCCAAGGTTTCTCGCGATCAAGTTCGCGAAGGGATGCTAAAATCTTTGGCGGATCAATTGTTCGGTGGCTCGACTCGGTCTCTCGTACTGAGTTTACTGCAATCCGACGCCATCTCGGCTGACGACATTGCGGCGGTCAAGCAAGCCGCCGACCGATTGGGAGATTCGTAGTGGACCTGCGATTCGCGTTTGAAGTCGGATGCACGTTGTGCCTGCAGATCACGGTGGTGATCGCGGTCACGTTTGCGCTGCAACGATGGGTCACCGACGCGCGATTGGGTTGCCGACTTTGGACCGTGTGCTTTGTTTGCGTGATCGGTTTGGTCGCCGCTGCGTTCCTCTTGCCGCATCGACGCTTGTTCGATTTCCCTGAAACGCTCTTTGGCGAACTTTCCCGTGACGGTATGTTAAACATGGTCGTTTGGCAGGGTCGGATTGCGATGGCACTGGGCGTGGTTTGGGGAATCGGAGTCGCGGTTTCGTTGATCAAGCGGGCGATGCTCTGCGTGAGTCTACTGCGATTTTTGAAACACGAATGCCAAAGCGTTGACGCCGACGCCTTACTGAAGCGACTTGAAATCGGCCAGCATGATCAAACTGGTTTGTCGATTCTGACGTCCGCACAAATTCAGGGTCCGTTCTGTTGGCAATTGCATCGGCCGGTGATCGTGTTGCCGACGTTCTTGCTCGACGAAGATGAGTCAACGCTGCAGCATGTGTTGCTGCATGAACTCGAACACTTACGAACGCAGCACCCGATGCAGCACTTTTTGCAAGGCGTCTGTTCGACGCTGTTTTGGTTTCATCCCCTGGTCTGGTCGGCCGCTCGCGGTGCCGAACTGACGCGTGAATACTTGTGCGACGAAGTCGCCGCTAAGACGAGCGGCAAATTCGGTGCCTACCTGCGAACGCTGGCCAAGGTCGCCGAGCGATGCGGCAGCGTATCATGTACCGAAGTGTCCCGTAACAAAGTACCGAAGGCAACGCTGGCCTTTGGAAACCAACAGAGTGCTCTGATCCGTCGCAGCAACCGGTTGGTCAAGCTAGCCGAGAGCGAGCAGTCGCCGTCACGATGGAAGCCAATGGTTGCGATGGCCACGCTGTTGTTGTGTGCAGGATTGATCCAGCAGGTATGGTTGCCGACCAATGCAATGGCATCCCAGCGTAGCGATTGGTCGCCTTGGCCGACTTGGACGGCGGGCGCCTTGCATCAAATCGACGTGCAAGTTCGCGACTTTGAATTGTTCGAAGATCGCGTGCAAATGCACGAGTTGCTATACGAAGACAACTGAAAAATTCTCGTAGCGGAAGTCTTCAAGACTTTCGAAGCCGGCGGCCCGAAACTCTTGACAAGTTCCGCGACGCTGGCAAACCGAACTACTAGTTTCTTACGAGTTGAGGTTGCATCGAGCGGTTGCCTTCTCGTATCGTCCGCCGAATCGAAATACTAAGAACACCGTATCTCATGGAGTGCATGGATGCACGACGCCCGCCCGAACCCCGCCTCCCTTTCCTTGATCCTGCCGGCCTTCAACGAAGCCGCCGTGATCGCCACGGCCGTCGCCGAAGCCGATGCGGCATTGTCGCAAATCGCTATCGACTACGAGATCATCGTCGTTGACGATGGCAGCAGCGATGAGACCGCGTCGATCGTTAGTGAACTATCGGCCACGAACGAGCATGTTCGGTTGATTCAGCATTCGCCCAACCAAGGTTACGGTGCGGCGATCCGTTCGGGCTTCCACGCAGCCGAGAAGGAACTGGTGGTGTTCACTGACGCGGATTGCCAGTTCGATTTGACGGAACTGGATCGGTTCGTGTTGCTCTCGGGTCGCTACGATATCGTGTGCGGCTATCGCATCGACCGCAAAGACACACCGCTGCGTTGTTTCTACTCAAAGGTTTACAACTTGCTCGTTCGGGCGATGTTGGGAACGGGCGTCCGTGATGTCGATTGTGCTTTGAAAATGTTTCATCGCGATGTAGCGAAGAAGCTCCCCATCTCCGGCAACGGATTCCTGGTGAATTCGGAGATGCTAACGCGAGCCAATCAGCTTGGTTGCAGCATCGTGGAAGTCGGCGTGTCGCATCGCCCACGGACACTCGGCGAGAGTACGGTTTCGGTGAAGCACATCCCGAAGGTGCTGGCCAGTTTGACACGGTTCTGGTGGAACGAGGTTCAGTTTCCGGCGCAAAATCAGCCGCAGGGCGTTAGCCCCGGTTCCCGTACACCGACAACCGGGGCTAACGCCCATCGGCTAACAGGGTACGGACTGCTGCAAATCGGCCTGCTGCTCGTCGCCGCGGTGTTCATGCTGACGAACCTCGGTTACCCACTGATCGACCGCGACGAAACTCGTTACGCGGAGATCCCGCGAGAGATGATCGCGACGGGCAATTGGATTCTGCCGCAACTGAACTTTCAAACTTACTACGACAAACCGCCGCTGCTGTATTGGCTGTGCGCGATCAGTTATCAACTGTTCGGAATCAGTGAAATGTCGGCCCGACTCGTGCCAGCCTTGGCGGCACTGGCGACGCTCGCCTCGACGATGTTCTTTGGTTCTCGATTTTTCGATCGACGCATCGGATTGTTTGCCGGTGGGGTGCTTTTATTGTCAGTCGGGTTTGCGTTTACCAGTCGGTACCTGTTGCTCGACGGTGTGTTGTCGCTGTTCGTGTCGTTGTCATTGTTCACTGCCTACGAAGCGATTCGGCCATCCTCCGGCCGTAGCCGAAGTCGCCAAGACTTTGGACTCGACCATGTTCCAATCCAATTTCTGGCGAGATCGGCAACGAATCTTAGGCTTGCTTGGTGGATCGCTTCAGGTATTTGCATCGGACTCGCTTTCCTAACTAAAGGCCCGCTCGCCATCGTGCTTTGGCTGCCACCGGTGTTCGCGATTGCTTGGCTATCCGACGCCCATGCGAAACCCCGGTGGTGGCATTACTGCGTGCTCGGCGTCGTCGCGGCGATGGTCGCGGTTCCTTGGTTCGTCTTGGTCCACCGCCAAGACCCAACGTTCTTGATTGAGTTCTTTTACAAACACAACGTCGCCCGGTTCGCTGGCGAGTTTCACTCCAAGCCGATTTGGTACTTCGTTCCGGTGTTGTTGGTAGCCGGCCATCCGTGGTCTTTCCTCACCATTCCGTACGTCAAATTCCTGTTCGGACGCGATGAATCTGCTCGCAGTCGTCGCTCGCCCGCGATCGGGTATCTGTTGCTGTGGAGTGCGTGGTGCTTCGTTTTCTTTTCGATGTCCAAATGCAAGTTGCCGACGTACTTGTTGCCCGCCGCACCGGCACTCGCATTGATGATCGGGCATTACTTGAACGAAGTGCTACGAGAGGCGGGAACCCCGTCCCAATACTTCTTCGCCCGGTTCTGGTCCGCACGCACGGCAACTGCAACGACCTGTTTCGCGGGCGTCGGGTTTGTTCTGTTCGTGATTTTCATGACCGACGAGCCGACGATCGCGTTGTTCGGATGGGCGATGCTCTGGGCGACGTTGCTGATGACGTCGTTGTTGCTGATGGCTGATCGTTACCAAGCCAAAATCGCATGGGGCACGTCGACCGGAGTTGCGTTTCTATTCGCGGTGATGGTGATGCATGAAATGGTTCCCGCCTACAGTCGATCCAACACGCTGTTCGGTGAATCGTCAACACTGAATGAACAGTTGGCCGTCGGTGCAGGATCACCGATCGCGACGGTGGAGCACGAGTTTTCGGAAGTACCGTTTTATCTTGACCGCGGCGACATCCCGAACTTTGCCGACGTTCACGATGCGGGACTCGGTGAATTTGTATCGCGATCGGGTTCCGTTTTGTTAGTGGTGGACGACCGGATCGGCTCTGAAGTTTTGCGGGAGCAATTGCCGGAGAAAACGAAGCTGACCGAAGTCGCCCGTCGCGGCTCGGCGCGGATCTATGAAGCGACGTTGTTGCGCGGTTCCACTCGAATCGCATTGGCTCTCGACCAGAATGCGCAAGGAAGTCAACGATGATCTGGTTCATTCAATTGCTCATAGTCACACCTCGCACGTTGCGAACATGCGACGGTTGTGACCCGGCGGAGTTGGCGATCGTTCGACGATGCGCTGAGTTGGTCGAAACTCGCGAACTCGTTGCTGAGAAAACGAAGGAACGCGAGGAAGTGGCGTGTTGACGCTGATCCAACGCCAGATCGCACGCGACATTGTCGTGATGTTCTTCACGTCTCTGTTTGTTATCACTTCGTTGGTGATGGGCATCGGGGTGATGCGAGAAGCCATGAGCCAGGGGCTTGGTGTGGTCGGTGTCTTTCGTTTGGTTCCCTTTGCGCTACCCGATGCGTTGTCGTTGGCGGTGCCGGGAACGGCGTTGTTCAGCGTGTGTTGTGTCTATGGGCGAATGTCGTCGGACAACGAGCTCACGGCGATGCAATCGGTGGGCGTTTCCATGATGCCCGCGATGTGGCCGGCGATCCTGATTACGACCCTGCTGAGCATCGCGACGGTGACGCTGATCAATGTCGCGTTCACATGGGGATTTCACGGCATCCAAAAAGTGGTGCTATCATCGGTCGAGAGCATTGCCTATGGCGTTCTGGAGCGAGAGCACCACTTCCAGCGCGATCCATTTTCACTGCGAGTTCGTGAGGTTGATGGCAAGGATTTGATTGATCCCTTGATTACGATTCGTCGGACCGATGCACCGGCGATCACGATCAGAGCGAGATTGGCAACGCTACGGTACGACGACCCGACGCAGAGCATCGAGATGAATATCACGAACGGTCACGCGGAAGTCGACGGGAAGGCCGCGTTTTATTTTCCAGACACGTTCACGCAATTCATCCCGCTAGCGGTGAACCCGGACTACGACCTGCTGAGCGCTCATCCGTCACACATGCCGATGATGGATTTGCCGTCCGCTTCGTTGAAACAATCGCACGACATCAACCAGCGAGAAAACGAGATCGCGGTTCGTGTCGGTTTCAATTTGTTGATGTCGCGTCCGGAACGGATCAGCGGACCGGAAGAAGATTCACGAAACAACGCGTTGAGGTCGAGCAAAAAACGGCTGCACCGTCTCGATACCGAAATGCACCGACGATGGGCGAGTGGTTTCACTTGCTTTGCGATGTCAATGATCGGCATCCCGCTGGCGATTCGCTTGAGGGCATCGGACACGATGACGACATTCGGGATCGTGTTCTTACCGACGGTGTTGATTTATTACCCTGTTTTTGCAGCGACGTTGGAAATGTCGAAGGACGGGCGATTGGCGCCGCAGGGTGTCTGGATCGCGAATCTGATTTTTGTGGTTGTCGGCATCGTGATGATGCGCAGCCTTGTTTACAAACCGGTGTGAGTTCGATGATCTTTCCCTACAAATCACAACTACGACGATCGTGGGAAGTTCACTTCCCCGCTTTCACGCAAACCAGCGCCTCGATCGCGTCGCGATGGGACCGGCGGCAGCAAACGCTCGCATGGGCGTTGCTGATGCTGGCGTCGACAATCGTCTTGTTGCCCAACCTGGGCTACCCCCTGATTGAACCGGATGAAACTCGGTACGCGCAGATTGCGTTGGAGATGAACGCGTCGCGAGACTGGATCACACCGACACTGGACGGCCGAGCGTACTTGGACAAACCGCCGCTGATGTATTGGTTGACGGCACTGTCGTTCCAAACCTTCGGCGATCATGAGACGGCGGCCCGGTTGCCGTCGATGTTGGCGGCGCTACTGACGATTGTCTTGACGTTCGGTTGGGGCAGCCGGATCGTTGGCCAGCGTTCGGCTTGGTTGGCGGCGATGTTGTTGGTGCTTTGCGGCGGGTTCATGTTGGCGGGACGCTTTTTAATAATGGATTCGTTGTTGGCGTTGTGTACGACCGCGTGCATGTTGTCGGGCTATATCGCCGTTCGCGGGAAGAACCATCGTTGGGCGTGGTGGATGGTTTCGGGGGTCGCGTGTGCGTTGGGCGTGTTGACGAAAGGCCCGGTCGCGTTGGTGTTGTGTGCGCCGCCGTTGGTTGTCAGTGGTTGGTTGCGGGCGGACCAGAGCCGAACGCGAGTGCTGCACTGGGTCGCGTTTGTGTTGCCGATGATCGCGGTTTGCGTGCCCTGGTACGTGGCGGTGGCGAAGTTCAACTCACCGTTTTTGGACTACTTTTTCTGGGAACACAATCTGAAACGGTTCACCCAAGGATCCAACCACGAACAACCGTTTTGGTTCTACGTTCCGGTGGTGTTCGCGGCGATGTTTCCCGCGTCGTTGTTGTTGCCTTCGGTCGGCGTGTTCGTGGCCAGCCGTTCGTGTCGAAAGCGATCGTTGCGGTCCAAGGATTTTGGGTTTCTGTTTTGCGGTGCAATTTGGATGCTGACGTTTTTCTCGGTGGCGAGCTGCAAGTTGCCGACCTATATCCTGCCGGTGATACCACTGGTTTGTTTGATGACGGGGGTGATGTTGGATCAAACCGTGTTCCGACGAGGGACGTCCGACCGTATTACGAACTACCTCCAACCGTTCCCCCAACGGGCGACGTTGATCCTGGTCGTCGCATGGATCGTGATCGTCGGCGCGGATGTTTGGCTCGGCGGGAGGTTATCGGCAAGCAGTGTGGTTGCGTTGATCATTTGTGGATTGGTGACGGCGGTGGTGATTGCATTCTGGAACCGCGACGCCGCGATGGGGCGATTGGCTTGGGCAGCGACTGCGGTGATCGCAACCTGCGTTTTGGTGTTCGCTTCCGCCGTGGCATTGCCGACGATCTCGACCGAGCGTTCGGTCTTCGTCGAGACCCAGCGGATCGCGGACGCGGCACCCGAATCGTGGATCGTTTTCTTTGGCGAAAAGCCTCATGGCGCATTATTCCATCTGCCGCCCGAAAGGACGACATTCTTTCCGCACGAGATGGAGGACGAGTTCGTTGGCTTTGTCCAGCGCCAGAGTGATTTGATTCTGGTGACCGATGACGAGCAGATTGAGTGGACTCGGCAACGGTTGGCCGGAACTCATGAATTGACGGTTTCGCCGAATCACGAGCATGTTTACTCGGCGAAACGAACGATGCAGCCGCTCGCAAGGGTTGCCGGGATCAACGAGGTGGTTCGTTAGATGCGGATTTGCTTGCTCGTTGCTGGTTGGTTGCTCGCACTCGTTTCATGGAATGGAACGTCGCAATCCGTATGCGGCGACGATGGATTGTTCTGGGACGACGCTGCGTTGATTGAGCAATCCGAATTCCGTGATTCGGTGATGGGAGACGTGGCGAAACTCGTGTCCGATTGCGATCAAGAAAGCAGTGCGGATGATTCCTACCAATGGCACTTGCTACCCGATGGTTTGCTCTGGCATTCGTACTTGGCCGCGGCTCAAGAACCACGTATTTCAACCATCCTCTTTCAAACCAATGACGAGGGAATCTTCTGGGACGCGACCGTCGGTGGGCGAGTCGGCTTGCTTCGTTACGGGACACCCGGTGCCCAAGATCCGAGTGGATGGCAATGGGATTTGGAAGGTGCCGTCATCACGAGATTGGACCTGTTGCACGCCGAAGACGTCGAGTCGATGGATTACCGCTTCGGCACCGAGATCACGGCGGCCGAAGGGCCGTGGGCGATGAAGTTCGGCTATTTTCACATCAGTTCCCACGTCGGTGATGAATATCTGATTCGCAATTCGACGTTCACCCGCGTCAACTACGTCACGGAATCATGGATCGTCGGTGGCAGCTATCGACCGCGAGAGGACGTTCGGCTGTACGGCGAATTCGTCAACTCGTTCCGGGCGTCCGGCGGTGCGAAGCGATACCAACTCCAAACCGGTGCGGAGTACACGCCGCCCGCCCAGGAGGCCAAGCGGGGTGCTCCCTTCGCGGCGGTCAATTTGAATTTTCGCGAAGCCGTCGACTGGGACGTGTCCACGACCGTCCAAGCGGGTTGGTCATTTCAAAGTCCCGATTCTGGTCGCCGTATTCGTTTCGGAATGCAATACGGCGACGGACCCACGAGCCAATTCTCGTTCTTTGAACGTCGCGAATCGTATCTGGGCGGTGGCGTTTGGTTCGACTATTAGGAACACCATGAGTCAAATTCTTCAAACACCTCCAACACAACGAACAACGTTCGACGTAGTCAAAACTGGGTTGCGGCCTCAATGGGTTCGTTACCTCGTGGCCGGCGTCGGCGCGGCGGCAGTCGACTTGTCCGTCTTTCATCTTCTTGCAACCGTCGTGCTGCCTTGCGTCGGCGAAGTCATGAGCGAAACTGTGCGTTCTCAGCGTTTCATGATTGACAAAACGTTCGCGTTCCTGATTGCTAACGTGTCCAGCTACACGATGAACTCGCGTTGGGTGTTTGAGCAAGGTCGCCACCGCGAATCGACGGAGGTGACATTGTTCGTTAGTATGTCGGTGCTCAGCTATTTAGGTGGCATGCAACTCGGACGATTCCTGATCGAGTTCTTCGCTGCCCCTAGTCACCTTGCCGCAGTCGCCTGCATTGGCTTGGCCACGATCATGAACTACGTGATTCGAAAAACAGTGGTCTTTCGGCGATAAGCGACAGCGAATCAATAAAAGGCGTAGCGGAGCTGGGCCGTCTCGCAACCCCCGATAGCGAGACCCATCCGGCAGAACCGTTGAACGCCCATTGATGCGTTATCGAGGGCAAGCCCGAAGCGGGGTGATCCGGCCTGCGTGGCGCTGTGTCAGGCTAGCAGCCTGAACGAAGTTTAGGAGCGGGGGACCTCAATGCCTCGCATCATGGCCCGTAGTTCTTCGTCGACTTGTTTGCCTTCGATCTCGGCTTCGGCGGTGAGCGAAACACGGTGGCGCAGAACGGGTAAAGCGATGCGCGTGACATCATCGGGGACGGCGAAATCGCGGGATGAGAATGCGGCGAGTGTCCGTGCGGCTTGCATCAACGAAATCCCCGCCCGGGGAGACGCGCCGATGTGGAACCCGGGCCAATCGCGGGTCGCGCGGACGAGCGAACTGATGTAGTTGACGAGACTATCCTCGATCCGCACTTTCGCACACGTACGAATCACGCGAGAAACAATCTCGGGGTTGGTGATCGGTTGGATTTCAGCTTCGAGTCGCTTGGTGAAATCAAGTTGCTGTGAGTGCAGTTTGAGAATCTCGGTCTCTTCCATCGCCGAGGGATAATCGACATGCAATTTGAACATAAACCGGTCGAGTTGGGCCTCGGGCAGGTTGTAGGTGCCTTCGCTTTCGAGCGGGTTCTGGGTCGCCAGGACGAGGAACGGACGCGGCACCGGGTGTGTCGTGCCGTCGACCGTGACGCTGTATTCCTGCATGATTTCCAGTAGCGCGGCGTGCGTTTTCGCGGGTGAACGATTGATCTCATCGGCCAACAACAACTGCGTGAACACGGGGCCGGCGCGGAACCGGAATTCGCTCTTTTGCATATCGTACACGGGCGCCCCGGTGATGTCCGAGGGCATCAGGTCGGCGGTGAATTGGATGCGTCCGAATTCGCAACCGAGGATCCGTCCGAGCGTGCGGACGAAGAGCGTTTTGCCGAGTCCGGGGACGGATTCGATCAGCACATGGCCGCCGGAAAACAACGCAGTCAACGTTCCTAAAACGAGTTCGTCTTGACCGACGTACAGCTTCGCAACTTCGTTTTGAATTTGTTCGAACAGTTTCCCGATCGCTTCGAACTCAGGGTCCACCTGCGGCGCGTGACTGACGTCGGGCGGCAAAACAGGCGGCAGGTCGGAATCACTCAAGGTTCAGGCACTCGGGTTGGAAAGGAAACGGGTGTCAGCCTGGAAAGGCTGCCTTACTAGAATAACCGATTTAGCCTGTATTGCGTCCGACTTGCAGGCCGTCGGGTGAGAAAATTCCTCGTCCGCCGTCGACGGGCAAACAAGCGCCGGTGACAAACGTGTTCTCGCACAGGAATGCGACCGCGGTGGCGACGTCCTCGCCGGTGCCGATGCGACGGACCAACGTGCTCGCTTCGAGCGAGGCAATCGTGTCCACGTCAACGTCCGCGGCCAACATCACGGGACCGGGTTGGACGCAGTTGACGCGTACGTGATGGTTGCGACTGGCGAGTTCGACGGCGAGCAAGCGGGTGATCACCTCGACCGCCGCTTTGCTGGGGAAATACGCGGCGTGATCGAGATACGGTCGCCCGGTCGCCCAATCACCGATGTTGATGATCACGCCGCCGCGCGGTTGTTCGCACATGATCCGACCGGCCGCTCGGCCGCACAGCAGCGTGGCGACGGAATTGATTTGAAAGTAACGGCGGATCTCGTCGCCGGTGATCGCGTCGAGTGAGGTCGGTTTCCAAATCGCGGCACTGTTGACGAGGACATCCAGCCGACCGAAATGGGCGTGGGTTTGTTTGACGATCGATTCGCAGATCGAATCGTCTTCCAATGATCCCGTCACGACGATCGCGTCGCGGCCGAATTTTGATTGCCAATTCGATGCCGCTTCGTCGGCCGCCTCGCGACTGGTGTTGGCGTGCAGTGCGACGTGGCATCCACGGCGTGAGAGTTCTTCGGCGATGCAGCGACCGACCCGGGGCGCGCCGCTGCCGGTGACCAACGCGACGGGCGCGTCACAATCGAACGTCGTCTGCAGACTCGTCCGCGAGGCTGTCGAACTGGCCGGGAGATCCGTTTTCGGCGGAGGGCCGCTCAACGATCCAAACTCACTTCCTCACACGATCCGGTGACCTCAAAACCGAGGTCCGTGATCATGTCATAGTCCGCCTGCGGTGCTTGACCTTTCGTGGTCAAGTAATCGCCGACGAAGATGCTATTGGCGACGTACAAGCCGAGCGGCTGCAGGGAGCGCAGGTGCAGTTCGCGACCGCCGGCGATTCGCAGTTCGCGATTCGGGGCGACGAACCGGAACATCGCGAGCGTCTTCAATGCGTCCTGAGCCGAGATCACGTCGGTGCCTTCGAGGGGCGTGCCGTCGATCGCGTTGAGGATGTTGACGGGAATCGATTGCACACCAAGTTCGGCCAAATCGAACGCCATCGCGACAATGTCGGCCTTCGTCTCGCCCATCCCGATGATGCCACCGCTGCACATTTCCATGCCCGCGTCGCGAACGTTGCGGAGCGTTTGCACGCGCTCGGCATAGGTGTGCGTGGTGCAGATTTTCGCGTAGTGCGATTCGCTCGAATTGAGATTATGATTGACCCGATCGACGCCGCATACCTTCAACCGCTCGGCTTGCTCGGCGGTCAGGATCCCCAAACACGCGCAGATATCCAAACCGTACTTCTGTTTGATCTCCGGCACGATTTCCTCGACCGCTTTCATTTCCCGTTCGTTCGGACCGCGGGCACTGATCACGAGGCAATAGGTTTTCGCACCCCGTTGGGAGGCGACGCGGGCGGCGTCGAGCAGGTCGTCTCGTTTGAGGATATTGTATTTTGGGACTGGCGCTTCGGAGACCTTCGATTGGCTGCAGTAATGGCAATCCTCCGGGCACAAACCGCTTTTGGCGTTCATGAGGAAGTACAACTGCACCGAATTGGCGAAATAATGATGGCGGATGCGGTATCCGGCGGCCAGGATCGCGGGCAGATCGAGGTCGGAGGCCTCGAGGATCGACAGCGCCTGGTCACGCGAGATCGGGCGGCCTTCGAGCACTTGCGTGGCCAAGTCGTCGAACGTTCCGGGAGGGGAAAAGGTGGCGGCAGGGGCCGGCGAGGTGGCAACACTCATAGGTCGGTTCGGGTGGGCGTGCGAAATGAAACAGCCGTGCTGGCGGTGGTGAAATCCGAAACCGCCAGCAACACTTTCGGTCATCGTTGCCGGTGATGCGTCTCGGGGCAAGAGGGGCGTCACACGCTCATGCGGCAGTGCTGCAATATGCCGCTACCGTCGGCCCGATATCCGACGTAAAACGGTCCGAACTCGCCATATTTCGCGCTCGCCTCGTCAAACCGCATCTTGTACACGATGTCTTTGAGGTATTGCGGGTTGCGGCCCCACAACGTGACCATCCACTCCCAATCGTCGAGTCCCACGCCGACGGAGATCAGTTGGCTAACCTTGCCCGCGAACGCCATCCCGCTCTGAGCGTGCTCGGCCATCATTTGGTTGCGGTCGCTGAACGGTTCGGTGAACCAGTTCGCTCCCGGCACGCGGCTTTTGTTCATTGGATAGAAACACGCCGACGGCCAATCGGGGAACTCGGGGTACAGTCGGTTGCGGTTCATCATCGGCAAACGACGCTCGTAAGCGGTGACTTTGGCGGCGAGTTCGGGGGCATCGGGGGTGGCTCCTTCGCGGATCAAGCGTTCGCGGAAGGAATCGACCGACGGCACGTACTCGCTGATTTCGCTAACGGAAATGAACGACCACGCCGGTTCGATCCAGCGACCGATGCCGGGTGCCATGAGGGATTGGTGAATGCCGTCGACTTTGGCGGGATCGGGGTCCATCACGATGACGCCGAAGTCCGCGTCGTGGCCGCTGATCCAGTACGACGCGAGCCGCTCGGGGAGGTCGTCGTCGCCCGGTGCGAGCGCCGCACAGAATTGCTCGCACAACTCCTTGGACAGGGGGGCGTCGAGGTTTTCACGCCGAAACCGGTAGAAGTAGTGGCCCACGTGCCAACCGGTGACGGGAATGGTGGACGGTTCGGGCAGCGACGCCTGAGGCGAGCCACCGGGAGGCCCGCCTGGGCGAGTCGGCGGGCCGCCAGCGGTGGGTGTGCTCGCGGGCGGGTTTGGGGTTGATGATGGCGGGTTTGCCGAAGCGGAGGCTGGGTGATCGGTCAACGGTTGGGCTCGCGGTCAGTGAGTCGAAGGGAAAACGGGCTCAGAAACAGCCCGCCCTCTGTTTTCCCACATCCACCACAAAACGCAACAACCTCGCTCGTTATCTCAGCGTCCATTGCTGGTAACGGTCGCGGTATCCGGTTTGCCGCGTCCATTGGCGTTTTCCTTGGGCGCCGAAATAACCGTAGGAATACGGAGCTTTCCAGGCCGGTTGGACGACCGCGTTGGGAATCATTTGACGCGGCCCGGGTCGGGTTCTCAGCCAATTCGTGCCCGCGCCTAAATACCCCGGCCCCGCACTACTGGGGTCATTCTCAACGCCTGGAAACTCCGGCAAATGATGAGGGCGACGAAGCGCCGAGCGATCCGCCGTATGAGATCCGGGTTCCGCTGGATACCCCGCGTGCCCTGAGTACCCCGGATTTCCCTGCGGCAGCGCGCCGGTGAAGGAGTCGTGGTTCCCGATTGGCCGGTCGTCGTACGCCATCGCGTGATCGGGTTCCATCGCGGGATCGGGGCCCATCGCGTGAGCGGGGTACAGGTACGGCGTGGAGTGCGAAAATGGCTGATGGCGTGCCGGGGGATCCGGCTGCGGAGCTTGGATCACCCGGTGAGGCGGTGCGGGCAGACCTTGATAGGCAATCTCATGATGCGGTGCGAACTGGGATTGTTCCGGGGAAACGTGATTTTGCGAGGACGGCGGCATCTCGACCCAGCGTCCGTCGTGCTCGATTGGACGCAGCAGTTGCCGCGAGGTTTCGGTGAACGCCGCCGGAGCGACGCTCGATCGCTCCGGCGAATCAGTCGGCTGCGTTAATGGCTCCAGCGATGCCACCCGCACCGGCGGCGGGAAATGTCCCGCCCATTTCGATTGTCCGGTCGCCGACGAGGCGAATGGCACGACTGTCAACCAAGCGATAGCGACGGCGGCCCGCACGTGCATGGCTCCCGCGTGCGAGACAAAATTGCGTTGATCCAACATTTTCGACGGCTCCCTGAAAAAGACAGTCAATCGAGAAAAACTCATTTCCGATGACCCTCATTGAGCTATCAAACGCGCCTGTTCGGCGGCAAGACCGACATTGACATCAAATCGATGAAACCAAATGGGTGATCATGCAACCGAGTGGCCTGTTCCCCGGATTTCCCAAACGGGCATGGGGCGGATCGTCACAGCGTCTTGCCTATTGTTCCCAACTAACCACTTGCAAGGACTGTTTTTCGGAACTCGGAAGATTTCCATCATTTTGACATGGCCAAGCATCCTTTTATCGGAAATATTTGTAAGCACACTGTTACCGGTCGATGTTCCCGCAAGGATTAGCTTTTCATGTCCAGTTTCACTCCAACAACTTCTCTCCCGTATTCCGGTCTCGAAAACGAATCGGTTTCTGGAGAAACGCTCGCCGTCATCGATTCGGCATCGCAAGGATTGACCGGGCCAACGCTGGTTCCCGCATCAACGCGTCATGTCGAACCGAGAACCGCGAATTCCGTCCTGGCATCGAGTTCCGTCGCGGAACTTCGGTTTTTGCGAGTGGATGAAAATGAGGAGGTGATTCACCTCAGCGGTCGGGTACGCAGTTTCTATCACAAACAGCTCGCTCAAGAAGCGATTCGCCCGGTCGCAGGCAACCGCCAAGTCATTAACCGCGTCGACGTCAGTAAGTACTGAAGATGGTAGTGCAGGCAGCTAGCCTGCCTGACCTCCGGCATCGCACAGGCGACGCGAGCAACTCCCGCCGTTCAAACCGCCGGATCAATGGACGGCTCGAAGAGTTACTGTCGCAAGGTTCTCCGAACCGATTGGGGTACGGAACGGCGGGCGGAACGTTGTCGGCCCGGAGAGCCGAACGACATTCTCTGAGGCGATAGCGGAGCGAAAACCTGCTCGCTCATTGTTACTATTCGGCCGAACTTCGAAGGCTCTCACCAGCCTTGGCGTTGCCCTCTGGCTAGGTTGAGAGGGCATTGGCCAAGTGCCTCGGTTACCAACCGACGTCCCAGATGGACGTCGTGGACGGCAACTGACCCGGCGCTCCACTCCCTGGCCTACTCGATCGATTTGATCTGAACGTTCCGGAATCCGACCGCGTCCCCATGGCCGGCGAACCCGAAGTGACCGCTCTTCAGGTCTTTGCCTGGGTGCGGGCTGCCGTCCATGTACTCGGTCACGTCAGCAACGTCGCCATCGAGGATGATCGATCCGTTGAGTTCGACTTTGATCTTCGATCCCTCAACGGTAACCTGTTGGAAATTCCACTGGCCCGTCGGACGGAGGTAACCGGGTTTGGCGGCGATCATCCCGTAGACGGATCCGTGGGCTTGGCGTGGATCGATGTTTTTGTACTTCGGGTGTTCGGTATCGAGAACCTGTAACTCGCACATCGCGTTGTAGGCGGCGTTGCCCGAACCGGGGTAGCGGATCGCTAAACCGTTGTTGCCTCCCGGTGGCAACCGGAATTCCACTCGGGCGACGAAGTCGGCGTATTTTTCCGTCGTGTGCAGTGTTCCGCCGGAGCCTTTTTTGCACCGGATCGCGCCATCCACGACTTCGTAGTTGTCGACCGCACCGGCCCATCCGCTGAGATCATTGCCGTTGAAGACAGCTTGGAATCCTTCGTCGTGGTGGGAACTCAAAATTTGGTTCGCTTCCTCGGCACCGATCTCACGGACCTGGATGTTTCGCCAACGAATTTCGCCGCCGTGAGTTTGCAGTTGAATCCGACCAGCTTGCATGACCGGTGATTTCCGGTCCCAATAGTTTTCCATGATAACATGGTCGACGACGTATTTACCGTTAAGCCAAACGCTGGTCCGGGACCCGATTTGTTGGATCCGGAATTCGTTCCATTGCCCGAACGGTCGGTCCGCGATCTCGCTGGGGTCTTTCCCGGCGGCACCCGGTGAGTTGTTCCACAATCCCCCGGACCCCTTGTCTTGGCCGGCGGAAAGCTTGGCCGCTTGGTGGTTCCAAATTTGGACTTGGGGGGTCGATTTCAGATAGATGCCGCTGTCGGCGACCGGGATCGTTTTGTACTCGATCAACAATTCATAATCGCTGTAGGCTTCGTCCGTGGTCAGGTAAACACCGCCTCCGTCGTTGACGAGTTCGCCGTCCTCGACGGTCCAGTGGGCGAGGGCATCGGTTTGCCACTGAGCCATTTTTTGTTCGCGTTCTTCCTTCGGCATCGCGGCCAAGCGGCGAGGATCCATTGTGCCTTCGCCGTGCCAACCGCCGAGGTCCGTGCCGTTGAAGATGGATTGGAATTCGCTGGCCGTTTTGGCTTCGTCCGCAATCACGGCGGTGGAGAAACACAGGACCGAAACAGCGAGTGACAGGGGCAGTCCGATTTTTTCAAGTACGATCAAGACTCAATCCTCAAGGTGGGTGAAGGGGCGGGGCCGGGCGGGAGATTGTCCCCGCACGGTGGCAGATTGGACAGGATAATCGATCCGACGCGTAGGGGATACAATCCGGCTCGGTTTCTCGGCTGTCGGTCTTCGGGGCTGTCGGTTTTCGGGATGTCGGTTTTCGGGGCTGTCGGTTTTCGGGATGTCGGGTTGTCGAATTTCGTTTTCGAGACAAGTATTTTGAAATGGAACCGCAACCTTCTCCCGCCGTCTTCACGTCCCTCCGGCGTCGTCCCTGTGACGAGGCCTGTTTGGTATTGCAAGCCGTCGGGATTTCCTCGGAACTCATCCGTCAGGACGGGCAGTGGATGGTTTTGGTCGACGCCGGAAATGCACCCGCAGCGATCGCCGAACTGAGCGATTATCTGGGCGATGAAGTCACGGAAACCAGCGAACCGGACGAACGCGTCAGTGTGTTCGGTGGGGCGATCGTCGGGGTGATTTTTTATGGATCGGTGTTGGTTTGCGTCGCGGTCTTGGTGCAGGTGTCCGCCTACGGAATCGATTGGCGTGCCGACGGACCGATGCGTGCCGGCGAGGTGATGTCAGGGCAGATATGGCGAACGGTGACGGCGTTAACGTTGCACGCCGATGCGTCGCACTTGATCTCGAACCTTGTTTTCGGCGGGGTTTTTGGATTGCTCGTCGGGCGAATCCTCGGTGGCGGTGTCGCTTGGCTCGCGATTGTGGTCGCCGGGGCGTTGGGGAATTTTGGCAATGCGGCGTTGCGGGATGCGGGGCACACGTCGATCGGTGCCTCGACGGCTGTGTTTGCGATGCTGGGCATTCTCGTCGCCCACGCGCTGCGGCCGCGGGGAACCGGGCCATCGTCGGCGATGCGTCGTTGGAGTCCGCTGATCGCCGGCGTGTTGATGCTCGCGTTCATCGGTCTCGAAGGCGAACGGACGGACGTGCTCGCCCACACGACTGGTTTTTTTGCGGGGATACTGGTCGGTGGTGCGGTTTGTCGTTTGCCGGACTCGTTTTTAGGTCGGGAATCCATCCAGTTCGCCGCCTCGGCGATCACGTTCGCGATTTTGATCGGGTGCTGGTTCCTGGCCACGCTCGCGGCGACCTGAGCATCGCTTGCTACAATATTTGACCTCGTCCCAGTTTCGCTCCCATTTCTTCCGCCATTGAAACGGGCGTCCGCAGACCACGCACACCTTGCTAGGAAGATTCACTTTGTTCATGGTGGCAGCCACCCCTGTTTGCCCATATTCGATTCGTCGGTTCCTCTTCGGACATGGTATGGTGTTGATTCGCGTGGTCAAGCACGACGCGCTCGATCAAACTACAGTCATTGCGATGTTGTCAAATCCTGGAGTCTCGAACATGAAGTATTGGACAATCCCGATGCGTTTCTTCCTCGTTTGCGTTTTCGCAGCGTTGTCTTTGCCGCCGTCCCCCCTGTCGGCGGCGGAATTTTCCGACGACCATTATTTCGGCCAAATGGAGGAGATGCGGGGGAAACTCGAAGGCGAGCCGGCGATCGAATTTTCGACGGAAACCTGGATCGGCGACGAAGCGACGCTCGACGACAATCGGGGCAAAGTCGTGGTGCTGGATTTCTGGGCGACGTGGTGCGGTCCTTGCGTCGCGTCGATTCCAAAGAACATTGAACTGGTGCAGTCCCATCCCGACGACCTCGTTTTCGTCGGGATGCACTCGGCGGCATCCGGTTGGGACAAAGCACCCCAGATGGTCGAGGACCGCGACATCAATTACCCCGTCGCTCTGGACACCGGTGAAACCGCCGAAGCCTACGGCATCAGCGCGTATCCCACCTACATTATTATCGATCGCAACGGAATCGTCCGCGCCGCAGGAGTCAAACCCTCGCACGTGAAGACCATCGTGGATCTTTTGATTGAAGAATCCGGACCCCCTGCCGGTGCAATGAAACTCGCCTCATTCGATCCGGATTGGTTCTACAGCGGATCGCTGCGGATGCGAACGTGGCAAGATCAGCGCGGCCAACCCGCGCAACCGATCCGAGCCCGGTCGCGGTGGAAACTGGGCGACGAAATGGTGGACGATGCCAATGAAAACGAGGCGGCGAAAGAAGCCGTTGCAAAAAAAGAGGAAGGTGAAGACGAGAATTCGGAGGACGGCGAACCGGGTAACGAGGAAATAGCGGCTGATGCCGAGTCGCCCAACACCGTGTCACCCGACGCAGACGAGATCGAATCGTCGATCGGTTTCGTTCGCGTCGTCCACTTCACCCGCCCCGAGATGGCGATCACGAAAACCCAGCTCAAAATGCTGAACGAAACGGCCGCGAAATACGCACCACAAGGCGTCGATTTCGCAGTGGTTTGTGACCGCGAGAGCGATTGGGACGCCGCCCGCGCGTTCGCCTCGGAAATTGATTTAGGCGTGCCGATGGTTCTGGATGCGGATGTGCAGACGAAGACAGGGAAAGACGAGTCCGATCCAGACGATGCCGATCCAACCCAAGAACCGACTGAAAACGAACCGGTTGAAAACGAACCGGTTGAAAACGGTGCCGATTACAATGAGACGGAATCCACACCCCGCGAATCCGGACAAACCGCGAGCAGTTACCACGTTCGCATCGCCCCAGTGACGGTGGTCATCGATCGCGATGGCCGCATCCGGGCGACCGGATTGAAACTCGACCAGTTAAGCGTCGCCCTGGATTTATTGTTGTCCGAACGGGCCAACGAATGAAGGTCGATTGGAGAAATGTTTTTTTAGCGGTAGCGGCGTGAGCGGTCCGGTTCCACGCACCGAACCCGCTTGTGGCCTGCCGATTGAATCGTTTCCACGAGAATACAAGCCCGACGCGCAAGCGAGTGCACACTGTGCTTCCCTCGCTTGCGTGTTTTGAAGTTGCGCTTTCGCGTAGCTCGACTCTCTGAATCGAGTATTGTTGTCCCTGTCACGCCCGACTCAACGAGTCAGTCTACGTATTGGTCGCGTTCCACACTGGTACGCGGGTTTCCAAACTCGCGCGTCGGGCTTGTAAATCAACAGGCCACATCCGCCACGCCGCTCACTTCACAACGCACCACCCGATTTCCGCTCTCACGCGAACCCCATCATGACTGACACACTCGTTGAATCCACCTCCGATCCTGCCGTCACCTCGGCCGAAGGTTTGCCCCCGGTTGCTCGGTTCGCTCGCGATGTGATCGATCAAGTCGGCAAGACCGTCGTCGGACAAAGCGAAGTGGTCGAGCGGGTTTTGATCGCCCTGTTGACCGGTGGCCACCTGTTACTCGAAGGCGTCCCTGGGATCGCCAAGACGCTGCTCGTTCAATCGGTCGGCAAAGCCATCGATCTGCAATTCAAACGCGTGCAGTTCACGATCGACCTGTTGCCTTCGGACATTCTCGGTTCGGAAATATTGGACCAAAAAACCGGCCAATTCCACATTCACAAAGGTCCGGTTTTCACCAACCTGTTGCTCGCCGACGAGATCAACCGCGCTTCACCGAAGGTGCAATCGGCGCTGCTCGAAGCGATGCAGGAACGCAAGGTTTCGATCGGTGATGAAACACACACCCTGCCCGCACCTTTCCTCGTGATCGCCACGCAAAACCCAGTCGAGCAGGCTGGTACGTTTGAACTGCCCGAGGCGCAACTCGACCGTTTCATGATGTGCCACCGGTTGCGTTACCCGACTCCGGTGGAGGAAACCGAAGTCGTCCGGCGTGCCCTGAAATTGAAACTGCAACGCCAGGGCGAAGGCGCCGTGCCGCAGTCGATGTTCGATGCGATCAGCGACGAACACAAACTCAGTGTCGGTGACTTGACGCAGGCGATGACCGAGGTGCAATCCGTTCACGTCAGCGAGGTGTTCGTCCACGACTGCGTCAAACTGATCAACGCGACACGGGGTCACAAGGATCTCGTGCTCGGTTGCAGTCCGCGTGCGGTCTTAGGTTTGGTGCAAGCGGCACGGGCGCGGGCATTCATCTACGGTCGTACTTATGTCGTTCCCGAGGACCTGTTCACGCTCGCCGAAGACGTGATTCTGCACCGGGTTCGGTTGAGTTACGAGGCACTCGCCGACGGCGTCACGCCGCGGGCGATGCTCGATCAATTACTCAACGAGATGCTTTGATCACGCATGAACGCTGCATCACATCACGCCCAAACGCTACCGCATCCCGACGTGCTGTCGCGGGCCAATTTTGAGTTGATGGTTCGCCGGATTGCCGACGACATCGCCTTCGGAACCGACGATTCGTTATTCGTCGGCTCCGGGCTCGAATACGCTCAATCGCGACCGTATGAACCCGGCGACCCGGTCCGGCAAATCGATTGGAAATTGACCGCCCGGATGCCGGTCGCGTACATCAAACAACACGAAACGCTCAAACGCATCGCCATGTATTTGGTCGTCGACACGTCGGCGTCGATGAGCGTTTCCTCGACCCGGTTGAGCAAACACGCGTTGGCCGTGTGGGCCGCCGCGACGATCGGATTGGTCGGTGTGCGAAGGCTCAGTCCCGTCAGCGTGATCAGCGCGGGAACCCGTCACGCTCAATCCCGATCGGACCGGACCCCGAGTTTGTCGCCGGATGATTTGTGGCGTGACCTCGAACCGTTGCGGGCGTATGACTTTACCGAAGACACCGAACTCGGCGAACGACTCGTGATGTTGTCGGCCCAGTTGTCGCGTCGCAGTCTGTTGGTGGTGTTGAGTGATTTGCACGATCCCGAGGCGGTACCGATGCTTCGCCGACTGGGGCATCAACACGACGTCGTGGTGTTGCACCTGCAAGACCCGGCGGAAACCGGTGACTTGCGAGCAGGCTATTTTCGCGGCGTGGAAGCCGAATCGGGACGTGAGTTCCTCGCGGACGGGAAGAGGCGTTGGCGGGATGCTTGTTCGATCGAGCGGGAGTTGGCGGGTGCGGATATCAGCTATTTGAAACTCGTCACCGATCGACCGTTGATCTCGCCGCTGCGTCAGTTTTTATTGACCCGTGCGATGTTGATGCGAGGACAACGATGATGGATATCACTCGTCGGTATCGTTGGTGCGTCGCGTTGGGATGGATGTTCGCATGTTGTTTCCTTTTGGTGCAACCGGTGGTTACTGAAACAGCGGTCGCCGAAGAGACCGGGCGCGTTGCGATGACGATCAAACGGGGATTGACTGCAAAGTTCGAATTCACGCACCCGAGTGAATCGTTACGGGCGCTCCCCGATCAATCGATCGACGCGCCGATCTTGGTACGACTGGAACGAATGACGAGCCCGTCGCCGACATCGAATCCGGAGAGTCGTTACACGCTTTCGTTTTTCGGAGCGGTCGCGGGGCAATACGATTTGGCGGATTGGGTGGTCGAGCGAGACGGGTCGCCGCTCGCCGATCGCGACTCGTTGCCTGCGATGCAGGTTCGCATCGTTTCACAGTTGTCGCCCGATCATGGGACGAGTTTGTACGAAATTGACGACCCGAGTTTGGCGGCGTCGCGCGGGTATCGGGCGTTGTTGGTCGCGATAGCGTGTGCGTGGGTCGTGGTGCCGGTTGTGTCGGGTTTGACTTGGTGGCGATCTCGCGAGCAGGCTCCACCCGCGCCGGTTGCCGTCCAACCAACGCTCGCCGATCGACTCCGCCCGTTGGTCCAACGGGCCAGTGAAGGCGATCTGTCGGTGGACGAGCTGAGCCGATTGGAATTGATGTTGTACGTTTTCTGGCAACGTCGTTTGGGGTTGTCCGAATCGTTGTCCGAGGCGTTGCCGGTGATGCGTCGTGATGCCGAGGCCGGTGGTTTGTTGCGAACACTCGAAGCCTGGGTTCATGCCGACGCACCGACCCGCCCGGAATTGACGACGTCGACGTTGGACGCGTTGCTCGCTCCTTATCATGCGATGTGCGAAGATGACCAGCGTCTTCGGAAAACCGATCCGGTGGAGAGTGCGGCATGACGTTTGTGCATCCGATGCTACTGTTATTATTAGTGTTCCCATTGGCGCTGGGGTTTTGGACGGTACGTCGTCGCGGCATCGGTTTGCGAATGCCCTTCGATCACGAAACACACCGCTCGCGTTTTGCGTTAGGGGCGTTGCTGCGTGGCGTGGAATTGTTGCCCGCGTTCGTGTTGGCCGTCGCGGTGGTGTTGATCGCCCGGCCCCAGGTTTTGCGGGTTCCAGAGTCCGACCGCATTGCCACGCATATCACCGTTTGCATGGATGTTTCGGGCAGCATGACGGTCGGGTTGGGTGACCAGAATCGGTATGAGAGCGCCGCCGCAGCGATTGAGTCGTTCACGTATGCACGCGAAGGTGACGCGATCGGTTTGACGCTGTTCGGTTCCTATCCGCTGCGTTGGGTGCCGTTGACGAAAGACTTGCAGGCGATTCGCAATGCGCTCGTGTTCGCCAACCCACGCAATCAACCCAGTGGTATGGGCGGGACGATGATTGGATCGGCCTTAGAGTATTGTGCTGATAACATGCAGCGGGAGGGAATGCGTCTGGACGGGATCGACGAGGGGCCAGCCAACCGTGACCAGTGGCGTCAACAGCGTGCCGAGCAGCAGTTGTTCCGAACCGCGTCGATGAGTGGTGCGGGATTATCTCCGGTCAGCGATCGGTTGTTGATCCTCGTCTCCGACGGGGCGAGTGCCGACCTCAACGGGCAGGACAAGATTGATCGTATCGCTCAATTACTGAACGATGCCGGTATCACGCTTTACCACATTCATATCGGTAACGATACGATCCCACCGCAGGTGTCGAGTATCGCGAGGGAAACCGACGGGGATGCTTTTTTAGCGAACAATTCCGACGGGTTGCGGCTCGTTTTCGATCACATTGATCAAATGCAACCGGCTCGTTTTCGTCCGAGCGAATCGGTGCCCGTGGATTACTTTGAACCGTTCGTCTTGGCCGGTGCGATCGCTTTGGTGTTGTACGGTTTGAGTTTATTGAAGTGGAGGTACACGCCGTGGTAAACAGTCCTTTGATGGCGGCGAATTTAGCCGCGTTAACTTGCATCGTGATCGTGACGACGGCCGAGTGGTGGCACTTGCAACGGACCCGCCGCGTCGCGAAGTTGGCGTTCGGCGAGAGCGGGCGTCCGGCCGCGTGGGCCCGGTGGACACCGATGCTGCGTGTCGTGTCGATGTCGATGGTCGCGTGGGGGTTCACGGTATTGATGCTGCAACCGCCGGTGGTCGCTGCGGTCGAACCGGAACCGGAGGCGTCCAAACACGTGCTGGTGTGTTTGGATTCGTCGCCGAGCATGTTCCTTAAAGACGCCGGGCCGAGGCAGTCCGAGACGCGTGAACAGCAACAGCGAATCGTTCGTGCCGGGGAGGTGATGCAAGCGGTGCTCGATCGGTTGGATCCGGAGAACACTCGCATCACCGTGTTCGGGGTTTACACGCGAGCGGTGCCGATCGTGGAAGAGACGTTTGACAAATCCGTCGTGAAAAATTTGTTCGACGGGTTGCCGGTGTTCAGTGCGTTTGAACCGGGGCCGACGCAGCTCTCATCTGGGATTTCGGATGCGATCGAGTACGCCCGCCGTTGGCCCGATGATTCCACGCTGTTGGTGATCGTCAGTGACGGCGACAGCACCGACAGCACGCCGATTCGCGCCGTCCCGAAAGCGATCGCGGACACGTTGGTGATCGGGTTCGGCCAAACCGGTCAAGCGACCTCCATTGCCGGTCACGCCTCGCGTCAAGATGCGGACTCGTTGCGTTCGCTCGCCGGTCAATTGCGAGGCACCTATTTTGATGCCAACACTCGGCACCTGCCCTCGGAATTGATGGACCGTTTGGCGATCATTCAACCGCGTGTCGGTGAGGGTGTTGGGTTGCGTGAGGCGGCGGTCTTGGCGATCGCGTTGGGGGCGTTGGTGTTGTCGCTGTTGTTGCCGGCGCTGAGTTTGTGGGGTGTCAAACCGGGATTGCCGAGTTTTTCCCTCAATACGCTCGTCGTTCCCGGAGGTGAAATCTGATGCGTCAATCCATTTTGTGGCTCGCGTGGTTGGTCGTTCCGGTGTTCGTCTTGGCGTACCATTATGGACCCGGGCAGACTTGGTTGGCCCGCGATCGTGCGGCGACGTTGATCGGTAGGGCTGAGGCCCATTCCGCGACGGCGACCCAGGCCCAATCGGCTGCGTATGAAACGCAGTTGCGATTGCTCGACGCGCGGCGAACCGCTTTCGTTGCCGGTGTCGATTGGCAAACGCAACCCGATCATCCGCTCGCTCGTGCGGTGATCACGGCGACGACGGAACAAGACACCGCTTACGAGAAGGCCGCCGAAATTTGGCAGGAAGCTTCCGATTCGTATGGGAAGGCAATCGAGACTTTGCTCAAAGTCGCCAACCTACCCGGACGTGATCGCGTTCAGCTCTCCGCATCGGATCGGCAGTTGTTGGAATCGCTACGTTGGGCCGAGGCTCGCGCGATGGTTCGTTCGGGAGAGGTGTTTCATGGAATCGAACAACTGCAAGCACTGCTGGATTTACGCATGGCCGAGGCTCATCAACAGGCCGTGTTTAAGATCCAACGGACCTCCACGGGCGACTCCGGTTCCGCTCCCGACAACACCGCGAATCGATCGAGCGATGCGGCGTTACCCACCGATGCGATCCGAGAAGAACTCGCCGCGGCGCAGTACGTCGGCGCGAGGTTGCTCCGCGAAGAAGGCCGACCGCAAGAAGTATGGCGACCGGTGGCCAACGCGGCCCGGCAACATTATCGATACCTGTCGGCGCCGGGGAACGATCCGAACGTTGTCGACGAATCCGAACGCTCGAGCGACACCGACGATCGTGACTCTCTCGACAGCGACCAGCGATTGCAACGCAATCTCGAACAGGTACTCAATCTCGAGCAAATTTCCTCCGAGCAACTCGAAGGATTGCCTTTGCCGCGAAGTGCTCCGTTGGCTCGTCGTCCAGGCGACGGTGAACCCGGCGATCAGCCAGGCAAAGGACCGGGCAGAGGCCCGATCCAAGATGGCCCTCCGAACGCAGGAGCCGGTGTTCCCGGTCCCATGGGTGCCGGGTGGTGAACGTTTCTTTTACACCGACCACGTTGAATCCGTTTTCAAGTTGATTGTTATGCTCCCCATCCGGCCGATGTCTCGCCCCGTTCGCGTTGTCGCGTTTGTTGTGCTCTTGTGTTTGTTCGGGTGGATTCTTGCCGAACCCGCGACGGCACAAAAGACTCCTGGCTCCCCCGCAGGATCGGCAATGAGGGTGCTGGTCCCGGTCACGGTGAAAGTGCAATCTGGGAACGCGAAAAATGTTGTGTTCTATGCCGCCGATGTCGCGGCATCGGCGGAGGCCGAAGATTCCGCCGAAACGGCGGACTCCAGCGCAACGCCCGATCCGAACGGAACTCCGAACGGGGCCCCGAACCAAACGACTCAAAATGCGACTCCCCAACCCGACGCCGACACGCAAAAAATCCTTGATACGATCAAGACGCTACCCGAAGGCGAACGACGCGCCATGGTCGCGTATTACAAGGACTTGGGCATCGACCTGAACCCGTGGTTGCAATCCGGTGACGGCTCATCGACCACCCCGAATCGCCGTCGCCAACTCGTCCGGCAAATGCGATCGGTCAAATTCGTACGACGTCCCGAAGCCGTCTTGGGGGCTCGCGCTGAAATCGGATTGGAGATGCAGTCGTTGCCCGCCGAAGACGCCGGTGACATGGAAATCGTCCAGTGGTTTCACCGGCACGCGATGGCCGGCGAATGGGATGCGGTGAAGGCACTGTTGATACTGCGGGCGGGAACGGAAGCCGAAGGCATGTACTCGGCATTGATCCAAGGCACCAACAATTCCGAATCGGAACTCATCCCCGAAGACGTCCTCGGTCTGTCTGAAGCGGCGCCGAAGGAGCCCAGCGATTGGCAGGTCGACGCGTTGGCCGGGTTGCTCAAAACGGCGGCCAAGAAAACCAGCACGCGTCCCTTGATCGAGCGGTTTCGCGAGGGCACGAGTTGGTTCGGTACTGAAACCGATACGCAGCGTGACCGCACCGTCCGGTTGTTGTTGGCCGCCGGGTTGCCGATCGAAGCGTTTGAATTCATGCCTTCGCTCGACGACGCCCGCTCGGACAAGAACGCCACCGTGATGCTCGGGCACGCCGAGTATCAGATCGCCCGATCGGCTGAAACCAACGGTGCCGAGAGTGATCGCATGATCGAAACGGCGTGGTCGCTGCTCGGCGAAATCGCGCTGCTCGACGATGCCGAATCCGCCGTCCGATCGGAATGCCTCAGCCGCGCCGTCGACCTGTTGCCGCGTGTGCCGCCGGGCCCCGGACTCGCGTGGTTACGCAGTCTGTTCGACAACCCATCGCTCGCCCCGGCGGGATTGCAAGCGGTGGCATTGAAGGCACTCAAACTCGAAGACGAAAAATTGCCCGAGGCCGTCCGTGCCCAAGCCATCCTGACCATGAAAGAAGCCGTCGACACGTTGCTCGCGAAAGAAGATTTGCAACAAGACCAACTCACCATCCCGCTGCGGATGCTCACCATCGGTTTGCTCGCCCGGGCTGAAAACGCGATCAAAGAACAAGCCAACCAAAACGGCGTTTCTGAAGTCGCCGCGCTGTTGTTGCGATCGATGCCCGACGAAGCATGGCGGAAACAGATCGAACCCAGCCTCGTGGGGCGTGCCTACGGTGCGTTCATCGGGATCGCATTAATTGCCGACGAAACCGACCTCGCACTGGATCTGTTGAACCAAGGCGTCGAGCGGCAACCGGCGATGAGCGAAGAACTCGCCAAGGGATTTTTAGGTTTGTGGGTCAACCGGATGCGGGCCCGGATGTCCAACCCGGCGCCCACTAACAATACGGCTTGGTTTTATGCGTACAGCCGCCGTTCGCGCCCGTCCACTCCCGTCACCCGCGGTTGGCAACAACGCAACCTCGATCGCCTCGTCGAATTGCTCGGCGTGCTCGACGGGATCGGGATCGACGGTCGGAAATTCCCCGAGGTGGTCACCGCCTTGAGTGCGTGTTACGGACCGACGCAGTCCTACGATCGCGAAACGATCGGGCGTGTACTGGGGCCGATCGACGAGATCCGTGCCCCCGTCGCGGCCCAACTCGCCTCCACGATGCGGCAGGGACTCAGTGGCGATTGGCGGAGTCGCAAGGCACAAGAGGACGCCGGTTTCGAACGCAGCGAATCGGAACTGCGAAAGATCGTCGAGACCGGTTATGACCTCGCCACCGCGCTGGCCGAAACCGCCGTCACGAACAGCGAGAACGAACAGGACGCGTGGCAAAATTCAATCCTCAAAGCGGCGCTGAGTTTCGACCGGATGCAATTCCGTGGCGAACGAGAACAGGACGCGGCGGCCTACCACGCGGCGAGGAAACTCGTCTTTGAATCCTTCGCCGGTGCCGCCTCGAAATACCGCGAGGCTCTCGCCGATGGCCGTGTTCGTCCCGACATGCAAATCTACAACGTGTGGTTCAGCCTGGCGCTCGGTGCGAGTGACCTCGGTGCGCTCACGCTCGAAGATTTGATGACCGAGGGCATGGAGAACGCCGACCAAATCGATCGCATTCGTGACGACATTTCCAAAATGTCGCCCGCGCAATCCAGCTATCACATCGGCGAATTCGCTCGCGGCATCATGGGCGGTTTGTCACAAACCAAACCCGAGGTCAAACCACGGTTGCTGCAAGCGGCCGCACGCGTCGCCGGCGATCACCGGGCCGGCGCCCCGATCCGCCGCACCTTGGATCTGTACAACGAATTGGTCCAAGACGAAATTCACTTGCATCTCGCCATCGACGGCAGCGATCGCATCGGGACGGAACCGTTCGGCGCCGTTTTGACGTTGCAACACACCGCGTCGATCGATCGTTCCTCCGGCGGTTTTTCTCGTTACCTGATGGAGAGTTTCTCACAATTCAACGGCGGCCAGTGGACGACGGTGAACTATCAAGAACGTTTGCAAAAGAGCATTGAAGCCTCGTTCGCGGGCAAGGTCGAATTGCTCGGCATCGGGTTCTTTCAACCGATGAACCCCGCGGTTTCCGTCCGCATTGGAGGCGAGAGCGGATGGCAAGAAAAACCGATGGCCTATCTGGTTCTGCAAGCGACCGATCCGAGCGTCGATCGGTTGCCCGCCGTCCAAATGGACATGCACTTCAACGACGCCTCCGGACCGATCGTGTTGCCCGTGTTGTCCAACACCGTGCTCGTGGACGCGTCCGCAGACCCGGCACCACGTCCGATCGCCGACCTCGTGATTGAACAAACTCTCGACGCCCGTCCGATGATCGAAAACAAAGACGAGAAAAACGTCACGTTGGAAATCATCGCGCGGGCGACTGGCGTGTTGCCCGACGTCGATCGATTGCTCGTCGGACTCGCCGCCGCGCTACCCGGGTACACTCTCGATCAGACGCAACTCGTCTCGGAACCTTACGACGTCAACCAATCTCATCGCAAACAATCCGAGAAAGATGACACCAAGACCAACGGCAATCCCTACGCCGCGTATCGCGAAACGATGCCCAACCTCAATCCAGACCGGGACGGACTGTTCCGGCTCGGCACGATGCGAAAGTGGGTCGTCACCTTCATTCCAGATTCCGCAATCGCCGCGACCAAGCCCGATCGTTTTGCCTTCCCCGGCTTGAGCGAAAGCACCTCACAAACACTGACGTCGCTGACAACCGAAGACTCGAACGACGAGGAACTGAAAGGCGACGACGAAGACACTCTCGACGAAAAATCGAGCGAGCAAACCGCCACCGCCACGATCAAACGGTTTTCCTACGAGGATTATGATTTGATTACTGTGGACGAACCCGAGCTTCGGTTTGACCAAGCCGGCACGCCCGGTTACGCCATCGTGATCGGTGCCTGCGTTCTGCTCGGATTGTTGGCGATGGTGGTCGTTTGGTTACGTCGTCGTGCTCCCGAATCGAGCATCGAATCCAGCGCGATCACGATTCCCGATTCACTCACACCGACCGGCGCGGCCCTGATGCTCCGGCGGATTGAACAAACACACGCGGCGAAGTGGTCCGAAAAAGAACGCTCCGAATTGCGAGTCGACATCAACGCGATCCAGCAAGAGCATTTCGCCGACGCGGCCGTCAACGGACACAATAAAGACACCGCAACCGACCTCCGCCCCACCGTCCAGCGATGGACGCAGCGGGTGCAAATTGATTGATCCGACAAATTCCCGCAGACGTGGCCAAGGTTCAGGAAGCGATTGTCTGCTCGTTCTCGTGTCCAGGGTGGTGGATTTTTCAGGCATGAACTCCTGCCTCCAAAAATCCGATATCCTGAATGGGACTTGACTGCGGCTGATGGGATGAACGCCAATCTCGTCTTGCGCCCCACTGAATCTGCGTGAGACCTATTGAAACCTTGTTTAGGGTGGATGGCACGAAGGAATCATCTCATGATTGAACACTACGAATCCGAACAGATAGAAGGCTTCTGTTGGTGACAACCTCGTAGCCGAAGTCGCCAGACTTTGGATTTGAATCACCGGGGAAATCTAATCTTTGGCGAGAACGGCTACCCTAAGATTAAGCTGTCCCGGACCATTCGTGAAATTTGGTCTTTCTCATCCATTCGGTATCCAGAATGAAACGCCTCGCTATTCCTGTTTCGCTCGTGCTGATGATGGTCACCGTCGGCGATCTGCTAGCTGAAGATCGGATTTCGCTGCCCGAGGGTGGCGCGAATGTCACGTTTCATCTCAGCGCACTCTCTCAGGCACTGGAGATTGCCGATGCGCAGTCGCCGGACTACGGCAGTAAGGTTGATGTGGACAAGTTTGCCGCGTCCCGTCGTGACGTATGCTGGTCGAGAATGGGACTCGCCGTGGCGCAGCGCCGCACTCGATCGTATTGAGCGAATCCGTAAGAGTGATTTGGAGATTCAAGTTCTCGATCCCGATGGCCAGCCTCTGGAAAACGTGGCGGTCCACGTTCAAATGCAGCGTCATGCGTTCGTCTTTGGCACTGCCGTTAAAGCAATGCTGCTGGCTGGCGAACGCAGCGACTTTCCGATTCGACGTCATCGCAAAGGCTAACCGTCGACCATTTCGTCTTGGGAAGATGGAGGGAAGTATCGCGAGATTGTCGAACGTTATTTTTCGCGGATCACGTTCGAAAGTGCCCTGCGCCCTCATGTTTGGAAACAGGATTGAACAATCAATTGCAAACGCACACCGATTACGTGCCTCACACGCAGGCGCACATCGACTACGGCGGCCACTAAAAGGCCGTCACCATTGTTTCAGTGGAACCACGTAGCAGCGTCTCTCCGAGACGCTGAGAATGAATCGTCGACCGACGCATGTTTGCCGGTACGGCGTTGGCATTCGGGACAAAAGAACGTCGAGCGTTGCGCCTGAACGACGCGGCGGATTCGACCTCGTTCGCAACGAATGCACGGTTCGTCTTCGCGGTCGTAAACGCGATGCATGTTTTGATAGCCGCCGGATTGGTTCAAGGCGTTGCGGTAGGTGCCATCGCTCAGCGTACTGCCTTCGTTCGCGATCGCTTCGTCGAGGACGTGGGTAATGGCGGCGTGCAAGCGAGTCCACTGTGGACGTGTGATTTTTTTGCAGACGGTCTGCGGATCGATGCCGGCGACGAACAGGATTTCGACCGCGTAGAGGTTGCCGATCCCCGCCACGACGGCTTGATCGAGTAGCGCCACCTTGATCGCCCGAGCACTGTCGACGAGTCGGTTGCGGAGCGTGTTCGCAGCGATGGTGAGAGCGTCTTCGCCGAGGCGTGCATTGACGTTTTGTTCGTACTCGTCGGGGTTCATTAATCGGATGGTACCGAGGCCGCGACGGTCCCAGACGAGTAACTCTGTGTTGGAGGAACGGGTGGAAGAGTTCGAGGCAGAGTTGGGTCGAGAAGCGAAGTGGATGCGCATTCGCAGGTGATCGACGCCGGGGGGGTCGGCTAGTAAAACGAGTCCGCTCATCCGAGGTTCGATCACGAGTCGGTCCCTGTTTTCGAAACGGATCATCACTCGTTTGCCTCGCCGCTCGATCGCGGTGACGGTTTGGTGTTGCAGTCGGCGGTGCATCGTTGGGATGTCCGGTTCGATCAGACACGGTCTGCAATCGCAGGGCGGTTGTTCGATCGTGACGACGCGTTGGCTAATGATCGAGTGAATCCCGCGGCACATCGTTTCGACTTCGGGTAGTTCCGGCATGGGGGTTTCTTCGTCGCTGTGTTTCCAGGCGGTGATTTTTTGCTGCGTGCGTGGACTTGCAAGCTAGCCGCCTGCATTACGGGGATTGATCTTCCGAGTCATCGACACGCAGGAGTCCGAGCGTTTTGGCGGAGGAATCGAGTTCGAATTTATATCGGTCGAGGAAGCTCAGTCCGAGTAACGGTTCGGCTTTCGCGTTGATCGGTTGTAGCACGACGGCTTCGACGTTCTTGGCTTCGAATTGGCCCACTCGGACACTTTCGAGTATCACACGGCGACCGGTAATTTGAGTTCCGTTGGCGACAACCAATTGAAGCACTGGGGCGTCTTCGGGAATGACGATCTGGAGTTTCGCGGCGACGTCAGCGGGGAGCGTGATTAACGTCGCACCACTGTCGATCACCATCCGGATCGCCTGTTGGTTGACGCTTACCATCGTAAGCAGGGAACCACCGGGCGCGACCTCGAGCGAGATGTCTTCTTGAAACACCTCTTTTTCAAAATCTCGTAACCGGTAATCGAGTGCACGCAGAATTTGGTTGGATCCGATTTCTTTCGGGACATCAAAATTCGCGTGCATGACGTTGATGGCGATTTGGACTTGCGGGTCGTCGAGTTGGGAATCGATGTTGGCGCTCAGTTCGTCGACGCGTTTGCGTGCTTGGAAAACCGTTTCGGCGTACTTTTCTTCGGATTGATTAAATGCCGCGCGAACGGACTCGACGATTTTAACCTGAAGAGTGCGTTGTTTGCGCAGTTCACCGATGCGAGTCCGGGTGGCGTTGATCATGGCGACGATTCGGTTATTACCTGCGACATCGAGTCCGGCGACTCGTGCGAGTTGCAGGTTCAGTTCGCCGTCGTGGTGGTTGAGTTTGTCGATTTCGGCGACGATGATGTCGACATTGTTTTGGGCTTCGGTAAATACTTTTTGTTCGAGCCGGAGTTCCCGGCGGCGGCGTGTGATGCCGCTGAGTAACCGGTTCAATTCGGCCGCCTCGGTGCTTTGGATCGCCTTGCCGCTGCGGCGGAGGCCGGCCTGTTTCAGCACCGCGTCGGCCTTGTCGACCACCGCGGGCGGGTAGGACACTCGCGACGACGCAGTCTCGGCATCGCGTTTGCCAACACCGGGATCGTCTTCGGCGGTAGTCGGTGCCGCAAACAGGAATCCCGAACCGATGAGCACCGTGCTCAGAGAGATCAACCGCCAAGAATGAATCGCCACCCCAATGGGGTGGCGCGACGTTCGAAAAGAGTGTGGGTACATCGGCGGTCCATCAAAGGGTTTTCAATTACAGAACACATTGTACGCTAATGGCGTGACGTTTTTTTAATTTTCGATCCCAACGCCGGAGGCTTCAACCGCGATGGACGTTTCCAACATGAAAACGGTTCCGATGAACTGTCCGACTTGCGGTCGGAAATTTTTGTCCGACGAGACGCCGACGCCGCCTTTTTGCAGCGAACGGTGCCAATTAATTGATCTCGGGAGGTGGTTTAACGAGGAAATCCGTCTGCCGCACGAAGGCGAACCGGGGGAGACTCCTGTCGAATACCGCGAGGATTCGGACGATTAAGCGACAGCGAAACAAGAAGACGCTCGTTGAGCGGGAGCGGAAGTCGTCAAGACTTTCGTCTTTTAGGTGTGATCGAATCTCTTGACGAGTTCCGCTACGCGTCTTATTCATTCGCTGTCGCTTAGCATGGCGAGAATTGCCCCACGCGAGTGGACCTTGCCGATGCCAACCCGCTCGGTCACAATATGGCGTGAACCTGACCTCCTCGACCGAGGTCTGTGGTTCTCGACGACAGCCTTTTCTATCGTTTCAGGGCTCGATCCGATTCGCGGCCCGACCGACGGGAAAGGTTTCTTTTTTTGAAGTTCGCAAATCCCCCCCCAGGATGACTGACATGGTTGAATCCGTCCCGATGACCCGAGAGGGCTACAACAAAATCAAGGCGCAGATTCATCAACTCGAACACGTCAACATGCCGTTAGTGGTCGAAAAGATTGCCGAGGCACGCGAAGAGGGCGATTTGAAGGAGAACGCCGAATACCATGCCCAACGTGAAAACCAAGGCATGATGATGGCCAAAATCAACGAACTCAAGGACAAAATCGCGCGGGCGTCCATCATCGACCCCTCGAAACTCCCCAAAGGTGAGGTCGTGTTCGGATGCACCGTCACGGTCGAAGATGTTGCCTACGGCGACGAAGAGCAGTTCACGCTCGTCGGTGCCGGCGATGAGGATTACGACTCGGGGAAGATCTTGGTCACCAGTCCCTTCGGTCAAGGGTTGTTGGGGAAGAAAGTAGGCGCCGTCGCCGAGGTCGATGTGCCAGCGGGCAAGATGAAGTTCAAAATCCTTAAAATCTCGTTCGACCTCTAAGTTCGAAATGAAATAATCCCCAAACAAAAAACCATTTCAAGGATTGGCAGATGGCAAAATCAGAACAATAACGGCAGAAAAAACTCGCCCGCAAGAAGAGCAAGGAACTGCAAATTAAACGGGGCGTGGCACAGCAAAAGCAGCAACTCGCCTCGGTGGCGGGTAAGATGTCGTTCGCAGCCAACGGCAAAATTCTGGACTGCATGATGAACGAGCCGACCCAAGGCATGGCGACGGTGCTGTTTTCCCGCCAGGCGGCTGATGGTCAGATCGCGGTCGCGGTGTTCTTGCTCGACCTGTACTGCCTCGGTGTCAAAGACACGATTGCGGACTATTGGGCACCGACGCGTTACAACGAGTTCCGTGAGAAATTAGTTTCCGAGCAAGGGCTCGAGCGAATCAGTCCCGGCATGGCCTGCGGAGTCGTCGAAGCGGCCGTTGAATACGCCGACTCGTTTGGCATCGCTCCCCACGCGGATTATCGCAAAATGGTCGCGATTTGGGGCGACGTGGTGCCCGAACCGATCGACGGACGCGTCGAATTTGGTAGGGACGGAAAACCGATTTACGTTGCCGGACCGCACGATAGTCCGATGAAGCAGAGGTCGATCTTGCAGAAGCTCGAAGCCTCCGCTGGTGAAGGAAACTAAGACCTCTTGTTGGGAGGTCCGGCTGGAATGTCTCTCGAAATGAGTGGAGCGATGCTCCATGAACTGAGCGACGCGGGCGATGTCGTGGAAATCGACGAGGAAATCGACGAGGAGGCGGCCGCATCTGTCGTTCACGAAAGCCAGGCTACCGATCGGTGAAGCCACACAGGCTGGGCCGTTAAAAAATCGGGGTTGCGGTGGTTTTCGTTTGCGTAGATTTTGTACGGGAGCAGCGAAGCTGTGGCTTGGTTTAGCCAGGGGAATCAGCCCCTGGATGGGTTCTCCATCCCGCTGTCGCGACGATCACGGTCATGATCGCCGCGGACGGCAACAGAATCCGGTGGCCGATTAACCGCGAAGGTTTCTCAGTACCGTGGGCAGGATGCCGCCGTTGCGGTAGTACTGCATTTCGACGGGCGTGTCGATGCGGACGCGGCAGGAAAACTCGGTCTTCTTGCCGGACGGGTCCGTCGCGGTGACGGTGATCAACGAACGGGGTTCGAGATCGTTGGATAACGCCATGATGTCGAACGTTTCTTCACCGGAGAGACCGATTGATTCCCAAGTCGCTCCTTCGGCGAACTCCAACGGCAACACGCCCATGCCGACGAGGTTGCTGCGGTGAATGCGTTCGAAGCTCGCCGCGATGACGGCCTTGACGCCTAACATCATCGTACCTTTGGCGGCCCAGTCGCGGCTGCTGCCGGTGCCGTATTCGGCGCCGGCGAGGACGACCAAGGGGACGTTGTCGGATTGGTATTTCATCGACGCGTCGTAGATGCTCATCACCTCGTCGGACGGCAGGTGACGGGTCACGCCGCCTTCGGTGCCGGGGGCGAGTTGGTTGCGAATGCGAATGTTAGCGAACGTGCCGCGAACCATCACACGATCGTTACCACGACGTGAACCGAACGAGTTGAACTCGCGAACCTCGACGCCGTTTTCTTGCAGGTAACGTCCGGCCGGTCCGTCCGACGCGATCGCGCCGGCGGGTGAGATGTGATCCGTCGTGACCGAGTCGGCGAGCAGCGCGAGCACGCGAGCCCCTCGGATCGGCCCGATGTCCGGGATCGCTTCGCCGGTGACGTGATCGAGGAAGGGCGGGTGATGAATGTACGTGCTCTTTTCGTTCCACGGGTACAACGCACCGCCGGCGGTATCGATCGCATTCCACAAATCGTTGCCTTTGACGGCGGCTTCGTATTCGCGGGTGAACATTTCCGGTTGGATGCAGCGGGCGATCGTTTCGCGGATCTCTTCGGCGGTCGGCCAGATCTCTCTGAGGTAAACGTCTTTGCCGTCGCTGCCCTTGCCGAGCGGTTCGGTATCGAGGTCGATGTCGGTCGTTCCGGCGAGTGCGTAGGCGACGACCAACGGGGGACTGGCGAGATAGTTGGCCTTGGTCAACGGGTTCACGCGGCCTTCGAAGTTGCGGTTGCCCGACAACACTGCCGAGGCGATCAGGTCGCTTTCCTTGATCGCTTTGGCGACCGGTTCAGGCAGCGGGCCGGAGTTGCCGATGCAGGTGGTGCATCCGTAACCGACGGTATTGAAACCGAGTTGGTCGAGGGCGGCGGTCAGGCCGGCTTTGTTGAGGTAATCGGTGACGACGCGTGATCCCGGAGCGAGCGAGGTCTTGACGTGCGAGGCCACCGTGAGGCCTCGTTCGGCGGCACGTTTGGCCACGAGTCCGGCACCGATCATGACGGACGGGTTGGACGTGTTGGTACACGAGGTGATCGCGGCGATCACGACGGCGCCGTGCGTGATCTCGCTGCTGTGTCCGTTGTCGGAGACTTGCGCGACGCGGGTCAAATCTTCGGGGGCGAGTCCGAAACCGGATTTGCCGACCGGGGCGGTCAACGATTTGTTGAACTCGTGTTTCATTGCCGAGAGGGCGATCCGGTCTTGCGGTCGTTTCGGGCCCGCGAGGCTGGGGACGACCGTCGAGAGGTCGAGCGACAGGGTTTTCGTGTAATTCAGTTTCGGGCCGTCGTCGACGCGGAACAGACCTTGTTCTTTGCAATAGCGTTCGACGAGTTCGACGTTCTCTTTCGTCCGTCCGGTTTGCCGCAGGTATTGCAGTGTGACATCGTCGACGGGGAAGAAGCCCATGGTCGCTCCGTATTCGGGGGCCATGTTGGCGATCGTGGCTCGGTCGGCGACGCTCATTGCGTTCATGCCGGTGCCGAAGAATTCGACGAACTTGCCCACGACACCTTCGCCGCGGAGGATTTCGACGACGCGGAGCACCATGTCGGTCGCGGTGGCTCCGGCAGGGATCTCGCTGGTCAATTCGAAACCGATGACTTCGGGCATCAGCATGTACAGCGGTTGGCCGAGCATGTTGGCTTCCGCTTCGATCCCGCCGACGCCCCAGCCGAGCACGCCGAGGCCGTTGATCATCGTCGTGTGCGAATCGGTACCGACGAGCGTGTCGGGCACGGCGACGGGACCGTGTTCGTCATGAGTGATCGCGACGACGCGGGCGAGGTATTCCAGGTTGACTTGGTGAACGATGCCGACGTTGGGCGGGACGACGGTGAAGTTATCGAACGCTTGTTGGCCCCAACGCAAAAACTCGTAGCGTTCTTGGTTGCGTTGGAATTCCATTTCGACGTTGCGAATGAGTGCCCCTTCACTGCCGAAAAAATCGACTTGGACGGAGTGGTCGATGACCAGATCGACGGGAATCAGCGGGTTAATTTTGTTCGGATCACCACCGATTCGCTGCATCGCCGAGCGCATTGCGGCGAGGTCAACGACAGCGGGGACGCCGGTGAAATCTTGCAAAACGACGCGGTAGGGTTTGAACGGCACCTCGTGCGGTTCGACCTTGGTGGCTTGCCATCCGGCGAGGTTTCTTACATCGTCTTGTGAGATTTGGAAATCGTCGCAGTTCCGCAGGACGGCTTCGAGCAACACGCGAATCGAGAACGGCAGCTGGTCGATTTGTCCGAGGCCCTGTTTTTGTAACGCTTCGAGTCGATAGAGGGCGGCTTTGCCCGAACCGGTTTCGAACTGATCGCGTGCACCGAATAAATCCGCAGTCACTAGTAGGTTTCCTTCGTCGAGAGTGTCAATGATGTTGTGGGGGTAGTTCCGCCCCATGAGGTTCCGCGGCTCGCGGTTGGTTGATTTACAAGCCTGACGCGCAAGCGAGGTCATCGCAGTGTGCACTCGCGTGCGCGTCGGGTTTGTAATGTCACGTGTCGGCTCAATATTGAGGCCCGCTTCCGAGTTACAGTTTAGCAACGCGGCCCCGAATTGTCTTTGGCCTGCAAAAAACAAACGCCCCGAATTCCAACAGTTCATGCGATGATTGAAAAAACGAACCCGAACGAAAACCCGAACACGACCCCCACGAGTGATGTGTTTCACGCCTTCGATCCGGCGAGTGGCGAGCCGATCGAGCCCGGGTTTGCGGAGTCCACTGGAACAGAAATCGCTACGGCGGCGAAATTAGCGGCCCGGGCGTTCGACGAGATGGTGAATTTCCCGCCCGAACGACGGGCCGAATTGCTCGCCCGGGTGGCCGAGAAGATGCGATTCCACGAGCCGGAAATTGTCGATCGGTGCGTGCTCGAGACCGGATATCTGGCGCAACGGGTGATCGGCGAGTTCCGCCGTGCGACGGGGCAATTGGATTTGTTCGCCGATTTGACTCGCCGCCGTGTTTGGGACGAGCGGCAGGTCGATCCGGGCGACCCGAACCGCGAACTCGCCCCTGGAGCCATCGTGCCGCGGCCGGAGATGCGGCGGCGACTCGTGCCGGTCGGTCCGGTCGCGGTGTTCGGAGCCTGTAACTTTCCGCTGGCGATTTCCGTCGTGGGGAACGATTTCGTTGCCGCGATTGCGGTCGGTTGCCCGGTGATCGTGAAATCGCATCCCTCGCATCCGGGCACCTGTGACTTGCTGGGGAGAATCGTCACCGACGTGGTCGCGGAACTGGGGTTCCCCGCCGGCACGTTTTCGCTGTTGCACGGGCGGCGGCCCTCGACTTCGATTGCCCTGGTTCAACATCCGGCGATTGCCTCGGTCGGGTTCACCGGCAGTCCGGTCGGCGGTCGGGCGATTGCCGAAGCCGCTTTGCAACGTCCTCGTCCGATCCCGGTGTTTGCGGAACTCGGCAGCACCAACCCGGTCTTCCTCGCCCCGGCGGCGGTGGACCAGGACTGCGAAACCATCGCGACCGGGTTCGCCGAGTCGCTGCGGTTTGGCAACGGGCACATGTGTACCAAACCCGGCGTGGTGGTGATGCTCGATCGGCAGAGCGAATCGTTCATCGAGCGGGTGACCGAGGTGATGGCCGGTCAGGCGCCACTGCCGATGTTGAGCGGCTCCGTCGTCGAGGCGTTTGACCAGGGCGTTGTCGATTTGGAACAAAACTCGGGCGTCCAGAAATTGTTCGGCCCCGCAAATCGAACGAATCTAGCGAACCCGCGAAATTCCAGTGAGGCAACCGGACCTTGGCATCGTGGTCCGCATTGGTTCGGGACCGATGCGGAGACCGCGATAGATAACCAGGACCTGCACCGGAGTGGTCTGCTGCACCGCGAAACGTTCGGTCCGGTATCGTTGCTCGTCCGATGTCGCGACGAGGCGGAAATGCTCGCCGTAGCGACGCGGTTCGAGGGATCGCTGACGACGACTCTGCACGCCGGCGAGGGTGACGAGACGTTCACATCACGCTGGCTCCCGATCGCCGAGCGGTTCGCCGGTCGGATCGTTTTCAACGGATGGCCGACGGGCATGGAAATCGGCGCGGCGACGCAGCACGGTGGCCCGTACCCGGCGAGCCTGGACGGCAACAGTACCTCGGTCGGCCATGCCAGTTTGCGACGTTTCGTCCGCCCGGTGTGCTACCAAAATTGGCCCGCCGGATGCCCCGGTGATCCGATCGCCAACAATTGATAACCTGTGCCGCCTGCGAAGCATCTCATCGCAATTCGTTCGGTGGAACCACGTAGCAGCGTCTCTCTGAGACGCTGGGAATTGCGAGTCTCAGAGAGACTCGCCTACGTGAGGTTTCGCCGAACCTTTTCCGCCGATGTGCTTATAGCAGAACCCACTTTCGATCCATCCACCAGGGAATTCAAAACATGTCGGTCAAACGAGTCGGAATCCTCACTGCCGGGGGACTCGCCCCTTGCCTTTCCTCGGCGATCGGTGCCCTCATTCAATCCTACACGGACAAGGCACCCGAAATCGAAATCATTTGCTATCGCTCGGGATACAAAGGATTGTTACTCGGCGACAGTTTTTCCGTTACCCCGGCGATGCGTGAGCGTGCCGGCGTGTTGCACGAACACGGCGGCAGCCCGATCGGCAACAGCCGTGTGAAATTGACCAACGTTGCCGACTGCGTCAAACGAGGACTCGTCCAAGAAGGCCAGAACCCGTTGCAGGTTGCCGCCGAGCGATTGCAGAGCGACCGCGTCGATGTCTTGCACACGATCGGAGGCGACGACACGAATACGACCGCCGCCGATCTCGCCGCGTTCCTCGCCAAGAATGATTACGCGTTGACGGTGGTCGGATTGCCCAAGACGATCGACAACGATGTGATCCCGATCAAGCAAAGTCTCGGTGCGTGGACGGCGGCGGAAGAGGGTGCCCGGTTTTTCGAAAACGTGGTTTCGGAACACAACGCGAACCCGCGGATGTTGATCGTTCACGAGGTCATGGGGCGGAATTGCGGTTGGTTGACGGCGGCGACGGCGGAGAAGTATCACGATCGTTTGAGTAAAATGAACTTCCTGCCGGAGATCGGATTGAGCCGAGAACGCCGCGAAGTTCACGCCGTGTTCGTTCCCGAAATGAAATTCGATTTGCAGCACGAGGCCGAACGGTTGCGAGCGATCATGGACGAACATGACTGCGTCAATATCTTCATTTCCGAAGGTGCGGGCGTGGACGTGATCGTGCAAGAGATGGAATCACGCGGCGAGCAAGTCCCCAAGGACGCGTTCGGTCACTACAAACTCGACGCGGTGAACCCGGGCAAGTGGTTCGGTCAACGATTCGCCGAGATGCTCGGCGCCGAGAAAACTCTGGTGCAGAAGAGTGGTTACTACGCCCGAGCGGCCGCAGCGAACGAAGCAGACATCGCGTTGATCGCCCGTTGCGCTGTTAAGGCCGTCGAGTGTGCGCTCGTCGGTGACGGCGGTGTAATCGGGGAGGACGAAGATCAAAACGATGAGCTGCGAGCGATCGAGTTCGAGCGGATCAAGGGCGGCAAACCGTTTGATATCGACGTGCCGTGGTTCGGTGAGTTGCTCGCCGATATCGGCCAACCGAAGAATGAGGTTGTGGTGGTGGTGCATTAACGCTTGTGCAGAAGTTGTTTTTACGTCGAAGGTGTTTCAGGGATTAGCCGGCGGCTGACGCCGCAGGGAGCATGGCAATCCCATCGCGCGTCGTCCCGGTTAATCGCATCGATGGAAAAGGTTCGGCAGAACCTCACGTCGGCGAGTCCCGCTAAAACTCGCAATTTTCAGCGTCTCAGAGAGACGCTGCTTCGTGGTTCTACCGAATTGATTGTAACGACGTGCTGAGGGGCGGCACATCCGCTGTCGCCCCTTCCGGGCAACGCCGTAAAGCATTTTTACGTCCAGGTTCACAATGAATGAGCCGTTTTGGCGCTAGCCACGGTTGTGTCGTCTAGCATCGAAACCGTGGCTAGCGCCAAAACGGCTCTGATAAATGCTTCACAGCGTTGCCTTTCGGGGCTGCGAACCGGGCGTCAGAGGTGCGAAACCGTTTCTCAGTCCAGACGGGAAACCCCGTGTCGAGGCCGACGTTTTTGCGGTCCAGGTCAGACGTGCAAATCGACGCGGCCAGATAGGTTCGCTAACGAGCCAATCGGCGAGGGACTGGCGAGCGGTGCGGTGGCTCGTTCAGCCGAGCGGGTGGCGTTGACGTCGGACCATCCGCTGCGATGACGGCCGCCGGCAAAGTTCTGTTGCCGGTCGAATTGTTGGTCGGAGAAACCGCCGGCACCCTCTCGCGATTGACGCGATTCGGATTGGTTCTCGGAGAGGTTTGCTCCTGTCTCGGTTTCGATATCAATGCGTTCCATCCGGATGCCTTGGCTTTCGAGCGAGGCACGCAGGCCGGGCAATTGCTCGCGTAGCACTTCGGTAGCGTTGTCGGATTGGGTGATCATCCGCCCGTTGAGCTTTCCGTCTCGGATGGTCATCTGCAACTGGACAGTGCCGAGATGATCGGGAGACAATTTCATGCGGATTTGTCCGCCGCCGGTGCCGAGGTGCTGGAACCCACGACTGATCCGTTGCACGAGTTTGGCCCGAGCGACCGCTGCGGACGTGTCGACTCCGACGCTCGGTTTGGTGGCCGCGTCTTTGGTTTCACCTCCGGTTTTTCCGGGCGAGTCGACTCCAAAGGCGGAACCGAAGTCGCCGGCCGGGGTAGGCGAATTGCCAGCCCCAGACGCGGCGGCGGCGGTCTTGCCGGTGACGCCTGCGCTCGATGCCCTCGCCGCGCGTGAGACGCTCGTGAGCGCAGCGGTGGCTGCTGGATTCAATGTGGATGCCGAGGAGACCGCTGTCATTCCGGAAATGTCGATTCCCTGGCCGCCACTCTCAGTCGCTGACCGGTTCCTCTGGCCCGCAGTTTCGGATCGGGGAGCGATGCCGGTTTTCGTTTCATCCGCTGTGGTCGCGTCGGTTTGTGGATTCGAATCGCGGGCGCCGGGTTGGTCGGATGAATCGGAGTAACGTCGGCGTTCGACTCGCGTGGCGGCCGCGTCGGAACGATCCGTAGCAGCAGGACGTTCGTCGGGAACGTCACCCTCGCGAGCTTTCTCGTCGGAGTCGGATCGGACACGAATCGGCTCGACAAGCGGTGCCTCCTCGGCAGCGGTAGGAACCTCGTCGGTCGACGCGGTTTCGGCTTTCGAACGCTTTCGATCCTGATTTGAATTCGCAGCGACCACGATCTCGGGTTCGCCCTCGGGTTCGCCCTCGGGTTCGGCGACGGACTCGTCAACGTTCTCCTCCGCACCGGCGGTTTTGAGTTGAACCGTTTCGTCTTGCAGATCGGGTTGATCGTCGGCGTCGGTTTGCAGGGTGACGTTTTCTTCCGATTTTTTTGCGTCACTCGGCTCGTTGAGATCGGGTTGCTCGTCGGGTGGCAACGCGACGGCCTCCTCGGTCTCGTCCGACTCGGTCTCGGCGGCGATTCGGAGTGGTTCGAGCGATTGGGCGGGGACCGTTTCGGCGTCCGTTTTCGATTCCTCGAATTCCTGAGGTTCCTCGGATTCCTGAGCTTCCTCGGATTCCTGAGGTTTCTGAGCTTCCTCGGATCCCCGAGGTTCCTCGGATTCCTGAGCTTCCTCGGATACCCGAGGTTCCTCGGATTCCTGAGCTTCCTCGGATACCCGAGGTTCCTCGGATTCCTGAGCTTCCTCGGATTTGTCGACCGATTCGTCTTTCTCGGATCGTGCCGTGGTATCGTTTTCGTCAAAAGGTTTGGTATCAACCGGTTCGACGCTCGGGGGTGTTCGCGCGTCCGCGGTGGCGATCGAGGCAAAGATTTCCGCAAAGGGATCGCCCAGACCGATGGCGTTGCCGGCGGCGGCGTCACCGGCGATGCGGCGGCGCAGGTTTGCGATGCCGGATTCGCTTCGCGGTGCCAGCCGGCTGTCCGCGGTGCGAGACGTGGTGTCGCCGACGGTGTAGTTGTAATTGGTGGTCATCATCGGCCCCCCAGCCGAGATCGTCGGAATCCTGGGGGAGGCCTATGGCAACGGCATGGGTATCGTGCCGCCGCAATTCGATCGGGGTTATTGCCCCATTGCGTCGTCGATCACCGTCGTCGTCGGCATCCCCTCGCCGATGCGGCGCAGGATCTCGTGAAGTGCGTCCTGTTCTTCGACAGTGCCGAACTCCGCTAGTATCTCTTTTCGTTTATCGATTGGCATAGCTTGAATGATATTAACGACATCCTCAATTCTTTTATCGTCGTACATTCTCAGCAGCATGTCTTTGGACTGCTCCGCTTCGAGAGCCTGGAGCGTGAACTGGACCTCTCGGATGCCATCTTCTTCGGCGCCCGTGCGGATTTGCTCGAGTCGGCGGTCAAACGATTCTCTTCGTTCGTCGAACCGCTCCCTTTCGGTTTTCAAACTCGCCAGCATCACGGAAAGTTCGTCTTTGAATTCCCGTTGGCTCCGCAATCGCATGTCGATATCGAGACTTTGCCGTTGCCGGGCTTCGAGAATCTCGTCGAAATCGGGTTGTTCGCGGTCCTCGCCCTCCTGCATGATTTGTCGCAGTTGTTGACCGGAAATATCGATTCCGTTGACCAACGCGATCACCTTGGTCGCCGCTGAGGTGTCGAGCGTCCCTTGGTAAACGAAATACGCGAGCAGGATGAGTTGGGTCAAACAGGTCGCGACGCAAACCATCGCGATCGTTTTGATGAGAGCTTTCATAGCAGGTTAACCTTTTTGTCGTTTGGCGATGCGACGGCTCGCGATGATCATCCGAGCGGCGGTCAGATCATCGGCTTCGGCCTGCTCGGCTTGCAACATCAATTGTTGATGTTCGGTCCGCTGAGTTTCACGCAATCGTTCGAGTCGTTTGACTTCCGCTTCGGCCTCGACGAGTAATCCACGCCGGCGGTCGAGTTCAACGACGAGTTGCTCGCGTGTGTTGCGAAGGGAATGTTGATCGCCGGCGAGTTGCAGGTCGTAACGTCCTTCTTGCAACATTCGGTCGACGGGGACGGCGGTGGCGGCACCGGAGCCGGTGTTGGCGAACCGTCCGGCGGCCTGGGCACGCATTTCCTCGCGCTGTTTTCGCAGCAGTTCGATCTGTTCGTCGACTCGCCGGATCGCTTCGACAGCCTTGCCCACCTCGCCACCGACCTCGTCACGCCGGCGGCGGTGGAGGGTGAGGAGTGATTCGAATCGGTAACGAAAGGAAAGCATAGGGCGAGCGTTGGGGAAGGGGGATGGGTTTCCGCCGGGCTTGCCCCGGTCGGGACTGCAACTGGTAGCTAACCACCACTCGAATGAATCCAATCGCTCTCCGCACGGTCTTGCCCCGGCGGAAGCAACGAATTTTCGCTACCGAGTCGTGCCTTCCGACCGGGGCAAGCCCGGCGGAAATCCACGGGTGGGGCACTCGAGGCGAGTGGTTTTCGGGTCGGACACCCGACCTACGAAGGGACTTGAGCAGGCGAGACTTGCGCAGGTGGGACTTGCGCAGGCGGGATCTGGGCGGCGGCGAGTTGCATGACCATGGCGTGCGAATCGACCATCGGTGTTTGCTCGTCGCTATGTTGGCGCAACAAAATGTTGATCGGGTCTCTCATCGCGATCGCAGCATCGATGCGGGGGTCGGTGCCACGACGATACGCGCCGATCGAAATCAAGTCTTCGCTGTTTTCGTACTGCACCATGTGCTCGCGAATCTTCAACACCGCGTTGCCGATCTCCGGTGTGACCAAATGATTCTGCAATCGTGAAACGCTCTGGGGAATATCGATTGGTGGGAAATGGCCGCGGTGGGCGAGCCGTCGGTTCAAAACGATGTGCCCGTCGAGCAAACCGCGAACGGTGTCGGCGATCGGTTCATTGTTGTCATCGCCTTCGACGAGCACGGTGTAGAACGCCGTGATCGATCCCTTCTCGGTCCGTCCGGCTCGCTCGACCAATTGTGGCAACATGTTGAAAACACTCGGTGGGTAACCGCGTGTGGTCGGGGGTTCACCGGCGGCGAGTCCGAGTTCACGCTGAGCCATCGCGAAACGCGTGACACTGTCGACGAGCAACAACACGTTGTGTCCCTCGTCGCGGAATTGTTCGGCGATACTCGTTGCCGTCCATGCGGCGGACAAACGTTGGGCGGCTGGTTTGTCACTCGTCGCGACGACGACAACGCTCTTCTTTAATCCCTCGACGCCGAGCGTTCGTTGGATGAACTCGCCGACCTCGCGGCCCCGCTCCCCGACCATTGCGATCACGACTCGGTCGGCGTTCGTACCCCGGGTGAGCATCCCTAGCAACGTGCTCTTGCCGACTCCAGAACCGGCGAAAATGCCGAGCCGTTGACCGATGCCGCAGGTCAACATCGCATCGATCGCACGCACGCCGGTTTGCAACGGTTCGTCGATCGGCGGGCGTGAGAGCGAATCGGGGGAGGCGTGAGAAACGTCGACCCGCATCAAATCCTCGCTCAGGGGTCGACCGTCGATCGGGCGTCCGAACGCGTCGATGATTCGTCCGCACAACGACGGGCCGACTCGCAGCGTCATCGCGAGCGAGATCAACCGCACGCGGTCACCGGCGGCGAGCCGGGTGATGTGTTCCATCGGTGCGAGGATCGGGCGGGTTTCGTCGAAACCGATCACCCGGGCGAGCGTCGGGGGCGTTCCCGGCGGTTGCAGTTCACACAACGCACCGAGCGGCGCAGTCATGCCCTGCACGGTGACGGCGTCGCCGGTCACCGACGCGACCCGGCCACGGATTTGGGACATCACCATCGATTTCAACGATTCGGCAGTGGCCTGGGCGTTGGGCAAACGGGGCAGATTGAGTGTTGGGACTGCGGTCACATTAACTCCTCACGCAGGCGGGCGAGTTGAGCGTCGAGTCCGGCGGAAATTTCACCGCCGTCTTGGCGGACGACGATGTCGCCGACCGAAAGTGTTTCATCGGGAACGACGACGGATTGCTCGGGAAGGTCCGGATGGGCGAGTAGTTCATCGAGCGAACGGCCCAAATGAGCGAGCGTGTCGGGGTGGACGGCGAGTGTCAATCGACTCGCCGACCGGGTGCTGTGCAACGCCTCGCGGGCCCAACGGACGATCAAGTGTTCGCTCGGATCGGAATCGTTGTTTTGAGCATGATCGTTGCGATAATCTTGGTCTGCGCTCGATTTCGCATCGCTCGATTTCGCATCGCTCGGTTCCGCATCAAAACGTTCCTCGTCGGAATTGGGCAGTCGGATTTGCGATCGGGTGAGTCGTTCGGCGACGGCCAACGCGGTCCCGGTGAGCACGTCGGCGTACTGTTGCATCCACTCGTCGTACGTTTGTTTCATTTGCACGACGGCCGTTTGCAACGACGCGACTTGGGCCTTGGCTTTCGCGCCGGCTTCGCGAGCGATGCGTTGTTCGATCTCACTCTCGGCGGCTTGTTTGCCCTCGGCGTGTCCCTGGAATTTTGCGGTCTGTTTCAATTGCTCGGCTTCGACGCGAGCCTCCTCCATCATCGCCTCGACCTGTTGCTGGCAACGTGCGAGTTGGTCGCGTCCTTGCTCGACGAGATCGGACAGATTGAAATCAACGAAACCGGTGTTGCCGTTGGCTTGTTTGCCAATCGTTGCACCGGAGATTTTTCCCGCGACGCCTTGGGATGCGAATTTCCGTGCGGCGATCTCTTGTTCGGCGACTTCCCGTGCCGCGCTCACCGGGACGGCGTGATCGTCTTGCGAACTTGTCTTGATGACTCTCGCGTTGGCGGATCGGCAGACGGTGGGTGTGTCGGTTGCCGTTTCAATGTCGGAATCAGCGGACGCGGGTGCGCTGCGCGGTTTGACGATGGTTGCCATGATGGACGTGTGAGGGGATACCGAGGTTACATCGCCACAGCGACGCGGGGACGAGTGGCGGTGGATGCTGCGTTAAATGATTGTTCGGCGGGGTTGTTCGAGTTGTTGTTCGTTGCTGGCGTGCGTCCGCCGATTCGGGCAGCGGCAGCGATCTGTTCTTTTGCCCGATCGATGTCTCGGATTTCCAGCGAGCCGACGGCCATGAGGTGACCACGAACTTGGTTGGCTTGGGCTCGCGGCAAACACGCGATCGCGGCATCGGCGACTTTGTTCGGCAATCCGCACAAGGCGAGAATCGCGGTCCGTGTGCCGACGCGGCCGAGCGATTCGCATAACTGACGTGGTGGCATCCGGATCAATTCCTGATGGATCTCGTCGGTCGACATCGGGTGTCTCGAATCGATAGGTTCCGGCGGCGTGGACGTGGAATTTTCATGATCTGAATGCGAGTATTCGGGGCCGTCAGGTTCGTCACGAGTGATCCGTCGCAACCGTTCGGCGGTGGTCTCGGCGACGTCGTCAGTCGCGCGTCGATCGTGCGTGTACGATTGGTTCGCGGGGGCGGACGTGCGCCCGGGACCGGCGCTCGGCATCTCGGCGAGGATGGCTTGCAAACGTGGCGAAACGGCCGCAGCGGCGGGCGGTACGTGCTGCGACGCGTCGACAGACCCACGGTTCGATCCGGTCGAATCACTTCCGAGTGCGGCGACGAGACTTTGCAGCGGATCGCCCGCTCGCGATTGAACCAAACGGTTGACGCGTTCGCGGAAACTGCTGGCCACGTCCGCCAACATCTCCTCGGGCAAATTCGGCAGCCGTCCGATCCGGGTCAACAAATCCTGACGTTGAGAGGCACCGAGTCGGGGCAGCAACGCGGCGGCGCGGGCTGGGCGGATTTGAGCCAAAACGACCGCTTTGGTTTGCGGGTGTTCGTCTTGCAATAGACCGAGTAGATCATCGTCGGTGACGGCTGAAAGGAATTCGAGTGACGCGTTCTCGTTGAGCGTTGCGGCTGAATCGCCGCGACCCGCCGCCGAACGGTACGGCGGATTCGCCGCAGCGTGAGCGGGATCGGGACGTCGGTGGGTGCGGTCGGTCGCGGCTGGATCTGCATTTCGGGCGGCGTTTCGGGCGGCGCTGGAAAACTGGACTTCATCGCCATCGAGGGAATGTGTGACTCTCGCGTCGGTTGCCCGTGAGGCACCGCGACGCATCGATCCAGTGAACGATTCGAGCGCCCGGCGTTGTTCCATCGGGTCGATATCGATGAGACCGGCGACTTCGCGACGGACCCGTGTGCGTGTTTCTGGATCGAGTTCGGCGAGCAGTTTCCGACTGACCGGTTCGGGCAAACCACGCAAAACGATCGCAATTCGCCGCATCGCGGCGGCCCGGCGTGATTCGTTTTCGGCGTAGGATGCGGTCGAGTTCAAGGCACGCGAGACCGATGGGGGACAAGAAACAGTGAAAACGTCCCCGGTTTTTTCAGGAACTTATCCAACTTCTACTAAAGTTCCCCACCCCGCGTGAAGCCTGAAATATCTCAAAGATTAGTAGGACCATTGTCCTAATTGTCCTCGCTGCCAAAGGCAGTGTGTCAATCCCCGGGACAATTGGGACAATGGTCCTACAATCCCACCAACCAATCGACGGCGTTTTCGACGTCCGATCGATGGCGTTCTTCGATCGCTCCGGCATGACCGAGCCCCGTCAATGTGACGAGGTGATGATCGCCGGCGTAGGCATCGTGAACGCGACGTTGCAAAACCGGCGGGACCAACGTGTCGCGATCGGACATCAAAAACACCGCCGGGATCCAGCATCGGCTCGCCGAGTCGATCGCATCGAGCGTTGGAGGCAGTTTCGAAACGACCCTTCGCATCCAAAACCGCGCCGCATAACGATCGGCGATTCGCAACACGACTTCGGCAAGGTCGGGCGGATTGCGGAGCCACAGGGCAACCCGGTCGCCGGGCGTTCGATCAGGCAACCAATCCTCGAATCGCGAGGCCAGTGACAACGCGGGCAAACAGCCGAGACTGTTGCCACAAATCCAGACTCGGGTTTGTTCCCCGAGCCGCCGGGCGAGAATTCGCGAGGCGAACGATTCCGCCGCTGGCATCAGCGTTTGCAAATTCGCCCGCCCGCTGCTGCCACCGTACCCCGGCGGGTTCCATGTCCAGGTTTCATCATGGTCGCTGGATGCGGCGGCGGTTTCACTTTCGCCCGCCCCGGTACGTCTTGCGATCAAATTGGCAGGGAAGGGCGAGGACCGTTCGGCTCGTCCAGCGGTGCCGGGGAATTTGAGCAACAGGTTTTTCGGTGCTGCGATTGACGCCCAATCCCGCTCCAAATCCGTGGGCCGATCGGACTTGGGCAACTCACCTCCGTTGAGATTGGTCGCCACGAAGGTTTCTAAAACCGCGTCGTCATCGCCGATCGGCAATCGACACCGGATCAAACCGCCGGGGTCGATGGCATGACGGGTCGGTCGAAGGATGCAGCGGTTGAGGAGGAAGCGACGGATGGGAGTGTTCGCGTTTTTGAGATGTAGCTCGACTCTCTGAGTCGAGTCTTGTTGTTCCTTTCACGCCCGACTCGGAGAGTCAGGCTACGTATGGAGCGCGTTGCATGCCCCCTAACTTTTTGAGACAAATCGAGACGAGATCAGCATTCGCCCGATCGCCCGCGAATCCGCTCGGCACCCTCGCGGTACCGCTCGGCGGTCTTCGCGACGATGTCCGCTGGCAACGCAGGCGGGGGGCTGTCACGATCCCACGAGGAATTTTGCAACCACTCGCGAACGAATTGTTTGTCAAACGAACGTTGCGCCCGACCGGGGGCGTATTCGTCGGCGGCCCAAAACCGCGAACTGTCCGGCGTCAGGACTTCGTCAATCAAAATCAATTGCCCGTCGAACCAACCGAATTCAAATTTCGTGTCCGCGATCAAGACGCCCCGCCGGCCTGCGATGGCGGACGCGTCGGAGTAAATCGCCAGGCTCATTTGTCGCAGTCTCTCGGCGGTTTCTTCTCCGAGTGCGTCGATCATCACTCCGATCGGAACGTTCTCGTCGTGCCCCTCTTCGGCTTTGGTTGCGGGGGTGAAGATCGGCGTTTCGAGCCGGTCGCATTGCCGCAATCCCGACGGCAAGGCGACGCCGCAAATTTCGCCCACGTCCTGGTACGCCCGCCACCCGCTGCCTTCAAGATAGCCGCGAACGACGCATTCAAACGGCACGACTTCGGCTTTGCGAGCGACCATGACCCGCCCAACGAGCGGTGATGCGGCCAGCGGTGAGACGTCGTGCTCGGCACCGTGCGAAAGCACAAGCAGTGCGTCGGTGACGAGGGCGGGAACGTCGGTGCTGATTAAGTGATGCGTTAGCGGCGTGCCCGCGTTTTTCAGTTCGCCGCCGATTTCGCCGGAGTCGATCGCGTCGAACCAGAATCGGCTCATGCTCGTCAACAACTCGCCTTTGCCGGGGATTCCCGTGGGCAAGATGTAATCGAATGCACTGATCCGGTCCGTGCTGACGATCAGCAGGCGATCGCCGAGGTCGTACACGTCGCGGACTTTGCCCTGGCGACGTGGGAACGGAAGGTGAGTCTCCAGCAGGGCACCTGAGTCGTCAAAACGATAGGGGGGGGGGGCTCGGTCGGACGAGTGTGCGGGGTCGGGCGAATCGGGCGTTGGTTTTTTCATCTCTCGAATTTTGCATAGGTCCGCCGGTTTGAATAGATCAGGGGAATTCGCGGGTCTCGCAGCGGCGCCTCCTAGCGACTAAGATAGGGGCGGTCCTAGGAGCGTTAGCCTCTCCCGGATCGCCCTCTTTCAATTCCGCAAACGGTACACGAGAAATTTGACAGCTATGGGTCAAATGCACTTCCATGTCCTTGATGCGGCATCCGATTTTTTCCACGCGTGCCGTTGGAATGAAGCGTATTTGTGTGGCATCGAGGGAGTCCCTTGGCAAACCCGCAATCTGTTTCACCCGTCCGACGCCTCCGGTTCGGGTCCGGTCTCGAGCGGCGAGGATCTGCCGGCGGAGTATTATGCCGGTGGCCACGCGGGCGGTCGATTCACGCTCAATCGCAGCGTCGCGACCTCGGCCAAATTATTGATCACGTGCCCGATCGAGGACATCGGGTTCCGCGTCTTGACAACGTGTTCGCTGCGTTGCACCGAGACGCCGCACCGGTTGGTCATTGAATTGGCACGAGGCAGTTGTTACCGCGTCCGGACTCAAGGCGATACGTGGCAGCGCGGCGGGTTGATTTTGAACGATCGTTACGAGGAGTTGCTCGCCGAAGGCACACGCTATTTCCTCGACGCCTTGCAACCGGAGTCGGCGGCGGATTTTGTCGGGAAGGACATCGCAGCGAAGGCCAGCAGTTTCAACGATCTCGAAATTCTCTCGATCCGCTCGGCGATCCGGTCGATCACGTTGCTCGAACAAGCCGCCTCGGAACTCGGCGATTTGTTCTCGTCCCAATCGCTGGCGTTTCGCCGCAGCCGGGAACCCCGGTTGAGTACGATGATGGCCGTCGGCGTTTGGCCCGACTCCGGTGCAGACCGTGGTAACTATCGAGGACCACGAACGTCCACCGGCAAACCTCCCGTGGCGGGCGGCGTGGGCCCCGCGTCCACAGCCACGCTCGATGACGCGTTGGCCGGTTTGAACGAGTCCGCTGAAACGATCGGCGGTGACATCGCAGGCGCCTTCAACGCCGCCGCCGTCCGCATCACGTGGGGACAGATCGAGAACGCGTCGGGCACCCCCGATTTCGAATCGGTCAACCGCGTGCTCGATGAATGCGCCGCCGCCGGACTGCGAGTCATCGGTGGTCCGGTGATCGACCACCGCGAAGGATTGTTGCCGGATTGGTTGATGTTGATGGACAATGATTTCGAAAAATTGATGTCCGCGATGACCACGTTTGTCGAATCGACGGTACACCAATTTCGGGGACGCGTTCATTTGTGGAACGCGGCGTCGGGATTGAACGTCAGCGGACCGCTCGGTCTCGACGATGAGCAGGTGATGCGGTTTTCCATCGGCGTTTTGCAAACGATCCGGCGCTGCGACCCGAACACACCGGTGATCATGTCGATCGATCAACCTTGTGGTGAATACCTCGCCAACCACGCCGACGGCATTTCGCCGATCCATTTCGCCGACGCGTTATTGAGGAGCGGTTTGGGGTTGGCGGGCATCGGATTGAATTTCCGGTTCGGTTACGACCGGGGCAACACGCATCCGCGCTCGGCACTGGAATTCGCTCAATTGCTCGACCGTTGGGGGACACTCAACTCGCCGCTGCTCGTTCAATTATCCGTCCCTGCGGCCCCCGGTGCCGACCCGGCTGCGAAGGTGAAGACGAGTCCGGTTTCGTTGCTGCCGGGTGTCAACGGCGATGCCCAACAATGGGCACAACAACAGCACGATTTTGCCCGACCGTTGATCGACACGTTACTGGCGAAACAAATCGTTCACGCGGTCGTTTGGGACGGCGGTTCGGATCAATCGCCGCATGTGATGCCGCACACCGGCGTGATCGACAGCAGCGGCAAACCACGCCCGATGCTCGCCTACCTGACACGTCTACGCGAAGAAGTGCTGATGTGAGTGCGTTGACCCTGAGGTGGCCAAAGAAGGTAGTCGGTGGTTTGAGCGAAGCCAAACACCCCCGGAATTCTTTATCTCGAAGGGATTTCAGCCGTTAACCGGTGGTTGAGCGAAGCGACACCACCGGACAACGAACGATCATGAATGCCGGCTACCCCGAAGGGGTGACAGCGGTGTGAGTTGATTTCAACCCTTCGGGGTGAGCGGGACGTGCTGAACATGTTTCCGGCGGTGTTCGCTTCGCTCGACCGCTGGCTAATAGCTGAAACGCGTTGGCGTAGGGCGACACCGCTTACGATCCCATGCCATCGCTCCGCAATGAAAGAACCACACTCAACCGCGAAGATTCCATCCGTTCATCTTCTCCAACAACTCATGCCGGGTGAGATTGAAATGCAGCGGCGTGAGCGTGATGTTGCCTTCGCGGAGTTGGGTCAGATCGGTTAACTCGGCGGGGGTTTCCTTGGGCTCCGCCCACAACGCCCAGTAGTAATCGCGTCCGCCCGGATCTTGGCGTTTTTCATAACGGCGTCCGTACTGGGCCAACCCCATCGGCACAACTTTGACTTCGCTCGTCGTTCGCGTCGCCGCCGTGGGGACGTTCAAATTGAACAAACCGCCGGCGCTCTCCTCGTGGCGAATCAATTGGCCGATCACGTTGCGGGCGATCACCGCAGCGGCATCGAAATCCGCGTCGTCGTTATGTTCCAGCGAAACGGCAACGCTGGTAACGCCAAAGAACGCGCCTTCGATTGCGGCCGCCACGGTACCCGAGTACAGCACGTTGATGCCGGCGTTGAGACCGCTGTTGATGCCGCTAACGACGAGATCGATCGGGTCGTCGACGAACAATTCCGCCAACGATAATTTCACGCAATCCGCTGGCGATCCCTCAACCGCCCACGCCCAATGCCGACCGTCCCGGTGGATCGATTTCGGGACCAGGGGCGTCAGGTAGGTGATCGAATGGCCGACACCGCTTTGTTCGGTCGCCGGCGCGACGACGATGACCTCGCCGAGGTGCCGGAGTTGTTGGCCGAGGGCGGCCAATCCGGGAGCGTAAACACCGTCATCGTTCGTCAACAAAATCCGCATGGGTCGTCGTTCGTCCTTGCGATGCCGAGGTTGGCACCTTGGGGGAAGGGAAGGGAAGGGAAGGGAAGGGAAGGGGAGGGTTAAGTCGGAAATAACGTGAAATTCGATACTTAAAAGTGGCACGATTTCCACAGCAGGAAGGGAGTAGGTCATTGCCAACACAGCACTAGAAAATCGCACGCTTCGGAAGGAAGTGGTCAGATTCGAGTTGGTTTGCATTTCACACGAAAACTCGTTCCGGCGATAGGCTTGGCTTTTTTGTACCCCGACGCTCCGCGTCGCGATAGACTCACTCGCTCGACGCGGAGCGTCGAGATGCTCTCATTGCTCTTTGCGGCCCGCCGGCAAGCGAGTAGGATGTTGTTACCGTTGCCGGTCCTGAGGATGCACCGCCATGAGGTCATCCAAATTTCACAAACACTCGCCCCTCATCTCGACCGATAGCACGCCGGTTCGAACGACTGTGATTGGGATCATGAAGAACCTCACTGGCACTTGATGTTGCCGGGCAGCGGTTCGGGCGATCACGACTAGGATGACGGGTTGCCCGATTTACCCTCGGACTACGTCGTTTCGGTGGCTACGACGGCAAACCTGTCGAACGCTCCCGAGCGATTGCGGGCAGACGATCTGCTCGCGGTTGCGGTCGTCGCAAATCTCTCGACGTGGCTCGACGTACCGCCTTCGCGACCGTCCGATTCTCGTCAACGCCAGGCCGAAGAAGCGTGGCGACAATAACGGGCGGTCACCTCGTGTGTGATGCGTTGTTGAAAAGATTTCTCGTGTGAACCTGCGCCCGCAATCCAATTGATTTGCGGCGCAATCCGAGAACCTTTTTCAATAACAACAACACATGAACATGAAACAACTGGTGAGCGCGGTGATCGGGCTCATCCTGATCGGTGCTACCGGTTGGTTTGCCTGAAGATCCGTCGGCGGTGAGGGAGCGTCGACGAACTCGCCCAACGAATCCGAGCGGCGGTAGCGGCTCGCCGAGCAAACCCTCGGGAATCTGTTGGGCGCGTCGGCGGCAATGACCGACGGGCTCGATATCTCGCCCGACGATGCCGATGTTATTCGCCATGATCATGATGCTGTTCCTCGGGATCTCCGCGAGTCTGATGAGCCTCGGGGCGATCGACTTCGGATTGATCGTTGACTCCTCCGTCATCATGGTGGAGAACTGCGTCCGTCGATTGTCGTCCAAACCGGATGGGAAATCACCGTTGGCAACGATCCGCGATGCGTGCATGGAAGTTCGCGGGCCGACAATGTTCGGAGTACTGATCATCGCCGTGGTTTATGTCCCGGTGCTGTTGCTCGAAGGAACCGAGAACAAGATGCTCCGACCGATGGCGTTGACGGTGCGGAGTTGCAACGTCCCCTGGCGACCGTCGGATCGGCGGTCTGATCACGAGCACCCTGTTGACGTGCGTCGTGTCCCCGGCAATCTATCCCTGGTTTGCGCCGCGAGAGGATGGTGACACGGTCGAGTGACGTTCGCCAACGTCTCCTCTGACCGAAATCAACAGCGACGAAGATCAACCAGCGCAGGCACACAATCGCGACTCGAGTTCTCGGATGCGGTTCTTGAGATTGCTATTTTCGCGTGAAAGCTCGTTGAATGCTTCGATAACCTCTTTGAGCTGTATTTCAGAATCGTGGGAAGGTGGACCTGACTTGGAGAGCGGGCGTGTCTGCGACACGCGGTCAATATCAATGAAGGCATCAACCGCAATCACTTTGGGATGAAAGTCACCAAGGGCATCGGCCATCTGGTCTCGCTGCATTTCCAACAGCCGATTTTCCACGTGGGGAGGTTCCACGTTCAGGACACAACAAAAGGCGAGAACAAGAGAGAAGCCCAACAACGAAAATCGCTTGCGTCCGAGGATTGCCATGGTGAGGTTCCTTTTTGCCCATTGGACGCAGGAGTTCATGCCTGAAAAATCCACCACCTTGGATACAGGAACTAGCAGACGATACACAGCCCGACTTTTGAGAACTTATGTTTTCTCTGGAAATCCAGGTTCATCCGCCGGAAGCGTGCGCCGGAGGTTTTCGAGGCATGGCTCCAGTGTCCAATAATGATTTGTGGTCGCCGTTTGCAACCGTAATAATGGAATTGCCTGGGAAAACGGAGTCAAGCTCGAATGGCGTGGACTTAAGATTTGTCAGGCGGTTTCACGGGCGCGGTCGCCATCCGTTTGGCGCGACTCGGGCGGGGTGCTTTCATCTTTGGATATTTGGATTGATTTCGACGTTTCAGCTCC
>Ga0163216_100522_pt1 | contig 57159 bp, 56 predicted proteins | sample SynspAceP_FD_167610 | JGI IMG/M metagenome (GOLD analysis project Ga0163216, IMG submission 167610) | Saline lake microbial communities from Ace Lake in Antarctica - Synechococcus sp. Ace-P (Illumina Assembly) | ecosystem: Environmental > Aquatic > Non-marine Saline and Alkaline > Saline ...
CTGAAGCCCATTGGGACGCAGATGTCATTATCTGGCCTGAAGCTGCCGTGCCCAAACTAGAGCCCCTTGCCGCTGATTATTTACATCAAATGGATAAGTTGGCTATTGAGCACCAAACTGGATTAATCACCGGCATCGTAAATTACAATTTTGAAACCCGTGAAGCCTTTAACAACTTAATTGGTTTGGGTTTAAAAAACCCTATTGAATTACCTGATTTAAGTCAGTCACCCGGTCAGTATTATTATGGTCACGATAACCGTTATGCCAAGCATCATTTGCTGCCCATCGGTGAGTTTATCCCTTTCGAAAATTGGCTACGAGGCTTAGCGCCTATTTTTGACCTGCCAATGTCGTCCTTTACTCGTGGCGCCTATCAACAACAAAATATTCAGGCCAAAGGTTATCATTTTGCGCCAGCACTGTGTTTTGAAATTGCATTTCCAAGTCAAATAGCCAGTAACTTATATGCTAATACCGATTTTATTATCACCGTCAGTAATGATGCGTGGTTTGGCCATTCTCATGGCCCTGCTCAACATTTGGAAATCGCTCAAGTACGAGCAAAAGAGTTTGGTTTACCGGTGTTAAGAGCCACGAATAATGGCATCACCGCCTTTATCGACCAGCGTGGTGACATACAAAGTCGCCTTGCGCAGTTTGAGGCAGCAGTATTAGTCGACCACATCCAACTTGTCTCTGGCAAAACGCCATACAGGGAGCTGGGTAATTTGCCTATTTGGTTATGTGCGATATTCAGTTTTGTAACGGCCCTTTATTTTAGAAAACGCTCAAGGACTTAAATGCTGCAGCAACTTACGTCAAATCCTAGCTTTATTATTCGCCCTACCAGCCAAGATGATGTTGAATTAATTCTGCAATTCATCTGTGAGTTAGCGGATTATGAAGCATTACTGCACGAAGTAGTCACTGATGCTGAGACCCTAAAACAAAATTTGTTTGGTGAAACTCCCCATGCCAGAGCCGTTATTGGCGAATTTAACGGTAAACCAGTGGCCTTTGCCTTATATTTTCATAATTTTTCAACTTTCACCGGTAAACCTGGTATTTATTTAGAAGACTTATATGTCAGGCCCGAGGTTCGAGGTCAGGGTTTTGGTAAATTAATGCTGGCCTATCTCGCTAAACTCGCTATAGACAAGGGCTGCGCCCGTTTGGAATGGTGGGTATTAGATTGGAATAAACCGGCTATTGATTTTTATCGTTCATTAGGGGCTAAAGCGATGGACGAATGGACAGTTAATCGAGTGAGTGGTGAAGACTTAAACGCCCTAGCTAAGCAACTATAAACGCAGGTTTAGAATAAATAAAACCGCCAGTTTTCTTCTCACTGACGGTCTTTAAACTACATTTTTTTAGCTTTCAGCTTGCCCGCGCTTTAGACGTTTCTCACGTTTTTCTTGTAGAGAGTTAAGTTTTACTAACTGCTCAGGTGTCAAGATTTCGCGCATTTTAATACGCTGTTCAGCCATAGATAAAAAACGTTCACGAGCCTGTGTGGCGCGTTGGTCAGCCAATGCGTTGAGACTGTCTAAATAATCGTTGGCATTTGGGTCCAGCTCAGTCAACTTACTCATAACTGAATCTTCACGCTTACTCTGCACACGTGAGTCCTTGGATTCCTGCTTTAACAACTTAAATTGTTCAATTTGGCTATCGCTAAGCTCGAGTACTTTCGCTAATTTATGCAATGGCATAGGACCTTCGCCTCTATGTCCACCTTGTCTGTCACCATTATGTGCGCCGGCAATGGCAGAACCTGTAATGCAGGCGCTAAGTAAAATAACTGATATTAATTTCTTCATCGTAATATTCCTCTTGCGGGTTAAGGATAACCAAGATTATGCGTAGTTGGTCATCAACGAAACAAAGTATGCCCCCATCATTCGATAAGTAGGGTAAAGCTAGTGTAAAGTTAGGTAAAGTTACCCTAAAGCTAAGACATTAGAGATTACACTTAAGCCATGAAAAATGACAAACCCCAAATACTGCTGGTCGATGATGATGTGACCCTATGTGTCTTACTGCAAGAATATCTGCAAGAAGACAACTTTGACGTCACTATCTTGCATTCGGGCGACGCTGCCATAAGCCGCTTATTACAGCAGGAAGAATTTGATACCGTGGTACTTGATATTATGATGCCCAAGGTAAGCGGCCTAGACGTGCTCAGAACGGTTCGGTCCAAAAGTAAAGTCCCCATCTTAATGCTGACTGGTCGCGGTGATGATATCGATCGCATTATTGGCCTCGAAATGGGCGCTGATGACTATTTAACAAAACCCTGTAACCCACGTGAGTTAGCGGCCCGAATTCGCGCCATTTTGCGCCGTACACAGCAAGAGCCTATATCGAGTAATCAACGTTTTGAATTGCATGGCATCGCACTTGATAGCGGTTCTCGTTCTGTATCCGTCAATGGACAAATCACCATGTTTACCAGTGCAGAATTTAATGCCTTACGTTATTTAATGGAAAATGCGGGTCAAGCCATCAGTAAGCAAGATATGACGGTGGAGGTGCTAAACCGCCAACTTGATGCCTACGATCGGAGCATGGATGTGCACATAAGCCGTATTAGGCAAAAATTAGCCGCCATGGGTGTGCCTGATGTTATTAAGTCGGTGCGCGGTATGGGTTACCAGTTTCTCACAGAACGATTAGGAGACTAAGTCCTTGCAGTCCCCTATCCATTGGTTCACCCAATTAACTCGTATCTTAGGCTTCAAAAGGCTGTTTTGGCGCATCTTTATTGCATTTTGGTTATCCAGTTTACTAGTAATGTTTGCCACCGGATTTGTGATGGTAAATAGTTTTTCATCAAATGAAGCCCATCAACGTCACATAAGCGACGTAACCACTCAAGCTGAAAGAATGGTATGGCGCTATGAGAATGAAGGCTTTAATGCCAGTAAACTAGACACTAAAATGAAAAGTTGGCAACAGAAACTGGCAGGCCGTGCTGAACGTTTATTGCCTATGCGCATTTTAGATAGTAACAACAAAACAATTTATCGTTATCACATTAAAAAAGAGCATATTGGCGAGCTCGAACAACTGAGTGTACTTGGGCCATCAAATGCCGAATATCGAGTCTTTACCAGTGAGCCAGAACCCCCACGTATTTTTAAACAAGTTCTTTTTCGATTTCAGTCAGTACAGTTTGTATTGGTTTTATTCGCCTCTGCGTTGGTCAGTGCTCTACTCAGTTGGAGTATTGTCGCTCCGCTCAAAAGTTTGGGTGTATTTAGCCGCCGTTTTGCCAATCAGCAACAGCTAACAGAGCTGCCTAAAAACTTACTTAAACGGGGTGATGAACTGGGATCTTTGGCCCATGATATTGACTATATGGTAAAGAAAACACAAAAAACCGTGTTAGCTCAGCAACAATTGCTACATGACGTATCACATGAATTACGGGCGCCACTGGCGCGTTTACAGGTGTCTGCAGCGCTAATCCAGCAAAAAACACCTGACAACCGCCATGTATTACAAATAAATAGTGATTGTCTGCGTATTGACCAATTGATCCAACAAATTTTAAATTATTCAAAATTGGCCCAAGATCAGCAAAATCCCCAACCTTGTGATGTTCAACTACTGTGCCAGCAAGTGGTTGACAATATGGCAATTGAATTCCCTGATATCCCAATCCAGTTTGAGTCAAGTCTTGAGCAATGCGAAATTATGGGCTATCCAGAGGCGCTGATTCAAGCACTAGACAATATTGTCGGCAATGCCTGCAAATATTCGCCCGAGGGAAAAGCAGTGGAGCTGAGGCTTAAGCAAGCTGATAATCAGGTTCTAATTGATATTCGAGATCACGGCCCTGGGGTAGATGACTCAGAAATAAGTCAATTATTGCAACCCTTTTATCGCGCTGGCAATGCTATGCATACGCCCGGGTTTGGCCTCGGTTTAAGTATTGCCGCAAGAGCGATTAAAAAGCATCAAGGTCAGCTAAGCATGAAAAATCAGATTGAAGGTGGACTTTTAGTAACGATCCAATTACCCCTTTCACTATCATAGTTTACGAGCGCCAAGGTAATTTTTTCGGTGTTATAAATGACAGTATGGGTTTTGTTAATAATCCAACTCTGTAGACTTGGATTATTAACCATTATAGCTGCCTTAATTAATCGACTAATTGATATTCATCACGCAAAATTTGGATAATTTCGGCTTTTGGGTTGGCACTTAATACAATCTTCTTAGCGGTAATTTTTTCTGCGATGTTAATGTAAGTTTTTGATACATCTAACAATACTTCAAGAGGTAAGGCGTTATCCCGAGCTAAGGCTTCTCTTTCTGGCATGCGATCTTTGTTAAGCAAAATATCAGGATCTGGAAAATGCTTGAGCAATAATTGTCTAAAACCTTCTTTAGAGTTTTCAACTATCATGCCTCGTTGATATTGCTGTGCATCCCATATTCTTGATGAGTCAGGTGTACCGACTTCATCCATGTAGATAAGCTTATTATTACCTGCTAAGTCTTTGACATAACCAAACTCAAACTTAGTATCAACAAAAATTTGTCCAATGTCGGCCAGCGCTTTGGCGATAAGGTTAAAACCATCTCGCAATAAGGTTTCATATAAACTGATATCGTCGAACGATTCAAAATTAAAGGCTTGATAATTATCCGCAATATCTTGCCGAGTAATATTCACATCATCCGCCTCAGGCACACCGGGAATATCCCGTAAAATTCCTTTGGTCGATGGAGTAAACAACAACTCACTTAACTTACCGTCTTTGACTAGACCATCTTCAAGTGTAATACCACAGAAGTCCCGTTCACCTTTTTCATAGGCCCGCCACATTGAACCGGTAATATATTGACGACAAATCGCTTCGATACGCACTGGTTTGGCTTTTTGCACTATCCAAACGAAAGGATGAGGGATATCTAAGATATGGCTCTCAGCTAGGCCTTGTTGCTTGAACTGACTAAACCAATGGTTAGAAATTGCGTTTAGAGCTGCACCTTTACCCGGTACACCATACAGTCCATCTTCGCCATGCCAAATGCAATCAAAAGCCGAAATACGATCACTGATGACCATGATTGCCAGCGGCGTGTCCAAGGGAACGTTATAAGATTTTTGTTGAATCAAACGTTGACTATCAGCCGCAGTTAACCAATAAACCGAGCGCACTTTACCGCTATGTACAGGCAAATCAGTACGGATCGGTAAATCGTTATTAATCGCTAAAATCTTATCGCTGTATGACATTCCCACACTTACTCCCGTTAAAGGCATAGCGTTCAGCTATGTTAATCCTTATCTAAGCAATCTATTCAAATAAAAACAAAAAGCACCCAGCAAAAGAAGCGGGGTGCCTTAATAATAACTATAATTTTGCGACTACAAACACGATATCGCGTCGCTAAGCGATACTTAAATATCTAAGTCGTCAGCCGCCATAATACGAGAGAACGTCGAGAACAAATCGGTCATTTTATTCACAGGAAAAGCGACGCTTTCGTTATCCAGTAAAGTAATTGAGGTTTTAGTGTCCAAATCAGTGACTTTAATGCGATATTCGTCGGTGCTTAAATCTAAAGCATATGGATCCTTAGACCACAGACTACTCCACCACCCAGCGTCAGAACCATTGTATTTAACAAAGAGTAAGCCCGTAGATTGATCGTAGTCTTTAACGTCAAAACCTAATTTTCTCAACACCAGTAGCAAGCGAGGCCACGCAATCTCATATTCGGCATCAACCATATAAGCAGAGTCACCGTCTTCATCAACGCCGAGTTCCATAGGCAAACCTTGACGAATTTTTTGAATACGTTGTGCTGTTGCTAAGCGAATTTCACGTTCATAGTGATCAATAACTTGATTCAGAATATCGACTTCCTGACGTCTTGCATCTCTGGGTGTCGTAGATTCTGGACCTTGAACAGTTTGTTTTTCTTTATAATCAATAAGATCAACACTTAATGAGGCAATACGCCCATGAGGCTTGAGCTCTAAATTAAACTCAAAACGCTGACCAACACTGCGTTCTGATTTTGACCAAGTATACCAACTGTCGTCTTCTTCACCTTCATTTATAATCATCCAATCAGATATAAGCTGTTGTTTTTCTTTATCAAATGATTGTACACCGATCCCTTGGTTTTCTAAAAAGGCTAATAATGAATTCCAAATAGTAGTATCCAGTCCTTGGCTGTCATCTATTTTGTCAAACCAGACCGTTGCCGATTTCGACCCTTCTTCAACGTGCGAACCGGTGACCAAGGGCAAAACTAAAGCCGGAGATAAAATACTTAACTTTTCGCCGACCACATCACGTGGCGCTTCTTTACCTAAACTTGGCAATTTATAAGTATCATTAAACTCTGGTGAATCAATATCAGTTGGTATTTTGATTTGTTGGCCAACTTCGTTTTTTAAATAACTAAAACCGCCACTGGCTATTTCTCTATCTTCAACCGAACTGCAAGCAGTTAAAATAGCTAAAGAAATCAAACTACAAGCAAAAAACTTAGGTGTCATGCTATCTCCTTAAAATAATACGCCAGAACTGCGCATGACTTGTTCAATATGTTGTTGACTCTTTAGTTCTGATTCAACTAAAGGCAGTCGTAAAAAAGCAGATCGCATGAGTCCCATTTTATACAGGGCCCATTTGGGCATCACTGGATTTGGCTCAATAAATAATGCTGTATGGAGTAAGGCTATTTTTTTGTCTATCTGTTGCGCCCCTGAAATATCACCGGCTAACACTGCCTCACACATCTGTGACATTTGTTTTGGCACTAGGTTCGCAGTTACCGAAATTACACCGTGCCCACCCGCAGCTAAAAAAGCACAACCTGTTTGATCATCACCGCTTAACAATAAAAAATTATCAGGCACAAGTTTTTGTGTTTGCTTTAAACGATTGAGATCACCAGTGGCATCTTTTAAACCGACAATTAAGGGATGTTTAGCTAATTCTGCTACAGTTTCTGGCAACATATCCGTTACTGTGCGTCCCGGAACGTTATACAACAGTAGCGGTAATTCAGTGGCGTCCGCAATAGCCTTAAAGTGAGCAACCAAGCCTCGTTGTTGGGGTTTATTGTAATAAGGTACCACACTTAAAAACCCACTAATCCCACTGTCGGCAAGTTGTTTACTTAAAAATATAGCCTCTTCAGTAGAATTTGCCCCACTGCCCGCTATTACCGGAATCTTTCCTTGCGCATATTCAACAACGCGTTTTACCACTTCGATATGTTCATCAAAAGGTAGGGTTGCCGACTCGCCAGTTGTGCCAACGGCAACAATACCGTGGGTGCCATTTTCAATATGAAAATTAACCAACTTTTGCAGAGATGGATAATCGATTTGTCCTTGATCATCCATTGGGGTAACGAGTGCTACATAACTGCCAGTAAACATGCCTTCTCCTAAAAATTTCGCGCCTAATGGTAAAGACCAAACTCCTTAAAAACAAGCAATGAATTAGGCTTTCGCTGCTTAATAATTCAAACTGGATTATTAAGGGTAATTTCAGGTATGTTATAGGCCCCAATAGCCTGACAAAAATAAATAAAATATGAGTCAACAACTTGTAGTTACCATCTTAGGTACTGATAAATTCGGTATGTTAAGCGCTATTGTCGACACAGTATGCGATGTTGAATGTAATATCTTAGACAGCCGTCAGGCCGTCTTTGGGCAAGACTTCTCTCTAACCATGATTATAGAGGGTAGCCAGGCAGCGATAGCCAATGCTGAATTTGCTATCCCTCAAACCTGCCACAAACTTGAACTACTGTGTTTACTTAAACGCACTAAGCGTCACACCAAACAAAATCTAGAACACATTGCCGACGTTGTGATTAAGGGTGAAAACGCCAACGGTGTGATCAAGAAAATCACCGGTTTTTTTGCGCAGTTCACTATCTCGGTCAGTGCATTTCGCTTAAAAACATCGAAAAATCATAATGAATTGACCATGGGCCCTGAGCAGATGACGTGCAAAATGGTGGTATCCATACCGCATAATATTTCAGTACAAGAGGTTGAATGTGCCTTCCAGAATTTACTATTAGCATTAAATTTACAGGGTTCCATTAAACAAAATCATTAAACTGTGCGTATTAGCATTTAATGTTACACAAAACAATAGATAGGAAACATCATGCAAATGTTACAAGCTGGCGATAAAGCCCCTGCTTTTTCTCTGCCAAATGAAAATAACCAACAAATCGCACTCAGTGACTTGGCGGGTAAAAAAGTATTAATTTATTTTTATCCTAAAGCCATGACACCAGGATGCACTATTCAAGCCCAATTTCTGCGGGACAGTCTAGGTGAAATAAAGAAGCACAATGTTGAAGTATTTGGTGTTAGTCCGGATACCGTAAAACGCTTGCCCAAATTTATAGAAAAAGAGCAGCTTAATTTTTCATTACTTTCTGACGAAGATCACAGCGTTGCCGATGCCTTTGGGGTGTGGGGACCGAAAAAATTCATGGGCAAAGAATTTGATGGTTTGCATCGCATTAGCTTTTTAATCGATGAACGAGGCAACATTGAAAAGGTGTTTGATAAATTCACCACAAAAAATCATCATGAAGTGCTACTCGCTTATTTGAGCCAGCAATAATAATGTAGGACAGCTGCGGCTGTCCTGCTATTCAATCCTTAATTTTCATTACTCCGCGATTCGACTAAGGGCATAGGAATGGGTGCTGACCACGCATTACTTACTGCTTTAACTAAAGTAGCTAGTGGGATAGCAAAAAACACTCCCCAAAAACCCCATAATCCACCAAAAAACAACACCGCAATAATGATATAAATCGGATGTAAACTGACCGCTTCAGAAAATAAAATAGGTACTAATGCATTACCATCCAGGGCTTGTATAATGGCGTAAGCAATCATTAGATACCAAAAATCAGGAGTAAGACCCCATTGAAACAAAGCCACTATAGCGACAGGAATAGTCACAACAGCGGCTCCGATATAGGGGATCAACACTGAAAAGCCCACTAACACCCCTAGCAACAACGCGTACCTTAGGTCCATAAAGGCAAAAGTAATAGCTGATGCAACACCGACAATAACAATCTCAATTACCTTGCCTCTAATATAATTTGCAATTTGAGAATTCATTTCGCTACCCACTTGTTTAATTAGGCGGCGTTCAGAGGGCAATAAACTTGACATATTTCGTACCAACTCTTCCTTATCTTTCAACATAAAAAAGACCATCAACGGCACTAGAATTAGGTAAATTAATAACATTCCTATATCCACCAGAGAGCTAAAGGAAGCTGAAACCAATCTTTCACCATAGGCGACAATTTTGACATTAACGCCTTCTAACATTTGTTGAATATGAGTAACTTGCACAAATCCAGGGTAGGTATCAGGCAAATGCAACAACCAAGCTTGACCGCCAGCCCATATTTGCGGGGTTTCTTTGATTAAATTAATACTTTGCTGAGTCACCACCGGTACAACGCCGATAAAGGTCAAGATAGAAACCGCTAAAAAACTGATCAAAACCACCAAGGTAGAGAGACTGCGGGACAAACCCAACTTATTTAACTTAGTCACTGGCCAATCAAGTAAATAAGCAATCACTGCCGCGACAATGGCTGGCATTAAAATCCCCCCCCATACTAGCAATAACAATGATGAAACCAGTAACATCATCAGTAACATGGCTGAATCTGGGTCAGAAAACTTACGTTTATACCAACGTTCAAACAGGTGAAACATTTATATTCCTTGTAACTCGAAGATTAAATTCAAACGAAAAGTCAAACACTTACCACAGCGCTTGTATGGTGCAACATATTAGCGCGACGAAGGATAAAATGATAAGACTTAACATGCTTAAATGAGATTAATAAATTTTAATTAATGTTCACAAGCACTAACCTTAAATTTTCTATTTTATTGTGCTGATTCCTTAACTAACAGTTTTTTTTAATCTTGTGTAACGATACGCCTTTGTATAAGGTCTTAGAGTTAGGTAGGCCTTAGCTTGAATAAACTGTCATTTTACAGGAGTTACCCTTGATAACAGTTTGAAATGAACTTATGTCTGTATACTGCGTTCAAACAGAATATCACGTGGGGCCTTGCTCCAAACTCCACATAATAGATTAAATGACTAGACCAAATAGATGATCAAAAGAATAAATAAATTAAACCTTATCACCCTCAGTCTTTTACTCAGTATTGGGTTTAGCACCCATGCTAATAACAAAAAGAATGAATTGCCTGAAATTGGTGTTGTGGCGTCCGGCGCGATCACCTTAGATAAAGAATTACTAATTGGCGATGCTTTAATGCGCCAACTTAGAGGCCAAGGGCCCGTGATAAGCGATCCCTTATTAGACGAATACATCCAAGACTTAGGTAATCGCTTGGTGGCTCAGGCTGACGACGTTAAGTTTAGTTTTAAGTTTTTTTTACTTAATAGTGCTGAAATTAACGCCTTTGCTTTTTTTGGTGGTCATGTGGGTATCCATACCGGTTTAATATTTAATGCTAAAAACGAATCTGAATTAGCCTCTGTACTAGCCCATGAAATTAGCCACGTCACTCAGCGTCACATAGCCAGAAGCATAGAAGAAAGACAAAAATCATCACCGCTACAAATAGCCTCATTGTTGGGCGGCATATTATTGGCGGTGGCGAACCCTGAAGCAGGTATGGCTGCTATCTCAGCGAGCAGTGCAGCCTCCCAACAAGCATCCATTAATTATACTCGGCAAAATGAAAAAGAAGCTGACCGAATCGGTATTCGTATTTTGGCGCAATCTGGCTTTGACCCCAATGGCGCCAGCGACTTTTTTTCCACTTTGACGGAAAAAAATCGTTTAAAATCGAGTAGTCTCGCTTTTTTACAAACTCACCCCTTGCCGGAATCGAGGGTGGCCGATGCACGTAGTCGAGCGGCGAGTTACAACAGCGGTCCAGTGGCAGAAAGTTTAAGCTTTCATTTAGCGAAATCACGGATTTTGGCCCGTTATTATTCAAATCCTAAGTTCAATATCGAGTTTTTTAGCGCCAGTTTGAATAAACAATCCTATGTTTTTAAGCAAGCAGCGGAATATGGTCTGGCGCTTTCATACTTAGCCGATGAGCAATACAGTTTAGCGCAAGGCATAATTTTAGACTTATTAGATAAGGATCCTGGTAATCTATTTTATTTAGATGTCTACACTGACATTGCCATAGCAACTAAACAGTTTGCTGTTGCTATAGAACGACTTTCAGACAAACTACAGCAATCGCCGCGCAATCAGGTACTAGTGCTAAACTTGGCCAATATTCTGATACAAGATAAACAGTACGCCAAAGGTATTAGCCTTTTAAAAGACTACTTATTACTCAATCCTAACAATATGCTAGCCTATGACTTACTAGGCGATGCCTATAGAGGTAACCAACAACCCCTTGAGATGCATCAAATTAAAGCTGAAGTTTATGCGCAAGTGGCCGCCTACCCTCGCGCCATTGACGAATTGCAAAGCGCCTATAATTTTGCGGACAACAAACAATTAGAAAAACAACGCATCCGCGCTCGGATTGAGCAATTCAGAGATGCCCAAGAGAAGCTACGAGCCTTGTAATTCGACTATTACTTGGCGCAAGCTTTCGGCACTTTGCTCACCTTTTAATTGTTTAACAACTCTGCCCTTAGGATCAATAATGATTGTATGTGGTAGAGTGTTAGGTGCTTTTGTCCAAGGCAGTGATTCAATGCTATAAAGAATGGGAAAAGCAATTTCGTAGGTGTCTCTTAATTCACTAAGTTGCTCTTGACTTAAAGGGTCAAAACTAATGGCAAATATGGGCACCGACTTATTTTCAAAATGAAACCGATTTAACTCGGGTATTTCCCGTAAACACGGAGCACACCAGCGAGCAAAGTAGTTGACAATTACCCAGCTACCTTCAAAGTCTTGCCATTGATGCGCTTCGCCGTCCAAGGTGACGAAATCTTTTTTCATCGTCGTATTTACTAAGAAACCGGTTATTAAGGCGAAAAGTGCGATAGCTAGCCAATGCCAATTTTTCATATTTAATTTATTCCTCACTTTGATGTATTGAGAAAATACAGGTTACAATAATGTTTTTATACTAATAAACGGTTTTTTTATGTCTCAACTCACTATTTATCATAACAATCGTTGTTCAAAGAGCCGCCAAACTTTGCAGTTAATTGAACAGCAAGGAATAAAGCCCACTGTAATTGACTACCAAAAAAACCCACCAAGCCATAGTGAGTTGGCCACTATTATTCAGCAACTCGGGTTTACTAGTGCAAGGCAGTTAATGCGTAAAGGTGAGGATGAATACAAATCCTTAGGATTAGCCAATACCCTGCTCAATCAAACACAGTTAATTGATGCCATGATAAGCCATCCAAAACTCATCGAACGCCCCATTGTTTGTTACAAGGGCAAAACGGTGATCGGCCGTCCACCTGAAAATGTTTTGACCTTATTATGAAACAAGACGTATTAGTTTTATATTACAGCCGACATGGCGCAACTCAAGCCATGGCAAATAAAATTGCATTGGGCATAGAGCAAGCGGGTTTACAAGCTAGATTGCGCACGGTACCTGAAGTTTCGGCTAATTTATCTGCCAGTCAAGCAAGTGTTCCCCAGGAAGGTGATCCCTATGTCAGTCTCGAGGATTTAAATGAATGTTGTGCGATTGCCTTAGGCAGCCCCACTCGTTTTGGTAATATGGCTGCACCGCTCAAGTACTTTTTAGATGATACCAGCAAAGCATGGTTATCAGGTGCATTAGAAGGTAAACCCGCTTGTGTATTCACCTCTACGGCCAGTATGCATGGCGGTCAAGAAACGACCTTGTTGAGTATGATGTTGCCCTTACTGCATCACGGGATGTTAATTTGTGGTTTGCCCTATTCGTTACCTGAACTACATACCACCACAACAGGGGGAAGCCCTTATGGCGTAAGCCATTTTGCGGATAAACGCAGCCCAAATAAATTAAGCAATGATGAGATTACATTGTGTATCGCCCAAGGAAGGCGATTAGCCACTTTTGCCAGTAAATTAGGATAGTTCATGAAATTTGATACCCAGTTTTATCGTCGTTTGACCCTAAGCAGTTACTTTTCACTTATCGCTTGGTTAGTCATTTGGCACTTCTACTTAACCCCAGATAAGGCGACATCAACCCTGTTTACTGTACTTTTGTGGATAGTGCCCATCCTTTTGCCACTCAAAGGTTTAGTGCAAGGAAAGCCTTATACTTATGCATGGACTAATTTTATCGTCATGTACTATTTGTTACATGGCCTAACCTCTGTCTATGCCGTAGAAGGAGAAAGACTCTATGCTCTAATTGAAATACTGTTATGTTGCGGATTATTTACTGGGGCAAGTTTTTACGCTCGCTTGCGGGGCCGTGAATTAGGTTTGGGGATTCGTAAATTAAAGGACGAATTACTCGAAGAACAACAGGCTTTTGATAGTAATAAACGAGGGTAGTCCATGGCACTTAGGTTCAGTTTAGTTGGTATTTTTGCACTAGTTTTACAAGCTTGTGGAGGGTCTTCCGCGCCCACCCCTGCGCCGATACCTGAACAACTACCGAGTCCTAATGCGCCCGTCAGTGCTAAGCTAGTGCAAGACGGATTACGCATTTATTATCCTGACTCATTTTGGGTAAATCAAGCAGCAAGCCTCGCGGTAACCGCCGATGATGGCAACATCAAATCAGTTTATTGGCAACAAAGCGCAGGCCCTGAGCTTGTTATCCTGGCGCCCAACAGTCAGCTAATATCTTTTGATATCACACAAGCAGCTAGTTATGCCATTGACCTAAGCGTGATATTAGATAGCGGTATCGTGTTGCAAAAAACCATTACATTTAGCGCCACAGATAATGTAAATATCCTTAGTACGATTAGACTCGATCATACTGTGGTGGAACAAGGTAAGGTATCCTTGCGGGTCGATGGCACTGGCACGGCTAGCAATAAGTCTATACGCTCTATTCAATGGCAACAGATAGCGGGTCCCGAAGTCAGCGAGTTAGTTGCCGATGAACATTATGTGTTTTTTGTAGCGCCGACTGTTGCACAAGATGTACTGGTCGAATTTTCAGCCACCTTGAATTTCACTGATGGCAGCGTGGCATCGGATCAAAGCTACGTATTAGTGAAAAATTCGACTATTAATCCTGATGGGTATTTTCCCAAATTCGCGGAACGTATTGTCACCACAGAAGTCAGGCCCTATATAAGTGATGGCCAATATGCTGATATATTAGTGGGCTGTGTATACAACAATCAAATTTCCTCAAGTTGTACCTTTGAAACACTGCCCCTAATAGGCGCTCAAACCCCATCACCATCGATAGATGACATACTAGCGCGCTTGGTGGTGTCACATCCTTGGATGGGTGACAGGTTCAAGGAGTTTTTGCAAGAATCAGCCACTTCAGAAGATATGCGCCAGCTTTTAAAAGCAACCACAGCGATTGTTATTGCTTATGATGTGCGTCCTTCATTCTATTGGTCAGCTACCGGAGCAATCTACCTAGACGCCGCAAATTTTTGGCGCAGTCCGCAAGAGCGAGATACCCTTAACGATCAAGCTGACTATCGCAGCAATTTTGGTAATGAATTGCAGTTTATTATCCCTTGGCGTTATGTAAAAAATAATCAATATTACATTCGCAATAGTGACTTTCCTGCCGAAAGTCGTCTAAGCAAACCCTTTTCTGCTTTAGAAGCGAATGCAAGTTGGTTGATGTACCACGAACTTGGCCATGCAAACGATTTTTTCCCTTATTCAAGTTGGGCTAATTTATCAAATAATGATAGCCCTCTGTCTTATGCCAATAATCACGATGCCTCATCGCGCCAATTTAGCCAGTCTTATCCCCTAAACTCTATTGAAATGGTGCAATTAGCAGATGTTAGCTTTTCGGGAATTACCGCAACTGAAAGTCAAAAGGCCTTGGTAGCACAAGACATAGTGGGCTTTTTTAGCCCTGATAAAGCTCCAGACTATTATTGTTACTCAACCATACGCGAAGACTTTGCCACCTTATTTGGACATTTTATGATGGCTTATCGCTTAGGCGTTAGCGCAGATGTGGCGATTATTAGCTCAGTTAACAACGATGAACTTACGGTTACTTGGGGGCAACGAGACCGAATAAATTCGGCGCAAATTCAGCCCCGGGTCAAAGCGGTAGTTGAAAGTATATTTCCGCAATTAAATGTGGCGCAGATTCAAACTACTTTACCTAGCCCCATTAGCATGAGAGTAGGTGATGATTGGTTCAGTAATATTAATATATCAGCGAACAACGACCCAAACACCCTGCAAGCTAAATCTAGCAATGCTAAACCACTTGAACCCAGTGATTTTTGGCAAGAGTTTCCACATACGCCAGCGTCGCCATAAAATATTACTCAGTAATTACTAATGACCTAGGGCTAAACTCAACAATAGGCTTAAATGACTTAAAGATTTAGGGTGGATTTAACAAAGGGAATAGTGAGTTTGCGCTGTTGCTGTAAAGAGAATTCATCTAATTTATCGAGGCTTTGCATCAACGCGGGCAAATCTCGTTGCAAGTGGTTAATTAAAAATTTAGCCACTTCCATCGGCATGCTTAAGCCCCGCTGCTCCGCTCTGATAATAATGGCATTGCAACGCTCGATGTCTTCTAATGCCACTAACCTAAAACTGACTCCCCAACTTAAGCGTGACACCAAATCAGGCAATTGCAGAGGTAAAGATTGCAAGGGAAAACGTCCAGCAATGATAAGTCGACTTTGACCTTGCTCTTTAACCCGGTTAATCAAATCAAATAAAGCCACTTGCCAAGGCAGATCATCTGCAATTAATTCAACGTCATCAAAACAGACCAGGTCGTACAATTCCAATCCTTCCAGCATTTCAATTGACAGATATTCTTTATCTTTAAAACTCAAATAGACACAACTATGATTGTTTTGCTCGGCCAAATAACAGGTCGAAAACAACAAATGACTTTTACCTAGACCTGTTTCTGCAAAAAAGTAGGTAAGCCAAGACTGAGAGCTTGCAATAAGTTCAGGCACCAGCAGCTTTTGTAAGTGACTAACCAATTGCTGATTTTCACCCACAATAAAATTGTCAAAGGTCACCTGATCTTTTAATGAAACGGGCAGTGAAAGCTGCTTACTCATTAGTTGTTCCACATAAATTCCAAAATAGTCTGCTCTTGCCCTGCCGGCGCAGAAATTGGCCTTATTTTGTTATCTAACATGAAGGTATTGAGTAAATCTTGGTTATTACCTAATAACTCTAATTCAAATGTGGCTTTTTCACCTTGTTGCTTCACTAAGGTTGCATTGGCGACCACACTGAGACCATTGAGGAATTTTAATATGGCTGCATAACGTGTAATTGAGTTGACATTGTTTAGGGTAATTTGCATTTTGACCATATTAAGTAGCCGATTTTGCATATTGATGGCATATTTATCTGACAATTGTTTGGCCACAATATTAACGATCTCTTTAGCCATCAAATCACTTTGCAGTAAACTAATCTGACCACTGCTCACTTGACCATTGTCTAACATAAGCCAATCAGCTAACCAATGTTGTTCTTTATTTTGCGCCTGCAATGCATCAATCGGCTCAAGATAAATTCGAGCGGATAAAAACGTACTGAGATCATAGCGCTCACTAGCAAGCAGCAATGGTTGTGAAAAACCGCCCCAGATATCATAAATATTGACGTTTTGGAGATCGACTAAGTCCCATAAAGGCACAACCACTTTGATACCCCGCACTTGTGACTGTTCAAGTAAACGTTGCACAAAATCTCGTTGAGTCTCTTGACTAATAATTTGTTTATCCTGCTGTTTATCTTCGATTGCCAGCCATAACAGGGTATCAGGTCGACGTTTATCCCAAACCGCAAAACCAGACGCTCTTAATACATTTTGAATTTTTTCTTGATCAAAATTAACCACTAAATACAACTGGTTCTTATTTTTTTCATAGGTATACGAACGGATCAACGTCGAAGCTTGGTTGAGTTGCTTGACTATCTTCGCATCGCTCAATAAAGACTCTGAGCCACTGACTTTGACAAAGACTTGTTTTAAGGCTTGTTTTATTGCCTTGTTTTGTGTTGCTTCAGCCTGATCACTAACGGCGACTTTAGCATCATATAAATCTTCAATTACTACCGCTGAAACAGACGGTATACAAACCAACACAACAAAGGTACTCATCAAAATTTGACGTAAAAATGTTAATGATGACATCAGGTACCCATTCTCCTTTACCACAAGACAAATTAATTCAAATCCCATTGTCCTGTATTTACCTTAAAAATTCACCATTTGTTTCACATCAAAAAATCACTGTCGTTGTGATTGGTATTAATCGAGCAAACTGCTAAAATCCCCGCTCTTTTTTTCAGTGGTTACTTTTTTGGGGTCCAGACGTGAGCGAAAACAATTCATCATTAAGCTATAAAGACGCAGGTGTCGATATTGATGCGGGTAACCAACTCGTTGAAAGAATTAAATCGGTAGCTAAAAAAACGCAACGTCCCGAGGTGAGAGGTGGATTAGGTGGCTTTGGTGCTCTATGTGCCATACCAGAAAAATATCGTAAACCATTACTTGTTTCAGGCACCGATGGCGTAGGTACTAAATTACGCTTGGCCATGGATTTAAAAAAGCATCAAGGTATCGGCATTGATCTAGTTGCTATGTGTGTCAACGACTTAATTGTGCAAGGAGCCGAACCCTTGTTTTTCCTTGACTATTATGCAACCGGTAAACTGAACATTGATACCGCTGCAGAAGTTGTCACAGGCATAGGTCAAGGTTGTGAACTGGCTGGTTGTGCTCTAGTAGGTGGTGAAACCGCCGAAATGCCCGGCATGTATCACGGGGAAGATTATGATGTTGCCGGTTTTTGTGTTGGTGTAGTTGAAGCTGATGATGTAATTGATGGCACTAAAGTGCAAGCGGGCGATGCGTTGATTGCCCTAGCCTCTTCGGGTCCTCATTCTAATGGCTATTCTCTTATACGCAAAATCATAGAAGTCTCAGGTAGCTCTACTGATGAAGTTTTTGCAGGTAGCACGATTGGTGATGTGCTATTAGAGCCAACTCGTATCTACGTTAAAAATGTATTGTCCTTGCTAGAACAAGTTGAAGTGAACGCTATTTCACATATTACTGGCGGCGGGTTTTGGGAAAATATTCCACGGGTATTACCCGACAATGCTAAAGCGGTTATTGATGGCACAAGTTGGCAATGGCCCCCCATCTTTAATTGGTTACAACAAAAAGGTAATGTCACGACTCATGAGATGTATCGTACCTTTAATTGTGGCGTGGGTTTAATCATTGCTTTAAAACCTGAAAATGTCAGCTTAGCCCTGTCTATATTAAATGACTTAGGTGAAACTGCGTGGCAAATAGGTCACATTGCACAGCGTAATGCAGACCAAGCGGTTGAGATAAACTAAGTGAGTGATAGCGTTAAACTTAAATCTATAGTGGTATTGATATCAGGTAATGGTTCTAATTTACAGGCCATTATCGATGCCTGTGAGCAAGCTAAGATTCCGGGTAAAATAACGGCAGTTATCTCTAACAAGGCACACGCTTATGGTTTGCAGCGGGCCAAAGCAGCGGATATTCCCGCGGTATTTATTGACCACACACAGTATGTAACTCGTGAAGCCTATGATCAACAGCTGTTGGTGCAAATAAATGAGTTTGCCCCCGATTTAATTGTTCTTGCTGGCTTTATGCGTATATTAAGTCGCGAGTTTGTTGAACATTTTCAGGGCCAGATATTGAACATTCATCCATCTTTGTTGCCGAAGTACAAAGGTTTACATACCCATCAACGCGCAATTGATGCGGGAGACCGAGAACACGGTGCATCTGTACATTTTGTGACTGCCAATTTAGATGATGGGCCGGTAATTTTGCAATCTAAAGTACCAATATTTGAAAACCAAGATGCAGAAGAACTGACCCAACGTGTTATTGTGCAAGAACGTCAGATGTATCCATTAGTAGTAAAATGGTTTTGTCAGGATAGACTAATCATGCTTAACAATAAGGCTTTTTTAGATGGTATTGAACTCGAAGAACAAGGCTACGCGGCTAATTAATTACTGGATTTGTCTGTGTGGAAGTTTGATGGTACTGGCTTTACCCCTCAACGCAACTGAAGCGTCTGCCAACAGTGATACTCCTGTCCCTGAAGATAAGATGGTCAATAGCTTGCCTAAAGTTGATCCTTTCGCAAATTTTGCTGCAGAATTTAAAGCCTATCGTTTTGGCAAAGAATTGGGAAAGGCCAATCTATCTTTGAGTAAATTAAAGAACAATCAATACCGCCTTGATTATAGCTCCAGTGTCTCCATTTTTTTCCTCTCTGATAAACGCAAAGAAACTAGCTATTTTACTATTGAAGAAAACAAAATCATTCCGCAAAGTTACGTTTTCAAACGCACGGGCACCGGATCAGACAAACATATGCGTATCGAGTTTGATCATGAAAAAAGTAAAATATTAGTCAATGATCGTCCTAGTTTTCCTTTGGAAGATCAGCTAGACAATCAACTTTACCGCCTTGATTTGCAAGCCAAACTGGCGCAGGGGGAAACCCAATTTGACTATCGAGTTATTAACGATAGAGGGCAATACCGAGAATATCAAATGCAAGTATTGGGCATGGAAACCTTATCCCTACCGTTTGGAGAAGTAGAGGCAATAAAAGTGGGTATCGTCAGAGAAAACTCCAGTCGCAGTACCTTTGCATGGTTTTCACCCGCGCTCAATTTTCAACTCGTTAGACTCCAACAATTTAAAGATGGTGACGAGCAAGGTGATATAAAATTAAGCCAATACAGCGCAACTCAGTCTTAGTGATATAGCTACGCTGGTTATTTACATCGGTCAAAACCCCTCCCCTTGTAATATTGCTTATAATCTAGTTCAGCAAAAGCGCGTATAAATATAAATAAAAGAATGAAATAGCATCTCGCTAGATCCGGGGATGCTAGCTATTATCAAGTAAGCCAGTAAATAAAATGACGCTTTGCTGTTGATCTTTGCTTAACAAGATTATAACTTGCGTCGTGGTCTGACCTCTAAATTTGGAGCTAATATGCAATTTTTGTTATGGTTTTTATTAATACTTTTCGCTTTTGGTGCGGTAAGTTATTTTCGAATGGGCATGTTTAATGCGACAGTCGCCATGTTTGGCGCCTTAGTATTGGGCAGTGTTATGGGTATCGTGGGTGAGTTTACTTGGCTACTGTATCTACTTATCGCTATTCCCCTCAATCTTGAATCTATTCGAGTTCAATACATCTCGACGCCTGTACTTAAACTGTACAAAAAAATCATGCCTGAAATGTCGAGTACTGAAAAAGACGCGATTGACGCAGGCACAGTATGGTGGGACGGAGAAATTTTTAGCGGCAATCCCAATTGGCAAGTCCTGCACAATATTCCACAAGCCCGCTTAACAGCCGAAGAACAAGCCTTTTTAGATGGGCCAGTCGAAGAAGTCTGTCATATGTGCAACGACTGGGAAGTAACTCATACACGGGCCGATTTATCCCCTGAAGTATGGCAATATCTGAAAGATAATAAGTTTTTCGCGATGATTATTAAAAAAGAATATGGTGGCTTAGATTTTTCTGCCTATGCCCAATCTCGCGTATTACAAAAACTATCGGGAGTTAGCGCCGTACTTGCCACCACAGTGGGTGTGCCCAACTCATTAGGTCCAGGTGAATTACTGCAACATTACGGCACACCTGAACAACAAAATCATTACCTCCCCCGTTTAGCAACAGGGGAAGAAATTCCTTGTTTTGCCTTAACGGGACCCGAAGCAGGCTCTGACGCTGGCTCATTACCCGACACAGGGATTGTGTGCAAAGGGCAATGGCAAGGTGAAGAAATCGTTGGCTTAAAACTGACGTTTGATAAACGTTATATTACCTTAGCGCCGGTCGCTACCGTAATCGGTTTAGCCTTTAAAATGTATGATCCTGATGGATTGTTAGGTGAGCAAAAAGACTTTGGTATCACCTGCGCTCTACTGCCAAGGGAGACCGAGGGCCTCGAGATTGGTAATCGTCATTTTCCTTTAAATGTACCCTTTCAAAATGGACCTATTCGCGGCACAGATATTTTTGTGCCCTTAGATTACATTATTGGCGGAGCCAAAATGGCTGGCCAAGGCTGGCGGATGTTGGTTGAATGTTTATCGGTTGGTCGTTGTATTACCCTACCCTCAAACTCCGCGGGCGGAGCAAAAAGCATTGCATTGGCCACTGGCGCCTATGCGCGTATTCGTCGTCAATTTAAGATCCCTGTGGGCGATATGGAAGGCATTGAAGAAATGCTGGGGCGGATTGGCGGTAATACCTATTTAATGGACGCAGTGACTGCATTTTCAACTAAAGGGGTTGATTTAGGTGAAAAACCCTCTGTTATATCGGCGATTTGTAAATACCATTTAACTGAAAAAATGCGCCAGCTAGTCAATGACGCTATGGACGTACATGGGGGTAAAGGCATTATGTTGGGGCCAAATAATTATTTAGGACGTGGCTACCAAGGCGCCCCCATCGCCATTACCGTTGAAGGTGCCAATATACTTACCCGAAATATGATGATTTATGGCCAAGGCGCCATGCGTTGTCATCCCTTTGTATTAAAAGAGCTTTTTGCCGCTAATAATCCCGATGAAAAGGAAGGCCTAGTTCAATTTGACAAGGCTCTGTTTGCTCACATTGGTTTTGCTATTAGCAACTTTTTTCGTAGCACTTGGTTTTCAATTACGGGGGCTCGTTTGGCTGGCTCTCCATTTATGGATGAAACCAGTCAATATTACCGTGCAATGCAGCGTTACAGTTCAAATATGGCGTTTTTGTCTGATGTCGCCATGGGTGTATTAGGCGGAGAGTTAAAACGTCGTGAACGCATTTCGGCTCGATTGGGTGACTTGCTCAGTTATCTATATTTAGGCTCATGTGTGCTTAAACGCTTTGATGACGAAGGCCGCAGGCCTGAAGATTTGCCTTTTGTCCACTGGGCGATGCAAGATACCTTACATAAATTAGAAGTGTCTTTGGAGGAGCTATTAAATAACTTCCCCAATGTTTGGTTGGGCAAGGCTTTAAAACTGGTTATTATGCCCTTTGGTAAGCATTTTACTAAACCCTCTGATAAGTTAGATCACCAAATTGCGACTATTCTGCAAACACCCTGTGATGCTCGTACGCGTTTGGGGAAAGGACAATTTTTGTCACGCAAACCAGGAATGTTAATGGGTGACTTAGAGCAAACCCTTGAAAATGTGATTGCCGCTGAACCCCTATACATCAAAATATGTAAAGCAGCGAAAGAACGTTATCCTTTCACCAATTTAGATAAAATTGCCGATAAAGGTTTAGAACTGGGGGTCATTAATGAGCAACAAGCTGAATTGTTAAGAGCCACTGAGTTGGGCCGTCTGCGTACCATCAACGTTGACGATTTTGATCCCAGTGAACTGGCGCAAACCTCAGCTAAACCAAAGACAAAGCGTAAGCCAAAAGCTGCTGAAGTAGCCTAACAAAAATAACCAACATAAAAAGCCCTGAAATCAGGGCTTTTTTTATATTCCATTTTATTCGCGAGCCACAAAGGAAATTGCTTGCCAGCCGCTTGGCGGGTAGAATTGCCGGCTCTTTTATACAGTTAGAAAAACAAACTCATGTTAACAGGCAAAGACGCCATTTATTCACAGCCTCAGGCCGTCGAACCCTTTCGTTTTGACCAAGCCGTGGCCGAAGTGTTCCCAGATATGATCCAACGCTCAGTGCCAGGCTATGCCACTATTATCGATACCATAGGTCAATTGGTGGGTAAATTTGCCCAAGATGACAGTCACATTTACGATCTAGGTTGTTCACTCGGTGCGGCTAGTTTAGCCGCCAGTAAAAATCTTAAGGCAAAAGATTGTAAAATTTTAGCAGTCGATAATTCCCCTGCTATGGTAGAACGTTGCCGTTTGCATACTAAAGCATTTAAGTCTGCTGCCCCCATCGAAGTGATTTGTGATGAATTACAAAATATTGATATTGCCAATGCCAGTGTGGTCATTATGAATTTCACCTTACAGTTTATCAGTCCAGAACAACGAGCCAGCGTCATTGATAAAATATATCAAGGGCTTAAACCCGGTGGCATCCTAATTCTGTCAGAAAAATTACGCGATACTCAGACTATGGCTAACGACGTACTGATAGACTTACATCATGAATTTAAGCGCCGCAATGGCTATAGCGACCTTGAAATTAGTCAAAAACGCAGTGCCTTAGAAGATGTAATGCGTATTGAGACCTTTGAGAGCCATCAGCAACGTCTATTCAACAGCGGTTTTAAAGAAGTTGTGCAATGGTTCAAATGTTTTAATTTTGCTTCTATTGTGGCAATAAAATAAGGACCTAACGTTTATGTCTTTACCTTGGTTTAAAGATTTTTATCAGCATCTTGCCCAGTCGCCACTCAGTCATTGGTTGGAAGTATTGCCAGCACAATTATCTCAGTGGCAGCAACAACAACTGCATGGTGACTTTAACAAATGGCTAAAATTACTGGCTATGTTACCCGACACTAAAGTATCCAACATAGAGTTACTAAACCAGGTTGCCTTTGGCCAAGCAGAAGATATTGACGAGCGTACCCATAAACAACTGATGGGTTTATTAAAACAATTTATGCCTTGGCGCAAAGGCCCCTTTCAGATTCATGGAATTCACATTGATACTGAATGGCGCTCTGATTGGAAGTGGGACAGAGTGCTGCCACATATTCATTCGTTAAAAGACCGTTATGTCTTAGATGTTGGCTGCGGCAGCGGTTATCACATGTGGCGCATGTTAGCTCACGACCCCAAACTCGTGGTTGGCGCAGACCCTTCACAGCTATTTTTAATGCAATTTCAAGCTATAAAACATTTTAATCCTGAGCCCCGCATCCATCTAATGCCAGTCGGTGTTGAACAATTACCCGATTTAAAAGCTTTTGATACCGTGTTTTCCATGGGCGTGCTTTATCATCGTAAAAGCCCTATCGACTTTTTGTACCAACTTAAGCATCAGTTACGTAAAGGCGGCGAGTTAGTATTAGAGACACTGGTGGTTGAAGGGGACGAGCAAACCGTGTTTATGCCGCAAGACCGCTATGCTCAAATGCGCAATGTTTGGTATTTACCTTCGACCAAAGCCTTGACATTGTGGATGCAGCGTGTGGGTTTTAAAAATATTAGAGTAGTTGATGTGGCCCATACCACCATCGAAGAACAGCGCAAAACAGCATGGATGGAAAGCCTTTCTCTTGCGGATTTTATGGATCCACAAGACCCGACGCGCACCATTGAAGGTTATCCCGCGCCATTGCGAGCGGTATTAATAGCTGAAATATAAACGGGTTATTGATAGCTGCGCTTAGCTCTTGTTGGCATGCGGGTCACCAGTTCATAACCATTGGTGCCTGCATATTGTGCAACCTCATTCACCAACAGCCTCGCTCCCCACAGTTCAACTTCATCACCTATAGCGACAAAAGGTAGTTCAGTGACATCCACACTCAACATATCCATGGATACGCGACCCGCTAATTTAGCTCTGTGAGCATTGACTAATACTGGGGTACCGGAAGGTGCAGTGCGTGGATAACCGTCTCCATAACCAGCAGCAACCGTTGCAATAATCGAAGTTCTCTCAGCTTGCCAAGTATTACCATATCCTACCGTCTCACCCGCTTGAATTGTTCTAAGCGCAATGACCTTGGAATAAAACAGCATGGCAGGACGCAGTTTATCTGCGTTGTGCTCAGCGCCTGCAAAAGGACTAATGCCGTAGAGCATAATACCGGGGCGAACCCAATCATAGTGACTCTTTGGCCAGCCCAAAATAGCGGCAGAATTAGCCAGACTGATTTCGACAGGTTTAGTTTGAGCTTGCAGCAGTGGGGCAATATTGCGCTCAAATCTACTAATTTGATCTGGTGTAGAGGGGCTGTCTAATTCATCCGCATTAGAAAAATGGCTGGTCAAAATGATTTTTGCCACCTTAGTACTTGTTTGTAATTGGGCAAATACTTCAGCGGATTGCTCAAGACTGATACCGAGTCGATGCATACCAGTATCAATTTTTAACCACACCGTAAACGCAAGGGTTTGCTCGAGTGCCAACAATTGACTCAGTTGCTGCTCATTATGGATCACGATTTCACAATCAAGCTTAGCAGCAAGATGATACTCATTTTCTTCAAAGCAACCTTCAATCAACACTATCGGCTTATTTATGCCAGCATCTCGCAGCAATTGCGCTTCTTCTAAACAACAGACACCAAACTTAGCGACTTGCGGGGCTAATATTTTGGCCACTTCAGCAGAACCATGCCCATAGGCATCAGCCTTAACCATCGCGACCACATTTGATTGTGGTGCAATCATTGCGGCCAAATGGCAATTATGTTTAATTGCCTGAGTGTCGATAATAATTTTAGTGGGACGAGACATAATAAGACCGCTGGCTAATAGTTATATTTATGGGCACTAAATAAGCTTTGTGCTTTTAACCACATATCACCCACTTGGCCATTACCGACCGGTTTACCATCAAGCTCGATCACGGGCGCGATTTCTTTGGATGAACTAGTTAGCCAAATTTCATCCGCATTGCGCACTTCGTCCATGTGAATAGCACGCTCTTCAAAACGCAAGTGTCCGTCTGCTTTAAGAATGTCGAGTAACATTCCTCGCGTGATCCCAGGCAATAATTGTTCACTCAGTGGTGGCGTAATAATCGTATTTTGTTGCACAATAAACACATTACACGCACTGGCTTCGGTTAAATAGCCCGCGTCATTATAAAGTAAGGTTTCATTCACCCCTGCGGTTTGACTTTGTTGAAAATGCATCACATTGCCCAACAAAGATGTAGATTTAATGTGGCAGCGTTTCCAGCGCAAATCTGGGCTGCTGACGGCTTTATAGCCCTTCACATGCTGTTTATCCGCTACCGGTTCGGGCGGGATCTCAAAGGTAAAAGCAAATACGGTTTGACTAACACCCGTTGGATAAGCATGGAAGCGCTTGCTGTCTGTACCGCGACTCACATGTAAATAAATACCTAAATTACCCGCGCCATTGTCGACAACTAAGCGGTCGATTACAGTCTGAATGTCAGATACAGCCATTGGCATACCCATGCCAATGGCTTGTAAACCAAATTGCAGGCGCTTCATGTGCGGCTTAAAACCAACCAATTTAGCTGCGTAGCTAGGAATAACTTCATAGATACCGTCTCCGAATAAAAAGCCCCGATCCATCGGTGAAATTTTCGCTTCTGACATCGGCATAAACTCACCGTTAAGAAACACAGTACCCATTCTTTTTCCTAGATAATAACCTCACTATAAGGTTGATTATGCCACGAAAAATATCGGGGTAATCGACAATTTTAACTGCAAACTAATTTTTCTTGTATGTATAGCCCATGAAAATAATCAGTTACAATAACAAGTAATTACTTTATTAGGCTCAGCATTGTTTATGGTTCATATTGGAAAGTTTAATCACCTCGAAATTGTTAATCAGGTTCCCTTTGGTTTTTACCTCGATGGTGGTGAACTGGGTCAAATATTATTGCCCACTAATACAGCGCCACAAGGCGGCAAACAAGGTGATTGGCTAGACGTGTTTATTTATCACGACAGTGATGATCGTATTATCGCCACCACTAAAAACCCCAAAGCACAGGTCGACCAATGTGCTTATTTAAAAGTAGTCAGTGTTAATAACGTTGGGGCATTTTTAGATTGGGGATTAGAAAAAGACCTCTTAGTGCCTTACAGCGAACAAGACTACCCGATGTCTGAAGGTATCTCTTATGTGGTTTATTTATTTTGTGATGAAGAAACCAATCGTATTGCCGCCTCAACCCGTTTAAGAGACTTTTTACCCGAAGTAGCGACTGAATTTGAACCCAAACAAGAAGTAAGTTTATTGATTTGCGGGCGTACTGATATGGGCTATAAAGCCATTATCAATGGGGCATATTTGGGTTTGATTTTTAAAGATGAAGTATTCAAACCCATCAAAATTGGCTATAAATTACCTGGATTCATTAAGCGAATTCGCGAAGACGGTAAAATTGATTTGTGCTTTCAATTTCATGATACCAATGCGCGCGGCAGTTTAGCTGAGCAAATTATTGAAGATTTAATTGCCCACGGTGGTTTATCGACCCTAACTGATAAAAGTCCGGCAGAAGAAATTACTAAACGGTTTAACGTTAGTAAAAGTGCTTATAAAAAAGCCATTGGTGGACTATTCAAACAAAAACGCATCTTACTCGATAAAAATAAAATAACCCTTATAGACAAAACTAAGTAGGTCACCATGAAAGCAAAAGTAAGCTGGCAACAAGGTTTATCATTTTTGGGCGAAACCGACAGTGGAAAATCATTGGTTATGGATGGCCATGGTGATGCCATTACCCCCATGGAAAGTGTATTGCTTGCCGTTGGTTCATGCTCCTCAGTTGATGTGGTCGATATTCTGCAAAAGTCACGTTTAACAATTCACGATTGTTACTGTGAATTAAGTGCCGAGCGCGCAGAAACGGCACCGCGCGTTTTTACCAAAATTCATGCACATTATGTGGTGAAAGGCGAAAAAATCACTGATAAACACCTCGCAAGAGCCGTACAGTTATCAGCAGAAAAATACTGCTCTGTCATGTTAATGCTGACAGGAAACGTCGAAATAACAACCAGTTATGCGATTAATGAATAAATAATTAATTGGTAACTCAGAAAGGGCTATCGTCCGCTTTATTAGGTAATAGCCCTATCCTCTCCAAGTCCCTCACCTGCGCTTTATTCTATTTCAAACGTTATTGTTCGCAACTAACCCGCTCCGTTACAGATAACAACGGCTGCCGCCAGCTCCTAATGAATAATCAGGACATCCATAATACCGTCTTTTGTAGGAGGTCCTTCAGGGGCGAATAATACAAGCTCAAATGCTAGATTCACCACCATGAAATTATCATGACACCCATGATAAATTATCATGACACCCATGATAATTGCCTCATGATAACGCTGGCTTGTTCGCGGAATAATCAGGACATCCATAATACCGTCTTTTGTAGGAGGTCCTTCAGGGGCGAATAATACAAGCTCAAATGCTAGATTCACCACCAAGAAATTATCATGACACCCATGATAATTGCCCCATGATAACGCTGGCTTGTTCGCGGAATAATCAGGACATCCATGATACCGGCTTTTGTAGGAGGTCCTTCAGGGCCGAATAATACAAGCTCAAATGTTAGATTCACCACCATGAAATTATCATGACACCCATGATAGTTTTTTAAGAGCAACAGAGAGTTCTTAAATTATTACTGTGAGCACACTATTAGGCTTACTAGTTGTGTTGGCAGGTAAATAACACGGCTTACCGGCAAATAAAGGTAGGGGCAGTGGTTCAAAGAAAGTCCATATTTCATTACTTTGATATCATTAGGGTCTAAGTCTAAACAATATAATTATGGTATTGAACTTCTGCTGCACTTACTTTGTGTCGTCATTGGTTTTATACTAAGGCCCTGATTTTTCAAGCAGTAAACATTCATGTCATTTTTAATAAACTTAGTTCGGAACTTATTAGGTTCTATCATCGCTTTAATTGATTTAATTACCCGCCCACGCAAACTTAAACGCAGTGTAGAAGCACAACAACAAGTAGATGTAGCGCTTAAAAACATGGCTTTATACCAGTTTTTTGCTTGTCCATTTTGTATCAAAACGCGCCGCGCTTTGCATCGTTTAAATTTACCAATGGAAAAACGGAACGCCACTAAAGGCAGCACTTTTCGGACTGAATTAGAACAGCAAGGTGGCAAAATACAAGTGCCTTGTTTACGTATTAGTGAAGAGGGTAAAGAAACGTGGTTATATGAAAGTGGTGAAATAATTCGCTATTTAGAACAACGTTTTACCTAGGCCTTGACCAATTTAGTTGGTAATTAATTGAATTTGTTGCTTTAGGAAATCGCGCTGAACTTGAGTGACTTGTGGGGGGGCTGAAATATGTTTAAGGCTTATTTCAGTCCCTTGATTAAAGCCCAAAAAAGCCTGCAAAGCAGGTATTAAATCGACGAGTAAAGCGTCTATATTGGTGGTATCAAGGTGTAAATGTTGCAATGACAATACCCCTGATTTACGGCTTATTTTTGCATCCATACGACCGGCAAATGCGCTCCCCCACAGTATGGGTAAACTAAAATAACCATATTGACGTTTAGCCTCTGGTACATAACATTCGATTTGATAATCAAAATCAAATAATTGTTTGGTGCGCTTGCGTTGGATAAGTACATTATCAAAGGGCGATAAAAACCTCACTTGCCTGTGTCCTAGCTCCTGTTTCAAGGGGCTTAAACTTTGTGGCAAAGCATAATATTGGCGGCCTTGGCAATCCAAATTAAGCAGCTGTTTATCTTCCACTAGTTGCTCACAAGCGGCACTTAACTTAGTTTTAATACCTTTGCGTAAATAGGCCATCTCACTAGCCGTTCCTAGGCCCTGTGCCGCTAAAAAGCGCAATATCAAATGATGATGGAATTCTTGCTCTGATGGGCATGATAGATCAACTCCCTCAGGTACAACCTTTTCAGTTAACTCGTACACCTTTTGAAAGCCCTGACGTTTTAACACCATCAACTCGCCTTCCATAAAAAGCTGCTCTAAGGCTTTTTTAGCGGGTTTCCAATCCCACCACCCACTGTTTCTGGCGTCACTTCCTCGTTCAAAATCTTTGGCTTGCAAAGGCCCTTCTTGCGCGATGCGTTGCAAAATCGACTTGGTAAGTGCGGTGTTTTTTTCATGCCAGTGTTTTTCACCGGATGCAATGGCCTGTTTACGGGGCAATGAAAAGCGATAATCCACCATGGGCAAATACGCGGCGGCATGTGACCAATATTCAAAAATTTGTTGATGGTCCATCAGCGTATCGAGATGACTTTTTGAGTAAGTGCTTTGTCGATTCCACACACTATGATGATGAGCGCGCTCAATCACTGAAATCGTATCAATTTGCACGTAACTTAAACGCTTTATCACTTCGAGAGAGGCTTGAATACCTGTCCCAAACGAATTGGCGCGATGCAGGCCTTGACTGATTAATACTAACTTGCGGGCATCGTCTATGCTGATTGAGTCAGCCAGCATCGCTAATACTAGGCCTTTTGCGCCGCTAACAAACGGACTAAATCTTCTGGCGTATCAATACCTGTAGGCGGTGTTTGACGAGCAATATCTACATGAATTTTTTCACCATGCCATAAAACGCGTAATTGTTCGAGTGATTCAATTTGCTCTAAACCTGATGGCGACATGCTGACATATTGTTTAATAAAACCGGCTCGGTAGGCATAAATGCCAATGTGACGCAGATAATAATCACCTATCTCGTCTATCACTTCTTCATCTAAAAAGCGTGAACGATCATAAGGAATAGTGGCACGACTAAAGTACAAGGCATAACCTTGTTTATCGGTAATAACTTTAACCACATTAGGATTGAATGCTTCTTCAACATCGGTAATTTTGACGGCCAAGGTAGCCATTTCAGCTTGTTGGTGATGATGTAAGTTTTCTGCGACTTGTTGAATATTAATAGCCGGAATAAAAGGTTCGTCGCCTTGCACGTTAACCACTAATTCATGGGATAAAAAACCCTCCATATCAATAACTTCAGCTAAACGTTCAGTACCTGATTCGTGATGAGCTGCAGTCATGCAATAGTGACCACCAAAATCACTGACAACTTTGGCAATTCTGAGGTCGTCAGTTGCTACTATTACTCGATTCGCCCCGGACTCGACCGCTCGTTCATAAACATGTTGCACCATTGGCTTACCGTTGATATCTACCAAGGGTTTACCTGGAAAACGGGTAGATGCATAACGAGCGGGAATGATCACACTAAAATTCATGGTTGTCCTCTTATCAACTTGGTATAGCTTAACTGTGGTTGGCTGAGCATTACGCTCTATTTTAACAACTGTTCTAGTTCTTCACTAGAGACTGACTTAGCTTCCGACTCTAATAGAACCGGAATATTATCAATAATGGGATAGACTAATCGGTCAAATTTACAAATAAGTTGTGCATTATTTGCGTGATAAACAAGGCTGCCTTTGCACACGGGACAGGCTAATACTTCCAATAATTTTTTATCAAAGGCCATAATATTCTCTTTATCTCTGTGTTGATTGTGCAGTATTGATGTTGCGCAATTTGTTTAATAATTGCTGGGAAAAAGACTCAGATAACTGGGCTTGCACCGGCAAATACCAACAATCTTGATGGGCAAATTCGCGACATTTTACTGCGTCTTTTTCGGTCATTATAATCGTTTCTGCTGGCAGATCATTAACACTAAACTGATGATGATCAACAAAACTTAAGGTGCTTTTTAGCGTTAAAGGATACGTTGCCAATAGGTCGAAAAAACGTTGCGGATGACCAATGCCCGCCAAGGCAGTCACTGGCCCCATTAACTCACTCACTTTGCAGCTAATATTAGGGTTTTTAACGTTAATTAAATCATCTGGTAGCAAACTCATGGCAAATTCATGTTCTGCCTTAGCTTGGCCATTTATTACAATAAAATCAGCACGTTTTAGTCGCCATGCTCGTTCGCGTAATGGGCCTGCCGGTAATAAGAGTTGATTACCTAAACGACGTTTACCATCCATTACCACGATTTCAATATCGCGCTGTAAGGCGTAGTGTTGTAGACCATCGTCACAAATTATCACATTACACTCAAATTGCTCGAGTAAATACTGTGCCCCGCGAACACGAATAGGATCAACCACCAAAGGACAGTTTACATGTTGACGCATCAACATAGGCTCATCGCCTACCTGTGTAACTTGACTTTGTGCTGTAACCGCCAGCGGGTATACGGCACTGCTACCGCCATAACCTCGGGTTAATATGCCAGGTTGATAACCTTGTTTTTGCAGCAACTGTGCTAAATAAACCACCAAGGGGGTTTTGCCATTGCCCCCTACGCTAATGTTACCCACGATAATCACTGGCACCGCGATTTTAGTGGATTTTTTAAACCCTGTACGAAAGGCAAAACGCCGTAATATTGCGAGTAAGGCAAACACCAAACTTAATGGCAACAACAAGATGATCACTAGCCAATGATACCAACGCGGGGCATACCATAGTTGGGTAAGGTTAAGCACTCGTTAACTCTTCACCAAATTGCATGTTGTGCAATTGTGCGTAGATACCCTGCTGTCCAAGTAAGTCTTGATGGTTACCCTGCTCGATAATTTGGCCGCCTTCAATCACTAATATAGTATCGGCATTTTCAATAGTAGACAGGCGATGTGCCACCACAATACTGGTGCGGTTTTGTTGTAGTTTATATAGGGCATCTTGAATCAAACGCTCTGACTCAGTATCAAGGGCCGAGGTAGCCTCATCGAGTATTAGTACAGGGGCATCAATAAACAATGCGCGCGCAATGGCTATACGCTGGCGTTGGCCGCCAGATAACATAAATCCGTTCTCCCCCACTATAGTGTCTAAACCATCGGGTAATTGGGCTAAAAACTCCATAACGTGCGCGGTTTTAGCGGCGGCTAATACTTTTTCGCGGTCAACCGTGCCTTGTGTGCCATAAGCAATATTATTAGCAATAGTATCGTTGAATAACACCACGTGTTGTGAAACTAACGCAAATTGACGACGCAGATCTTTCAGTGGAACGTCATCTAACTTGATATCGTCTAATAATATTTCACCCTGTTGATGATTGTAGAAACGGGTTAATAAACTCGCGATGGTCGATTTACCGCTACCCGAGCGGCCCACTAAGGCGCAAGTTTGTCCTGGCTTAACACTAAAAGAGATATTTTTAAGCGCAGGATTAACCTTATTTGCATAACAAAAAGTGACGTCTTTGAATTCTATGCTGCCTTGAGCACGGGCGAGGCTATGTTGCCCTTTGTCGAGTTCAATCTCCTGATCCATAACATCAAAAATACTACTACAGGCTGCCATACCACGCTGAAACTCACTATTTACGGTAGTCAGTTGTTTAAGGGGTTTAAGTAACATCACCATATTAACCACTACATTGACAAATATACCGGGAGTTAAAGACTCAACCAAATGAGGGAAGCTGGCGACATACAAAACAAATGCCAAGGCAATGGAGGCGATAACTTGAATAGAAGATACGCTGAGAATACGGGCCACAATGAGCTTCATATTCTGCTGACGATTGTGATTATTTTTCTGCCTAAAATGCTCGTCTTCAAGATTTTGGCCGCCAAACATCAAAACCACTTTATGGCCTTTAAGTGCTTGCTCAACCGAAGATGTAAGCGAGCCCATAGTCTGCTGAATGCGTTTACTGACGGCTCTAAACCGTTTACTGACAATCGATACTACGATGGCTACAACCGGACCAATTAATACAAAAATCAACGACAATTGCCATGAATAATAAAACATCGAAATCAATAATCCGATAACCAAAGCGCCTTCTTGCACTAGGGTTAACAAGGCTTTACCCGCCGCATTAGAAACTTGTTCGGTATCGTAAATGACTTTAGATATTAAACTTCCTGTGCTGTTTTTATCATGGTATTCCACTGGTAAATGGATGTACTGTGAAAACAGGGTTTGACGCATTGTCATCACAATATTGCTGCCAATCCAAGCAACGGTATAACTGCCTAAAAAGTTAAAAATCCCGCGCAGAATAAAGATTGGCACAATGAAATACGCAGCAATACGCAAATACTCATAATTGCCGTTACCCAAGCTGTCATCTATCACCGGTTTAAGTCGAGAAATCACATAAACGTCGATGGCCGAATAGCCAATCATGCCAATAATCGCCACAAAAAAAGCTAATTTGTAGGGTTTTAAATATTGTTTAAAACGATAAAAGATCTTGTCTGGATCTGGCGAAATAGCAGAGGTTTCAACTGTCATGCAATATGGGCTTTCTAAAATTTTTAAATTACTGCACTAGTGTAACTGTTTGATGTTAATTCCCCAACTTTCATCAAGATCTTTTAATCCCTGTGCGCAATAAAACCGCAAATGAGCCAGCTAATCGAATATTTGAATAAAAAGTAGCCGGTAAAATGACTAAAAGCACTGCAACCAACGATTGAGCCTAGCGACGTGCTTATGGAAAGTTACTATACCAATAAGGCGAGTAGTCTCGGCGAAAAGTAGACACTTCAATTGATTTATTCGACTGATAGACAAACTTAAAACTAACTTGTCCCGCATCTGCACTGGTATATGAAGTTGCTGGGCTATTGGCAAATCGAGCTAAAACCTCTGGTCGAGGAAATTGCCAACGATTCATAAAACCTTGGGTAAACACTACAAAATCTGCTGACACCTGTTGAATAAATAACGCTGAAGAAGAGGTATTACTGCCATGGTGAGGCGCTATCAAAATATCACTTTTTAGGCCCTCTCCCCAATATGCGACTAAGCGTCTTTCGATGCGGGCATCAATATCGCCTGGTAATAATGCGCTGTGAACCCCATCGCTTATGCGCATCACACAGGAGCTATTATTGTCGTTATGCAGCATTGGGTCATCAGGCCACAGCATGTTTAGAGTTAATCCTTGCCAGCTTACCGATTGGCCAAGTCGGCACAAATTATCCGTGCTTATTATTTGTCCTACAGGCATTTTTTTTTGCAAAGCGGGCAAACTGCCACTGTGATCGTTATCCCAATGACTGATAACAACATAATCTAAGTATCGGATCCCACGCGCTTTTAACAAGGGCAAAATAACACTATCAGCCATATTAAAACCACTGGGATAAGCGGCCCCCACATCGTACATCATAGCCCTGCCTTGTTTACTCACAATGACCGCTGTGCCCTGCCCCACATCTAATACATCAATTCGCCAATCCGTATTTCGAGAGGTAAACGCAAAACTTAATACAGGTACAAAAAGTAACAAAAAATAAGGCTTTTTTTTACCAACATAGGGTAACATTAAGCCAATAAATGCCAATAAAAACAGGGCCCATGCACCTAATGGAATAGCGGGTAACTGCCAAACACCCCAGCTTAAGCTCAGGGTTAGTTGTAAATAATCCAATGCCACATTAAGCAGTTGATCTACCCAGCCAAACAATAGCGAGCCCAAACTCGGCCAGTACGCCAAACACATTATTGCCACTAGACACAACGGCACTAAAATGACCGTCACAAAGGGCACAGCTACTAAATTCACTAAGGGTGAAAGCCAAGAAACATAACCAAACTGCCAAGCAATAATGGGCAACATTAATAAACTCAGAGCCAGTTGTATGCGTAGCATCACCTTAAAACTAGTCAACAAGTTAAAACCACGGGCTTGGCTTGGCCACCGCCAAGAGACAAAAATAATAATAACCACGGCCGAATAACTCAGCCAAAAACTCAAACCAAATAAACTCAGGGGGAAAAGTAGAATAAAGCAGCATAAACATAGCAGCAAAACACGGCGTAAACTGAGATTAATATTAGCTAGAAATAAGCACACTAGTAATAAAAGGCTCAGCCACGCTCTTAAAGTAGGCAGGCCAAACCCAGCTAATGCAGCATAACTATAAGTCGTGAATAAGGTCGCGATAATGGCTAACTTGTGCAAATTAATACAATGTAATTGATAAAAACGACTAATAATAAGGCCCAGTAACCACGCCAGAATAAAATAGCTCATGGTCGCCACCAACGCTAAATGTAGACCTGAAATGGCAATTAAGTGGGCAATGCCTGTGGATTGCACCAAAGACCAATCTTCATCTTGCATTAAGCCCCTATAGCCCAGCGTTAAAGCAGCAATCCAATGCTCATTCTGTAATTCAAGTTGTAGTAATCTATCTAAAGCTTGTTGTCTAAAACTCAGCTTACCGTCAATTAATTCATTTTTTGTGCTTGTCTTGACATATCCTGTTGCAGTTATATTTTCACTAAACAACCATTGCTGATAATTAAACCCCGCTTCATTGGCTAATCCATGGGGAGGTTTGAGTTTCACCAGTAAGCGTACCCGCTGACCTTGCTTTACAGGCCATAACGCATTGTTCCAGCTCAATCTTATTAGCCGCGTCACTGACAAGGATTGTGATTCAATTTGGTCAATATTGAGATTAAATCGCGGGTGACTTAGTTCATGAGTCAATGACTTTACTCGTCCTTCAACCCAAATTGCTTGTTGAATTTGCGTTAAAGGGAGTTGCAAAGAGTATTGCCAATGGCCTACACTCGCCATCCACGAGAAACCGATAAGGGTAAAGGCCGCTGTTCGTGTTTTTTGAAAAAATAAGCTAAGTATAGCGAAAACAAATAAACACACGGTAACAGTGAGACTGGGTAAACTAGTCCAGTATAAAGAACTCATACTGGCTGAAATGAAAATAAAAAGTCTACTGTCCATAGTATGTTGAAATAATAATCCCATCAGAATGTAAGTATAGAGAATTATCCTGAAAAAGTTTATTAAGCGCTTTTTACCTAATCCGCACACGGTTAAGCAACATAAAGTGTTACTGGTTTTTGGTACCTTGCTGCATGATCCTAACTTATGGCATTTAAACCGGCGCTCGGCTGCGGGTGCTTTTGGTATTGGACTGTTTTTTGCGTTTTGGCCGGTGCCATTTCAGATGTGGTTAGCCGCAGCAGTGGCTATTCCATTAAGAGTCAACTTACCTCTGGCAGTCGCAACGGTATGGCTGACGAATCCCATTACCATGCCCCCCATTTTTTATGGCGCATATTTAGTTGGGGTAAAAGTACTTGGGGCACCAGAACAAAAATTTGCTTTTCAACTCAGCTGGCAATGGGTATTAGAAAGTGTTGAAACCATTGGCCCTGCATTTTTATTAGGTTGTGGTATTTGTTCAATATTTTTTGGCTTGCTGGGCTATTTCACCCTGAATTATATTTGGCGCTGGTCAGTGGTTAAAGCATGGAGATTGCGTGTACAAAAAAGACAACAATGTAAACACAAAAATCAGCTGTGAAGGCGTATTTTTAATACCCCATTAACATTGAAATATCCCCGATAAAAACTATTGCAAAAAATTCAGCTTAAATCCATGTTATATTACGCGGTCAAATTAATGAGTGATATTAAACATTCATTTTTAGCTCAGCTCCAACGCAACTATTCTAATCAACTTTGCGTAAAGTTACTGCTTAACTTCCCACTAGCCTTAGGTTTCTTGATTTAAACATGTTTAACAAAACAATTTTACACGCGGCATTTAGTAAACAGACTTGGACCAAGGGAGAAAGACTCTATCAAGGTCAATATGTAGTAAGTGCAGCGCTAAGTGATAATATACTAAGAGGTTCGGTTAAAAGTGAATCGCACCAAAAAGAGACCTACTTAACTCGCTTCGAATACAAAGCCAATACTGACAGTGTAAAGTCCTATTGTAACTGTTATCTGCATTATGATTGCAAGCATGCCGCTGCGCTTGCCCATTATTATCTCAAACATATGCATGTGAATGTGGCCTCTAATCATCACATCGAAGAATGGTTAAATAAGTTCTCAGATCAACAAGCATTAAGTTTTCAAAGTCAAAAGGCCTTGCTGTATTTCCTGCGCGAAAACACTTATTCGCCCAATGACTATTTGCAGCTTACCGTTAAAACCTCAAGTCAGAAAAAGAATGGCGGCTGGAGCAAAACCCTAAGTTACGAATACTTAAATAGCGACCTTATCGAACAATCTTTTGTTACTGACCAAGACGTACAAATTATTAGTAGTGTCATACGCGGGCGCCATAACTCCGATATCATAGAGCATCAGCAGATTTTACTAGAACTGGTCAACACTGGGCGATGTTTTTGGCAAGATGAGACCAATTTGGACCATGCAATAAGCTTAGGTGAGCCCTTAAAAGGCCATTGGCAATGGCGCAAGTTGGGCTCAGCGCATAAGTTACATCTTGAACTTGACCACCCCTGTGCAGAACATATCCACATTATAAAATCACAACCTATTAGTTACTACGATCCGAGTAGTAACAAACTTGGCTCAGTAGAAACCGATCTCAATAGTAAATTTGATGCTGAGTTTTTACACAGCCCAGCCTTTTCCGAAGAAAAGTTGCCGTGGATATTAAGTAAATTAGAAATGTCCTTAGGCGAAATAGCAGAAAAACTGCCTAAGCCACAACTTAAAAAAGGATTAGCCTTAAGCCGCCCTATTCCTAAACTATACTTGGCTAGCCCCAATAAACAGCAAACATATAGCGCCCAATTAACATTGCACTTTGATTATCAGGGTAAGTTAGTACATCCCTTAGACAAACAACCACAAGTGCATTTAAGCGACGATAAAGCCAGTCTCTATCGTGATTTTGCATTTGAAAATAAAGTCATCGATACGCTGCAAAAATGGCATTTCATGCAGCCTATACCAGTCTTAAAACATCAAGATAATGGGCTTATAGATTATGTTATGAGTTTAGAAGGTCGCCATACTGTGCTGGCTTTTTTACATAACCAGTTGGCAGTATTGAGACAAAAAGGTTGGCTTATTGATTTTGACGAAAGTTTCCAATATGAAGAACTCGAAACTGACAGTGTTTTTGATGCTGAAGTAAAACAAGAGGATGGCCATGACTTTTTTTCCATCGGCCTGAACTTACAAATTGATGGCCAAAGCATGCCAGCTTTTCCTATTTTACTCAGTGCATTGGAACAATTACCCAATGATATTTTGCTTAATGATCAAGACTATTTAGACGCTGACAAAAAGATTTTTGTAGATATACAAGGTGGTAAATTTATTGCGCTGCGTTATCAAAGTATTCAACCCCTGCTGAAACAATTTGTTGAATTGTTTATGCCTGGTGCCTTGCAAAAAGATGGCACCATGCGGCTTTCTCGTTTTCAAGGCCATCAAACCCTTAGCGAATTAGACAATCAAGGGATTATTACGACTGGCGCCAATAAACTCCGCCAACTTGCCGAGAAACTGCGTAATTTTGATGCTATTCAACCCGTTCCTGTACCTAAGCAATTATTAGCGGAATTACGCGAATATCAACACCAAGGGCTCAATTGGTTACAGTTTTTACGGGAATATGAGCTTAATGGCATTTTGGCCGACGACATGGGTTTGGGTAAAACGATTCAAACCTTAAGTCATTTACTCTTGGAAAAAGAGCAAGGTCGACTAAAGGGACCCACTTTAATTATTGCTCCTACCAGTGTGTTATTTAATTGGGCTAATGAAATCGATAAATTTACCCCTGAACTCACCTACGTGGTGATTAACGGGGCAAAGCGCCAAGAAGAATTCGAGACCCTAGAGCAATTCGATATTGTTATTACCAGCTACCCCTTATTGTTAAAAGACAGTGAAATTCACCATAAGCAAATTTATTACTATTTAATACTTGATGAAGCCCACTATATAAAAAATCCGAGCACCAAACTGTATCAAGCGGTCTTAAAAATAAAGTCTTCCCACAAACTGTGTTTAACCGGCACACCAATGGAAAACCACTTGGGGGAGTTCTGGGCGCAATTTAATTTTTTATTGCCTGGATTTTTAGCCGGTTATAAACAATTTACTAAGCTGTTTAGAACCCCTATCGAAAAACATAATGATCATGAACGCAAAGTCATGCTCAACCAGCGCATAAAACCATTTATCCTGCGGCGCACCAAAGAACGTATCGCTAAAGAATTACCTGAAAAAACCATTATTGTGCAGAAGCTGCAACTATTAGGCAAACAAGCTGAATTATATGAATCAGTGCGCCTGACCATGGATAGTCGTCTAAAAGAAGTGATTGCACAAAAAGGTCTACAACGCAGTCAAATTGAAATTCTCGACGCCTTATTAAAACTACGCCAAGTATGTAATCACCCACAGTTGCTTTCACTACCCAGTGCTAAATTAGTTACTCAATCCGCTAAGCTTGAGTTTTTAATGGAAACCTTGCCAGAGATGATCGACGAAGGGCGTAAAATTTTAATTTTTTCGCAGTTCACTAGTATGTTAGCCCTGATCGAAGCAGAGCTTAAAGAGCAAAATATCGCTTACGTAAAACTCACTGGTAGCAGTAAAAACCGCCAAGAATTGGTTGAGCAATTTCAATCTGGACAGGTACCAGTATTTTTAATTAGCTTAAAAGCCGGTGGTGTAGGCTTAAATTTAACCGCTGCAGATACCGTGATCCATTTCGATCCTTGGTGGAATCCTGCGGTAGAAAACCAGGCCACCGATCGTGCTTATCGCATCGGCCAAGACAAACCAGTATTTGTCTACAAGCTGATCATCGAGAATTCGATTGAAGAAAAAATTCAACAAATTCAAGAAAGAAAAGCCGAGTTGGCCAATGCCCTATTATCCGAAGAAGTCACTCAAGGTAAGTTAAGTTTAACCAATGATATACTCGCGAGTTTACTCGCTCCTTTAAGTTGAGCGATGCTCTGATAGGCTTGCCTAGGTTTTACATCAAGGTTTTGATTCAATAGAAAGGGCCAATTAGCTTTAAAACTAAACTTGCTGAGCTTAAGGGCACTCAAACGGTCAAATTTGCTATTACTTTACTATCCTAATGGGACTTAAAGGCCTAGATTAAAAAATAATCAAACGATGGGTAAAAATTTTAATTGTAGCTTCATGAAAATACCGTTTAAGATATAAGGGCTAAGTGATTGGACGAATATCAAGCTTAGATTAACTATCAATAAATAGACTACGTCAGGGAATTACAATGACAAATGAAGTATATGCAAGTCCTGAGGCAAATTTACAAGAGCCTCAAACGGAAACTCAGACTCTAACAATCAAAGAAATACTTTTTTCATTCAAGGGCCGAATAGGCAGAAAAACATACTGGCTCTCATTACTCGGTACCATGCTGATTTATGCAGTGTTTGTAGGAATATTTACTGCAATGACAGGTGGAAAAGCAGAGCCCAGTGGAATTATAATGGTGTTTTTTGCGCTACTTTATATTCCGCTTATCTGGATATGTTTAGCAATCCCTATAAAACGCTGGCACGACCGCAACAAATCAGGCTGGTGGATCCTAATTGGCTTTGTTCCAATTATTGGTGCCATCTGGAGTTTTGTTGAAAATGGCTGTTTATCTGGTGATGAAGGCCCCAATAACTATGGTCCTGTGCAAAAGCAATAGTAACTATTCAAAAGTGAAACCAGCCATCTGCATAGATGGCTTTTTTATGTTCATTTTATACTATTGGGGATAATTCGTATTTTGCTTCCATCTTGATGGGGTGTTTATGCTACAACATAGTCCTTAAACATCCCCCGCAACTTAAAGCTCGGCTTATAATAGCCTTGATGGCTCCAGCACAATGAGAGTCTGTAACTCATTTTATGTTTTACTGTTTATATTTTATAAAATTTCTAAATCTATTGAGTTATTGTTGCTCCGCTCAAAACCTCGAGCTGCCAGCCAATCCAGTGCATCAACCTGCTTATCAAAGCGGCGAACAGACAAGTTTCCTTTTACATTAGCGGTTGTCTTATTCAGAATAAATTCTTTTAAATGGTCAGGACTAAACACTTCTGCACAAACACTCATACCTTTGCTGACTAACCAACTTACGGTTCTTTCAGTAATAAACTGGGATTGAGGTGTACCGAGTTCCCAATCATCAAGAAACAATAAATGAGCAAAGTTAGGTGCAGATAGACCAGCCACAAGCTCCCTAACCTCCTCTGCGTAACGCAATGCTGTCGTGCCAGACCATTGCCCTTGAATATGGGAAATGATTACTTGTCCATCTAAGGACAATTTATAATGGCCTTTCATTACCTGAATACCTAAAACTCTATTATGCCCTTACTATACTACAATATGAGACACAAAGATGATGCGTAATTAATCCACCTAAGTGCCCATAGCAAAACAGCTAACGATCAAATTAGTAATTAGAAAAAATCGAACATAAATCTGCCGCTCAGCTGAAAATTTTTAGCGCGACAACTGAGTTACTAAGCGGCCCTATTTAATGTCTTTAACCAAACTTAAGCCCGTCAGTGAGACTTAAAAAAATCAAAGTTATCTTGCCCATCAATCCATTTAATTAAAAACTAAGCCCTAGCGACTTCTTTTCAACGTTTAGCACCTTTGCGCTCATTATCTGAGGTGGGATTAGCAACAGTGATTATGCTTGCACAGCTTTTAAAATCACTGGAGTTAATGATTCTGGTAGGCTTATTTTACCAGCCAAGACAAAAGCATGAGCATCATCTGACATTTTTGCCCACGTTTTACGAATGATATCTATCCATTTTTGTTCTGTATAATCTGCATGCTTGGCGGCAAAATTCAGCATGTAATGCTCCATAAACACTAAGCCAACCACATCTTCAAGTAACTGGGTATCTGAGTTTGATTTGATACCCACTTTGGCCACGGCATTTTTTGCCCGCTCAATCTCTTCTGCATTAAAACCCGCTTGCAACATCACGTCTGCGACTTTATCGGCATGGAAGATATAAAGATCGCTACGCCAACGATGATACCCCTGCTTATCCATCGGATAAGCACTGCGAGGAGATTGCCAGCGCTGGATATGTTGGCCACGAATAGCTAGCTTTATTACACAGTCAGAATCACTTCTGTAACGTTCTAACATGTTGGACATACGCTGACTATACAACAGCTCTTTTGGCCAACCTTTGCCCTCAGCGTATTCGATATTTGGATCTTGACTATTGGCGCTATCGATTAGATTAACCGCGTGTTCATAAGCAGCTTGAGTCATAGTGCTCTCCGAGACAATAAGTAGGTGCAAGAATGCATATCAACAGATATGTTAACCCGAACATACACAGTATGCGTGAGGATTTTAATATAAGTACTTAATTAGTAATAATGGAGTGACAACTTTACTTTTTAAGTGAAATTGGATTAACGAGTAAGTAAGGATACATTTGTTTTAGTTGCTTAATTTTAATGAGAATGAAGAAAAGTAATTAACATTGCAAAGATGATATGCCATAAACCTAATTTCGTCTCCTCGCAGAATTGTTAGCGAGATGAGTTTATTTTTGTATTTGGATTTAGTTTTGGATTTTTAAAAACATAATAAAGAAATGGTGCCCGGAGCCAGACTTGAACTGGCACGACCTTACGATCGAGGGATTTTAAATCCCTTGTGTCTACCGATTTCACCACCCGGGCATGGGATACTTGCACTTTGCAAGTTGGTGTTGTTTGAGCGTTATGGAGGCGGAACCCGGAGTCGAACCGAGGTCTACGGATTTGCAATCCGCTGCATAGCCATTCTGCCATTCCGCCAAATTTAACGTTTCAAATTTGGAGTGTCATCTGCTTGCAATGTAAAGCATTTATAAAATGCTACGCTACCTAGATAAAGCTCAGACAATAATAAATATTTATTATCACTTTTACAAATTTGGAGCGGGAAACGAGATTCGAACTCGCGACCCCAACCTTGGCAAGGTTGTGCTCTACCACTGAGCTATTCCCGCATCAATTTTCTAGTCGCAGTGACTTAATTATTTAGTCATGAATGACTGGTTTAATTAAGTTGCTTGCTGCTCCTCAAACTGTGGCGTGCATTCTACCTTCAAAGTATTAGCTGTCAACCACAAAAATGTTGTTTTATGACTGACTGCTTATTTTTTGGCTTATACGCCCTATTTTTAAGCAAAGTATCTCTTTTTATTGATGAAACTTTATGAAGATTTTAAATCTTTCCATGCGGCTAAGGTATAAACCACCATTGACCACAAAGACAATATGGCAGCAAGATACAAAAAACCGTATCCCAAAGTCACCCAATAAATAGGAAAGCCCATAAAATATTGCATTTCTGATAATAAACCGATGAGAGCTAACATTTGTGCCATGGTTTTAGCTTTGCCGGTAAACGACACTTTAACCAGTTCGTGTTTACCTTGTTGCCCCATCCATTCTCGCAAAGCTGAAATATAAACTTCTCTGGCCAACAACAAAATGGCTGGAATAGTGATCCAGATGTTGGCATAGGTATGGGTAATCAACAATAAAGCAGTCGCCACTATGAGTTTATCGGCAACCGGATCTAAAAACGCCCCAAAAGGCGTGGTTTGTTTTAATTTACGCGCTAAATAACCGTCGACCCAATCGGTTATGGCGGCAAACCAAAATATCAAGGCCCCTGCTTGGTGTGCCCATTTCCAATCTAAAAAATACACAACAACAAACACAGGGATCAATAAAACACGAATCATGGTAATAATATTTGGAATGGTCCACATGTGGTTATTTTTCACCCTAATTTTAACAACTTAAACTCAACGCCACTTTCTACCCTTATATTTACAGTGCCACAAGCTTATTTTACAAATCAATTAATGATGAAGATGCTCGTAAATGATTTCTGCCAAGTCTTCACTAATACCCGGTACTTTAGCAATTTCGTCTTTACCAGCCTGTAATATACCCTGTAAGCCGCCCATATATTTAAGTAAACTTTGCCGCTTTTTAGCACCAATCCCCGGTATAGATTCCAGTTTAGAGGTGTTTTTATCTTTTTGACGACGTCCGCGGTGACCGGTAATGGCAAATCGATGGGCTTCATCTCTGATATGTTGAATAAGGTGCAAAGCAATGGAATCACCCGCCATAGGAACAGTTTGGTGACTACCGGCTAATATCAAGGTTTCTAAGCCTGCTTTGCGACTACTGCCCTTAGCGACACCAATTAGCAGTGGTTTTTTGCTTTGCGTCCAAGTTTCAAAATAGTCTTCAGCTTGAGCCAACTGTCCCTTACCACCGTCAATAAACAGAATATCGGGTATTTTAGTTTCATCTTTTACATCACGATACCGCCTTGCTAAGGCTTGCGCCATGGCAGCATAGTCATCACCTGGGGTAATGCCTTCAATGTTGTAGCGCCGATAATCGGTTTTATACGGCCCATCACGATTGAATACCACACACGAAGCAACCGTTAACTGTCCTGAAGTATGGCTAATATCAAAACATTCCATACGTTGAATAGGCTGCTCAAATTCAAGTATCTGCTCTAACTCTAAGAATCTGGCATAAACAGATTTTTGCTGACTTTGCTTAGCAATTAAAGCATTTTCGGCATTATTATTCGCAATTTGTAAATAACGCCGCTTTTCATCTCGGGCACCTTTAAAAAACTGGATTTTACGCCCGGCTTCTTTACTTAGCAGTAGTTCAATCGCTTCTTGTTCAGCTAATTCCTGTGGGATAACAATTTGTTTGGGTATCAGCTTATTGCCGGCCAAATAAAATTGCAGAATAAATGATTGAAAGACTTCTTCCTCACTAGACTGCGCAGGCACCTTTGGATAAAAGCTTTTACTGCCTAGCAGCTTATTGTCACGAATAAACAATCCATAGATGCTGGCTATGCCATTGCGATAAGCAAAACCAAATACATCGAGTTCTTGTTCGTCGCCACTGACCCATTGTTGCTCTTGAATTTTATTTAGGGCACTGATTTGATCGCGGTAACGGGCCGCTTTTTCAAACTGCAATTGTGCACTGGCCCCTTCCATATTTTTGACTAAAGAATCAATCACTAACTTATTTTTCCCCTTTAAAAATAAACGGGCCAGTTCCACTTGTTGAGCATATTCTTCATCACTAATTAGGCCCTTTACACAAGGCCCAGCACAGCGTTTTAACTGATACTGCAAACAAGGTCGTGTGCGGGCGCGGTAATAACTGTCTTCACATTGGCGAATAGGAAACAGGCGCTGTATAGTGCGTAAACTTTCACGCACCGCCCAAGCACTGGGGTAAGGCCCGAAATACTCACCTTTGAGTTTACGCGGGCCTCGATGATTACTGAGGCGAGGATGCTCATGGGCAGATAGAAAAATAAAAGGATAGGATTTGTCATCACGCAACAAAACGTTGTAGCGTGGTTTGTACTTTTTTATATAATTATTTTCAAGAATGAAGGCTTCTACTTCACTGTTAACTACCGTGACATCCATTTCCTGAATTTGGCTAACCAAAGAGCGGGTTTTAATGCTATCAAGGTTTTTTCGAAAATAACTACTAACCCGTTTTTTAAGATTTTTAGCCTTACCGACATAAATAACTTCTTGTTTCTGATTATACATCCGGTAAACACCCGGTTGATTGGTCAGATTCTTTAAAAAGTCACTATGATTAAATGGCTCAGGGCTCAACATAACTTAAAGTTGGTCAGAATTAATTAACTTGTTTCTAAGCGCTAAATGCGTCAATTCAACATCATTAGATACGCCAAGTTTCTCAAACATGCGATAACGATGAGTATTAACCGTTTTAGCACTGATATTTAAGGATGACGCGATATCGGGCACTTTTGCCCCTTTAGTCAACAAAAGCGCAATCTCTAATTCTCGTTCAGACAACTGTTCGAAGGGATTGCCTTCTTTTAGGTTCAATTGGCCTATAGCAATCTGCTGGGCGATATCTGGAGACACGTACTTTTGGCCTGCCGCTACTTTTCGAATAGCTCTGATCATTTCTTCAGGATCAGAATCTTTGGTCAGGTAACCAAAGGCGCCCATTTGCATCACTTTGGCAGGAATTGGATTCTCTTTGTGGACTGACAACACAATAATACGCAAGTGCTCTGAAAAACGCAGAATTTGCTTAGTCGCTTCTAATCCGCCCATACCGGGCATACTCATATCCATCAACACAATATCAGGATCGTTTTTACGACAGAACTTAACTGCCTCTTCACCATTGATAGCAACACCAATAACATTAAAGTCGGCAACATCTTCAAGTATTCGACGAATACCTGTTCTGACTAATTCATGATCATCAACTAATAACAACTTTATCAACTTTTACCCCAACCATATTGCAAACGGCAAACATACAAAACAGATTAAAACTCTAGGTATAAAACAAGTTGCAGGATTTGAATGACGAAAACATCCTAGTTATCAATAATTACAAATCTTTACGCGCATTGAGACTATCGGTAAAAATGCAGACTGAGTCTATTCCAACCTAGAATAGTATCACTCAGACCTTGTCCCTCGTTTCTTGCGCAGCAATGTTCTATCTTGCAACGTATTCGCCATCGATTAGAACAATTTGCTACTAACTCTGGTTTAGTGGGTTCACCACCGCAACGACAACGAGCAGGAACATGAGCAACTTGACTGATGTGATGAACTACACTTTTTTTCTTTTTTAAAGGCAACATAAGGGATCAGTGCGCAATATAACAAGATAGGTGAAGCATAAGGTAACTACACTGTATTAAACAACCTAAAAATCAATTAAACACACTCTAAACCAATTACTGCTTAAGGTTTGTACAAGGTTTGCAGTACTCGCTTAAATTTAACCCACCGCTAAAACGCCATTTTAAAAAAATAAGCCGCTGGATAATATTTATATTTGTTTAAGTCCTTGTTAAAGTCCTTAAACATATCAGCACATTTTTAATTTAGGACGCAAATTTACAACAGTAAATATTAGCGGGCCCATCTCAAAAAAAGTGAATGTTAAGGAACTCACTTGAAGGTTGGTTATTTTTGATATGCAGTGTAAAACTTGAATTGCACGCTCAAACCAACTCATCCAGCTAGCGCGAATTATTTATTGAATATATTCAGTCATCGTAAAACGCCCCAACACTTTGTGGTTTTGTCGGGTAATGTTCACTATTCATATGCCTATAAAATAAAACTCAAATTTCGCAAAAACAGCCCTTATATCTGGCAGATACCAGCAGTGGTTTGCGCAACACCTTTGCTGAAACTTTATTAGATTGGCTAGATAGACTCAACCTTTGGTTATTCACATCATACTCCCCGCTAAACGACGCACTATGGGTATGACACCCTTGAAATCCTCCCATGCATCAACTGAAGAACGCCTGCTATATGCGTGCAGATTAGGGACTTTTTTTGTAGGCTAAAAGATAAAAGGTAGCAAGTTCTTACTTGGCGCTGAATGTATCTCTGAGGAAACCCTAGACTGAATAGACAATCAAGCCAAAAGACAGTGTTGCCACAAAAGCTGCTGAATAAGCCACTAATATCGAACTTGTGTTCCAACCAGACAAGGCAATAAGGGTACATATTACGCCCAAAGAAAACTCAATTAATAAGGATTAACAATCTAAGCTATAATTTGAATCTATGGGTATTGCGAATAAATTCATTTTAAATGGCAAATTCAAATCTTGTTTGATTTCGAATTTTATTATAAAAATTTAATACCTTTTAGCTTCATTGTAAGCCTGAACCTCTATTGGTGCCTTACGATAGCCCATAATTGCTAACTCAAGCATGTAGCGTTTCATAAAGTTTTCTACACCTAATTCCTCAAATTGTCTTACATGAATAAGCTCGTGGGGTAATATATATTTCTGGCCATTCCTAATATAAATCCCATAACCATAAGTAATTCCAACTAATTCTGGAGAGTCAAAACCATGAGACCTAGCGAACTCCACTAAGTGTTTATCTTTAGGAAACGGAAACTCATCAACATACACAACCCTGACTTTATCTACACTCTTTATGCCTATTTTTTTAGCCATTTGCTTTTCTTCAGCAGTTAGTTCGACACCGCTTTCAAAAGCATTTTTTTCGTTATTATAAGCGAAGTCAATTGACGGTTGAATGTATGGTTCTATTTTTGCCAGTAATTCAGGACCTGGAGAACTGAGTGCCTCCAATTGAGACTGAGGTTTATCTATACAGCCAAACAAAATAAATGATAAAAGCAGTATGCCAAATTTTAAATATTCCATTATTTTCCCTAAAAAATTTAATGAATGTGTTCTAAAGTCAGCGGACAAGACCTCAGTCTTACTCGGTAATCTTTTACACAAAAAAACAATAAACTAAAAGTCTGCGTTCGCTCACAGGGCTAAGCCGTTCGGCCCTTAGGGTTGCCGCTTCAACTCGCGAACGTCTGGATCTGCCATAACGGCATATGCTGTAAGGCTGATTACCCTTCCCCTTGCTATATTATTCTTTCAAGGCTTCATTAAGCTCGGCAAAAAGTTCGCTATATGCTTTGGCGGCCCTAGATGCATATTTAGTGACGGCCACAGGTTCGCGGTGGATGCCCATTCGTTCCACATCAGACAAATAGGGGATCACAGTTTTCAAGAAGGGCCCAGCGCTGTGCGGCAAGTCATCCATAATCTCAGTCTGAAGTGACTTGCGTTTTTCGGCCATGGAGAAGAACGGCAATAGACGAGTACTGCTTTGCTCCTCTTCGAGGAACTGTCTTAGTTGGCTTAAAGTCCGCTCCGAGAGTGTGGTGGGGATTACCGGACAGAGAATGACATTCGCCGCGCGGATGATATTTTCGGTCAACAATGTGAGATTCGGCGGGCAGTCCAAAAAGATAAAGTCGTAAGTATCCAAAAATGGTTCGAGAATCTTGCGTAAGCGTTTGCGCGAACCTTTTGTTTCATTGAGAGCCAGTTCAAAATGGCGCAAGGATAAATCCGCAGGTAACAGATCGAGATTTTCATAATCTGTAGCCTTGATGTTTTGCAGCAATTTGTCGTTGCTACCCATCAGTGGTTTGAGTCCCCCTTTAATAGTGGGCTTGATGCGAAAATAAAAACTGGAAGCTCCCTGAGGATCTAAATCCCACAAAAGTGTGCGGGCACCTGATTTGGCAGCACAATAGGCCAGATTGACGGCACTGGCGGTTTTGCCAACGCCTCCTTTAATGTTATAGAGCGCAATGACTTTCATGTGATGTCTCTCTGTTTGTCCTGTTTGAAGAAGTGGAAGCTCCGGTAGGTTTCATCGTCAATAAATACAATAACTTGCTCCACGCACACTTTTTTGAGTTGTTGTCGCTTACAATTAAGGCTTCCCACAAGGGTTCCGAGCGCCAGCAAGGCTTTACGCAATTGCTTGGCAGGCGGCCGCAACTCCAATGCTATTTGGGAAATAAACTCGGCCTGCACACATAAGTCATTGTAGTCTCCCAGATAGCTTTGCAGTTTTTTCAACTGCGCAAGCAGCTTCTCGCACTTGGCCGTGGGATACAGAGTGTTGAAGAATTCGAAGAGATAGCGAAGCTCTTTGCATTCAATACGCATATCATGCAGGTCTTTATCGCTTGATTGTTGGTGGAGCGCCAAACCCATACAACGGATGCTCTGGTACTTTTTGTAAATGTAATGACTGGCCAGAGGGCGAATAGGCAGCTGTGCTTTGTGTCCCTGCGGAAGCTGACCCTCAAGTTGCTGATGCCAGCGATCAATTATTTGTACAAAAACCTTGCTGTCGAGGCGTTCTTTTAGTTCCTCGAGTGCCTCTAAACGGTTTTGTCGCAGTTGGGCGAAGAACCATTGAAGGTCGGGCGCCATAGCGGTGGGTACTAGGGTGATATAATGATCGTGGGCGAGCAGGTACACGTCCAAATCGCGTAAGCTATTGGTCCAGTGGCTTAAAGTCCGAAAATCTTGTTTGGCCCGTTGGGTGAATTCTATGGGAAAGACACCTTTGATTAGGCTTAAGGCGCTGCGTGTGCGCCTTACAGCCACACGGAAGTCGTGCAGGAACTCGCTGTCCACATCCTCGTAAATGCCTTGTGTATTTTGCCGTATGGTAGTCAGCAGATTAAGGTAAATGTCCCTTGCCGCCTCGCCAGCGCTGGTTTGTGCCTTAAGCTGCAAGTTCAACTTGCCGCTGTAGTCCAAAGGCACCCGTCCAGCAGCTCTATAGAGTTGCTCAAGTGGGGTGATGGTTCTTGGACCGCTGCTTGCCAGTAAGAGATTGACCATTTCGAAACTAGCTTGATAACCGCTTAAGGAGCGGCTACTAATGATAAAATTGCCCTCTTTGTCTGTGCTCACATCAAGCCATACATGAGTCTTGATTTCATCGTCTACAATGCGCCCAATAGAGTAATCTAGCTCAAAAGTGGCAAGAGGTAGAAGGGCCCGCACATTAATAAGAGGAGCCAGTTCTGCGAATAAATATTCCGGCAGGTCTGCACTGAATCGCGGCTCACGATCTGAGGAAATGGGTGAACCTTTGGTTTGCAGCTTATGATTGAGCAAGCTAAGTTGGGAACCGTTGAAAAGTAGTGCGTAGCCTTTTTTGTAAAGACGCCAGTCAAAGGTGTCATATAAAGTCCCCCCTTGGCGGGTGGTTTCTCCTCCTCTATATTTAAAAGGAGGTGGAAGCGAAAGTAGTGCTGCAACACTCACTTTAGAAGAAAAGAAAAAGCAGGGGTTCTCAATCACAAGGTTCTTACTTCTTACTTCTTACTTTTTTTCCCTTTTTTTCCTTTATTTCTATTTTTTCCTTTCTTAGCTGATTTTCCTTCACCTTTGTTTGTTTTGGCTTCTTTCTTGGATTTTTTTTCAGCCTTTTTGCTCGCCTTATCAGCCACAGTTTTTGCGGCCTTTTTCGTGTTTTTCTTTTCGCTCTTCCGATCATTTTTCTTTGACTTAGCTGCACCGGCATCCTTATCCTTCTTGACTTTCGACTGGGTCATAGGTAATTGTTTGGCAAGTGCAATTTTGTCAATTTTATCGTCGTTTGGGTCTGAAACTGTCTGAGATGTAACATCCGGCAGTGGTGTATGCAAAAGTGCTAATGCAGCGGCAGTTAACTCGGCAGCAATTCGCGGTGAAACGCCACGAATGGTAAGCAATGTAGCTTCAGTAGAGGCGGCTAGTGCTTCAACGGAGTTGATACCCAAGTCTTTGAGTTGCTTAGCTCTAGCTTCACCTACGCCACGAACATCCATAATTACACGTTTAGCAGACATAAATTATCCTCCATATAAAAATTACACACTCAGACCAATAAATTCAAAGATCAAGTTTCATTCACCGAGTAACATAATCATTCACTCTACTACAACTGACGTTATTAACAATATCTGCGCCCGTTTGGGTAAAACTATTGTCATATAAGCGGGCGCAGATGCACAACAGCTTCACGCCAAAAGCGGCATAAATGTCCAATCGGGTTGAACGGCATAGATGGGTGATCAGCCGCCGTTCCCTGATTTTAATTTAATTGATTGTTTCAGGTCCAAGGGAGATATTTCATCAGCTCTGACCACGCATGCTCCGGTTTAGTCGAACTTGATGAGGCAGCTACTCCCGCTAGGATAAGCCATTTACTAGTGTATCAACGCTATCGGCTTAACAGGACCTATATTGCTGTTGATGCGCTTTCTAGGTTTAAACAATGACACCATTAAATGGGCCCTCAGCAAACGCAGCGATCCTGCTTAACTTCATCGCCAACCAGCAAAGCCTTATTTGCATTTTTGTGAGTTATATAACCAGCCAGCTCTAACCAGCCACTTTTCAAACTCTACAGCAAACAACACCAACGAAGATAGTCCGATACACACTGCTAAATCAAACATGGGCAGGGGCTGCGTGTGGAAGACGGAATTCAGTGCAGGCAGGTAAATGACCGCCATCTGCAATAAAAACATCAGTATAACGGCACCTAACATCGGCAGATTACTCAATAGGCCCATTGTAAATAGTGACGCGCTTTCACCGCGAACAGCTAATGAATGAAACAACTGTGACAAAGTCAGCACCGTAAACACGATTGTCTGCCAATAATCTACTCCACGGGAAATAGCCCAAGCCATGCTAGCTAAAGAGATACCAGCGACCAACAAGCCAACCCAGATAATATGCTGCCACATGCCATGAGAAAAAATATTTTCTTGGGCCGGACGCGGAACACGTTGCATGATATTAGGTTCAGCAGGTTCGGCACTAAATGCCAGCCCAGGCAAGCCGTCGGTCAGTAGGTTAATCCACAAGATATGAATGGGCAGTAACGGAATGGGCAAAGCCAAAAAAGGGGCGAGAAATAAGGTCCAAATCTCTCCTGAATTTGAACTCATAGTATCCTTAATGAATTTTCGGATGTTATCAAAAATCCGTCGACCTGCTTGTACTGCACCCACGATAGTGGCGAAATTATCATCTAACAACACCATATCTGATGCTTCTCGCGCCACATCTGTGCCATTTTGGCCCATAGCGACCCCGATATTAGCTCTTTTAAGAGCTGGCGCATCATTTACGCCATCTCCTGTCATGGCAACAAACTCCCCCTTGGCCTGCAATGATTTTACAATTTGTAACTTTTGTTCAGGGCTTACTCTGGCGTACACTTTAAGCGATGTCACTACCTTGGAAAATTCTGTTGCAGATAGATCACTCAGCGCTTTACCGGTCAACATCTGTTGCTTGTTACTGGCTATCCCCAAGCGCTTAGCGATTGCCATAGCGGTACCTGGATGATCGCCGGTGATCATCACAGCCGTGATCCCAGCACGTAGACAATCTGCGACCGCCTGCTCGGCTTCGGGCCGAGGCGGGTCAATCAGCGCGACCAAACCCAAAAACGTTAAGTTATTCTCAATTTCATCTGCAGTTGGAGAGGCTGGTTGCTCTTTAAACTTGCGCATGGCGACTGCCAGTACCCGATATCCTTCGTTGGCAAGGATTTCTGCTTGCTCTAAAACACTTTCCTGCTCAAAGACAGCTGCACCATTCTTTTCATTTCCCGCCACGCACTGCCGTAATATTTTTTCTGGCGCTCCTTTAACAAAGGCCACAACTCCTTCCGGCCCCTTGTGCAAAGTAGTCATTTGTTTGCGTTCGCTGTCAAAAGGTATGGTTGTTAAACGGGGCATCGTTTGTTCTAAGGATGCTTTAACAAAGCAAGCCTCACCTGCGGCCTGATGCAAAGCTAACTCCGTAGCTTCACCTGCAGCTTTACCATCTTTTTGTGCCACATCATTATTTAGAGCCAATGCCTGACCCAAATAACTTAATTCTGCAGGCAACGAGTCATAGCGCTGACCAGCCGCATAGAACAATTCAACGTTCATTCTATTTTGAGTCAGTGTGCCGGTTTTGTCAGTGCATATATAACTTACTGAACCCAGTGTCTCTACTGCTGGCAGATTTCTCACTAGAGCATGATGTAAGATGAGTTTACGTGCGCCCAATGCAAGGGAAATTGTAACCACCGCAGGTAATGCTTCTGGTATTGCTGCAACCGCTAGGCTTATGGCCGTTAACAGCATGAGCAGAAAAGGTTGCCCTTGCAGCAATCCGACACCAAATATGACAACGCAGATAAGTAATACGGCTACAGCTAGGTATCGCCCAAAACGATTTAAGCGTTCTTGCAATGGCGTTTTGACTCGAGGTTCTTCTTGCAGCAATTGCGCAATGCGGCCAATCTCAGTATTGATACCAGTGCCGACAACCACCCCTTTAGCCGTTCCCCGTGTAATAAGACTACTTTTGAATACTATATTTTCCCGTTCACTTATTGGCAAATCACTCAGGTTTAATTGATTAGCATGCTTGTCGATAGGCAGTGATTCCCCCGTCAATGACGACTCATCTGCCAATAGTTTATCGCTTTCAATTAGCCGAATATCGGCCGCTACAATGTTGCCCAATTCCAGCACAACGATGTCTCCTGACACCAGTTGGCTAGCCTCTACTGTGACATGATTTTTGTCGCGAATTACCTGGGCCTTAGGCGCCGACATTTTTCTTAATGCGGCGACAGCGCGCTCTGCCCTAAATGCCTGCACAGTGCCAATAATCGCATTGAATACAACAATAAACAAAATGACTAAGGCGTCTTGCAGTTCACCCACAATACTTGAAACTATGGCCGCAATGATTAATACAATAATCATAAAATCACTAAACTGGGCAAACAAAATAGTCAGCCATGAACGCTGCCCTTTTAGTGGAATGACATTTTCACCTTGCTCTTGCAGACGTTTTTCTGCGTCCTGACTACTCAGCCCTTCTTGAGAGGATCCAAGAAGCTCTAATACCTCTTCAGCCTTCAGCTTATACCAGTCAGTGCGATCCATAATATTAAGCTGCAAAAAAATAGATGAGCGCGGCAGTCATCGCTGCCACGAACAAGGTCTGAATACCACTACGTATCCACGAAACTCCAGCAATTCGCCCGAGAAATACACCAAGCAGAAAAATCAAGGCCATGGCAATGATAATCGCACTGTGCAATGGATATAATGGAGACGACAAGCCAGCCTGTGACGCCCATAGAGGACTAAGAATAATCAATGAAATAAACAGAGGAGCAGAGCCATTAACCAATGCTACCGCAATAGGTGTCCATCTTGCTGCTTTGCCGTGAGCACTGTCTTGTAGATCGCGGATCATTGCCCCTTCCAGCTTACTGAGTGCACGTTGTTGTTCGGCAGATTCACTCACATAAGCACTGCTTACTCCACTCATGCCTAATGCAATTGCTGCCCCTAAACAGACATTTATTACAATAGATAAATCAGCCGGATTGTTGAGCAAAAAACCAAAAATCAAGCCAAGCATCGTTAGCGCCCCGTCAAAACCATTTACAACAAAATACCGTCTAACAATATTTTTACTGCCAGCGAGATTGAGTAAAAACAGCCATTGCTTAAACAACTTCATAAATTACTACTCAGCCTTAAGTCATTGCGGTTTCATTTTTCGCCTCAACTACATCGATGCTATGTAATGAGGCGCCCAAACTAGTCAGAGTGGACTCAATAGCAGAGAATTCTATGGCATTACCTATAACTTCAACTTGTAAGGTTTCGGTATTTTTATCGACTTCAATAACAGTCAAACGCACCAAGTAATCATCGCCGAGACTGGCTATAGCCTTAGCAAATTCAAAGGCATTTGGTTGATGCGGTTTTAGAACATCAAGCACTATTCTTTTAATTAGAACCATAAATATTCCCTTGATGGCTGTGTGTGAAATCATCTAAGTTTACAAAGACTTTATTCAGTCATTGGCTGACCCTATTTAATACCAATAAAACCAAAGTTGTTTGATACATATCAGCTTATCGGTAATTTAACAGACTTAAAAGTGCTTAAAAAGACATCTATTCAGGTTCTGCTTGGCATGACACCCATGTTTGGGAGGATTAATCGCTGAACCACAGGTAAGCTTTTATATTTATGGGATCCTTCAGGGTCAAAGTACTTCACTGCTAATGCGCAAAAGTTGCTTTTTTCTCGGTTAAGCCATTACTTGGACAGGCATATTATTCTTACTTGGACAGGCATATTATTCAATAAGCTCCGCAGCTAATAACATCCGTGAAAAGCTGCTCAACTGGGCGAAGCTATGCTTCTAAACAATCCAGTTTCACCCTGCTTAATTCACTTCAACATTAGATAAAAGAGCATTACTGGAGACCAATCTTTTTTGTGGCTGAAGATAAGAAATATCTTGGACGAAATGGCATTTTTTTGAAATGGCGGTAAACGCAGCACACCCATAGAGCGCGGAGCGCATCAGTTGCACAGCTATAAAAAAAGGGCTTTTAACAGGATATTCATGTTTGTATTTAAATCGAACCACGGAGCTTCCCACTCTCGCATTAACTTAGTTACTTTTTTTCAGGCAATAAAAAACCCGCAACAAGTGCGGGTTTTTTATAATGTGGCGGAGAGCGAGGGATTCCCCTCCAGACCTCTGTAGCCCACAGAACCCGTGATGTTGAGTTCGTATACCTTTAATGTGACAGAGTTTTGTGGCAGAGTCAAAGCTTTAAAAGCACCCAATTATCTACTCGATAGTTTGGCCCAATAGTATGAGTATGCATCCTAATCCAATCTGTTTTCAGTCATTATTCATACTACCAATGAAAAAACCGGGCTCTCTCCTCGTTACTTAGAACAACTACAAGTATTTTCAGGCATTAACCGCGATCCAAGAGGGTTTAGTGTCACCTCTGCTTATTATGCTTTAGTGGCTCATCAAGCAGTAGAAACACACATTGAAACCGTTGAACAAGCAAGCTGGATAAGTCTAAGCGAATTATCCACTCTAGCCGTTGCCTTTGACCATAAACACATCATCGATATTGCACATAAACGCCTTCAACAAAAAGCCTTGTACTCCATGGTGCCCATTTACTGTTGCCCTGAGCACTTTACGGTTGGCCAATTAA
>Ga0163216_100523_pt1 | contig 56502 bp, 41 predicted proteins | sample SynspAceP_FD_167610 | JGI IMG/M metagenome (GOLD analysis project Ga0163216, IMG submission 167610) | Saline lake microbial communities from Ace Lake in Antarctica - Synechococcus sp. Ace-P (Illumina Assembly) | ecosystem: Environmental > Aquatic > Non-marine Saline and Alkaline > Saline ...
TGCGTCAGGCTGGAAAGCCTAACGTACGTCAGCCTTTCTAGGCTGACTTCCCTATGCGTCAGGCTGGAAAGCCTAACGTACGTCAGCCTTTCTAGGCTGACTTCCCTATGCGTCAGGCTGGAAAGCCTAACGTACGTCAGCCTTTCTAGGCTGACTTCCCCATGCGTCAGGCTGGAAAGCCTAACGTACGTCAGCCTTTCTAGGCTGACTTCCCTATGCGTCAGGCTGGAAAGCCTAACGTACGTCAGCCTTTCTAGGCTGACTTCCCTGTGCGTCAGGCTGGAAAGCCTAACGTACGTCAGCCTTTCTAGGCTGACTTCCCTATGCGTCAGGCTGGAAAGCCTAACGTACGTCAGCCTTTCTAGGCTGACTTCCCTATGCGTCAGGCTGGAAAGCCTAACGTACGTCAGCCTTTCTAGGCTGACTTCCCCATGCGTCAGGCTGGAAAGCCTAACGTACGAAACCGGTCTGTCGCCTAGCGGATCGGGGTGATCGTGAACCAGAACACGTAGGGCTTGTCGCTCGGTAGCGTGTACTCACTGTGGGTTCTCGCTCCCCCACTGTTGTCGCCGCCGACGCCGTGCAATTTCCAATCGACAAATACGGTGTTGAAATCACGCTCGACCAAATCGTGTGGGTGCGTTGTGGTTTTCACATCGGACATCGTGTACGGCCAGGTGCCCACGAGGTTTCCTCGGTCAAATGAAACGCGAGCGTGAGTAAGCACTCGCCGTCCATGGCGTCCGTTTTCATCGTCGGAATCGAAATCGTTTGCTCTTGGCCGGGCGGAATGTTCAGCGGTTTGAGCGTACTCGCACAAGATCAACGGTCGGTCGGGGTTCCTCGTCGCAAAGTTCACGATGCCGCGAATCCGGTCATACATTGGGCAGCCGATGTCGGTGTTGCGTTGGTCGTAGCCGGCCTGCTCGTATTGCACCGGACGGACCGGGTCGCGTGCCTTGACCCAATCGTAATTGGCCATGAAATTGACACCGTAGCCGTGCAGTTACCAATTGCTGGGCACGGGAATGTCGTCCCACTGGGACACGTCAAAATCGTCGCGGTAAAACTCGGCCGGTCGGCTGCTCGGGTCTTGGGACCACTGGAATTTCCATTGCCCGTTGAGGAATTATTGCCCGTTGAGGGATTATTGCCCGTTGAGGAATTATTGCCCGTTGAGGGATTGGAAGAAGGGCGAATTTGTGGCGTCGCCGGGGATCGCACTTTCCCGATCGGCAAACGGCAGCGAGGTCGCTCGCGGCGGCAGTTTGTTGATTCCGATGACCTGCTCGTTCTCCCAATCGGGTGCGTCGGCGGACGCCAGCGTTGTGGCGCTGAAAACCATCGCAAGCGAGGCCATCAAAACCAGGCACTTTGCCGGCGAGAAACCAAGGGATCGCGAGTCGGTTTGTTTGGTCATGGATGGGGGATCACGAATCCAGTGGGGATAAGGACGGATCTCGATTCTATCTGATTTCAGGACATGGGTTGATCAGGGGGTATCGCGGAGATTGCTTGACTTTCCGAACCGGCATTGCCCAACCTACAGCGACGAGGGCGCTTTCGGTTCGGAGAACTGAGCGACAATGGCCCGGTCCAACTTGACTGACCCTCTCGACCGCCACCGAGTTCCCTCTAATTCCGGGTGGGGTGGTTTCGATGGGAATGGTTTTGCCGGTCGGTTCTCGTTAGCCTGTGCTCATTGGTTTCCTGTCCTCCTTTTTCTTTATCGCATCGCGACGCATGAGTTCGTCACCCCCCTCGCGTTCCTTTCTCGAACGTCCCGGCCCTTGGGGCACCAGCGTGGCGTTGCTGGTCCTGATAGGTTTCTTTTTCATCCTGCCGTCGGCGTTTCGCGGCGCCCGGATGGGATTGCAGAACAAAGAGAACGACATCAAGGATTGGTTGCCGAGCGATTTCCCCGAGACCGCTGAATTGGATTGGTTCGCCGAGCACTTCGCCGGCGAGAGTTTTGTCCTGGCGACGTGGCCGGGGTGTACCGTTGGCGATCAACGGTTGCACTTGCTCGAAAACAAATTGCTGCACGAGTCGGTCGGCTTCCGCGACGAACTGCTCGCCGAAGAGTCCGACTTCGCGAGCGGTTTGTCCGTCGCCGAGCGTCGCACGCGAGTCCGCGCCCGCGCCCTCGGCGAAGAGTTTGAACTCCTGCCCGTGGGCAGTGAACTCGATAACTGGGGCGGCCGTGAAGAGAAATGGATCGCCTCGGCCGACGGGACTTGGTTCTTCATCACCCCGGAAGGTTCGTTGTACCGATGGGAAGAGGCGAATAACGGACCGGCGGGGTTGTGGCGATCGATCAAGAAAACGCTCGGCAGCTACGAACTCCAGGGGCAGCTCGTCACGGCTCTCGGCGAACCCTCGACGGACGAAAAGATCAACGAATTTTACAACGACCCTTCGTTACTATGCGCGCCTTTGTTTGAAACCGTTCAAACCGGAGCGACGATTGTCGCTGAGCTATCCAGCCCTGGCGGCGCGTTGTGGCCGGTCGACACCACGGCGCCGGAGAAACGGGGGCTTGTCGCCCGCCGCCGCGCGATGGAACGGCTCACCGGCAGCCTGTTCGCCCCGGCGGTGCCACCGAAATTCCAATGGACCGCAAAAGAATTCGTCGCGGCGTTGCCGGAGGAACAGCGCGATCAGGTGCCCAATGAATACGCGAGGATCGTGACGGACACGTTACAGGAATTTGCCGACGAGCGGTTCGAGGGCGACCTTGCGAAGGTCACCACCTCGATCACGGCAACACAAGCCGATGCTTGGTACGCCGTCTATGATGCGATGGACGTCGAACCGCCCCCCCGTTTGACCTGCCTGCTCGTGACGTTGACCGATTTAGCGAAAGACAACTTGGCCTACGCGATCGGACGCGGCACACTGGGCAGCCCCCGAGGCCGGCTACTCGCGCTCGCCGAGCAAAGTGGCGTGCATCCGCCCTCGGCACCGTCGACCGCCCCGCCGCCGTTCAACCGCGAACCGCCCGAAACGATCGGCACCATGCCACCGCTGCGAATGGGCGGGCCACCGATCGATAACATCGCGATCGATGAAGAGGGCACCGTGACGTTGGTCCGACTGATCGGATACTGCATCTTGATCGGTGTCGGGTTATCGTATTTCTGTTTCCGCAGCGTCAAGATGACCATGATGTTGTTCGTCGTCGGTGGTGCCGCGGCGATGCTGTCGATGGCGATTGTCGGTTGGACGGGCGGACGCGTGGACGCGATTCTCTTAAGTATGCCGTCGCTGGTGTATGTGCTCGGGTTATCCGGCGCGATCCACGTGATCAATTACTACCGGGATGAAGTGCGAGTGGGCGGTCAACGCGGTGCGGCCGGGCGGGCACTCCGTCACGCGTTGTTGCCCTGTACCCTCGCCGCCGTGACGACCGCCATCGGACTCGGTTCGTTGTACACGAGTAACCTAAAACCGATCAGCAACTTCGGTTTGTATTCGGCGATCGGTGTGGTCGCGACGTTGGCGATTTTGTTCTCGTATCTGCCTGCCGCTCTGGAAGTATTTGCACCGAAGTTAGCGGACAAAGCCAAACCGAAGAAGAAGAAAAAAGGCGGATCGATTGCTGGCGAAACGCAGCCCGATCCTAACGCCGCGTTCCCGCTCCGCACGGACTTGGAGTTCGCCGCCTGGTGGGCGGCGTTCGGTCGGTTTATTACAGGGAACCACCGGGTTGTCGCGGTCGTGTGTCTCGTCGGACTGGGGATCGCATCGCTCGGGTTGTTCCGGATCACGACATCGGTGCAGTTGTTGAAACTGTTCGATTCGGAGGCTCGGATTCTTCGCGATTACGCCTGGCTCGAAGAGAACTTTGGCAAACTCGTGCCGATGGAAATCGTCGTGCGGATGCCGCCGGAGATGCAGAGTGAACGGGTCGAACCGGATTCGCTCGGTTCGAAACTGCCGGACTCGCTCGCCGCGACTTCGCTCACAACGACACCCGTTTCGAGTCGCGGGGAAACCGAGAGCAAACGCGACGGCGTGACCTCACTGGACTTACTCGCTCGCATCGAGGCGGTTTCACGAATCCGGATCGCCGTCACCCGGACACTTGGGGAAGAGGGCACCGGGGAAGTCGGACAGGCATCGAGCATGGACACGTTCCTGACGACGCTGCCGGAGGTGAATAACGGATGGGACGCGACCCGCACCGCCGCGATCCGGCGTCTCTTGGAAGGCAAGGACGAAATGTTGGCGAGTGATTATGTTGAAATCGAACGCAACGGACCGCTCGCCGGCAGTGAAATGTGGCGACTGAGTTTGCGAGTCAGTGCGTTGTCGGACAATGATTACGGTCTGTTCATCAACGACCTGCGAGAGGTGGTCACCCCCGTGATCGAAGCCTACCGGACCCGAGCGGCTTTACTCGAAACACTTCGCGCCGCCGAGGGCGGGTTCACAGGGAAACAACGCGTCCTCGTGGTCGGCAGTGACTTTGTCAATGGATTGTCCGAAGCCACTCTCGTCAACGAGGACGGGTCGGCTAACGCATCGGCAATCTACCTGAGTACGTTGCACGAACTGCTCGGTAACGAAGCGATTCGCCGCCCGAATTGGATCGACCCCAACAGCCCCGACGCGAAATACAAACCGGGCGAACCGAACTGGGATCTGTTCGTCGGTTCCGCCGACGCGGTGATTTGGGTCGATGGGATCGAACAGTCACTCGTCAGCCAACGTGCCGACGCCGAACCGCTGCACCTGGGTTCGGCCTCGAAAGCGTCGGAGTTCCTGGTCGCGGCCAAAGCGGTGATTCGCGCCGATGAGATCGCGGCCCATCCGATCGAAAAAGAAATCGTGACGCTGGCCCATTCCTCCGGTGCAGAGAGTGGCAACCCGAACGCGATCCGTATCAGCAAAGGCGATCGGCGCGTGCCCGTGTTCGATGTCGAAACGGCAGTCTCGCCCCAGGTGATTTACACGGGCGTGGTGCCGGTCGTTTACAAAGCACAACGGACACTGCTGAGCAGTTTGCTCCAATCGATCATGATGGCGTTCGTCTTGATTGCGATCGTGATGTTCGTGTTGCTCAATCCCGGTAGTTTTCCGTCGCAGTGGTTGCAACCGCGTAACCTATTCTACGGGTTTGCCGCGGGTGCCGTTTCGATGATCCCGAACCTGTTCCCGGTGATCCTGATCTTCGGGATCATGGGATTGTGCGGTGTCGCGGTGGATATTGGTACGATGATGACCGCATCGGTTGCGATGGGCGTTGCCGTCGACGACACGATTCACTTCCTTTCGTGGTACCGGCAATTTCTCGAACAGGGCAAGACCCGGTATGCGGCGGTGATCGAGACGTACCGCAAGGTCGGTCCGGCGATGACGCAGACGACGATCGTTGGCGGCCTCGGTTTGTTCGTGTTCGCATTGTCGACGTTCACTCCGACGCAGCGATTCGGCACGTTGATGTTGGTGATGTTGGTGGCGGCGTTGATCGGTGACCTGATCCTGCTGCCGGCGATCTTGGTCAGTCCGCTGGGCAAGTTCTTCAAACCCCGAATCGCGTTCATTCGGAAAGCGGCTGATGTACCGGTTCGCGAATCAGAGCCAGCGGCGACTGACGAGAACGAGAACCCTGCGACGCGGCGAACGGAGTCTGTTGAACCGGGAACGAGTCCGCTCATCGCGAGCGAGGACATCCCTGTCTTGAAGGTCCACACGCCACCGCGTTCTGGCACCCAAAGCCCCAAGCGGAAGTGAAATAGAGACCCCAAACACTGGATGGATCTTTTACAAAATCCGCCAAGATTAGGTTTGGCGAACACCCCGTGATTGAGCGGGCCGTTGAAAAAAAGGTCTCCATCGACGCAGGGAATGCGAAATGGGGACCCTCAACCCGAACAGTTCACGAAGACTCGGCTAAGCACATCGGGGGAAAAGGTTCGACAGAACCTCACGTAGGCGAGTCTCTCTGAGACTCGCGATTTTCAGCGTCTCAGAGAGACGCTGCTACGTGATTGCACCGAATCAATTGTGACGATGTGCTTACCAAGTGCAAAGTCAGCCGGCCTTGTGAACACAGGCTGTGCCGAACGCAAGGCAGAGATTTGTGAATCGCTATTTAATGAAAAGCATTTCTTGATAGGTCGGCAGTGGCCAAAGATCGTCGGCGACGTGGTCTTCGAGTTTATCGACACAGGCCCGCACGGCGAGCATCGCAGGCAACACGGTGTTGCAACGATGGGTCGCTGCGTCCATCTCGCTGACACTGGCGTTCTCACTGATGGCGTGATCCAGCGTCGAGACGCTGTCCTGCAGAGCCTTGACCAACGACGTGATCATGTCGAGCGTGTCGGTGTCGAATTCATAACCGACCATCTTCAAATTGGCACAGGTCGACGCCAATTCACTCTGATAGCGAATCGCTGCGGGAAAGATTAGTGTCCGAGCGATGTTGACGACCAATTTGGATTCCACGTCCACTTTCAAACAATACTGTTCGACATAGGTTTCCCATCGACTGTGGACCTCTCGTTCCGAAAGCACACCGTAGTGCTCAAACATCGAAATCACTTCCGGCTTGATCAGTTCAGGCAACGCGTCTGCGGTGCTCTTCAAATTCTTCAGACCCCGCCGTTCGGCTTCGGCGTGCCATTCGTCTGAATATCCGTCACCATCGAAAAGGACCGACGAGCATTCGTTCATGATGTCCGTCAAGAGCGTTTGGATGGCTCCGTTGAGTTTTTCGGCGTCGCCACCGGTCACCTCCTCTAGTTTCGTCGCACAGTAGTCCACCGACTCGGCGATGATGGTGTTGATCGCAACGAGTGGTCCGGCGATCGATTGTTCCGACCCGACGGCCCGAAACTCGAATCGGTTGCCCGTGAACGCGAACGGGCTGGTTCGGTTCCGGTCTCCGGCGTCTTTGGCGAGCGGTGGTAACACATCCACTCCCACGGTGAGCGTGCCGGTGTCCAACGACGAGCCTTCGGCTCCCAATTTGATCTGCTCGAACACGTGGGTGAGTTGGTCGCCCAGGAAGATCGAGATGATCGCCGGCGGAGCCTCGTTGGCTCCGAGGCGGTGATCGTTGCCAGCGGACGCCACGACGGCGCGAAGCAAACCTTGATGACGGTAGACGGCGCGAATGATCGCGGCACAGAATACGAGGAACTGGGCGTTGTCGTGCGGCGTGTCGCCGGGGTCGAGCATGTTGCCTTGGGAACGGCTGCCCAAGGACCAATTCACGTGCTTGCCCGAACCGTTCACACCGGCAAACGGTTTCTCGTGCATCAAACACGCCAAGCCGTATTTCTCAGCGGTCTTCGTCAGCGTCGACATCATCTGCTGTTGATGGTCGGCCGCAACATTCGCGGATTCGAACACAGGCGCGATCTCGAACTGGCCAGGCGCGACTTCGTTATGCCGCGTCTTGACGGGAATCCCGAGTTTGAAAAGCTCGCGTTCGGCATCCATCATGAACGCCAAAATCCGTTCCGGGATCGCACCGAAATAGTGATCGTCGAACTCCTGTCCCTTGGGAGGTTTGCTGCCGAAGAGGGTACGACCAGCGGTCAAAAGGTCAGGACGTGCGTAGTAGAAATGCCGATCGACGAGAAAATATTCTTGCTCCGGTCCCGCACTGGAGGAAACGAACGCGCCGTCGGTGTGCCCGAACAGTTTGAGCACTCGCTGGGCCTGTTTGTTGAGTGCCTGCATCGAACGCAAGACAGGCGTTTTCTTGTCGAGTGCTTCGCCCGACCAGGATACGAACGCGGTCGGAATGCAAAGCGTCGTGCCGTTCGGGTTCTCTTGAATGTACGCCGGACTCGTCACATCCCAAATCGTGTAACCGCGGGCTTGCGAAGTCACACGGATACCACCGGTCGGAAAACTGGAGCCGTCCGGTTCGCCCTGGATCAGTTGCTTGCCACTGAATTCTGACAGCGTGCTGCCTTCGGAAGTCGGCGACAGGAAACTGTCGTGCTTTTCCGCCGTGCCCCCGGTCAGCGGATAAAAGATGTGCGCGTAGTGGGTGGCTCCTTTTTCAGCGGCCCAATCCTTCATCGCGGACGCGACAATGTCCGAAACGTTAGGATCCAAGGGCTCGTTGGATTCAATCGTCTTCAACAGCGATTGATAAACCGCCTTAGGCAGCCGATCCTTCATCACCAATTTGGTAAAAACGTTGGTCGCATAATACTCCTGCGGCGGAACGTCCACGAACTGAATCGGAGGGTTCGATGCGGCGTAGTTGGTGACCGCAGCGACGGCGGCCCGGCGGGGGGAACCGGACGAAGCGTAGCCGGCACGTGCCGGAGAACCGAAGGCCGAATCGTTCGAAGACTTGGACGGCGAGAGCGTAGTGCTCATGGGGGGATCCTTTGAGAGGTGCAGCGAAACTGAATCAAAAACATCAACAGTCGTCCCTGACCGTAACGGCTCCCCCAACTCAGGTCAGGATTTTTCCATGCAAGCCGTTTGTACAGGCAGCACGCCTTGTACCGATCAATCGAAAACCCTGGCATTCAACCAGAAAAGAAGAATAGCCACCTTCAAATAATGCTTAAGGAAATCCACCTCACCTTAACCAAATTCGTGAGTGCTCACCAAAGCCAACGTTGCCTCCGAAACAGGAACCCGTTCGCGTAAAACGCAGGCAGATACCGTCGCGGATGCCTCGAAAACGAGCAGGGATTGATCACTTTGATTGGAGGGCAACTGTCTCCATTATTCCCAGGTAGCCGCAGGCGACGAGTCCAACAAACCACGACCCGCTTGGGTGCCGCGTTCAGCAATCCTGCGGAAAAGCAGGTTCGGGTAATTCGTTGCGTCTAACCCCATTAGCCGTTTGGGCGTTAGCCCCGGTTCAACCTGACCGGGCAGACGGATCTCGATGCGTGAGAAAAATGTGCCGACTTCGACAGGTACACGCGGTACTTGCGAATCTAAAAATTGGATGCGGTCAAAAAGTTTGAATACGTGTTGAAGTAAACCGATTCTTTGACCGAATTTGAAGACCGTCTGGCGCGATGACGCAGCGTAGGCCGTCGCAAGCCGGTCCGGCATCCACTCAATAGAAAATCACCCCGCAAAGAACAGTTCTGCCGGATGGGCGTCGGGTGTGAAAGAACTCCTTCATCCGGCCTACGCGGCCTGCGCTACGTTAAAACGTGAGCCCTTCCATCGTGCCGGTGCTCGATGCGAATTGGTCAACCTCCAATCCGTGCGTCTGCAATAAGGACAGATAAAAGTTCGGCAGCGGGTAGTTTTCCTTTTGGTCGAACGCGAGGTGACCGGCGTGACCGAACGGGCCGCCGGCGATCATCACAGGCATATTCTTGTTACTGTGATTCGACGCATTACCGAGGTTGCTGGTCAGGAACGAGGTGGTTTGATCGAGCAACGTGGAATCGTTCTCCGGTGTCGCGGCGAGTGAGCGTAGGAACTCACCCCACTGGCTGACCAACGCCTCTTCGACAATCGCGAGTTGTTCGAGTTTCGAATCGTCTTGGCCGTGGTGACTGAGCGAATGGTACCCCTCCTCGACACCCTCGATCGGGACCACGCCGCCACCGCCGGGCAAGTGCAACGTGACGTATCGTGTCGAGTCGGTTTGCAATGCCAGGTAAACGCAATCGCACATCGTTTGGAACCGACCGACCAAATCGTTCGGGTTGCGAACGTCGATCGGTTGTTCCGCATTGACCTCGGGTTTCGGGCGAGTCGCCCATTGCTCAGATTGTTCCATGCGGCGTTCGAGTTGCCGGACGCTCGTGAAATACGCGTCGAGCCGGTCGCGGTCGCCGCGTCCGAGGGTCCGTTGCAGCGATCGGGTGTCCTCGGCGACCACGTCCATGATGCTGCGCCCTTGACGGACACGCATCGCCTGTTTCTGCCGTTCTTTTTTCGATTCGTCGACGAACAACTCCTCGAACAACGCCGACGCCGAGGTGATCGGCGGGATCATCGCACCGCTCTCGGTGTAACACGGACTCGTGCTACCGCCGGTTGCCAGCACGAGCGAGGGGAACCGGGTCGAGTCGCCGCGATGTTTGGCGAGCAATTGGTCGACGGAAATCGTGTTGACCGCCCGACCGGCGGAACCCATCGGCGTCGCGGTGAGAATACTCGCCTCGGCCCGGTGACCGCCGTTGACGCCCGGGTGAGAAACGCCCGAGGCAACCGTCATCCGATCTCGCAAATCGCCCAGAGATTGAAGGTAACGCGACGGCGTGTATTGTTTGCCGTCGTCTTCGGGGACCCAGTGATCACTAACCAAGCCCAGTCCAACCGTCACGGCCACAAACCGCTGCGGGTCAGGACTCGCTGCCGCCGAGATGCCTGCGGCTCGGGGTTCGCCTGCATCGCGGGCGAACGCACCACGCATCGCCGACAACCAAGGCAAACTCATCGCCACGCCGGTGCCACGCAGCACGGTGCGACGACGAAGCCGTTTTTGAAAATTAAACAAAGTGGATCGTTGGTTCATCGGAACCCTTTCGATTCATGGTTGAATGTGAAATCATCACCCGACGCGTTAGCGAGGGATCGAACGTGAATCCCGCGCTAACGCGTCGGGTTTTGAAGGATTGTCCCTCGCTGACGCGTCGGGTTGTCAAAGATTTTATTTGTTGAGAAACGTGTCACTGGCGACAACCGCTTGCAACACCGATCGGAACCCGTGATCGGTATCGCGAGTTTTCTCCACGATCGACTGGATCACCGGTCGATCGGCGAACTGAATTTTTGCTCCCGTCGCGTATACCAAGAGTTGTGAGGCGAGGTTCGCGGTGAGCCGTTCGTCTTCCTCGCCGATGATCGTTCGGAACTCGTCGAAGGTTTCGAATTCTCGCCCGTTTTCCATCGTGTAGCTGGGGTCGACGATCGCACCAGGCCGGTAGTTCTTGCCCGCGAGTTGCCGGTAATGGTCACGCCATTTACCGCCGGCGTCGAAATTTTCTAACGCGAATCCGGGCGGATCGAAGCTCTTGTGACACGACGCGCAGGCGGTGTCGGATTGGTGTTTGGCGAGCAGTTCGCGGATCGTTTTGGCACCCCGGATGTCCGGCTCGACTGCCGGCACGTTGTCCGGCGGCGGCTGGATCTCGTCACCGAGAATGCGTTCGCAAACCCAAATGCCTCGCAAGATCGGGGACGTGTCGTTCCCGTTGGCGGTCACCTTCAGCACCGAACCGTGGGAAAACAATCCGCCCCGCCGCGAGTTGGCGTTCAACCTCACCCGCACGATCGAATCACCGAGCGCATCGAGCCCATCCGCGTCGTCTGAATTCAGCTCATAATAGCGAGCCAATCGCTCGTTCAAAAACGTGTAGTCCGCATCGACGAGTTCCCGGATCGGTCGGTCATGGTCGAGTAAATGTTGCAGGAAGGAGCGGGTTTCGGACAGCATCGCGTTTTCCACGACGACGTCAAAATCGCCGAACAGGCGACGATCCGGTTCGGTGAAACCGATGTCGACCAAGTCGAGCCATTGATCGGCGAACGAGCCAATGAATTTCTGGCCCCGATCCGTCGCGAGCAACCGATCGACTTGGCGATTGAGTTGCCCTTTCTTTTGCAGTTGTCCTTTCGCGGCGGCAGCACGTAGCGGATCGTCCGGCATCGAACCGCAGAGGAAATAGCTCAACCGACTCGCCACCGACCAATCATCGAGCCGCCCCTCGTTGCCGGTGGGTCCGTTGCCGGTTTGTTCATCCAAGTACAGAAACCGGGGCGAGCACAACACCGCTCGATAACCGGCACGCAACGCATCCACGTAGGCATGTTCGCGATGTTCGCCAGCCTGCGTCCCGGTGTGAAACGCTTCGGTCGCGAAATCGATGTACGGGGAGAGCGAATCACGATCCGTCGGGCGCCGCATCGCCAGGTTCGCGAACCCGATGACTTGATCGGCGATCAACTGCTCGATTTCTTGGTCGTCCTGATCGCTGAGATCCGGCACGCTCCGCCGCGTTGTTTTGTCGTAGTGCATCGTAGCCCGTCCGAACAATCGCTGGCGAACCGATTTGACATCGCCGCCGGGATAAATACGTTGCATTTTCAAACCGTGCATCGCGATGCCGGGTATGTCTTGTTTTTCACCTTCGCCGAACCCGACTTGGCCACCCTGGAATCGACCCTGCGGCAGCGTGACGTCGGCCGGGCGAATTTCCAGCAGGTGTCGCTCGGGAATCCATGCTTCCCAAACAATCGTTTTCGGTTCCTCGGTGACTCGGAAATCACCGATCCACTCCAACAACGGGGCACTTGAAACGCACTCGCCCGAACGGATGCTGCACCACACGCCGTCCGAACCTTCGGGCGGTCGCAACGCCGAAGCGGTCAATTCGATCCGGTACCGACCCGCATTTCGAACGCTCGTCGACGCTACCCTGCCGTAGAAAATCACCCTCGACGACCAAGTCACCGCGAGGCCTTTGCGGAGTTCCGGTTCGCGGTTGCGGCGACTGGGTTTCTTGTTGGCGATTTTTTCAGGCCCGTAGTCGATCGACCAATCGTCTTGCGGCAGCGTCGCCCGATCGAACGCCGCATCGAGGGCCGCGTCGACGACCCGCAGGTGCGATTTCAATTGAAAATGAGACATGGTTTGTGAGTCGGCGAGATGCACGAATCCGCTGTTGCGAGTCTCGGCCGGCATCAACTTCGACAACGGCACGTCGATCCCGAGTAAATCCTGCAACGTCGATTGCAACTGCATGTTCGTCAGCCGCCGGCCTTGGACGCGTCCGTCACGCAGTCGATGTGCGCGGGCTACGCGATTCAGTGCATTACCGGTCGCCGGGAGGAACGACTTCAGCTCATCGATCGGGATTTCGGCGTCTTCGGGTGGCGGCATTTCACCCCGCTCGATCCGATCGTAAATCCGCACCCACGCCTCGTACGTGTGAGGATCGTTCAAATCACCTGCGACCGATCCGACGTCAAAACCGCCTTCACCAGACGCTCCGTCGTGGCAATCGGTGCAGTGAGATTGCAATAGTTCCAGCGACGCTGCGGGAATCTTGGCAGCGAGATCCGAATCGGTGAGATCCGGAGCGACGTGATTTCGATCGACGGCACTGCCAATCGAAACGATTAGCAACCAACACACCACCGGAAAAACAATTCGCAGGTGGCAAGCAATACGCATGGGCAGAAGAATCCAAACGCCAGGAGGGAGGGGGTGACCGCGACGTAGGGAGAGATTGGGGGGAAGAGTTGATAAGGTCGCGGTCGGTGGGACTCACTCATTCTAACGCATCATGGCTCGTGAGGGAAATCGAATCCTGCCTGTTTTTTGAATCGTTGCGAGGGTTCCGTCAAGATCAAGTTTGATGTTGAGCCGTTTTGACGCCAGCCACGGTTTTGACTTGACAACCGTGGCCGGTGGTCTGGGACAGTTGAAAATCCGGGTTGGCTTGGAGTGGACGAGGCGATGAGTCCTCGTGATTGCGGGAACAAGAGGACTCGCAACCTCGTCCACTACCCTCAAACTCAGCGGTCCCAGACCACGAACGCCAAAACAGGTTATCAACTCAACCCTCATCTTTTGAACGTGATGGAACATTACGGGGGGGTGCTCGCTTTTCAGGTTGCAGCGGGGACGTTGGAATTGCTAAACCGGACAATGCTTTTGAATCACGAGTTTTCGAGATTTTTTGACAGGACTATCCATGACAACCGTCTTCCACTCCGACCCATCGCGGACGCCTTCCCCGTTGTCCTTCGATCAGCTCATTGCGATGACTGGCGGTGAATTACGGCCGTTGGGTCGTCACGTTGACGCGACTTCCCCACCCGCCGGAGCACTCACCGGCGCGTTACCCCCGGCGGAATCCGGCCCGGGCGAGGTGACAATGGTGGATCATCTCCAGCACATCGATGCGATCCAAAATTGTCGGGCGGAGGTGGTGATCACACCGACGGAATTGGACGCCTCCTCGGTCGAGGGCGACGTTCCCGTGTGGCAGCTTGTCGTCGCGGATGCTCACATCGCCTTCACCGCGATCATCCTTCATTTTCGTCCGCCGCTTGGCCAAGACGTACCCGGCACCGGCATTGATTCCACCGCTTGCGTTCATCCCTCGGCGCAAATCAGCGCCGCCGCCTCGATCGGAGCCGGCGTGACGATCGGTCCGGGTTGCAAGATCCACGCCGGTGTGACGGTCGCCGCCGGTTGCACGATCGGAGCGGAGTGCGTGTTGTATCCGAACGTGACCTTGTATTCCTTTTGCCGCCTCGGTGATCGAGTCGTGATCCACGCCGGATCGACCCTCGGTGCCCACGGGTTTGGTTATCGCAACGTCGGGGGCAAACACATGCCGACGGCTCAGCTCGGTTTCGTTCGCGTCGATGACGATGTGGAAATCGGAGCTTCGGTCACGATCGATCGTGGCACTTACGGTGCGACGCTAATCGGTGAGGGAACCAAGATCGATAATCATGTGATGATCGCCCACAATTGCCGCATCGGAAAACACAATCTGCTGTGCAGCCAAGTCGGTGTGGCGGGCAGTTGTTCGACAGGCGATTACTGCATCCTGGCCGGCCAAGTCGGGTTGAAAGATCATATTCATTTAAGTGATGGGGTGATCGTCGGCGCTCAAGCCGGCGTGATGGATGACCTGGACAAGGGCGTTTACTTCGGCACCCCGGCCACAAATCAAAAAGACCAAATGCGGATCATCGCAGTGCAACGAAGACTGCCCGAAATGCGACGCGAAATCCGCCGACTCCAAGACGAGATGGAATCGCTGACGAAGAAGATCGACGGGCAATCGGATCGGCAGTCTTCCAAAGCGGCTTGATTAGTCAATCCAAAATTCAGTGATGCCTCGTGAGGGCGTCACCCTCCCGAGCGAAGCGGATTAGCCGTTTTGGCGCTAGCCACGGTTGTCACGCAATAACCGGGGCTAGCGCCCAAACGGCTAGCAAAAACAAACCCTCATTTTTAACTGCCCCAGACCACTAGCTGGACAACGCCACTTTGGATTACCCGTTTTAACGCCAGCCACGGTTGTCACGCAATAACCGGGGCTAGTACCCAAACGGCTAGCAAAAACCAACCCTCATTTTCAACTGTCCCAGACCACTAGCTGGACAACGCCGTTTTGGCGCTAGCCACGGTTGTCACGCAACAACCGGGGCTAGCGCCCAAACGGCTAGCAAAAACAAACCCTCATTTTCAACTGCCCCAGACCACTAGCTGGACAACGCCACTTTGGATTACCCGTTTTAACGCCAGCCACGGTTGTCACGCAATAACCGGGGCTAGCGCCCAAACGGATAGCAAAAACCAACCCTCATTTTCAACTGCCCCAGACCACTAGCTGGACAACGCCACTTTGGATTACCCGTTTTGGCGCTAGCCACGGTTGTCACGCAATAAACGGGGCTAGCGCCCAAACGGCTAGCAAAAACCAACCCTCATTTTTAACTGCCCCAGACCACTAGCTGGACAACGCCGCTTTGGACTAGCCGTTTTGGCGCTAGCCACGGTTGTCACGCAACAACCGGGGCTAGTGCCCAAACGGCTAGCAAAAACCAACCCTCATTTTCAACTGTCCCAGACCACTAGCTAGACAACGCCACTTTGGACTAGCCGTTTTGGCGCTAGCCACGGTTGTCACGCAACAACCGGGGCTAGCGCCCAAACGGCTAACAAAACCAACCCTCATTTTCAACTGTCCCAGACCACTAGCTGGACAACGCCACTTTGGATTACCCGTTTTAACTCCAGCCACCGTTGTCACGCAATAACCGGGGCTAGCGCCCAAACGGCTAGCAAAAACCAACCCTCATTTTTAACTGTCCCAGACCACTAGCTGGACAACGCCACTTTCGATTACCCGTTTTAACGCTAGCCACCGTTGTCACGCAACAACCGGGGCTAGCGCCCAAACGGCTAGCAAAAACCAACCCTCATTTTCAACTGTCCCAGACCACTAGCTGGACAACGCCACTTTGGATTACCCGTTTTAACTCCAGCCACGGTTGTCACGCAACAACCGGGGCTAGCGCCCAAACGGCTAGCAAAAACCAACCCTCATTTTTAACTGTCCCAGACCACTAGCTGGACAACGCCACTTTCGACTAGCCGTTTTGGCGCTAGCCACGGTTGTCACGCAACAACCGGGGCTAGCGCCCAAACGGCATATTAAATGCAAACCCAGCGATTGACGGGCAAACCGATACAAAGTGGCGCTGTTCAACTAGGGCCGACCGACCCTCCCACTTCGCCGGGAGGGTGAAGTGAACGACGAAACGACCCATCATCACCCTCCACCGTTTCCTACCATGACACCGCCAATTCCTGACGTCGTGATCAACGACCACGACGTGTTCTTGCAACCCGGCGAACCGGTCGGTTTGATCGCAGGATGGGGCCGGTTTCCGATCTCCGTTGCGGTGAAATTGCGAGCGAGCGGTCATCCAGTGGTCTGTGTCGCGATCACCAGTCACGCCGGACCGGAGATTGAATCGGCCTGCGATGAAGTGCTGTGGTCGGGCGTCGGACGATTCGGACGACACCTGCGTTTTTTCAAAAAACAAAACGCGACCAAAGTCACCATGGCCGGCAAACTGTTCAAATCCGATCTGCTCTACGGCGGGTCGCTGTGGCTGCGGCACCTTCCCGATCTGACGTGCATGCGCACGTTCGGCCCCTTGTTGTTCGGACGCGGCAACGACGCACGCGACGACCGGTTGTTGTCCTCCGTCATCGATACCTATCAACGCCACCAGATCGAAATCTGTTCGGCCACTCGTCTCGCACCGGAGTTACTCGTGCAAGAAGGAATTTTAACGCGGCGAAAATTGTCGACCGCCGTCGCTCGCGATGTCGAGTTCGGATGGTCGATCGCGAAGACGATGGGCGGCTTGGACATCGGCCAAGCCGTTGCGATTAAAGACAACACCGTGATCGCGGTCGAAGCGATCGAAGGTACCGACGCGTGCATTGCCCGCGCCGGAGAGTTATGCCGCCGCGGCGGATGGACGCTGGTGAAGGTCAGCAAACCGAACCAAGACATGCGTTTCGACGTGCCGACAATCGGCACGCAAACGATTCGAAATGTCGCCGACGCAGGCGGCACTGCGATCGCGATCGAAGCCGACCGGACGATCCTGTTGGACAGTGAGGAAACGATCGCGTTGGCCGATCGACTCGGGATCGCGATTATTTCGATGAGTCGTTCGGCCCGAGTTGCCGCCGCGTAGGTCGAATGATTTCACCCAACCTCCCCCAAACGAAGGGGGCTCTTGCAGAAGTCGGATACGGTCACGGTTAAGCAAGAATACGAGCCTGACGCGAGCGAATGATCCGTTGACCTCCCTCGCTGCCGCGTCGGGCTTGGACTGCAACAGTCTCCGCCGGGGGTAGTCGATCACTGTGCCACCGGCACTGAAAGACCACACGTCCCCAGGGCACGATTTCGGGGCACGATTTCAGGGCCAAAGGTGGGCCGGTAATTACCGTTTCCGTTGACTCGCCGGTTCGAGTAGAATCCATGTCGGTTCGTTCGCCCTTTTCAATCGCTCAATATCACCGAGGAGAGACGCTTTGATTTCGACTCCCCCGCCCGCTGTCTCCGTGACGGATTTGCGAAAGAGCTACGCAACCGGTGATCGATGGTGGGATTGGGGCGGTGGCAAACGGGGGCGGCACGTGGCGCTCGATGGGGTTTCGTTTGAATTGCGCTCGGGGGAACGGTTGGCTTACCTGGGGCCCAATGGGGCTGGAAAAACAACGATGATCCGGTGTTTGTCAGGTCGCACTCGCCCGGATTCGGGATCGATCGAGCTGATGGGACAACCAGTTCAACGCTCTCATGTACGCGATTCGCTCGGGTTGGTCCCGCAAGAGATCGCTCTGTACGCGGATTTGACGACTCGCGAAAACTTGTTCGCGTTCGGTCGGTTTCACGGGCTGCAAGGCCGGGCACTCGCTCGCCGGGTGCAATGGGCGCTGCAGTGGACCGGGTTAGCGGACCGGGCGGGCGATTTAGTCGCGACGTTCTCAGGCGGAATGAAACGACGGATCAATCTCGCCTGCGGTGTGTTGCACGAACCCGATGTGTTGCTGTTGGATGAACCGAGTGTCGGTGTCGACCCGCAGAGTCGTGAGCGGATCTTCGAGATGCTCGATGAACTCAGTGCCTCGGGAACCTCGATCCTGTTGACGACGCATCATCTCGACGAAGCGGAAACGCGGTGCGACCGGATCGTGATTGTCGATCGTGGACGTGTTGTCGCCGCGGGGACGTTCGATGAACTGTTGCGACAAACGATCGGCAGTGACCGCAGTGTGACCGTTCGTTTGGATCAAAAATTACGGGGCGACGGTAACGAGGCGCTCGCCGGGTGTGGGCTCGCGATGACGGTCCGCCCCGGGGAACGTTTTGTGTCGGCGAAGGTTTCGGAGATCGCGATCGGGTTGCCGTGTTTGATCGATGCGGTCGGAGCGGCCGGTTACGGAGTGGTCGATGTCGAGGTGCTCAGCCCGACGTTGCATCATGTGTTTTTGCATTTGACCGGTCACGAGTTGCGAGATTGAAAAACCTGTGATCTGGAAAGTTATCGAAATTCATTTGCGCCGCCTTCGCCACAACCGTGTCGAGTGGTTGCTGACGTTCATCGTGCCGATCGCGTTCTTCAGTATTTTTGCGTTGATCTTCACACGGGGAGTCGGCAGTACGCCGCGTGTGAAAGTAGCGCTGGTCGAAAGTGATTCCACGCGGTGCCAAAAGATCCTCGACGAGCTGAGCACGAACGAGGGGTTGCGGATCATCCGCGGTCCGTCCGAGGCGACGACGGTGGACCGGGGGACGGCTGAAATGATGGTCCGCCGCGGGACGGCGACGATCGCGGTGGTGATGGACGAGTTTGAAAACGAGATCTCTGCGGAATTGCTCAACGATGCGTCCGATCAAGTGGCCAGCCAAGTGGTCACGGCGCTCGTCACGCGGGCGATGATGACGGCGTCGATGCCGCCCATGATGCCGCCCGAGTTGATGCCGTCTGCGATGCCAGGAACGCCGACCGATTCGGTCACGGCGGGAACCGCCGCCGGGCGCGGGGAGTTCACCGAGTTTGTGCAAAACGTAGCAGCCAAACCGCAGATGGATGCGTTGCCGGGTGATCCGACGCCAACCGAGTTTTCACAACCAGGTTTCTCAACGCCGGACATCTCCCAACCTAGTTTCACGCCGCCGAAGATCGAGGTGGTGAACATGATCGGCCAAGGCAAATCGAATCCCGTGATCAGCGTTTACGCCGCCGGGATCGCGGTCATGTTTCTATTGTTCGGTGCCACCAGTGGCGGGGGCGTGCTGCTCGAAGAACGTGAGAACCAAACGCTCGAACGATTGCTCGCAACGCAAATGACGATGGACCAATTGCTGTTGGGGAAATGGTTTTATTTGACGCTGCTGGGATGTGTCCAGGTGACAGTGATGTTCCTGTGGGCCCAATTGGTTTTCGGGTTGGATCTGCTCTCGCATCTCGACGGGTTCGCAATGATGACGATTGCGACTTCGGCCGCAGCGGCATCGTTCGGGTTGTTTCTCGCGACGCTTTGTCGGACCCGTGGTCAGCTCGGCGGTTTGTCGGTGGTCGCGGTCTTGACGATGAGTGCGTTGGGCGGCTCGATGGTGCCGCGTTACGTCATGAGCGAACCGTTGCAACGGGCCGGCCTGTGGACGTTCAACGCGTGGGCACTCGACGGCTACGACAAAGTGTTCTGGCGGGAGTTACCGCCGGGTGAACTCGGCCCGCAACTCGCCGTGCTGATGGGCACCGCGTTTGTGCTGTTGGCCGCCGCTCGTTTGCTCGCGATCCGATGGGAAGTCGCCTGACGAAATACTACGGCGATTCTTCTGGATCGTTGACTCGGATGCCACGGCGAGTCGCACGCTCTTTCCACTGCTTACGTGCGTAGGATTGCAGATCGACTTGGGTGTCGGACTCGTCCACGATTTCGAGTCCGAGCAGCGTTTCGATTAAATCCTCGAGCGTGACGAGACCGACGATGCTGCCGTATTGATCGCTCACCATGGCGACATGGAATCGGCCTTCGAGCAACATTTCGAGCAACTTGGGCAACGGTGTTGAGTCGAGTACGGTTTTCACTGGACGGGCAAATTCAGTCAACGTGCGTTCGGACTCGCCCCTGGCCGACGCCAGTAACAGATCGTTCTTCAGCACGAACCCAGTAACCTCGTCGAGTTTGTTTTCGAAAATCGGGATGCGGGAGACGGTAAACTCTTCGGTGGCGTCGAACACTTCGGCAACGGTCGTATTTTCTTGCAAGGCAACCACGACGACGCGGGGCGTCATGATGTCACTGGCGCAGAGATCGGGCATTCGCATCAACGATCGGAACACGCGTGACTCGTGGTCTTCGAGCACGCCCTGTTGGACACCGATTTCGGCCATCGCGGACAATTCCTCGCGAGTGAGGACCTGGGTCGGGTGACCACCGGACAGCCATCGGGTGAGAATTTCGCTCATCCAAACGAGCGGGTAGAGAACCCAGATCAACCACTCGACCGTCATCGCGACGACAGGACCGAGTCGCCGCCAATGCAACGCACCGATGGTTTTAGGGATGATTTCGCTGAACACGAGGATCAGCAACGTCATCACGGCGCTGGCGATGCCGACAGCGTGGTCGGCGTAGGCACCTTTGTTGTAGACCACCGCGGCCTGGGCACCGACACCGGCGGCGCCGATGGTGTGGGCGATCGTGTTGAGGCTGAGGATGGCCGCGAGTGGCCGGTCGACGTTGGCCTTCAGACGCTGCAATCGCTCGGCTGCTTTCGCGTTGGTTTTTCGCAGCGTCGCGATGAACGAGGGAGTGATCGACAGCAGCACCGCCTCGGCGACGCTGCAATAAAACGAAAACCCGATCGCGGCGAACAGATACGTGAGCAGTAAGAACATGGACGGCGTTTCTGTCGGTGACGAGAAAACCCGGCAGTGTAACAGGAGTACGCCGTTTCAGGCGAGCACGCCCGATTGTCGCTCGGTTCTCGGCACCGAACCCGTGATGCAGCGGCACGGGGAACGTTGTCGGCCCGGAGAGCCGAACGATATTCGTTCTGCGAACGGAGCGACGCGTTCTCGGCTCGGGAGAGCCGAGACGGATTTGCCGGATCGCTGCCTAAGCGGCCATGCGAGCGCGTTCACTTTCCGTGATCATGCCGCTCTGCATTTCCGCTCGCTCTTGTTCTTGGCCGAGCACCTCTTCGGCGAGCGATTGGTAATCGAGCGCGCCGTTGCTCTCGGACGAGTAATCGAAGATCGATTTGCCGAAACTCGGTGCTTCGGCCAACCGGATGTTGCGGCGAATTCGTGTGTCGAAGAATCTCGCGTTGCGAAAGAACTCACGCGAATCTTTCGAGGCGGTAAAGAACTCGTCAATGTCGGTACTGACCTCGGCGGCGAGCCGGGTGTTGGAGTCATACATGCACAACATCACACCCGACAATCGCAACCGGCTGTTCATCCGCCGCGAGACGACCTCGATCGTTCGCAACAGTTTGCTCAAACCGTGCAGGGCGAGGAAATGCGGCTGCAAGGGCAGGAAAACCTCGTTGACGGCGACGAGTGCGTTGATCGTCAACACACCGAGACTCGGCGGGCAATCTAAAATGAGGTAATCAAAATCCTCCTGATCCTCGGCGAGTTTATCGCTCAGAATCATCTCACGTCCGACCTCCGAGGCGAGTTCCATTTCGGCCGCGGCGAGGTCGAGGTTCGACGGCACCACGAACAGGTTCTCGTCAACTTGTTGACGAGCCTCGGCGATCGTGGAGTTGCCGCACAACACCTCGTACATCGTCGCTTCGCCGTCGACGGCGGTGATCCCGAGGTGCAACGACGCGTGGGCTTGGGGATCGAGATCCATGACGCAAACCCGGCGTCCGGCGCGAGCGAGAGCGGCGGCGAGGTTCACGCTGCTGGTCGTTTTCCCTACGCCACCTTTTTGATTGATCACGGCGATTGAACGCATGGTAAAGCTCCGTCGATGGGCTGTGAAAGCGGGTGTGAAAGCGGGTGAGTAACAGAAATTAGGCGGCCGTTCGGCGGGCCGATTGATAGGCCAGCAAAACCTCGTACAGGTCCGAGTCGATACGGATCGATTCGTCCGCAAAATCTCGTAACCAGGTTCGATTGGACTTCGTCGCATCGAGCAATAATTCCGTGATCAACGATAACGGAATCGAAACGGTTCGCGGCTCACTGGTCCCGGAAATGCGATCGATCTCCCGTTCGCGAGCAAAGTGGTGTTTCTTCAATCGAGCAGAATGCGTTGTCACGAGGTTTCAATCTTTCGGCTAAATACAAAACGTGTTCGCTCGGCGGCGTCGAGAGAAAAACTCCCGTCGGAAGACCTGCTTGATGTAGCAAGCCATCGCGACTCGTCGCCAGAGCGTCCCATGACAGTCCGTATCGACTTTGACGACTAGGCAGCTTGATTCGATTCTCGCGAATCTTCCGATTCAGGTAAAAGGGCCGTGAAATGGAAGTGGAAATGGCGTCTGTTGTCGTGAAACTCCGGGTGGCGTTGGAAATGGGGAGCTTAGGGGTTCTTCTCCCTCCCGCGTTAAGAGGTCGTGCGGTTTTTGAGTGCTTGATCGCATCAGGTTGCGATGCACCCCTCCGGCGAAGAAATCGTGCGGCTTTTAAGTATTGAATTCCAGGGCATTTACGACTTCACCCTTCCGGCGAAGCCGGGGGAGGGTCGGCCCTAGGCCGCCGGGAGGGCCGAATGCGACCTTCCAGTGTGGATACATTCGCTCGGCCCTCACCGGAATTCTCGCTCAACGCTCGAATCCCGACCCTCCCCAACTGCGCTCGGGAGGGTGAATAAGTCCTCGCTGCGCGAACACTTAGAAGCCGCACGACCTCCGTTGCAGGGGGTTGCCGCGATAACGCAAAGCCACATCCCCTCTTGACCCCAGGTGCATTGCTACCATAATGCAGTTATGCACCCGGAAGAAATCTCTTTTACCGTTCACCCGTCCTCGGGCGTGCCGCTGTACCGTCAGATCATGGATCAAGTGGTCGCGATGACGTCCAGCGGACGAGCCAAGCCGGGCGACAAATTGCCCAGCATCCGAGAACTGGCTCAGCGGCTGGAAGTCAACATGATGACGGTTTCCAAAGCCTATTCGCGGCTGGAGTCCGACGGCTTGCTGACCCGGCTGCGCGGTCGCGGGATGGTGATCGCAGCCGATAGCGGCGATGCCAAGTCACCGGTGAAAGAACGGCAGGCTGACCTGCGGCCGGTGGTCGAGCAGGCGGTGCTGCGAGGTTTGCAATTGAATTTAACGCAGCGGCAGATTCTGGCCGTCGTCCAATCGGTTCTCAACGAAAAGGCTTCCATATGAATAACGTGTTGTCAGGACATCAGCAGGACGACGTGCCGAACAGGAACCCGGCGGTCAATCTCTCGGCGAGTAGCAACCCGACCGTCGTGATGCGGGGCGTTAGCAAAGCGTATGGGAAAAAACAAATCTTGCGAGAACTCGATTGGGAGATCCCCGCTGGTGCCGTCGTCGGGTTGCTGGGCGTGAACGGATCGGGAAAGAGCACACTGATCCGCTGCTTGTTGGGATTGCTCAAACCTGATTCTGGAACGTTGACCATTGACGGGCATGACGTTTGGGATCTGCCCGACGAAACCAAGGCTCAGATCGGCTACGTGGACCAGCAACCCCAGCTCTTCCCCTGGATGAAGGGGCGGCAATTACTAAAACACCTTGGCTCGTTTTATCCTGATTGGAATCAGACGATGTTGGAAGCACTGGCCGAGCGCTGGAAGACGCCGCTGAACCAAACGTTCGGTTCGCTTTCGCCTGGCCAACAGCACACGCTGGCGATTCTCTCGGCGTTGGGGAACGATCCGAATTTGTTGGTGCTGGATGAACCGGTTAGCAGTCTCGACCCCATCGCTCGACGCGATTTTTTGAAGTCGCTGTTGGATCATTCGCGTGACGGCCAACGAACGATTTTGTTTTCAACTCACATCACGTCGGATCTAGAACGCGTTGCTTCGCACGTCGCGATCCTGGTCGATGGGAAGATCAAGTGGTTCGACGAACTCGATAACTTGAAGGACCGCGTGAAACGTTGGCGAATCCACGGTCGAGACGAGCTTCCCGCGGACTTGACGGTTGACGGTGCGATCCACGTGAAGGTCGAAGGTCGATCGGCCACGGTTGTGGTCACCGATGCGGCGGCAGAGGCGGTCGCGGTGACCGGTCAGCGATACGATGCCGAGGTTTCAGTGGAAGACCTCAACCTCGAAGAGATCTTCATGGAACTTCATGGTGAAGAGGCCGCTGAATGAATCGTTTCTTGGGGATCCTGTTGATCTATGCGAGGCGGCCGATGTGTTGGTTGCTGATCATCATCCTGTTTGGTATCGGCGCATTCATTTGGCAACTCTCCTCAGTAAAAATCGAGGTTGACGGTCGAGGTGTCTTACGCCGGGTCGCCAACATGGTTCTTGGAAATCAAACGCATGTCCACTCGCTGGAGTCGCTGACTGCCGCAGTCGAATCCCCCGACGGACGACCGGTCGTGATTGATTACGGTCGATTGGCGAGCGACATCCGAAACGGGAACCGTAAAACCAATGATGCCGGAGTTGATTACTGGGAACCAATCACCGAAGACGTCGCGACCTTGCGTTTGGAGCAGCTTTCGATGCCGCCGCTAACGCAATCGTTGACCACCGGCAGTTGCCAAGTGCAGCAGTCCACGATCAAACAGATGGGCACGCTATCTTCGCTAGAGCATTTGGAACTGGGCTTCCCGGCGTCCAACCTCGTCGCCGCTGATCTGTCACCGCTGACGGGGTTGGTGAATTTGACGTCCCTGGATTTGGGGAGTTTCACCAAGATTGATTCGCTCGCACCGCTTCAAAAATTGCCGAAGCTTGAAACGCTCACGATCGGAAACCATCAATTGGTAACAGCGCAGGCGATGCGTGAAGTCGCTGCGATCGATTCGTTGCGACAATTGTTCTTGCCCGATCTTCACCGCAATCCGATTGCATTGTCGGCGTTGAAGGAATTGGACCAGTCGTTGTTGGAGCGAGTGTTCATCGCGGTCCCGGTGGCCGACGCGGTGACACTTCAAGCGATCGGCAAGTTCATTCCGAATGTGCCAATCGGCGGCTCGAAATACTCGCCCGTGCGGGCCTTCGTTTGCTTGGGCGTGTTGTGGACTGCGATCATGTTCAACTTCCTCGGCGTCCATTTTTCGGCTCTTGTCACACTGCCGGCGGCGGAGCTGACGCCCGGTTACCGAGCCGCTCAACAGCGAGTGGCTTGGGCGGTCATGCTGGGCTTGATCGGATTGGGAGCCGGTTCGATGTGGAGCTATCAAGTGTCTCCCTTGTTGGCGATCCCGTTGGCGGCGTCCGCGCTATTGGGAAGTGTCTGCACCACCATCCCGGTTCAAACGAGAACGAAACCGACTTCGAAACCTGAATTCCTACAGGGGATCGCTATCGTTGTTATGATTTTCGGCGTCCTCGCTTGGGCAGTGCAACGCCCGCTGGAGAACGAGCACTTCCTCGTCTATCCGCCCTGGTGGCCAGTGCTGCTGCTCTCGTTGACGACGGTCTACTTCGCGGTGAAGTTCAATCGCTTGATGGGTTCGACATGTCGCCAGCGAATTGCAGCGGGAAACGCTCCCATTCTCTCATTCTTTGATTTGCAACAAGCCAAGGCGAAGCTGAATGCTCAACGATCCGGTGAAGCTGCCGAGCCCTATGAACGTGCGATGAACGGGGGCGTTGCGATTGGCTGGCTCTTGCTGGTGGTGCTGTTGGTTCATCTGTATTTACCATCATCTTGGTTCACTCCCATGCTCGACCGTGCGTTCAAAGCGTATCTGCCGCTGATCGCGTTGACTGGTTTGATGCTGGTCGTATTCAAGTGGTGGAGTCGAGTTCCCTTGCTGGCGATGATGATGACTCGTCCGCCGAATCGTCGATCCCAAATTCGACAGATTTTCGTCGGCGTCGCGAAAGACTTTGCAAGAACTGGGCCGTTCTTAGTCGCTGCGGTTTTGTTGATAGGCAGCAGCATCGCCGGTGAATTTAGCGGGCGACTTGAATCGACTCTGCTGACGGTCTTGATGGCGATCGGCGTTCTCGCGGTGTTTTATCCCGTCACTCTTTGGATGCTCACCTTGCGGTCGGTTTTTTGGAGCGGGGTGACTGGCGTGATCGCGTTATCTGTTTCCGGTTTTTTTATGATTGTTGTCATCGCGATCGACGACGGGAAGATTTTGTCAGTCTTCCGAGACAATCCCTCCTTGGGGCTGGTGAGTTTCAGTGCGTTGTTGATGGCGATCGGGGTCGCCGCAGCAGCATTCATGTGGCGGTTCTACTTGAGGCTGGAGTGGGGCCGTTACCTCAACCGATGAGGACGATCGATGTGGCGTGCTGATGCACTTCGTTGTATTGAATTCGGTGGAACCACGTAGCCGCGTCTCTCTGAGACGCGGGGGAGATTGCGCGTCTCAGAGAGACGCGCCTACGTGCGGACCACCTACCCGCGTCTCTCTGAGACGCGGGGAGATTGCGAGTCTCAGAGAGACGCGCCTACGTGCGGACCACCTACCCGCGTCTCTCTGAGACGGAGGGAGATTGCGAGTCTCAGAGAGACGCGCCTACGTGCGGACCACCTACCCGCGTCTCTCTGAGACGCGGGGGAGATTGCGAGTCTCAGAGAGACGCGCCTACGTGCGGACCACCTACCCGCGTCTCTCTGAGACGCGGGGGAGATTGCGAGTCTCAGAGAGACGCGCCTACGTGCGGACCACCTACCCGCGTCTCTCTGAGACGCGGGGAGATTACGCGTCTCAGAGAGACGCGCCTACGTGCGGACCACCTACCCGCGTCTCTCTGAGACGCGGGGGAGATTGCGCGTCTCAGAGAGACGCGCCTACATGCAACTCCGCCGCGTCGTTTAACCCTGGCGGATTTGATCGAGCAGGGTTTTCAGGGCGTCGGTGAGGATGCGGCCTTTGCGCTAGGCGGCAACCACGTTGACTTGACCAATCTCGTCGGCGACCGATCGTGTCTTCACCGCCGAGGTCAGGTGGCCGTGCGGCCGACTGGCGATGATCCCCACGCCCAGTCCGGCGCGGACACACGCGATCGTCACGGCGACGTTGTCGGTTTCCACGGCGACGTTGAGTGGTCGTGAAATCCCCAATCGAAAAGACGCCTGCTCAATTTGACGCCGCGCGATCGTGTCCGGACTGCCGACGATCAGCGGTTGCCCGACCAGATCAATCAACCCGATGAGGGTTCGACGGGCCAGTCGATGACGGGGAGGCAGAGCGACGAGATACTCGAGTGGATACAACGACTCGTAGTGGACCTGTTCATCGAGAATCTAACGCGGGGGTTCGATCAGGAATGCATTGTTGAGCCGTGGCGTTGTCGGCATTGCGGATTCGCATTCGGATCTCCGGATACATTTTCTGAAATCGCCGAAACGGGTCGCCGAGTTCTTCGAGCATCATCCGCACGCCGGCGACAATTCGAATCGGTGCGTCGGCGCGCTCGTTCGCGGCGGCGAGATGATCGAACGTCGAGGTGATCCCGGCGAGCAGCGGGCGGAGTATTTGATACAGCGCCGTGCCGCTGGCCGTGGACGCGATATTCCGCCCGGCGCGGGTGAACAGTTTCGATTGATAGATCCTCTCCAGCGTTTTGACGTGTTCCCACAACGTCGGCCCGGCCAGCCCGAGAGCGTCGGCGGCGCTGGCGTATCCGACGCATTCATAGACGTGGCAAAACGTATGGATCCTGTTGAAAGGTCAGCGATTCGATCTGGATCGATCCGGGGGGCGGCACGCGATCACCGTTTTCATGAATTAGGAATTCCCGAACGCTCGATCAAGATTACACAATGGAATCGGTTTGCCCGATGCGTTAGCATTTACCTTCGTTGATCGATACCGTTCGAATTTACCCCTTTGCAGAGTCCAGCCCGATGCGAATTCCGATGCGATCGCTGTCAGTCGCGGCAACGTTTTTGTTGTCGGTGCTGTTCTACGTCGATCGTGTTTGCATTTCAGCAGCGAAGAACGAGGTCGCCAGCGATCTGTCGCTGAGCGATCAACAGATGCGCCGGGTGTTAGCGGCGATCGTCGCGGTGTGGTCGTTGTTCACGGGTTTGACTGCGGCGGCGGGTTCCTTCGGCAGCATGTTGGTCGTCCGGTTTCTGTTCATTGCGGGCGAGGCGGGTGCGCTCCCGGGCATGTCACGAGCGATGTTCTCGTGGATTCCGATGCAAGAGCGGGGGTTGGTGCAGGGGATCAATTTCTCCGGTTCACGCATCGGCGCGGCCGTGACGTTGCCTCTGATCGCGGGGTTGATCAGGGAGTTGGGTTAGCGACTGACGTTCGTGATCCTGATGTTGCTCGGGTGCGTGTGGTCGGTGATTTGGTTGGTTTGGTTTCGTGATGATCCGGTGGAGGCGAAATGGTTGAGTGAGGCCGAGCGAGATTACATCCTGGAAAACCGACACCCCATTTCGGTCGCGCAAATAACAACGGCGATGGACGAGACAACCGAATCGGGCACGCGAAACGAAACCGGCAAACCGCCGCAGGCTTCGTTGCTTTCGTTGATCGTTTCCCCGGGGAACGTGCGCTTTCTATGTGGCGGCGGTGCGGAACGTGGCGGCGATCGGTTTGTGGTTCCGGATTGATCCGACGACGCCGCACTACGTGCTCGACGCCGTCGATGACGACGATCTGTTTCAAGTAGCCGAAGCGGCGAAATCGCACATCCTGATGACGGGGGCGTCGGCGGTTGCCGGTTTTTGGGCGCGGGCGATTGGTGGCCGCCGCTCGGGCGATTGGCCGACTGTTCAAACAGGCAATCAATCTGGCAATCAGGAACACGTTGTAACGGTGGGTGACGAGGGTGGTCCGGCGATCGTTTTGCCCGGCAGTTGTTCGGAGGCGACTCGGCACCAGGTTGCCGAATTTGAGCGAGGCGTGAAGCGTTTGATTGTTGCGGGAGGCGAAGCGTCGGGGGCGGTGATCAATGCGTTGGCAATCCACGCCGTTCGGATCGGAACGGAGATCGCACCAGGCGTCCCTCGCGTGACGTCTCTCGGATTCGAACCGATGTCGTTGGCGTTGAAGTCAGGCAACTTTGGCGGTCCACGGTTCTCCCTCGATGCGTTGGAGTTGACTCGATGAGTGAACGAGAATTACGCGAACAGATTGCCGAACACGGACGCTCGTTGTATCAGCGCGGTTTGACGGCGGGCAGTTCGGGCAACATCAGTGTGCGGTTGCCAGACGGGATGTTGGTATCGCCGACGAATTGTTGTTTGGAACGGTTGGATCCTGACGAGATCACTCGGTTGGATTCGGTCGGCAATGTGTTGTCGGGCAAACCGCCGTCGAAGGAATCGTTTTTGCATCTGGCGTATTACCAATCGCGATCGGTCGAGAACGCGGTCGTGCATTTGCATTCGACTTGGTCGGTCGCGGTCAGTTGTCCCGACAACGTGGATCCGGAAAGTGTGTTGCCGCCGATCACGGCGTACTTCGTTATGCGAGTGAGCCGATTGCCATTGGTTCCCTATTTCCCGCCGGGGGATGAACAACTCGCCGATCCGGTCGCAAAAACGGTTCGCAATCCTCGCGGTGCGTTATTGACGAACCACGGGCCGGTGATCGGTGGGATTGATTTGGATCAAGCGGTTTATGCGATCGAAGAACTCGAAGAGACTGCGAAGTTGTATTTGATTCTCCGCGGCATGCCGGGGCGTTTTCTGACTGCGGAGCAGGCGGAAAGGTTCTGAGTGTCGTTGGTTCGATTGTCTTGTTTTTCAATGGCCGGCATCAACGCTGGGATAGGCTTTTTTTGGGAGTGTCTCTTGTTAAAGATCCGGGCCTGGATGGATCTTTAACAAAATACACTACGATTAGCCGGACAGCGTTACTTTGCATTCGCCGTTTTGCATTCGCCAAAACAGACAGTTAAATGCAAACCAAGCGATTTACGGGCAAACCCATCCAAAGTGCCGCTGTCCAGTTAGGCTTGCCGAACCGCAGTGATTGAGCGGGCCATTGTTTTTTTTTCTTCGCAGGCCGAGCGTCTGCACAACCCCATGAGGTAGCAAGTGTCCCAACCCACTTTTGCAATTGCGGTAACGTTTCACATTAAAACGGACTGCATCGATTCGTTTCGAACGCGAGTCGTTCAACAAGCACGTGATTCGGTCGAACTCGAACCTGGGTGTTGCCAGTTTGATGTACACGTCGACGAATCCGATCCGGCGGTGATTTTTCTCTATGAAGCCTACGTGGATGCGGCGGCGTTTGACGTGCATCGCACGACGCCCCATTTTCTGGATTTCAATCAACAGGTTACGCCTTGGGTGGAATCGAAATCGTTGATGAGTTTGAACTTGGTGGGGAACTAACGAGTGAAGTTTCATGAAATTGCTGGGTTACCCGGCGACGGGATCGGCCCGGAGTGCAGGGAGGCGACCGGCGTCGTGATGGATCGATTATGCGAGCGAACGTCTGGTTTGAATTTGAATCTCACGCTTCATCGTGCCGGCGCGGAGTTGTATCGCGAAACCGGGGAGACGATACCCCATTCGGTGATGTCGGCGTGCTTGGACGCGGATGCGGTGTTGTTGTCGGCGATCGGGTTACCCAATCTACGCTACCCTGACAAGGCGCACGTGTTTCGCAGCATGGCGTTTTTTCGCGAGGTGTTCATGGATGTGGCGGCGTCCCATCCTGAGATTCATCACGACGCCGTTTATGTCGATGCGATGAGTTTGTACATGATTCAGAACCCGTGGGATTTCGACGTGTCGGTGATGGAGAACCAGTTCGGCGATATTTTGTCCGACCTCGGTGACTAACACGAGGATGCCACCTGCACGCAGGCCGCGGTTCGAATCGAGAACGCGGTGGCGTCGGTTTTGAAAGACGGCCGTGTGCGAACTCCCGACATCGGCCGCTCGTCTTCGACGAGTGATGTCGCGGCGGCTATCGCTGATGCGATCAGTTTAAAATAGGCAGAGCGATTCCGACGCGTTTTGAAGTTGCGAATCGGTACCGTTTGATTTTTTGAGTTGAGTATTGTTGTTACTTTCACGCCCGACTCGGAGAGTCAGGCTACGTATCCCCATTCCCCACTGAGTTCGAAACACCATGAACCTCCAATATCATTTCGTCCTTTTTTTACTCGTGATGATGTCACCCTGGTGCTCGGGACAATCCCCGATCGCCGATGGAGGACTCGTGTTCGCTGAAAACGACGGCATCGTCGCAGTCGAAGCCGAGCACTTCCATCGCCAAACCGCGACGGACGTTCGCGCGTTTCATTTGACGCATCAAGACGCCACGCCAACCGTGACTCCCGATGGTGATCCCAACCATGTCGGCGGAGCGAGTGGCGGCGCGTACTTGGAAATTCTGCCGGACACGCGACGGACTCATGCCGACAAACTGATCAAGGGAACGAACTTCTCACCGGACCCAGGGAAGATAGCGATCCTCGATTACAAGGTTCACTTTAAAAACGCGGGTCGGTACTACGTTTGGGTGCGTGCCCATTCGACGGGACCGGAAGACAACGGTTTGCACGTCGGGCTCAACGGCCAATGGCCCGACAGCGGCCAACGGTTGCAGTGGTGCCAGGGAAAAAACACGTGGCGTTGGGACAGCATGCAACGCACCGAGGAAACGCATTGTGGCGAAGCGCACAAGATCTATCTTGATATCCCGGAACCCGGCGAGCACACGATCTCGTTCTCGATGCGGGAAGACGGTTTTGAGTTTGACAAATGGTTGATGACGAAGGATCGCGATTTTTCGCGTCCGACCGATGCCGGCCCCGTTGCGTTGGCCCACGCCGGAACACCGCCGTCGGCGTTCACGCTCGTCGCCGCTCCCGCCAAACCGCCTGCCGAAAACAAACCGGCTGGCAATGCGAAACCGACTCCCACGGGCAACGCCGTCGGCAAGTTCCTCGTCATGCCAGCCTTGATGTTCACCGATGGCAAGATCAAGGGTTACTATCTCGATCAAAAGAAATGGTTGGCGATCAACCCCGAGAAATCAAATAAGGCGTCGGCCGAACGGACGTTTCCCTATCCGACGGGTGTCTATCACGTCACGTTGCAAGCCCCTCGCGAAATCGATGGCGACGGCAGCGTCGTCGTTCGTGGTGAGTCAAAGGTGTGGCACAAACTCACGCTCGATTTGAGCGGCCCCTACGCGCACGAAAAGGACAACTCGCCGAACCCGTTTACCGATTACCGCATGTCGGTCACGTTCACTCATGCCGACAAGGGCACGCAGTACACCGTCCCCGGTTACTTTGCCGCCGACGGTGACGCGGCGAACACGTCGGCCGAATCGGGAACGGTTTGGCGTGCCCATTTCGCACCCGATTCGACCGGAAAATGGAACTACGCGATCTCGTTTGTGCAAGGCGAGGGCGTGGCATTGAACGCGGACGCGGCGTCACAACCGGTCTCGACGGCGGACGGGAAATCAGGCGCGCTTGAAATTGCCGCCTCGGATAAAACCGGCCGCGACCTCCGGGCTCACGGTCAATTGCGATACGTCGGCAAACACTACCTGCAATTCGCCGGTTCGAAAGAATACTTCCTGAAAGTCGGCGCGGATGCTCCCGAAACATTGCTCGCCTACTCTGATTTCGATAACACGATTGCGGGCAATGCCAAGAAGGCTCCGCTGAAATCCTGGTCAGCCCACGAACAGGACTGGAACGCGGGTGACCCGACGTGGCAAGACGGCAAAGGCAAGGGCTTGATCGGCGCGGTCAATTACCTGTCCGGTAAAGGCTGCAACGCGTTCTCGTTTTTGACCTACAACGCCGGTGGTGATGGTGACAACGTGTGGCCGTTCATCCACCGTGATGACAAAATGCATTACGATTGCAGCAAACTCGACCAGTGGGGTACCGTGTTCGATCACGGTACCGCCCGGGGCATGTACCTGCACTTCAAAATGCAAGAAACCGAGAACGACGACCACGCCAAAGGCCCGAACAAAACAGGCGGACGGGTGAACGAGTCTCTCGACGGGGGCAACCTCGGGATGCAACGCAAATTGTATTGCCGTGAGATTGTCGCTCGGTTCGGACATAACCTCGCGTTGAACTGGAACCTCGGCGAAGAGAACACGCAAACGACGGCTCAAGCCAAAGCGATGATCGATTATATCGCCGAACTCGATCCGTATGACCACAACATCGTGATCCATACGTTCCCCAATCAACAGGAGAAGGTTTACGATCCGATGTTAGGTGACAGATCGAAATTGACCGGCGTGTCGTTGCAAAACAGCAGTCTGGAAACGACGCATTCGGACACCGTCAAATGGGTCGAGAAATCAGCCGCCGCTGGCACACCGTGGATCGTCGCGTTTGATGAATCCGGTTCGGCATCGCACGGGCAATGCCCGGATCTCGGGTACAACGGTTTCGACGGACGCGACCGAAGTGGCAAGATGGCGTACACGCAGCACAAGGTTCGCAAGCAGACTCTGTGGGGAACATTGATGGCCGGCGGTGCGGGTTGCGAATACTACTTCGGCTACCAATTCGACGAAAACGATATCGTCTGCGAGGATTGGCGGAGTCGTGACCAGAGCTGGGATTATTGCCGGATCGCGATCGAGTTTTTTCACGAAAACAAGTTCCCGTTTTGGGAGATGTTCAACGCGGACGCACTCGTGGGGAATCCCAAACACGATTCCTCGCGGTTTTGTTTCGCCAAACCGGGTGAGCTGTACCTGGTCTACCTGCCCGTTGCGAAGGAGACGGAACTCGATTTAACGAAGGCGGAAGGGACGTTCCGCCTTCGTTGGTTCAACCCACGCGCGGGCGGCGAGCTGGCCGACGGATCGGTCGCCGAGGTTCGCGGCGGCGGGAACGTGTCACTCGGAACGCCACCGTCGGACGGTGACGAAGATTGGCTAGTGGTGGTGGAACGTGGAAATGGGTTGGAGTGAGGCCATGTACGAAACGTTTTCATCCGGCAGCGGGGGTGCCCGACGCTCAAACGCCGTGAAGCATTGATTTCCAATGAAAAGTGGAGCGTGACGCTCAATTGCTTTCGCGTTGCCGTCGTTCCAAACGCTTTCGGTTCGGAGTGTGTCGTTCGGCTCTCCGAGCCGACAACGCTTCAAGCGCCGCTTCGTCCGCTTTCGGTTCGGAGAACCGAGCGACAATTCGCCGCTTCGCAACGCTCTCGGTTCGGAGAACCGAGCGACAATCCGCCGCTTCGTAACGCTCTCGGTTCGGAGAACCGAGCGACAATTCGCCGCTTCGTAACGCTCTCGGTTCGGAGAACCGAGCGACAATCCGCCGCTTCGTAACGCTCTCGGTTCGGAGAACCGAGCGACAATCCGCCGCTTCGCAACGCTCTCGGTTCGGATAACCGAGCGACAATCCGCCGCTCCGCGACGCTCTCGGTTCGGAGAACCGAGCGACAATCCGCCGCTTCGCGACGCTCTCGGTTCGGAGAACCGAGCGACAATCCGCCGCTTCGCAACGCTCTCGGTTCGGAGAACCGAGCGACAATTCGCCGCTTCGCAACGCTCTCGGTTCGGAGAACCGAGCGACAATCCGCCGCTTCGCGACGCTCTCGGTTCGGAGAACCGAGCGACAATCCGCCGCTTCGCAACGCTCTCGGTTCGGAGAACCGAGCGACAATCCGCTGCTTCGCAACGCTCTCGGTTCGGAGAACCGAGCGACAATCCGCTGCTTCGCGACGCTCTCGGTTCGGAGAACCGAGCGACACTGGCTCTGCGAGCCGGGCAGGGGTTGCCTGAGCTGAAAAGAAACTTCTTTTTCGCAGCATTAACGACAATGGAGCAGATGGTCTTTGCTGCGTTTTCCGAGACCGCTTGCAAGGCTCGCCCACCCACCAAAACCAACTCCCCTTCGAAACCGATTAATACGGGCAGACAATCTCGTATCGGCGGCGTCTACTGTTCCTTGGGTTGGCGACTCGTGGTCTCTCGCTGCGAGGGCGATTTGATCATGGGCGGGATCGTTCGGCCTTTGGGAATGAATCGCATCGAGATGGAGTTCACGCAGTGGCGGGTATTTTTCTCGGTCATTTGTTCGCCGTTGAAGACGTGGCCGAGGTGGCCGCCGCAGTTTTTGCAGATAATTTCAATTCGCGCGCCATCGGCATCGGTTTGACGGGCGACGGCGTCTTTGATCTCATCGTCGAAACTCGGCCAACCACAGTTGCTCTCGAATTTGTCGCCGCTCAAGTAGAGTTTCGCGTTGCAACGACGACACAGGTAGGTGCCCTCTTTCTTGTTCGACGTGTAACCGCCGGTGCTGGCACGTTCGGTGCCTTTTTCCATAAGGACGTAGCGTTCGAATCGGTTCAGCGGGTTGTACGCGCCGAATCGGACGGCTTGTTCCTTGCCAGCGTTGGAATCGGTCGGGCTCGCGGCGCCCGTGTTTTCGACTGCATCGCTTGCCTCGGCGGCGGGCGCGGACTCGCTCGTCGTGACAGGGTCGTCGCCCGAGACGCTCTGAGCGAGCAGGAGCGGCGTCAGCATGAGAGCGGTCGCGACGGCGAAGCTCCGCCGTTGCCATGATTGGAGGGAAGAAGATGTCGTGACTGGCATGGGATTGTCTCCGGCGGGCGGTTAGCGTTGGAGGGGACTACGACCGATGGGTATACACAACCAACGGTCGGTTCGTTCGCACCTACTCTAGTTTACGGGCAAATTTCCTGCCGCGTAACCGCGAACTTGAGATTCCAATGTTCCGTTGGTGGCGACGCGAAAAATCTTCGAAAGAGGATCCTCAGGTCGTCGAGATACTCGTCGAGATACTCGGCCTGGCCGTTTCTCCGCTCGCCGTGGCGACCGCGACCTGTTGTAGGTGGATCATCAGTTTCTTGTGATCTCGCACGACCCGGAGGAATTCGTCTTCACTGACGGGTTTTTGGATGTAATCGTAGACACCGAGTTCGTCGCACCGTTGACGATAGGTGTCATCCTCCAGAGCCGTCAAAACCACGGTCGCGATCCGCCCTGAATCGGGATGAATCTCCAGCATTTCCTCGAGCACATCGAGGCCGGTGCCGTCGGGTAGGATCATGTCGAGCAGCAACAGGTCCAATCGCGGGGCACGGGCGAAAATGCCGGTGCGTTTCATGAACAAAATCGCCTCGTGGACCGTTCGCACGAGCGTGAGTCGGTGATGCACACCGCTGCGACGCAGGGCGTGAATCGTGATACGAGCGTCGACCAAGCCATCCTCGACCAACAGAATTTCCATCGGTTTGGTACGTGAATCACCCAACATTTCGAAAACCTCCTCCAGGTTTGAAACCTTCAGTCATGCGAGACGCCGGTACGTGCTCGGGAATCATGCATTCGGATCAGTTCCGCTTCCAAACGCTCGTGAGCGGTCAGGTCGCAGGTAAAACGTTCGATCGTTTGTGTCAACGTTTTCAAACACGGTACGTCACATCCTCGATATTGTAATTCCTCGGCCTGTTCGACCAAGTCGATCAATTGCAAATAGAGGCAACGATGCTGATCGGTGACCGCGCGGACCATGGCCTGCCGTTCGTGTTCGGCGAGGTTTTGCTCGGCGACGGACATCGATTCGGCGATCCGGTAGGCGGCCTCAGAATCGGCCGCAATCAACCCGTAGGATTCCTCGAGAGCGAATTGCAATGCGAGCAGGTCGCGTAATTCGTCCAAACACGCGACCAATTCGCGTATCGTCGCCTGAGGTTTCTCAATGTCAATCGGGTCGAGTTCGCAGAGCGTTCGCAAACGGTGCACCTCGTGCCACAAATTGGGATTGCTATCTTTAATTTCTTGTAAAAAAGCAGCGTTTACAAACCAATACCTCGTCGCATCGCGATCGATGACCGGGTGCGAATCGAGGCTCGACGCGGGGGAACTCGACGATGAGTCCGGTGACGAACCTGTGAAGACGGTAGCCATGAGGGCAGTCCTCCTTGCCTTGAATCCGTGATTAAGAAGAGACCCTGAACCTAAGGCGGAGCGGAGCGTTCGTCAAGCAAAATCAGCGACGGCCCGAAAAATTCTTGGCGTTTGCGTTTCCGCCGCTCGCGTTGCCGCTCTTTTCTGCCCCGTTTCCCCTTCCCACATCATCAACGCCGAACCAAGATAGATCATTCAGTCCTCCCCTCCCCGGCGATCGGAATGTCGCTTTAAGCAGGTTCGGGTAATTCATCGCGTCGAACCCCATTAGCCGTTTGGGCGTTCAGCCCCGGTTCAACGCGAGAACCGTGGCTAACGCCAAGACGGCGAATACACCGAAACACTTTCCCGAACCTGCTTAGCATTGCCGATTCTCGCCATCCCTCCTAAATCCTCCCGAAACCATGCCTTCCTGTCTGAATGTGCGAGCGTTTTTCCTTCTTCGCGTTTTTTTGTTGGGGGTTTTGACGATTCCGGTCTTCGCCATTGCCTCGATCGCCGACGACACCGAGACGCTCGGGCGAGTGCTCGACGCACTGAAAAATTCGATCGAGCCGGACACTCGCGGCGGTGCTGAAAACGCCGACGATCCGAATTCCGACGCTCTCGCCGACCCGATGCGTGAACTGCAATCCGAGGCGATGCGAGCCCAAAACGCGGATTGGGGACATTGGGGAAACCAACCCAACAAATACAGTACGTGGACGAATCACAGTAACCGGCTCGTACCGTTGTACACGTTCGGAATGACGCTTTCGTCGCTCCGCGAGCGAGGCAGTCTTTATGCCGACGAATCGCGATTGAAAAAACAATTCGGATCGGTCCCCAAAGCCACACTCAATCCGACGGCAACCTATCACGACCAAATCGACGTTTTTGAGTTGCAACGGATGGCGGTCGAGCAAGGCAAACGGCACATCATTTTGATGGTGTTCGATGGCATGGATTGGCAGACGACGCGGGCGGCGGCGATCTATCAAAATCGTGTGGACCAGTACGACAGCGGTCGAGGGCAAGGTCTCGCGATTCAAGATTACCGAGGCGCGATTACGGATTTTAGTTTCATCTCAACGGCGCCGCGACTCGGTGCCCTTAAACTCGACGTCAATTCGCAAACCGTTCAAGACGGCGGCGAGGCGACCGGCGGGTTTGATCCCGAACTCGCAGGCCCGATGCCGTGGCAGGAACAACCTCGCAGCAGCTACCCGATCGGTAGCGATCGAATGCGACCGCACACCGTCACCGATTCGGCATCCTCGGCGACGAGTTTGATGTCAGGGATCAAAACCTACAACGCCGCCATCGGTGTCGACGTCGATGGTTCGCAAGTCGATTCGATCGCCCATGTTTTACAAAAACTGGGCTACCGCATCGGCGTCGTCACGAGCGTCCCGGTCAGCCACGCGACGCCGGGGGCGGCGTACGCTCATAACGTTTCGCGGGGCGATTACCAAGACATTGCTCGCGACCTGATCGGACGCCCTTCGTCCGCTCATCGCGACGAGCCGCTCCCGGGCGTCGATGTTTTGATCGGCGGCGGATGGGGTGAAGGCACGGGCAAAGACGGCGGGCAAGGCGACAATTTCATGCCGGGTAACAAGTACCTGCACGAATCCGATTTGGATGCCGTGACGTTGAAACCAGGGGAAACCGATCCGTCGCACCGCAAGTACGTGATCGCGAAACGAACCGAGGGACGCCTCGGTGCCGAAGTGCTCGCCGAAGCCGCCAACCGAGCCGCCGCATCGGGTGACCGCTTGCTCGGTTATTTCGGTACCAAGGGCGGACACCTGCCGTTCCAAACCGCCGACGGTGATTTCGATCCGACGTTCGATGTCAAAGGCACCGAGCAATACACCGCCGAGGACGTCAACGAGAATCCGTCGCTGGCGGAGATGACCGAAGCGGCATTGCAGGTGCTGTCGGCGCCGGCGATTTCGGATTCGAACACTGTCGCTACGAAAACCAATGACGCAAAATCAATCCCACCGTTTTGGATGCTCGTTGAGGCCGGCGACGTCGATTGGGCCAACCACGCTAACAATATTGACAACAGTATCGGAGCGGTCTTCTGCGGCGATCGCGCGTTTGAATCGATCACGCGTTGGGCCGAAGACAACGACGCGTGGGAGGACACGGCCGTGTTCGTGACCAGCGACCACGGACATTTCTTCGTGCTCGAAAACCCACAAGCGATCGCGAACGCGAACGTCGAGGATTGAGTGAGGGTTTCACGCTCGATCCCTCGCTAACGCGTCGGGTTATGAAAAACAAGTCGCTTGAGTTATGCCGAATTATTTGACACGACCGGCTCATAACCCGATGACCGATTCCTGGATGTCGCCGTCGAAGCACGTGCCGCGATCGCAACGTTGAAACGAAAATGAGCCGTTGTCAGCCTGGAAAGGCTGGCGTACGAAATGACGAGTGCGGCATTTTGACCCGGTTCGCGTCCGTCGCGGCCCAACGACCGCTCGCAGGCGTTTAGAATGAGAGGGAGTGTTCATCCACGGTGACGCTCACCGATCTTCACCCATTTTTCCCTTCCGCCTGGAATCCCGCCATGACACGCCCCACCTCTGCATCGAATTCCACCAACGCAGGCGTCGCCATCGATTCTCCGTTGACCCGTCGTCGTTTCGTCCAAGCCGGTTCGACGGCCGCGGCAACGACGCTCCTTGCTGCCCCCGCCGTTCACGCCGCCGACGACCAATCGACTCGTTTGGCCCTGATCGGGTGCGGGTCCCGAGGCAGCGGCGCGGTCATCGATGCACTTTCGGTGGAAGGTTACGGACCGGTGAAATTGTATGCGGCTGCGGACATCTCGGAACAACGCATGAACCTGGCGATCAAATCGCTCGCTAACAAAATGGGCGACAAGATCGACGTGCCGCCGGAGCGTCGGTATGTCGGTTGGGATGCGTATAAAACCGCGATCGACAGTCTGCGTCCGGGCGACGTGGCGATGTGTACGACGCGTGCTTACATCCGCCCGACGCACGTCGAGTATGCGGTCAGTAAAGGCATCAACGTGTTCATGGAGAAACCGTTTTCAAGTGACCCAGCGGGCGCGAAACAGATTTTAAGAGCGGCCCAGGCGGCCAAGAAAAACGGCGTCAAGATCGCCGCCGGTTTGCAATGCCGGCACTCACCGGCACGCCAAGCGTTGATCGCCAAAATCCGCAACGGCGAGATGGGCGAGATCCTCAGCCTGCAAGCCAACCGGCTCGGCGGCGTTCAGTGGCTGCCCAACCAAGGCGCCAAAGCCAACAACCTGCGTGAACAAATTCAATTCGGTCGCGTGCAATTGCACTGGGTCGGCGCCGGGCACATGGTCGATTACCTGATCCACCAAATCGACGAGTGCTGTTGGGTCAAAGACGCCTGGCCGGTTTCTTGCCGAGGGTTCGCAGGGCGCGCTCCCAACAGTACCGATCGTGGCCAAAACCTTGATTTGTACAACATGGAATTCACGTTCGCCGACGGTGCCAAAGCGTTCTGTGGTTTCCGCCGGATGAAAGAGACCGGCAACGATTTCGCCACGTACCTGCACGGCACGAAATGCTCGGCACAGTTCTCCGGGAACATTCACGCCGCCACCGTCCATACCTACAAAGACCACCGCGTCGCCGATTCCAACATCGATTGGAAGCCCGTCGATGACGCCGCGACCCCATGGCAATACGAATGGAACGCGTTCATCAAGAGCATCCGTTTGGACCGTCCGCATAACGAAGCCGAACGGGCCGCCTACGCGGACCTGGCAACGCAAATGGGACGGGCCGCCTGTCACACCGGCCAAACCGTCACATGGGATGAAATGCTCCAATCTGAATTCAGTTTTTGCCAGAACCTCGAGCAGTGGACCAACGACACCCAACCGCCCGCGCTCGCCGACGAGAACGGCCAATTCGAAATCCCGATCCCCGGAAAATGGACCGAGGTCTAGTCAGGGGTTTTCTCCCTCCCGAGCGCAGCCGGTAGCGACCGTTCGGGTCAAAGAACTGACTCACGATCAAGCTCCCCATCGCTCGAACTCGAAGGGCGAGAGGGGGCGGATCGGATCTGTAAACCAGCGACCAATTTGCGGATCGATCGCAAATACTTCTACAGGCCCAGTGACCGGCAAGTCATCGAAAGGACAAACTCGGCCTCAAGCATGCAACTCATCTCGATCGCGCTGCAGCCATTCCCAACACGCGGACCCTGCTCGCTCAGCTTCGTGAAAACAGGATCCAAGCCATCAGCGATCGAGCATAAACTCAACGAGGTCGTTCGCTATCACGGCACTCGTCTCTGTCTATACTTTGGCCTCTCCAAGGTGCGGATTCAGCAGTTGACGGCCGGCTTCATCGTGAATTTGAAACGAATGGTGACACTAACAACAAGGAGAACATGTCTGGACTGAAACGAATCGCGGTGTTTTGGGCATGAAGTTGTTTTCGGAGTGACGTTGGGCAGTTTCAAGGTAACTTGGGAAATTAGGGTCTGCCCACGGCATCACTTCGCCAACTGATTAGCGACTAAGCAGGTTCGGGGAAGTGTTTCGGTTCATCCGACGGAAGCGTGCGCCGACCCCAGGATCGAGGTTTTTCAAGGCAGGGCTGCAGTGTCCCATGATTTGATGAAAAATCGTCCTCGGTGAACCGAAATCCGCCGAGGACCGGCGGCACCATTGGCGCACCGCTTTTGCAGGAAGACGCTGGCGACCGAGATCTCCCTTGTCCAGTGGCACCTCTGCAGAGCTCGACTGCGTTGCTTCCGGCTTACGTAGTCCACCAGCATCCCTACTCAGGCACCAATCTCGTTGGACACGGGAGACATGCCTGGAAAACCTCCGGCGCACGCTGCCGCCGGATCAACCAGTGTTTCGGTGTATTCGCCGTTTTGGCGTTAGCCCCGGTTCTCGCGTTGAACCGGGGCTAACGCCCAAACGGGTTGGACGCAATGAATTACCCGAACCTGCTTAAAATGAAAAATCGAAGCACTCACCCCGAACTCCGCCGTTGCGGTTTTTGCATGTATTGCAACAGCCTCCGCCGGGAGGGTGAAGTTGTAAACACCTTGGAATTCGATACGTAAAACTGGCACGATCTCTCCACGGGCGGGGTGCAAACACTTACCCAACGATGGAACAGACCACTGCGTTCGCAGTGGCACCGCCGACCTCAAGGGAGTTCGACGAGTTGCCGGCGGGCGTCGATTTGGTCGGCATTGAATCCGGCATCGGACAACCGTCGCATCACCGCTGCATCGGTTGCGGCAACGGCATCGGGAGTTCGTGCGATCCGCACCCGGATGCCGCTGGATTCCCCCACGACGGTTTCCGCCAACGACACAATCTCGTCCAACGTCATCGATTGCCGAACCGAGTCCTCGCTAGCGTCGGTGAGAACAAGGTACTGATTCCCATCGATCACGATATCGACGACATCCAACGGAGCCGATTCCGTCGGGCTCGGCGTGTCGCTCGTCAACTCCGGTGCATTCGATGGTTCTTTCACCACGGCGTCGGGTTCGCTCACCGTGGGGGTCGATGACCGGCCCAGGTCCACCGAGACTTGAGCGGACGGTTCGTCACCGGCGCCAGGACCGCTGTCGTCTTGCAAGCCGAGACCGAAGTTCAAGTACTGGCTCGCGATCAGCAACGCGATCCCGCCACCAACGACAACAGGGACTCGTTTGCGCATGGAATTGATTTCGAGTAAGAGAGAATGCGTTGAGCTGGAAAATCAATTTCTGATGATAACACCGTCCATCAAAACGTGCGAACCCACGGAAAATAACGACACTCGCCCGACGGCTCACCCCAAACGAGCCCCCGTCACTCTCCGAGCGGCGCTTCCCACAACCCCAGCGCCGGGTTCTGCACGAAGTAAAATTCGCTGCCGTCTGTGTCGGTATGAAACCCGTCCTGCAACGTGGTCACGTCATACCGTTTCATCAACGCCTCCAAATCGCCGGGGATGAAACCGACCGAGCGGATCTCTTCATCGGTCAGTTTGCCAGCCGCGTAGACCACCTCGAACCGGTTTTCAGGTGAACCGTGAACCAAGTGCGCCGCCGCGGACGGGTCCGCAGCAAGGTCTTCGTTCTCGGCCACCAATTGCATGACTTCTGTTTTCGTCCGGTAGCCGTATTTCCGAATCAACTGATCGATCCGTTTGTCTTCGCCGAACTCTTCCACGGCCGGCCCGAGCACGGTCAACCGCCCGCCCGTCGCGATCGCTTTGCGCGTCCGATAGATCGCCTTGTTCCCCAACCAAGTGCTCTTGAACTCGGTCGGGTCGAGATACGCGACGACATGCTTGGGCGGACGCGGCAGATGCGTGATGTTGACTTGCCGGGCCAGTTCCGCAGCCGTGAAGAACGTTTCATGATCGTCACCGATGTACAACCCACGCGTCAGTTTCGTGCCGTCTTTGAGTAGCTCGATCACGGTCAGCGCGTACAGCACCGGCATGTCTTGGCAAAAATGATCTTGGGCGTAGTTCAAAATCTTCCGCAGCGGCGTGTCGGCGATGCCCAGCGTGGCATCGATCCCGATCATCGCGCTGAGGTAATGACTCTCGTTGATCCCTGACACGCCTCCGGTCCCGACGAACACGTTCTTGTTGTAATTCGCCATCCCGATCACCTCGTGCGGCACGACTTGGCCGATCGAAAAAATTAAATCGTGGCCACCGTCGCGGAGCAACCGATTGACCTCGGCGGGCCAGGCCTTTGTGTAAATCCCGCCGGTCACCTTGCTGACGAATTCCGCCGGGACTTCGCCGAGTTGGACCACATCGTCTCGCCACCGGTGGGCGCGAAACAAATCATGCGGCACGCCCGGAAACATGTGGTCGAGCTGTGCTGGCGTCATCGCGGAGTGGGTGCCCAGAGCCGGCATGATGTCCGTGACACGTTCCCCGAGCAGTTCGTGAGATAACACCGTCAATTCTCCAGCACGGCTGAACAATCGCGTTTGATCGGGCGGTAGCAATAGTACCTTTTCCGGACGCGAGATGGCGCCAAAAGTCGTCTTCAATGCCTCGCGAAGATCGTTCGAATCTAGCGAAGTCGTGGGGGAGCCGTTGGCGTAATAAATCGTCACGGAGGGGGTCCGGTGAAAAAGGGCGTCGGTATGAAAACGGAGAATTCGGTTTCGCGAACATAAATCCACCCACGTCCGAGGGGTTACCTACTGGTTTACCGATAGCCAGCGCGTTATCGTTTCACTCGATACCGACCACACGGCGCTGCACTGGTACCAACTATTCACAAAAACAAATCTCCATGGCCAAGATCTTACTGGTAGAAGACAGTCCCACCCAGGCGGCACAAATCACGATGTTATTGGAGGCGGCCGAGCACGACGTCGTTCATGCGAGCAACGGACGATTGGCATTGGACCACTTACGCCACCAATCGATCGACGTGGTCATCACCGATTTGGAGATGCCCGAACTCAATGGGCTGCAATTGGTCGAAGTGATGCGGGACGATTTTTCCCACATCCCCAGCATCCTCGTCACCGGCCACGGCAGCGAGGAACTCGCCTCCGAAGCGTTGCAACTCGGCGCCGCCGGGTACGTCCCCAAAAACCGCATGAACGAATTGCTCAACAACACGATCATCGACGTGTTGGGAGTGATCCGCACCGACGCGAGCTACGCAAAGTTAATTTCAACGTTGCGCAAGAATGTTTTCGTGTTTGATTTGCCCAACGACCCGATGCTGATCTCACCATTGGTCGGTTTATTGATGCAGGTCAGCTCGGGCATGGAACTGTTGCCGAGTATCGACATGGTGCGTCTCGGTATCGCTGTCGAACACGCCGTCGGCAACGCGATGTTGCACGGCAATTTGGGGCTCACGGCGGTTGAGTTCCCCAGCCATCACGATGTCGCACGCGAGGGAAAGACCAGCCCCGCGATGCAACAACGGTTGCAGCAATCGCCCTACCGCGACCGCACCGTTCGCGTCGAAGCGATCGCGGCGATCGAGGAAATTCGCATCACCATCACCGACCAGGGCAACGGGTTCGACACGTCCATCGTCCCCGAGAAAGGCCGACTCGACCCGATGACCATGTCCGAGGACGCCGACGCACCCCGTGGTCAGGGATTGATTCTGATGGCGAGTTTCGTCGACGAATTGGTTTACAATGACAAGGGCAACGAAGTGACGCTGGTCAAACGGTGTCGTTCCTAGACATTCGCCCGCACAAGGCAACCCGCTCTCCACGGTGTCCAATCAATGTCCGATTCCGATTCGAACGATTCACCGCCTCACGACTCGCCGACTTCGCAAATCAAAGGCGCGACCACACCGAGTGAGCGTGATCTACAAACCTCGTCGACCTACCGGGCACTCGCCAACAGTCTGCCGCTGAGTGTGCTGATCAAATCCTGCGACGGACGCCGCGTCTTCGCCAACACCGCCTACCTGAAATGGCGGAACCTGCGCTGGGAAGACGTCGCCGGCAAAATCGACGTCGAGTTGTTCTCCGATGAGATCGCCAAAAAATACACCGACGACGATCAAGAGGTCCTCGAAAGCGGCCAATCCAATCACGCGGTCGAACAATCACGACTCGCCGACGGGACCGTCGGGTGGATCGAACGGATCAAAAGTCCGATCTATGACGGAGCCGGCAAACTGCTCGGACTGCAAGTTTTGTTCTGGGACGTGACGGCGAGAATCCAAGCCGAACAAACGAGCCGGTTCGAACAATCGTTGCTCAACACGTTGCTGCGCAACATCCCCGACTCGATCTATTTCAAAGACGTCAAGAGTCGGTTCATTCGCGTCAGCCAAGCCATGGCGGAAAAATTCGGACGCCTGCACCCGGAGGAAATCCAAGGCAAAAGCGACGCCGATATCTTCACCCCCGAACACGCCGAACAAGCCCGTCACGATGAAATGCACGTCATCCGCACCGGCGAACCCCTGGTCGATCGCATCGAACGTGAAACCTGGCCCGATCAAGACGACACCTGGTGTTTGACAACCAAGATGCCGTTGCAGGACGAATCCGGTGAAGTCATCGGCACGTTCGGTATCTCACGCGACATCACCGCACTCAAACGCAGCGAAGCGGCACTCCAAGAAGCCGTCCGTATGGCCGACGAGGCCAACCGAGCCAAGAGCGAATTCCTCGCCAACATGAGCCACGAAATTCGCACGCCCATGAACGCACTCGTCGGCATGGCCGATCTGCTCGCCCAAACCCAACTCGACGAGGGACAACAGGAATACGTCGACACGATCCGACGATCCTCCGATTCGTTGTTGAGATTGCTCAACGATATTTTGGATTTCTCAAAAATCGAAGCCAGGAAATTGGAACTCGAATCGGTCGTGTTTTCGATTCTGTACGAAATCCAAGCCGCCATCTCAACGCTCCGCTATCAAGCCGCCAAGAAAGAACTGCAACTCCGCATCGATGTCGACAGCAACCTACCCACCCACTTCCTCGGCGACCCCGGAAGGTTCCGGCAGGTTCTCGTGAACCTGATCGGCAACGCCGTCAAGTTCACCGACCGCGGCCACGTCACCGTATCACTGCAACGATTGCATGATCCGAACACCAATACCAACGGGCAAACCGGTGACACCGGCAACACGGATGAAAACGTGACGATGCGAATTGCGGTCATCGACACCGGCATCGGCATCGCACCGGCTCAACAGGCCGCCGTGTTGGCACCGTTCACCCAAGCCGACGCGTCGATGACTCGCCGTTTCGGTGGCACGGGATTAGGACTCTCGATCAGCCGGCAACTCGTTGAACTCATGGGTGGCACGTTGCAATTGCAGAGTAAGTTGGGTTCGGGCACGACGTTTTTCTTCGACGTGCGATTGCCCGTTGCCGATGGCGACGCGTCGATCAAGTACGACGACGACCTCGAGGGAAATCTGAGCGTCGATCTTTCCACACCGACGCACGCGTTGCGCGTCCTCGTCGCCGAAGACGGCGTCACGAACCAACATGTGATCGCGGGTTTATTGCGATCGCTCGGCCACGAATGCACGATCGCCAGCGACGGACGCGAAACGCTGGCACGATGGCGAAGCGAAACGTTCGACGTGGTCTTGATGGACATGCACATGCCCGTGATGGACGGACTCGAAACGACCCAGGCGATCCGGCAACAGGAACTCGGCACCGAACATCACATCCCGATCATCGCATTGACCGCCGCCGCGATGGCGGAGGACGCGAAGTTATGCAAGGAAGCCGGTATGGACAAATTTTTGACGAAACCGATCCGGCGCCGACGATTGCAACAAATTTTCGCGACGATCGAACCGGCATCACCGCGTGAACATCCGCCGGGCGCGTCTCCAGGCGGAGCATCGAGGAAATCGCATCCGACGATCTCGCGTCACGCTTCCGGGCAACGCAGCGCATCGTTGGATTCGATCGTGCTCAGTGAGCAGCACGACGGGTGTCTGGACCTCGATTCGGCTCGCTCTCGAATCCCCGGCGGCGTTTCCGGCGTGTTGCGATTGGCCGCCGTTTTTCGCGAAGAATGCGAAAACCTCGTCGAGCAATTGCAGGTCAATTTGCGATCCGGAGACAACGATGCCGCTCGCCGAAACGCCCACACGCTCAAAGGCGCCAGCGGTCTGCTCGGTGCGAAAAAACTGCAATCCACCGCATCGGAAATCGAAACCGCCGGACGGAATCAACAAATCAGCGATCCCGACCGCGCCGCAGAACTGCTGCAATCGTTGCAAACGCAATCCGCCCGGGCTCTCGCCGCCGTGACAGAACTGCTCACGCACGAACCCGAGTGAAATCCCGTCCCGGCCCGGATGCGTCTGATTAAGATAGACCGCAAGGTTTCTCCGACCTCCATTCCCACCGAGATCCCTTTTCGTGCTCTTCTCATTCCCACGCATCTCGATGAATCTCTCCCCTGCTCGCATCCTCCGCACCGCCCTCGTTTCAACCTTCATCGCATCGGCAGCGCTGCTGATTTTGCCAACGATATCCCTCGCCCAAGATGCGGTGGAATCGATTCTCGAACGGCCTGACCCTGCCGTCGAACAAACGATGCGTCGCGCCAACCGAAGCCCGCAGGATCTCGGCCGTTCCATCTCCGCGCTCACCCGAATGGCCGAATTAAAACGAGTCAACACGTTGCTCGAATCGCTCGACCAGCGCGGCTACAACGATCAACAGAAAATCACCGTCGCCGCAGAAATCACCCCCGCCCTAAGACTCCGTATTGTCACCCATCCGGAAATTTCCGTCGCCTCGACCGAAGCCATGGACGCCCTCTTCGGCCTGCTCGAAAAATACAACGCGTCACCGGATCGGTTGAAACTCGCGATCGCCGGATTGACCGACCCCAACGCCGACCGTGCCTTGCCCGCAATTCGAATCCTCTTCTCCGGCGGCGAGGCCTCCACCGCCGCACTCGTCGCAGCCATCGCGGCAACCGACGACGACGACAAACGCGATGCCTATTTGCGAGCGATCATTCGCATCGATCGCCCGTCCGGTGTCGCCGGATTACGACGACTCGCCCTCTACGGAACACCAACGGCGCAATCCGGTGCGCTGACCGCACTGCTTCGTTTAGCGCCCCGTGATCTCGCCGATAGTGGCGAATCGCTCATCGACATCATCACGGCATTGCACCGCGTCGATTCCCCCGCCGCCAAGATCGCCCGCGATGCCTTCGTTCGACGAGGCGACGGGGTGCCCTCACGCGACGACGTGATCGCCATGCTTCGTGATCGGTTCGCCGAATCGCAACGCATCGCCGCGTCGAGTCTGCGAGAATTCGGACGCGTCGATACCTGGGCGGTCAACGACGACCGCGACGCCGTGCAACCTCAACGCGTCCCCAGTTGGGTACTCGCCCATCGAGACGCCGCCGACGCGGCGGCACGTTTGATCGCCGTCGGGGATGACGATCCCGACAGCGTCGCCCGACAACTCAACTCGCAACTCGCCTCTCGAGTCACCGGTGATCCGGATTGGGGTACACCGAAACAAATCGCGGCATTCCAAACCGAACAACTGATGCCCGCACTCGCTGCCACCGGAACGGGTTCCCAACCGGACTTCGTTTTGGACGCGTTGCAAACGGCGAGCGATTCCGAAAACACGCCCGCAATGATCGGATGGCTACGACAAATCCAAGCCTCAGAATCCGCCTCAGAATCCGCCTCAGAATCCGCCTCCCCGGATGCCTCCCCGGATGCCTCCCCAGACGCCTCCTCGACTGCCTCCCCCGCCGCTTGGTTGACCGGCGCCGGACGTCACGTCTCGCCACTCGTCCACGCCGTCGACCATCCCAACGCGAGCGTGCGTAATGAAGCCGCCGCCGCGATCGCCCGGTTGCAACCGACCCAACCGTACGCCGGCAGCGGCCGCGTTGTCGATCGATGGAATCAAATGGCGGTGCTCGAAGACCAAGCCGTCGCGATCGTGCTCGAAAACCGCCCTAATGTCATCTCGGAACTCGAAACCTTGATCAGCCAAGCCGGTTTCCAACCACGTTTCGTTTCCACCGTTGCCGAACTCGAAGCCTGTGCCGCGATCGGCCAGGACACACGTTTGATCCTCTGCAAACGAGAGCCCATGGACGCCTCATCGCTCGAAATGATCGACGTCATGCGGCGGATTCGCGTCGTCCGCGATTGCCCGATCATCATCTACCACGATCCGCCGCCGTTGCGTGAGGGATACGATCAATCCGACGATCCCCTGGGTGATGTCGACAAATCCAACCTCAACGAGTTTGAACTGCAACTACTCGCTGATGAAGCCGCCGTGATGCCGGATCGACACGGTGTGATCGGCGGCATCGACAAAATCGAAGGCATCGAGCATCGCGATCTGCTCTACGGCGACCTGGACGTCGACAGTTCCGCTCGCCAATCAATCAATTTGCAGTTCCTCGGCACCGACCGATGGCGCGATGTATCGCTGCGTGCCGGCATCATTCGAGAAATCGTCCGCCCCCGATCCGTTGCCGGTATGTACGAAATCTTATTAGAAAGTCGGCGGCGGCAACATTTGCCGCCGTTGACGCCGATCGATCGGCGTGCGTTTCGACAAATCGCACGTGATGCGATCGAAAAAGGATAGGTTGCCCTTCCCGCAACTCGACGGAATTCGGTAACCCTCGACCGACGCGACTCGTTGACATCGAAAACCTCATTCGATCAAAAGGATTCTCCCTTGGATCGCCCCACGCCAGAACCAAACGCCCACCCCGCGCTGCCGAGCCCGCCGAGCCCATCAAGCCCATCAAGCCCATCGAGCCCGCGGTTGGATGGGCGGTCCCAGCCACGTGCGATCACCGACGCCCAGGAAACAGCCCGACCGACGGTGACGCGTTCTCTGCTGAACCCGAAAACCGACGACGCCGCGACGCTTTACCGACCCATCACGCTGGTCTACATGGCCGCGATGATTCTCTTGATGGTGCCGTTGCTAACGCTCATCGACGTCACGATCGCGCAGTTCTTCCAGTCCTCGCCGTTGCCGCGTGATTTGGATTCGGCCCTCGAACTATCACTGGTGTTTTCACACGGCACCGGCGTGTTCTTCGTCCTGTTGACGATCATGCTGCTGGCGCCACGACTACGGTGGCAGGTCCCTCGTTTGGCCACGCTCGCCCTCGGCGGGGGTGCCCTCGCAACGATCACCAAAATGTTCGTCTTGCGTCCCCGCCCGAGCAGCGTGAATTTGGAATACGTCGGCAACGAATCCGCATGGCTGTGGGCGTTCGATTGGGACCTCAGCGAAATCGCCGCCTTCGAAGCCAGCACGCGTGCCTTCCCCAGCGCTAACGTCGTCACGGCCACCGCCCTGACGATCGGTTTATGGATCATGCTGCCTCGCGGTCGCGTCATGTTCGCCTCGATTTGGATCGGCGTGCTGTTGCAACGACTCAACTCAGGCAACCATTTCCTCAGCGACGTCTGTGGCGGTGTCGCGATCGGTTTGCTCTGGTCGTTCGTCTGCTATCACCCCAAACTCATGGGCACGTTGTTCGACCGCATGGCACCCGAACCCAAACGCCGCCGCTGGCGATCCGACAACAACTCACCCCTCGAAAACGAAGCCGAATCCTCCGCCGCACCGCTCCCCGAAATCCATCGCATCGAACCGCACATCGACCGAGCCAAAGAACGAGCCGCGTAGCAAAACCAATGTCGTTCGGCTCTCCGAGCCGACAACGTTCCACGCGTTGCCCCATCACGCGATCGGTTCGGAGAACCGAGCGACAATCCCCGAGCCGGCAATCACCCCCGCCGAATCGGCAAACCCCCTCGCCGAATCCACAATCTCCTCAATCAAACGCTCTCGGTCCTCGCACAACGTCGCCGTGTGATCCATCTCCGCGAAAAAACGCGTCGTCGCCCGCTCGTTCCATTGAACCCCTGGCATCATCTCCCAAACCTGCCCCGCATGGTTGTAATAATCCGCCACGCCGCCCGTGTAGATGAAATGAAATCGCATCTCCCGATCGATCAGCCCTTGCAACGCCACTCTCATCTGATCAAGCGGCGGGAACTCACGAATGTCCAACCCACTCGGCATCGTGCTCACGCTACCTTTGCCCGACCGCCAACGATCCCAACGGCCTTTCCACGTCGACGTTTGAAGCGCACGATACAGATAATGGTGAACTAATCGATGCCAGTAAAACCGCCGCGTCCGATACCCGAAACCATCTAACAAAATCACGCCCGCGACCCGATCGTCCTTCCCCGCCGCAGCGATCGCGTCATCCGCACCGCTGCACAATCCGAACAAAATCACCCGCTCGCAACCCGCCTGAGCCAACAACACATCGATCGCCGCACTCGCCTCCGAAGCCGCCCGGTCTAACGAAGTGCCGGCCGATCCGACACCGAGACTCTCGCCGATCCCCGATAAATCGAAACTCAAGCTCGGCATCCCCACGCTCGCGAGCCGCTCCGCTAAACGCTGATGCAATCGGTATGGCCCGCAACTCGGCAACATCCCCGCAGTCAACATCACCACGCCCGTCGAACGAAGACGCTCGCCCTGCCCTGGATCCCGGTCAACACCCGGAACGCCCAAAACACCAACCAAATGATCCTGGTCACCAAACACCACAGCGCTACGATTCATTCGATTCATCGGACACACTCCTCGACTAAGAAAGAAATGATCTGCTCAAACGCCGCCGGTGACGAGAACGCCGCCTCGGTGTACTCCGGATCATGCCAACGGATCTCATCCGCAATTTCCCGAACACTCCACGACGACATCACGCCGTGCGGGTCCGCTTCCTGCTCTAAGTAACCGTCACTAGCCAACACCAACGAACGCGTCGCACCCGCACCCGCACCCGCACCCGCACCCGCACCCGCCGCTGGCAAACACAGCATCGACGCCATGCTATCCGCCTTCGCATCAGGCATCGAATAACCCAACGATTGACCCGGTTGGCCATCAATTCGTTTCTTTGCAAACCGATGCAACCCCATCGTGGCATGTCGATGAAACAAAGCGATCAACGATACGAATGCCGAACCGTCTACGACCGGGTCCCACAACACGACCGATTCCAAATCATCGATCGGCAACCGCCACGCCAACGTCGCACCCGCCCGCAAACCGACGACCGACAATTTCTGACAACCGCTGATCGATCGTAATCGCTCGCACGCGTCGACAATGTTCTCCGTCATCCGGCCCGCGGTCAGACTCTCGCAATCGCCCGAAGAGTTTCCCGTGTTCGCATAGTCGAAACGAAACACATCCAACCCGTGTTGCGATAACCGCTTCGCCAACAATTGCAGGTTGCGATAACCGCGAGTTTGTTCATGACCGTATGAACCACAAATCACCACCCCATGTCGCCGCATCGCCGCACCACTTTCCTCCCCCAGCACGCCCGGTCCGAAGGACCGCTTCGCATTCACCATCGCCGGATAATAAACCCCAAACAGTTGCTCGTCCGTGCTCTCAAAAAACGCCGGCCGAAGCTCCGGTGAGCGATCCCGAGTCGATACTGCCGAAGCAACAACCGAAGCCCCATCACCCCCACCAACCCAACGCGACAAATGCGCCGCCATCAACGCCACCGTCGGATTGGCGAAGAAATCCCGCACCGGAAGTTCCACGTTCCAACGCTCTGACACCGACGCCACCACACGCGTCACCAACAGCGAACTACCACCGAGTTCAAAGAAATCATCGTCGATACCCACGCTCGGAACATTCAACGTCTCCGCCCAAACCGCAGCCAACTCCGTTTCAATCTCCGTCGACGGAGCCACATACTCGTCACGTCGAGCGACCACCGCCGTCGACGGCGAAGGCAACGAGGCACGATCGATTTTCCCATTAATCGTCTTCGGGAATTGATCCATCATGATATAGCGATGGGGAATCATGTACGGCGGCAACCGATCCCGCAACCAATCCATCACCTCCCCCAAATCAACTCGCCCCGCATCCGCCACGCTCCCCTGCGTTGCCAAGTACGCGACCAAGAACTTTTGACCGTTGGCCTCATCGTAGGTCACCAACGACTCCGCCACCCACTCATGATCGTTCAATACCGATTCCATCTCCGCCGGTTCGATCCGGTACGACCCCAGTTTGATTTGATGATCAACCCGTCCGCCGAACTCGATCTGCCCGTCCGGCAACCAACGAGCCACATCTCCCGTTCGATACAAACGTTCAGCCGGATGGTCCGCATCGCCAGGCCAATCAATGAAAGCCGCCGCCGTTAAATCAGGTCGCTTCCAATAACCGATCGCCAGCGCCGGACCGCCCAAAAACAACTGCCCGGTTTGCTCGCCACGCACAACGCTGTCCGACGCGTCTAAAATACGCGCCGTATAACCCGGCAACGGACGACCGATCGGCATGTTCGGAGCATCGAAATCCGGTTCGGGAATGAACACCGTCGCCGTCACCGTCGCTTCGGTCGGCCCATACGCGTTGCACCACAACACCGACTGCTCACAATGCTGTTTCCAACGATCGTAGTGCTGCACACTGACCTTCTCACCCGTCACGATCATCAACCGAATGCCGCGCGGAACACGCGATTTCGTCTTCGCAATCAAATCCACCCACTCGTGCCAATACGCCGTCGCCAAATGAATCGCCGTGATCGCATGCCGATCGATCAAATCCGACAACTCATTACGAGTCGATGAACGTTCCGACGGACGAACCACCACCGCACCGCCCGTCATCAAAGGCGGGAAAATCTCCTCGATCGCAATGTCAAAATTTAACGTCGAAAACTGCAACGTCCGGTCCGCCGCCGTCAACCGATAAACCTCCACATCGGCGCGGCAATACGTCGCCAGAGCGGTGTGGTCGATCGCAACGCCCTTGGGTTTCCCCGTCGACCCCGACGTGTACATGATGTACGCCAAATCGCCACCGGAGATTTCCGGAAACGCCAGTCCCTCGGTAACGGAGTCTCGGGGAACATCGGCTAACAGGTCATGCACGTTTTCCCAACCCGTTTCGTCCCAATTCGGATCCGTATTCTCACGCGTTGATTTCGATAATCCCGACGTCGCGTCCATCGACGCCTCATCCGAGATCACCAACACGATTTCGGCATCCTCGATCATGTACCGCAACCGCTCGATCGGGTACTCCGGGTCCAACGGCACGAACGCCGCCCCCGCACGATGGATCGCCAACATCGACGCGATCGCCTCCGGGCATCGCGGCAAACAAATCCCAACGCATTGCCCACGGCCAACGCCGTCGCGAATCAATCGTGCCGCCAACCGGTTCACCGTCGCATCGAGATCCGCATACGACCATTGACGATTCTCATGCACAATCGCCAACGCATCCGGAGTCGCCGCGACTTGGGTACGTAGACATTCGTCGAACGGACGGGCAACGCTACTCATCGTTCATCCTGCCACACGGTAAAAAATCCGCACTCGATTCCGCCATCACCCGATTGATCATCCGCCGCAACACCTCCAACCCCTCACACAAAACTAAGGGCTCAATCGTCAACGCCGGCATCACCTTCATCACCTCGTCATCGGCGCCACACGACTCGATCAACAACCCCTCCTCGAAACACGCGCGAACGATTCGGCCCGCCCGCTCGCCCGTTACCACATCCAATCCCCAGATCAAACCACGACCCCGGACCGAGAAACCCGCATCCACATACGTCCCGGCGATCTCACGCAAATGATCCTCGATCACCCTTCCGCGACTCAGAATGTCCGCCTCGAACCGCGGTTCACACCAATGCTCTAACACCGCCGCGGCCGCCACGAACGCCAAATTGTTCCCACGGAACGTCCCCGTGTGCTCGCCCGGATTCCAAACATCCAAATCCGGCCGAATCAACAACAACGACATCGGCAAACCGCCACCGATCGACTTCGAAAGACAAACCAAATCAGGACGAATGCCCGCGTGTTCGAAACTGAAAAATTTCCCAGTCCGTCCGTTACCCACTTGGATATCGTCCACAATCATCACAATCTCATGCTGACGGCAGATCCCTTCGATCTCGACCAACCATGCGTCACTGGCAACGTTCACACCGCCCTCGCCCTGGATTGTTTCCAAAATAATCGCCGCCGGCCGAGGCAACCCACTACTCGGGTCCTCAATCATCCGCCGCAACAACGCCGCCGAATCCACGCCCTCAAGGTAACCATCAAACGGAAGATGCGTCACATTGTTGTGCGAACCATACGACTCCTCGTGATAAGCCTGGTTCCCCGTCACCGCCAACGAACCGAGCGAATGACCGTGGTAGCCATGAGTGAACGCGACCACGTGAGACCGCCCCGTCGTTTTACGAGCCAGTTTGAGCGCCGCTTCCACCGCGTTGGTACCCGTCGGCCCGGTGAACTGAATCTTGTAATCCAACCCTCGCGGACGCAGAATTAACTCGCGGAACTGACGCAGGAAATTTGCCTTCGCACGCGTCATCGTATCGAGCGAATGCAACACACCGTCGCCGCTGATGTATTCCAACAGCGCCGCCCTCACACCGTCCGGATTATGTCCATAGTTCAACGACCCCGCACCACAGAAAAAATCAAGGTACCGCGTGTCGTTCTCGTCCATCAAATACGAACCCTTCGCCGACACGAACACCGCCGGGAACAACCGCGCGTAACCGCGAACGTTCGATTCACATTCCGCGATCAATTGACCGGCGCCCGAGTCAACCTCGCGATCCGTCGACACAGGATCCGATGTCGCAATTAAAGGCAATTCGGTCGGGAAACTCGTCGGGTAAGATTGGCCGATCATGGTGCTGCTTGGGTAATGAAAGAAGAACGGGGCGGTCAGAACAACGATGCTCGGACATCACATGGAACCTAGGTCGCAACCCAGAACGCCCCCGTGCCAACGCCTCGTTCGCGCCGATTCCATCGCCACCTCACACCGACTCTTCCGATTGTCAGGGTTATCCCAACGCGATCCCCCCCCCGCGTCTCAATCCGTTACACTGGCGATCAAAGTCACCCCCCCCCCCT
>Ga0163216_100524_pt1 | contig 56487 bp, 49 predicted proteins | sample SynspAceP_FD_167610 | JGI IMG/M metagenome (GOLD analysis project Ga0163216, IMG submission 167610) | Saline lake microbial communities from Ace Lake in Antarctica - Synechococcus sp. Ace-P (Illumina Assembly) | ecosystem: Environmental > Aquatic > Non-marine Saline and Alkaline > Saline ...
GATTTCGATGCCGGCGATCGTGATGGGGGCGGGCGATTCGGGTTCTTGCTTGCTCATTGGCGATAGAGAGCGCGAAATCGCCTGTCCGTGTAAAGATCAATCCAGACGGATTATTGAGCAGTTACTTGGAATCGACGGAACGATTGTGATCCGAGATCTGTACCACCATACGAACTTGGGCAGACGTAGGTATGGTCGATAAGTGTTCGAGCCGACTTGAACTTTTTCGCTGCTACCAAAGCCGCAAATGAATAGAGAAATAACTCGTAAACGATGAACTTGTAATTGTCCTCAGAATATTTGAAATATGAGCCGCTGCCTTCGATGAATGGCCTCGACTGCAACGGAAAAATGGCCTCCAGCAGCGTCAGCAACATCGGAGTGAATTCATCATCTGGCATGTGCTTTGCCCCGGTGGACACTGCATCGACAAACGCATCCCGATGCGGGAGTGAACTCGCGATGTTTTCTCGCAAGCGGTCGCACCAGGTGTCCTCGTCCTGGCGAGAATAAACCATTCGCAACTCCTCGAGGTTGCTCAGCAGTTCTGATCCAAAATCTTCAAATGCTGCGGTGGCGTTACCGCGCCCGCTGACGACAAAATCTCGAAAACGCTTCGCCTTCAAGACACAGCTTGTCGTGGCCAGTTCATCATCGAAAAGATGCGCGGGCGGTTTCCCCAACGCAGGCTTTCTTCTCTTTGGACGTTCCAGAATATTGCGGATAAGCTGGTCATACGCTTCATCCTCGTTATCCGAATTTGAAAAGTCGATGTACTTCCGCCCTTTGAGGTAGATCGGCATACAGGGCTTGCCTTCGTCGTCACGCTCGCGCAGAAGCGGAACGAACTTCGTTTGGTCGGCAGATTCGTAAACTTCCTGCGAGATGATTTGTGTCTCCGTCCCAACGCCACCGGTTCGCTCATTTGCTTTGGCAGCGTACTTCGCGTCCGAGACGATGATGACACGCTTTACCGTTGGCTCGGAGACCATCTTTTCCATGAACGCATTCACGTCGTGGCCTTCTTCAAGCGACCATTGATCGAGAATAACCTCAATACCATCGTTCATCAGCCGCTCGCCAAGATCAGCAATCCATTCGGTGTGCTCCTCGCTCGTCCAACTGTACGAGACGAAGACCTTCGGTGATGTATTATTGGGTTCTATCATTTCGGCTTTGGTTAGACTTGGATTTCGCCGCTCATCAGACGCGGAAGCAACAAGTTGCGAGCTTCAGAAAGTCTTGCATTTTGCTGGTGCAAATTGTTGATTTGGTCGTGTATCGGTTGCGAGATGTTTACAAAAGCATCCTTCACTTTTGGGGTGGGAACAAGAATCGCGACACGATGGGCGTGGTTGCGGTTGAGTCCGGGAACCGCGACGTCGCTACTGATGAACTCCAGAGCCCGCAAAGAGTAGTAAATGAAAAGATCTACTTGGCTAGGCTCTACAAAATATACAGTATCAATTGGCCAAAACGGTTTGCACTCCCAAAACACCGAACCGACATTTCCCTTGCGTCCGATGATGATTCCCGGTCCGTCGACCAAGCGTGAAGCATGAGTTCCAACGACACCACTTGATCCGTAGACTTGAAACTCGCCTTCGACCCGATCGCTCGCCTTTAATGCTTTTCCATAAAGAAATGGAGCAATTACACCCAACGTTTCCTTTCTCCATCCTGACGGAATACCGTCTTTCCTGGTCGTTGACTCATTTCCTGGAAAGCGAAAACGGACAAACCATTCCTTGTAAACTTGCTCCGCCGCTTCTTCCAGAAAAGCAATCCGCCTTCTGTTGTTTTCAATAAACTCATCGTGTGCAGTCAAGACTTCCGCAATGCGTTCCTGTTTCTTAAAAGAGGGTATCTCTACCCGCACCGCCTTTATTCGTTTCGGGGCTGTATGCTTGACCTTCGATCCAGTGGCCGATCCCTCGATTTGCCCTCGTACTGGGCGAGTATTGAGAAGGTAGTACAGGAATCTCTTGCAAAGCTTGGATTCGTCTAAATTGGTGACCAATCCAATTCGTTGATTGTGAAGAAACTGATTGTCCTCCGGCACCATCGCAGAGCTACCGAGTAGCCCTGGACCTTGCTGAGTCATCGCAATGATCAAGTCGTCTTTTTCAAGCAAGAAGCTCTCAGGGAATTCTCCAACGTAGAATTTCTCTTTGCCTTCGCGAAATCGAAATCCGCCCGACTCAAAAAAATTCCCAGGTGTCAAGACGATATACGGGCCGGCGTCAGTGAAGTATTCACCCTTAAACGCGTACCCGTGCTTCACGTCGAAATAATCGCCGATTGTTACTTCGTGAAATGTCATTCGAGTAGCTCAGCAAAATCATTGTCAATCGTTTCAGCAAGCGTAAATGCTTGTTCGTTCAATGAAGACAGTTCGCTACGAATGGTCGCCATTCGCTCCTCGTAGTCAAAGTCAGGATCATCCTCAATTGCGGCTACACCAACGTACCGCCCTGGTGTAAGCGACAACTCGTTCGCTTCGATGTCGGCTCTTGGTGTTGACTTGCAAATCCCCTCTACGTCGGCGTAGATTCCTTCGGGAAACTTGGTCTGCAGCCAATGAGCATTCCGAGTGAAATAGGCCGGTTGCTTAAAGACTTCGGTTAGTTCGACACGAAGATTTTCTGCGTCACCGTCTTTCGGGGTGCGGATGAGCGTCTTGTGCAGGTCGCGGGTTTCGGTCGTGTTCCAGGCGTCGGCTTTGTTGGCGTCGAGTTTCTTGGTGGCGATGTCGTAGCAGGTTGACGCCAATTTGATCGTTTGCTCGACGTGTTTGCGGAGTGTTTTGATTTCCGCAACGAGTGTCTCGGTTCGCTCGTTAGCCGCGAGTTGTTGCTTGTTCGTGTCTAACTTGGCTGATTCGATCCATTTGGCGTGCTTGGCGATTGATTTCTTGGTTAGTGCGTAGCCCGTATCGAATTCGTTCCAATGCCCGACTAGCTCGACGAACGCGGTTTCGTAGGCATCACGATCCGGTTTCTCGGTCGCTTCTTGGATTTCTTTAGAAGCCTTCGATTTGCCTCGCAGTTTTTCTTTCCACGAATCTAGGTGATCGTATATTGCTTCAATGGCGTCGTGAAATTCATCGAGCAGCCGCGATAGCTGAACCGCTGTTTCGCTTGCTCGATGCAGGTAGCCATGAACGAGATTCAAGTAGCGATCGGTTTCGCCGCGATGCAGCCAAACGATTGATGCGATGTTTTGCAGTTGCTCGGGTGAAAAGTCGTTTATGACGCGGGTGACTTTGCGATGGATGCTGCGTGCGTCGATCATCAGCACCTTGTCGAGTCGTTCTTTGGGCTTGCCTTTGTCAAAGAACCACAACATGCACGGCAGCGTGCGGGTGTAGAAAAAATTTGTACCGATCGTGACCATCACGTCGACGTGACCGCTTTCAACAAGTTGCTGTCGAATCAGTTTGTCGTCACCGCCAGCATCGGACGCACTGGACGCCATGACAAAGCCGCTGCGACCTTTGTCGCTGAGGTAGGAGTAGAAATACTGAATCCAAAGATAGTTCCCGTTGCTGACTTTCTTCTTCTTGTTGACGCTGGGCAGGCCAAACGGCAACCGCAGGTCGCCCTTGATTTTTTCGGCGTCAACCATATCGACGTTGAACGGTGGATTGGCCATCACATAGTCGGCTTTACCGAGCAGACCGTGTTCGTCTTCATAAAACGTGTTGGCTTCTACGATGTCACCTTCCAGTCCATGCACGGCAAGGTTCATCTTGGCGAGACGGATTGTGGTTGCAGTTTTCTCCTGTCCGTAGAACGTCAAATTGTGAGCGGCATCGTGGCCCATCGCTTCGACGAAGTGGCTCGATTGAACGAACATTCCCGCTGATCCGACGGCTGGGTCGAGCACGACGCCTCGTGTCGGTTCGATGATGTTGACGATCGTTTGCACCAGTGACGGTGGCGTGAAGAACTCGCCGTTGTCTTGTGCCCCCTGCATCGCGAACTTCATCAAGAAGTACTCGTAAATGCGACCGAAGATGTCTCCGGTGGCCGATTTCATGGCCTCGGAATCGAACGCTCGCAGCAGGTCTTCCAAGACTTCACGTTCAAAGATGCCGTATTCGCGTGGCAGCACACCAACGAGTGGCTCGAAGGATTCTTCTATCTTGTCCATCGCCGTGTTGACGGCTTCGCCCAAGTCTGTATCGCTGGGCAGATCGAGCAGGTATTCGTAGCGAGATTCGTCGGGAAGGAACAACGCTCGTCGTTTAATGTAGTCGGCTTTAACGGGCGACCGTTTCAGCCCGCTGGCTTTTATCTCGTCGGTCGCGGTGTCGAAACGATTGGCCGCGTGGCGCAAAAAGATGATGCCCAACACAGGCATGCAGTATTCGGTACTGGTCAGTTTTGAGTTCGCACGCAGGTTATCCGCCGTCTCCCACAGATCCGCCTCTAGCCGTTTGATGTTCGCAAGTTGGTTTCCCATAAATGATTGATTACTTTGGAGATTACATGGTTTGAGTTGGTTTGTCACACGGTTCGGCTTGCGGGTTAGCAATCGAACAAAGTTGGCGAATCTTCAGGGATCGCACTGCGTTTCGTTTTTGGATTCTGTACCGCGACTGGCCGCACGATCGCGGCAACGCTGAATTCGCCGTTGGGGCCTCGTTGCTTCCGATCGGTTGGAAGCGGAATCGCCATTACCGCATAGGTTCCCGATGCGGGACCAAAGTCAAGATGACACTCGCCATCGCAACATGACGCGGTGGAGGAAGAGTCGAAGATGGGACCGATGTGTTTGATTGATTTGTCAGACGGAATGAAGTGGCCCAATGAATCAAAACTTTCGCTGCCGATCACGTAGTCGATTCGCAATTGCATAGCGTCACGGACTTGGTCTTCGTGACTGATCCCGAGCAGATTGCTTTGGGCTTCGTTATCGACAACTCCCTTCTGCTTCGGTTTAAGTTTCCAGGTGAAGTAGATCGCTGCGATTGGATCGGATGATAACTCGGCATAGCGGCGAAGCGTTGCTTCGCGTGAACCGTGGTAGGTTTCAGCCAGTGCGACGAGGCCAGCGGCTTCGGTGACTTGCTTTGCGTCGTTTCCGAACCACGGATTCGGAAACAGCAACTCGGCGGCACCGATGTCGCAGAGCATTTCAAGGTATTGGTCAGGGTCTTTGCGGTCTCGATAGCGGGCATCGGTCCGGCACCACGATCGTTTCTGAAATTCGGGGAAGAACGTGTGACTGATTTCGTGCGCGATGCTGAACCGTTTTCGCATCTCGGGTCGATCGGGGTGAACTCGCATTTCGACGTGCCCGTCACTGCGTGGGGTAAGCTCCGCGTCGGGGCTTTGAATCGGCATGTCATCGCTCGGGTAAATGCCTTGCATTCCCGTGAGCATGTTAACATCGATCGGCATTTGAGTCGGGCCGATCGCTTCACAAAGCCGGATCAGTTCTTGCGCCTTCATACGGATGGCTGCTTCGGGAGAACTGGCTCCCGTCGTGCGAACCAAGTCGTCGATAAAGCTCTGTGTTGTCGCTGGCCCCGTGCTCATTTTGTTGGCTTCCGTGAATTGTTTGCCATCAAAAGGTAGAGCTGGTGCCACTCGTCCGCCGTTTGCGGCTGACCGCCTCGGAAACGAGTCATCGCCAGATCCTTCAAATCGGACTCTGTCAGTTCGTTTCCGCCCTGGCCTTTAAGGCGATCGCGTAGCTCGGCCAGTGCGGCGGGAATTTCACGAGGGCCGTCTGCTGTTTGCACGGACGGCAGACTGAGCAGCCCGGCAAGTGTCGTTGATAAAGCGTTGGCGATCCGCATTAAAACGACGGCAGAAGGTTTCTTAGCTCCCTCGGTGTCTCGCTCCAGTTCCCACAAGTACGCCTTCGAGATATCTGCCTTCTTGGCGACCTGATCCAACGATAAACCCTCCTTTTCGCGGAACTTGCGTAAGTTCGCGGCAAGCGGGATTTTCGAAGTTTCGTCGGGCTTTGAAGCGTTTTCCATGGCAAAAGTGTACCAGCGTCATGGGGTCAAAGCAAGACACGTCGTTAGTTATAGTTGACAGCTTTCTGGCGAACGGGTATGTTCGTTATAGATATACGGCGAGCCGACTGGGGAACCTGTCAGTCGCCACCAATTTTTACTTCCTACCCACGGAAAAAACATGACTAAAAAAGACTACCACGTTGTGTCCAACGGAGACGAATGGGCGGTCAAGCGAAAGGGCGGCGAACGGGCCTCGTCGGTGCATCGCACGCGGCGAGAAGCGATCGACGCGGGACGCGACCTCGCTAAGAATCACGAGACCGAACTCGTGATTCACCGACCGAACGGTCAGATCCGCGATTCGGACAGCTATGGGAACGATCCGTATCCACCGAAAGATACCAAGCACTAAACCCATGTCAGTGTCTTACATTCCTGAACCGACCAAGCTCTGCCTATGGGGCAGAGCGGCGGGGCGATGCCAATACGAGGGCTGCAACGAAGTGCTGCACCGTGACAAGGTCACGAAAGCGGAGTTCAACCAAGCCTACATCGCCCACATTGTCGCCGACAAACCGGGCGGACCTCGTGGGGACAAGATTTTGTCCGTGAAGCTGAAGCAGGATCTTACGAACTTGATGCTGCTTTGCGACGTTCATCATCGTCTCGTCGACAAGATCGACGTCGACGGACATCCAGTGGCTCGACTTCAGAAGATGAAAGCCGATCACGAGAGTCGCATTGGATTGTTGACGGACATTGACAAGGATCGGCAGTCGCACGTTTTGTTTTACGGCGCACGAATCGGCGAGCATGGGACTCCACTCACGCTCGCCAACGCGAAGTTGGCAATGATCTCCGATCGTTATCCCGCAAGCCACGAACCGATTTCGCTTGGGCTTAAAGACAGCACGTTTGGTGACCACGAGCCTGAGTATTGGTCGATTGAATCGCGTCACCTTCGACGCCAATTCAATGCGCGCGTTACTCCACGACTGACTGACGACATTAAGCACCTTTCGATTTTCGGACTTGCTCCCATTCCCTTGTTGATCGAGCTGGGACGTCTGATTTCAGACATTCACGCGGTCGATGTGTTCCAGTTGCATCGCGAACCGGCGGGTTGGACGTGGCAAGACGATCCACCGGATTTCGAATTCCAGAAATCTTGCATCGGGCCAAAGGACTCGAAGGATGTCGCACTCAACTTGTCGTTGAGTGCGAACGTCGCCAACGATCGAATCAACGATGTCCTTGGCGGCGACTGCTGTATCTGGACGATCTCTGCGCCCGAACCGAGCAATAACTTTTTACAAAGTAAATTGCACCTACAGCGGTTTCGCGAAGTGATGCGAAGCACCTTTGACGCGATCAAGATTCAACACGGTGAAGATGCTCGGCTATCACTCTTTCCAGCTATTCCAGTTTCAGCGGCGATTGAAATTGGCCGTGTTTGGATGCCAAAGGCTGACCTGCAGTTGTTCATCTACGACCAGAACCGAACGACCGGTGGATTTTCGCCGGCACTTTCTATCCCTTTCCAAGAGAACACATGAATACTCAGATCACCTCAACCCGAGACCTGTTGAACTTTATCGTCGAGAAACTCGACATTCCAAAATCAATGTACGAGAAAGCGGCTGCACGCCACCGTTCGCTCGGCGAATGGCTGTCCCGCGAAAGTTCAGCGGTAAAAGACTTCGACCCCGATGTTCGGCCACAGGGATCGTTTCGGTTCGGGACGGTAATTCGCCCGCTGGATGAAGACGAAGAGTACGACTTGGACAATGTTTGCGTACTCAGAGACTTATTGAAGTCGAATTTAACTCAGCGTCAATTGAAGGAGCTTTACGGAGAAGAAATCAAGGCCTACGCACGCGGCAATGGGATGCTGAAGCCGGTCGAAGAGTGCAAGCGTTGCTGGCGTTTGCACTACGCGGACGAGGTGAACTTTCACCTCGACACGCTTCCGTGTGTTCCAGAGGAACAGCGTGTGATTGACCGCATCGTTCAGCTCGGCACGAGTGCAGAATTGGCTCGACGCTGCGTGGCGATCACGGATCAACGCCACTCTGACTACGACAAGATTTCGCCGAATTGGCTCAGTAGCAATCCTCGTGGATTCGCCGCGTGGTTCGAGTCTCGTTGCGCTCTGGCAAGGGTGGAATTGACCGAGAACAGAGAGGCACGAGCGACGGTTGAAGACGTGCCACCGTACGAATGGAAGACGCCCCTGCAACGGAGCATCCAGGTTTTGAAGCGTCATCGCGACGTGATGTTCAAAGGGAAACGAGAGCTGGCTCCAATATCAATGATTATCACCAACCTTGCGGCGCGTGCCTACGCAGGCGAGACCGATTTACTGGAAGCGATTACCAATATCGTCAATCGAATGCCGGACCATGTACGTGACACTGCACCTCGCGTCCCCAATCCTGCTGACCCAGCAGAAGACTATGCAGACAAATGGTCCAAGGACTCACGCTTGGAAAAAAACTTCTGGGAATGGCACCAGGCGGTCAAATCGGATCTTGCACGGCTGCCCGCCTTGATTCAGAGCGGATTGCTTCAAACGAAGATCGACTCGATCTTCGAGATTTCGATTCCTGATACTGCAATCCTGGCAACGGTGCGAACTCCCCAGGCTCCGGCGGTGATTGCCGCACCAGCCACGTTCATTACTAATGCGTCAAAACCATGGGGCATGTAGTAGAGTCACTCCGGCAGTGGCACGCACTGATTGATCTTGAGGGCTTGTTGGATCGCTATGACGGATTGAACATCGTTCCCTCGTCGAACGACACGTTGGTGATTGTTGGCGACCTTGCGTTCAACGCGACTGATCCTGACGGAAAAATAATTGCCGACTCGTATGCAATTCGGCTGGAAGTCTTGCCTTCGTTTCCAGATTCAATTCCGTCCGTTTGGGAGATGAGTAAACGAATCTCCCGAGACTACCACAAACTGAACCAGAATCGATTGTGCTTAGGAGCTCCAACGCGACTGAGAATGGAAATCGTAAAGTCTGCGTCGCTGCTGAACTTTGTAGATCAATTCGTTGTTCCCTATCTTTATGGGCACTCGCACTTTGAACAAACCGAACAGATTCCGTTCGGCGAACTTGCCCACGGAGCGAAAGGCATTCGCGACTATCTCTGTGATCTTTTCCATGCAAAATCGTCTGAACTTCCTGAAGAATTCCTGCGACTCTCGTCTCTGCACAAGCGGGTTGCAAACAAGCGACCATGCCCATGCGACAGCAAGCGGCGATTAGGTCGCTGTCACAATCGAGTTGTCAATCGCCTTCGTCTGACGTTTGGACGCAAATGGTTTGCGGAGGAATATACGAAAACTAAAATGTTACTTGAAAGCCAGAGCGAGTAGAAGAGTTCTTAGACTTAAACCAAGCGTAAGTTTAGACGCCGACGGTGTTGGTTGGCGTTTACACGTTGTCCGAATCGGAGTCTTTCGACTTCTTCTTCGGTGCTTGCTCGGCGGGCGGTTTCTTGGCAGGTCGTTTCTTGGTCGCCTGTTTGGCTTTCGATTCGATTGCCTTCAACTCATCGAGCGTCTGTTCAAAATGTTCGTCCACGGGTTGTGGCAAGCTGGCTTGCTGCTGACGGAATCGTGCAAATTCGTTTTCGGCTTTCTCTTTGGCGTCATCGTGCGAAACTTTGCCAGCGTGATCGAGGATCTCGCGATCGGACAACCGCAAGAAATCGTCCAGCTTGGTGATCCAATCGACCATCGCCATCGGCTTGCGATTGAGCGCCTGTAGTTCTGCGAATTCGAGGTAGGCCGTCACGATCCGGTTCAGGGCTTCAAGCTCGTCGGATTGCAAATAATTTTTGGCAATCGACACGTCGGCTTTGCGTGGTTTGATTCCTGGCCAGTTGGTCATTCCCACGTTCGGCAGCGAGGCATCGGCTCGGGCGTGGACGACTTCGGCGGCGGTCTGCCCGTGGGCGGCCCAGTGCATTTTGTTTTGCACGGTCTTGAAGAAGAACTGCGAGGCTTCCACCGACGGGTCGTAGTCGATGCTGGTGGCGTAGATATCGAGGACTTTTCGCCAGAAGACTCGTTCGCTGCTGCGGATGTCGCGGATGCGAGCGAGCAGTTCTTCGAAGTAGTTGCCGCCACCGGCTTGTTTCAGCCGCTGGTCGTCCATCGCGAACCCCTTCACCAGGTATTCGCGCAGTCGCTGGGTCGCCCAGATACGAAACTGTGTGCCCCGATGCGAGCGAACTCGGTAACCGACGGAGATGATGACGTCGAGGTTGTAGTGGTCAACGGTGCGAGAAACTTCGCGATTCCCTTCGGTTTGAACTATTAAGTAACGCTTAATAGTTGCCGCTCGATCGAGTTCACCTTCCTCAAAAATCGTGGAAAGATGCTGGTTTATGTTCGGTACAGTTGTCTGAAACAGCTCAGCCATGTCGCGTTGCGTCAGCCAAACGGTCTCCTGTTCCATGCGGACGTCGATCCGCGTTTCGCCATCTTCGGTTTGGTAAAGAATGAACTCACCGGAACTGTCGGGAGCCGGTGCTGGTAGGTTGTCGCTCATGTGGATTCCTTACCGGTAAAGCCAAGGTATGCTTGGGCTGGTTTCATTTTAGCCAGCGTTGATTACGTCGTTGTCGTCAGCACGCAAGCGTCTTGCTGGCAAGAGCTTACTGGTCTCTGCGAGATAAGTCACTCATTTCCCATTGCAACTCGGCTCGATCAACCGCTGGAGAAGTGCCGTGTCGCAACGAACGGACAACCAAGGTAGGCGATTGCGATCAATCCGCCAGCCTGGGGAGGAAGACACCGAACGGAGTTAGCGATTCGCTTTGCCGTGTCTGGCCAACCAGTCGAGCGTTTTCTTCGCCTTGGGCAATGAATGCTGGCGGGAGCCAGCGATGGGATTCGCCTCAAAGGAAAGAGGCTGCGGGGGCTGGGTTAGATTTCGATCCGAACTGATGTTGCTTTAGCCTCGGATAATCGCGATAGTCCGCAAAGCCGAACGCAAGCTGTCATGGAGGTCGAAAATGCAGACGAACATCGAAACACGGGCTGTTAAGTCGCTCGCCCACTGGAAATCGCTCTTTGCCGACGAAGTTACTGCGCAAGCGAAGCTACTCGCGTTGCGGGGTGAAACACCTGGAACGGTGACGCTGGACGACTATCAGCGAGCGGCTCCGGTTGCTGCGGCGACCTTGCTCGAACAAATTGCTTCCGAAACGATCGCCCATGCCGACCGAAAAGCCGCGTAGTCAATTCATTCAAACTGAAACGGAATCCGTCACAGAGGGTGATGATTTTTGGTCACGGCAATTCTTGAAGCTCTTCGAGCTTGGCTTGCTGGATGCTGTCGCTGAGCTTCCAGAATCGGCATCGCTGGAGGCGTATCAGCAAGCGACCGTGTCTGCAGTGATCGAAACGCTTGTTGAATCGGGAATGCCTCTCGGAGCGTTTGTCGGTTTTGCTGCGAAGGCACTGGCTTCGCTGGATAACATTCCCACGGCGTGGCTACCCGTGATGAACGATCGACGGATGAAGTTGATCGATCTGCAAATTCAAGAAACGATCACGGTTGCCGAGCAAATTGAGCTGGCTCAATTGACGGAGGCAATGCGAGCGGTCGTTGATTCAGAAGCGAATTTACCGATGGAGGGAGCCAAGGCTCTGCATCGGAAGTTGTTGTCGATTCGTCGGAACGAGACGAACGATTGATTTTCGACTACCCCGAACAGCGCACCGGGAGACGCCATGGGCCGAGCGGTTATCGACGATACGAATCTTATCGGCCTTGGTTGCGTGATGAGTTTTGCTTTCGCTGCGTTTACTGTTTGAAGCGGGAACAGTGGGGAGTGGTAACAGGCGATTTTGATCTCGATCATCTCTTGCCTCAATCGGTCAGCCCCGATCAAAAACTTGATTACGCGAACCTCGTCTACTCGTGTCATCGGTGCAACTTGGTCAAGTCCGGGCATGTCACCAGTGATCCGTTTGAGTGCCTCAGCAGACGCACAGTGATCTCAAACCTTGATGGCTCGATTGGAAGTTCCGATCAGGAAACTTGGCGGTTAATTTTGCAACTCGATCTTGATTCGCCGAAACTGCGACGATGGCGTCATCAATGGGTTCGCATTGTCCAGTTGGCCAACGACCATGACGCGGAACTGGCTGGGCAATTGATTGGCTTTCCAGACGAGTTGCCCAACCTACGACGGCAACGACCTCCTGTGAACAACGCCCCACAAGGGATCGAAGAAAGCTGGCACGCGATACGAGAACGCGGCGAGCTTTCCAAGATGATTTGACACTTGGGCTAACGCCAGTCGAGCGTTTTCATGTTGACGACAATGATGTCTTCGACGGAGTAGTCTTCGAGTATGTCGTTCAGAAATTCTGCCGTGCAGTCGCTGGCACCTTTGAGTGACATTGCGAAGAGTTCTCGGCAATCGTCGTCGCTCATTTGTTCGTGGAATTCGTCCGACCGAAAGAAGGCCATGAATTGATCTTGGGAGATTGGCTCGGTCGATGGCAAGAAGCTGGTCGCGTTGCGGCAAAGGCAGACGCTGCACGTTGGAAAGTCAGGTTCGCATTGGCAGTCACGATGTTCGGTGACGCTGTTGCACGCATCGTACAGAGCTTGGGCCTGAGCTTGAGAGAAGTGTCTTGCCGGTGATGTTTGCTGTTGTTCAGTCATGATTCGGGAGAGAAGAAAATAAACGCTGCGGCCAGTGTGGTTGCTAGCCGCCGTCCAGGTGGAGTTCGTAGAAATCACCTTGACGGTATAGGCGTCGCAAACGCGACGATGACGCAGTTGTTTTCTTCTCCCGAATCTTGAACTGGCACCAAGAAAAGACATCGGACTTCGAGAAGTGAATGCCTTTGGGTAGGCGGGAGTGCTGACACTCATGCCGATTCGCTTGTCGCCACGAGACAGTGACGCTGGATGCAATCGCAGACGGATATCGCAATTGCTCTCGATAGGTGTTCGTCTGGCTGCATGGTAAATGCACCGCTACATGAACCGATCGTTGGATGAGGCGGGAATCCGCCACCGTCGAGCCAGTCTTTGAGGGCTTCGGCATGTTCAAGTGCGTCAGCCCATTGCTTGGTCGTGTATGCCATCAGCATGCTGTCCCAGGCCGTGTTTGGATCCATCACTCGTCTCCGCAAAGAAGGAACAATACCGCTGGTTCAGCCAATTGGCTGGCGCGGTCGCTTGCCCAATATCGGCGGGCGCGGAACTAGGTTGCCTGTCAATGCCGGGTAGCGCAACCAAAGGGCTGGAAAACGACCAGGCCGGCATCGACGCTGGAAGCTTGATGCCGGAATCCACCACAAAGAAAAGAGATAGCGTGCTGCGGTTACGACAAACGTAGAGCAAGCTGCTCGTCGCTATTCATTTCGAAAACGCGAATGGTGGTGCGACCGGTCGCGGTTTTTCCCACTATCTGAATTCCCTGCCACTCAAAGTGATCGCTCCAAACATCCTGGCGAGGATTGAACAGGACAATAATACCTTTCGTCTCAGGATCGATTCCGGTCAGGTTTGTCCCTTTGTGCTAGTTGCAGTCAATGCAGGCCAATGCCAAATTTTCGGGATCATCACTACCGGCATGTTTGCGTGGAACAGCATGCTAAACGTTTCGATCCTTCGCTGCACCGACGGGTGATCGCTCGTTTCGAGCGTTTCCGCCATCGCGGCCCGAATCAGATTCAAGTCCACGTAGGCCGCACACGCCAGCAACGAGGCTTCATCGGCTAACCGGGTGGCTCGATAACGATCCTGAAAAAATCTGCCGTTTTCCTGCTCCTCGCGGTTGGCCCGCATGGCTACGCGTTGGCACAGAAGTCGGATCCACCAACTGAAACTGCTCAGTCGCTTGCGGATCTCCGCCCGGCGAATCGGGCATCCGGCGATGGAATGAATCTCGGGCTGGGGCGGTGTCATCGGCGATCCATCGGGCCCGCGCCGTTGCGGGCACAGCATCCACCATCTGCGAGCCACCTTCACATACCATCCCACGTTGCCACGACATCAGGACGCGATCTCAAAATCAAGTGGAAATGATTAGATAGAATAGCGAACCCGAGAAAATCTACTTCCATCGCCTCGGCTAATTCGCGCAGATATTCCTCGATCCAAACCTTCCGGTGGTCAAAGTTTTTCCCTGAGATCGGGTCCTCTCCCATCAAGAAGCACCGCCGGGTGGTGCGATTATAAAAGTGACCGATCGCAACCTCATCAGGATCAAAGACTTCACTGCGAGCCAAACGAGCCATCGCACACCTCCCAGACGGAAAGGTCAGAGCAACTGACAGAATCAGAAAACTCAGCATCCCCTCCCCTTGGAGTCAATGCAACACCCAGAAAGATGCTCTATCCCTAGATTTGGTCGCTAGATTTGGTCCTAGATTTGCCGTCCCCAGATTTGCCCCCAATGTCTCTACCGACACGATAGCGGACCTCGCCAGTCAAACAGAGGTTTGAGAAGAACTAGAAAAGCAAACCAAGGACGATAGAATGGGGTGCGAGCCAGTCCGCACGATGAATCCAGCACCCTTCTCCCAATGAACACCTTTCCCGACCCCACCATGAAAATCATTCTCACCTTCTGTTGCGTGCTTCTATTCACCGACTCCGTCTCGGCAAAAGGCCGCCCTGACTTGGTCGTGTTCCTTTCCGACGATCATACTTGGCGTGATTCGTCGGTTTATGGCTCCGAGGAAATTGACACGCCGAACATGGCTCGCTTGGCGGGTGCCGGGATGACGTTCGATCGTGCTTATGTGGCCTCGCCGAGTTGCGCTCCCAGTCGTGCGGCGATGCTGACCGGTTTGTATCCCTCCAACAACGGTGCCGAGCCGAACCACTCGCGACCTCGCGAAGCGATTCGCAAACTGCCGAGCTACCTGCAAGAACTCGGTTACGAAGTCGTCTCGTTCGGCAAGGTCGGCCACTACAAACAAACGTCGGAGTACGGGTTTGATCTCGCTCGCCACTTCGACTACCACGAAGACATCGCGATCCCGAAAGCGATTGAGTGGTTGAAGATGCGGCAAAGCGATCAACCGTTGTGTTTGTTCGTTGGTTCTAATTGGCCGCACGTGCCTTGGCCGGAGAACACGGACGAGATCGCTACGAGCGTCGTCAACATCCCGCCGACTCATGTCAACAACGATGTCACGCGAGCATGGCGACGCCGTTATTTAGCGGCCGTCAAGACGATGGATGACGAACTCGGTGCGGTCCACGACGCGGCCCGCGAGGTGCTCGGCGAGGATGTGTTTTTCCTCCACACCAGTGATCACGGTGCTCAGTGGCCGTTTGAGAAATGGAACACCTACGAAGGCGGCGTTCGGACGCCGTTGATCGTCAGTTGGCCGGGTCGGATTGCGACGGGCAAGCGAACCGATGCGATGGTTTCCTGGATCGATCTGTTGCCCACGTTGGTCGATGTCGCCGGCGGTGTTACGCCCGACGAGATTGACGGTCGCTCGTTCGCTGCGGTTCTGCGTGGTGAGGCTCATTCGCATCGCGAGCATGTCTTCACCACACACAGCGGCGACGGCAACCACAACGTCTTCCCCAGTCGCGCGGTGATCGATGCGGACGGGTGGAAGTTGATTCGCAACCTGCATCCGGAGTTTCGCTTTGAAAGCCACACCACCGAAGCACGTCAGGATGGTGGGTATTGGGACAGTTGGCTGCAATCGGCGCTCGACGATGAAACGGCTCGCGACATCGTTCGCCGTTATCAAAACCGGCCCGCTGAAGAATTTTTTAAGACCGATGTGGATTCGTTCGAACAAGACAACTTGGTCGATGATCCTGACGCAGCCGAAAAACGAACAGAACTGCGCCGCGTACTCGACGGTTGGATGACATCGACCGGCGATACGAAAATGGTTTACGGGCGTCCGAAACGGAAGGCTCGCCCGGGCAGCCCGAACATCATCAACGTGTTCATCGACGATATGGGATACATCGACATGTCGTGTTTCGGCGGCAAGAAAACGAAAACGGAACACCTCGATCTCTTGGCGTCCGAAGGAATTCGTTTCAAAAACTTCTACGTCAACTCGCCGATCTGTTCGCCCTCGCGCGTGGCGATGACGACGGGGCAATATCCGTTTCGTTGGAAGATCAGTTCGTATTTGGCCAATCGAAAACGCAACCGAGAACGAGGCATGGCCCAGTGGCTCGATCCGGCCGCCCCGGTGTTGGCTCGCGAGCTGCAGTACAACGGTTACGCCACCGGTCACTTTGGCAAATGGCACATGGGTGGGCAACGCGATGTCGGCAACGCACCGTTGATTTCCGAGTACGGTTTTGATCGAAGTTTGACCAATTTCGAAGGGCTCGGTCCGCGTGTGCTGGGGATGAAGAACGCTCACGATGGGAAACAGCCTCAACTGCACTCGCTTGGGTCCAACGATTTGCCGACCGGGCCGATCACTCAAGCCGATCGTTCGTTTGTGACCAAATCATTCGTCGATGGTGCGATTGATTTCATTGACAAAGCGAAGGCCCAAGGCAAACCGTTTTACGTCAACGTGTGGCCCGATGACGTTCACGGGCCGTGGTTCCCGCCGAAAGAGAAGCGAGCAAAAACCGACGGCAGTCAACGCGGGCTGCACTACGCCGTCGTCGATGCGATGGACGAGCAACTCGGGCCCCTGTTCGAACGCATTCGTGGGGACGATTCCCTGTGTGACAACACGATCATTCTGGTGTCGTCTGACAACGGGCATGAAGACGGTGCCGGTTTGTCCGATCCGTTTCGTGGTGCCAAGACTTGGTTGTACGAGGGCGGCATTCGTTCGCCGTTGATCGTGTGGGGTCCGGGCTTGCTCGCGCCGGGAACCGCCGGCACGAGCAACGACTCGGCGATCTTCGCGGCGATGGATCTGAACCGCTCGCTCTATGCGATCACCGATACGCCGTTGCCGGACAACGCGAAACTGGATGGAGAAAATGTCGCCGATGCGTTATTGGGTAAATCGAAAACCGGACGTCAAGCACCGATCTTCTTCCGCCGTCCGCCGGATCGTCCTGGAACAAAATCCGAAGACAATCCCGATCTAGCCGTTCGCGATGGCGTTTGGAAATACTTGGTCAATTTTGATGGCTCCGACCCACAGCTTTATCACTTGGTCGATGATGTTTCCGAAACAGACAACCTGGTCATCGAACAACCTGACGTGGTGGGGCGTTTGCACAAGGCGGTGATGAAGTGGAACGAATTGATGCCCGTCGACGCCGGTGCCCCGGATTTTGGCAAGGTGCCACCACTGAGCGATTCGATGTTCGTCAACCCGATCGGTGAGGGAGCGGACCCTTGGGTCGTTCCTGATGAAGCGAACGATCGCTACTTGTGGTGCTACTCCGATGGCAACCGTGCGATTGGAATTCACACCTCCGCGAATTTGTCGGACCTCGGCACGCGGCACATCGTTTGGCGCGCACCTGAAACGGGACCCTACAGTCGTGAAATTTGGGCACCCGAACTGCATTATATCGGCGAGAAATGGTACGTCTACTTTGCCGCCTCGGACGGCAAGAACGAGAACCACTTGGCTTACGTTTTGGAATCCAACACCGACGATCCGTTGGGTGAATACACCTTGCACGGTCCGTTGGCGACGGGCGACGGAGCGGACGGTCGTTCCCCCAACGTGTGGGCGATCGACATGACGCCGCTGCAGCACGCCGGCAAACTTTACGCGATGTGGTCGGGGTGGGATCAACCGGGCAGCGACCGGCAGTATCTGTACATTGCACCGATGGAGTCACCGACGAAGCTTAGCGGGCCGCGTGTGCGTGTCACTGAGAACAACGAACACCCGTGGGAGTTTACCGAAGACAACGGCAAGGGCCGTGGGCTGCACGAAGGCCCGCAGGTTCTTAAGCATAACGATCACACGTCCGTCGTTTACTCGTGCGGCGCGTCTTGGTTGCCGACCTACAAACTCGGTTTGCTCGAATTGACCGGCGACGATCCGCTGCAACCTTCGTCGTGGACCAAGCTCCAGCGTCCGGTGTTCACGTCCACGCCGGACACGTTCGGTGTCGGTCATTCGTGTTTCGTTGCATCACCGGACGGATCGGAAATGTGGCACGTCTATCATGCCAAACAAGATCGCGAACCGGGTTGGCAACGCGGCATTTTTATCCAACCAATGTCATTCGATGACGCCAGCGGTCGGCCCCGTTTTGGACGCCCGGTCCCTCCCGGCAAACCGATCAAGAAACCGTCGGGCGAGGTGATCCCCGTACCGCTCGAAATGCCCTTGAGTATGGACCTACGTTCCGAAAACGCTCGACCACGTTTCGCGATCTACAGTCATCATCAACGCTACCGGTTCGATTCCGATGGGTTGCACCTCGGGCAAGCTCCGGCCGATCCGGTCAACGACTTTTCAGCGGGCGAAAAAGCGATGTTACGTGGCCGGTACACGGCGGACTTGAGCATTGAAACCACGTTTCGTTTCAAAGATTTTCAAACAAAAGGTGCTGCGGGGATTCTGTTTCGGAACACGGGCGCGGGCCTTGGCTACGACGCCCACCGAGGCTATTTTGCCGATCTGAATTTAAAAAACAATACGGTTAATCTTGGCAAGATGAACGGTCGAACGTTCGAGCACCTCAAGGCTTCTCCGGTTCAGATTGACGCGAGCCAAATCCAACGTCTCTCGGTTCAAACCCAAGGGAACGAACTGAGGATTTCCTTCAACGGCGAACTTGTGCTCACGCACCGAGATCCGACCTACCCGAGCGGCGGCGTCGGGCTCCGCGCCGTCCGCACCCCGGTTGTCTTCGAGTCACTTCAATTGAAACCATGAGTCGGTATGGCAACCGGGGCTAACGCCCATCGGCTAACTCGATCAACAGCCTGCCTGCCAAAGAAATAACTGTGAAATTCTGGCTAGTTTTTTTTCGTTATTGATCCTGATATCGCTGAGGGATGGCAACCGGGGCTAGCGCCCATCGGCTAACTCGATCAACAGCCTGCCTGCTAAAGTAATAACTATGAAATTCTGGCTAGCTTTTTTTCCGTTATTGATCTGAATGTCGCTGAGCGAAAACGCCTCCGTTGAGGCGGAGGAGGTTGCGAGAGTCCCGTGGCCGGATCACGTGGTGCTCGAAAAGATGGGCGTGATGTTCGTCGGTGGACGAGAAGCCGAAATGCCTGTGACGGGAGGACGTCGCAGCGGTGGTGGTGGTGGTGGTGCTCAAACTCAGATTGCAGGCCAGGCGATGGTTCGTTACCGGATCGCACCTCCATCCAAAATTGGCGACAAACTGCCGGTCATCATGGTTCCCGGCATGGGATTGACGTCCTCCTTGTATCTCTCGACGCCGGACGAACGTGAGGGTTGGGCGACGACGTTCGCGAAAGCCGGGCATCCCGTTTCGGTCATACCCTCTTTCAAGCATTGACTCTCGGTCAAACCATTTACCTCGTCGGTGCGATGCAGGGTCGGTATCCCGGTGAGCCTCCGGTGGATCCCTTGGTGACCTATTCCCCTTCCCAAGATGAATTTCGATTCACGCATTTCATCCCTGAGAACCGTCGGCGTGGTGCACCGGGAGCGGTTACTTACCAGGAAGAAATCTACTTGGTAGGCGGTATCACGAACGGACACATCAACGGAACGCAGGCTTGGTTGGACGAGTACGATCCCGTGACCGGTCAATGGCAGATCCTTCCCGACGCACCCCACGCTCGCGACCATTGTCAGGCGGCGGTGATTGGGACGCGGTTTATGTGGCCGGTGGACGCCGCACGTCCAAGGCGACGGGCCATGTCTTTGATTTGACGGTGGACGGGATCGTCGTCTTTGATTTTGAGACCGGCAACTGGCTGCCCGAGAGTGAGTGTCCCGTTTTACCGACACCCAGGGCGGGCAATAGCACGGTCGAAGTGGACGGATTGATTCATGAAACAAACAGACCACTAGCGTCAAAGCGGTGGATCACACCGCAGCATTCTCCCGCACTTGCTCAGGAACAACCATGATAAATCGACTTCGAGCGGCGAATACTGCGATCTGGCTCGCGATCATTTTTATCGGGTGTGCCGCGACGTTCAGTCAGGTCATCTTTGATAACGACAAGGCGGCGCTCTTGCTCGCCTTTCTTTCGGTTTGCGGTTGGACGTTCTGGTACCTCTATTCGACTTGGTTATTCGGGATGCGGCGGCGTGTGACACGCTTCATGAATCAATCGACCGATCGGTTAACGTTTGTCGATAGACACGTTTCGACTAATCGGTTGGCCGATGTCGTGCAGGCAATGCAAAAACACCAGGAAACCAATCCTACCGATACGATCTGGGCAATGGCCGCCGGTTCGTCGTCCAAGACGACTGTACGAATTGTTGATCGCCCGAGCGCCGCGAGAGACGATGTCGTGTTGCCCGACGAGGTGTTGTCGCTGACTGAGACGTTGATGCTCGGACGCGTTCAACCTCGCCAGCGACTGGCGAGGTTTGGCCATTCCTCGCGGCTCGGGTTGTTGTTCTACGGGGCACCGGGAACGGGCAAAACGTTGGTAACCAAATACCTGCTTTCAAAACTCGCCGATCATACCGTCGTCGTCCCGACCGATCTCGAACCGGAAACGTTGTGGGAGTGTTTTCGTCTGGCCGCGTACTTGGAACCGACCGTCGTGATCATTGAAGACGTCGATTTGTTAGCGACCAATCGAACCGAGGCCAACGGCAGACTCGACGGGTTGCAGGAATTGATGAACGAAATGGACGGTCTCTCGTCGAGCAGTGACACGATGGCGATCCTATCGACGAACCGGCCTGATGTCCTGGAACCCGCTCTGGCGTCGCGGCCCGGACGTGTCTCCCAGGCGATCGAGTTCCCGCTGCCCGATCAGGAGGCGCGAGAGCGATTGCTGAGTCTGTTTCTGAGTCAAGTCAATGCGAGCGACCAGGCACCGGGGGTTGCCACTGAGTCACTCGATTCGGTGAACGTCGATCTCGCGTTGTGGGCCAAACGCACGGATCGAGCCAGCCCCGCGTTCCTGCAGGAACTCTGCAAACGGGCGATCCTGTTGGCCGGGGATCAATCCACCGGCGACTCATCCGGCAACGACGCGTCCGGCAACGAAACGATTGTTGTTACCGATGACAATATGCGTGAGGCGATTCACCAGCTCGTCGTCACCGGCGGCGAATTAAACGCCAACGTGCTCGGCTTTCCCCACGCGGAAGGGTTATGACCGAGGCTGCGTCCAAAATCTTTCCCAATCGCTGTTTCTTGTTTTTTCGGCAAGGGTGACCAATCGTGTTACCCCTTGGGTCTCCAATGAGTCAGTTTCATCACTGATTCGATCACTCTCTCCCAGGGCATCCGATGCCGCCTCTTTCACACTCAACCGATTTCGATCTTGAAACGAACCAATTCCTGAGACGTTGCCAGGTTCAACCGCGAGCGTACCAGCAACGCATCATCCGCCAGACGCTGGAGAATTTCGCCCGCGAGTCGACCACCGATAGCCCTCGAACCGCGAGCATTGTGATTGAGAGCCCGACCGGTAGCGGGAAAACCCTGATGGGGCTTGCGATCGCGGCGATGATCCAAAAACAGACTGCCGCTCGCATCGACTGGGTCGCGATGCGGCGAAACCTGTTAACCCAAGCCGCCGAAGAAAACCGGCGACGTGGGTTCGGTGGCGAGATCGAATTCATCAGCATGTTCGAAAGGAACCCGCCCGAGGTGGACCGTCTAATAAACTTAGCGACAGCGAGACAATAAAACGCGTTGAATGGTAGTGGACGAGGCTACTTATTTCGATTTTGTGTACGGTGAACTCGCGCTGTACACGGCCAAAACACATTGCGACACAACGACGATCGATGAGCACAAAAATCACATGCGAGTGCGGCCAGCAACTGTCAATTCGAACTCGCAGCAGGGTTGGTCGCGTTCGTGGGCGGAGGTTGCTTGGTTCCTGTGCTCTTGAAAAGGCTCGCAGCCGACTGATGGTAACGGCTCATTTTAGGAACGATCCAATCGAACGCTCTTCCCGATCTTGCGTTACTCGCGTTGGAACGATGACTTTTCGATAGGCGTACAGATCTCGCATCACGAGGGTGTTGATCAGCGTGATCACGCCGCCCATGATCGCGGCAATGATGGCGAGATGGGCGGGGATGCCGGAGGCCTCGAAACCCTGTGTCGAGGTCCACGCCCAATCCATGATCTCGATGTCGTTGTACTGGGACGGCAAATCACCGTTGATCGCAACATGGATGACCGTGGGGGCGAAAGCAGTGCCGATCAACACGGACAACAATGCGATCAACACCAACGGTAACGACAGCTTCGATCGCCGTGCAAAGGGCATCGTCAACAAACGCACGATCCCGAGATAACCGGTTAAGTAACCGACCATGGTCAATCCGAACAGGATCGGATCGGTCGACACCTTGCCGGATCCAACAAGGCTTCCGAACAGACCGAGGCTCAGAATCCCGATCCCGCCGGTGCAAATGGCGAACGAATAACCGCTCGATGGTCCCGGCGACAACGCGGTCAAGAACGCCCGCGTCGCAAACGTCGAGGGCAAATCACGACGCACCCTCGGGCTCAGTTCACGTGGCTCGACCAAGAAAATCGTTCCCGCCAACAACCAGTACGCCGCCAACAAAAAACTACCAAAATTGATCGGTTCCAAATCGTCGTAGTAAAGGAAGACGCTGGTGATCGTAATGATCCACAACGCCTGCTGTAGCAGCATCCAGTATCGAATCGAAGTGCTTCGGTTCTCGGTCACCGGCGCGATCTGTGCGGCACCGGCCTTCATGAACAGCACGACAAACGACGCAACCATCATGGACGTCAGCGCCGTGAAAAACCACGCTTCCTGGGTCGCAGCAACACCGGCCTCGATGACCCCAGCCAAGCAAATGCCTCCGACGATGAATTGGCTCAATACGATCACCGCGATCAATCCGATCATCGCGAACGACTGACCGACAAACCCCGTCGTCATCGGCGCGATCATCAACGCGAACGCACTCAAGAAGAGTCCCGCCATCAACACTGCGATCAAGACCATGCCGATTTCGGCGAGTCCGATCCCACGCAACAAATACGTGAACGCCAGACTGGGGACCACCGCCGCAAAGTACAACATCATCTGCAAGACGGCGCTGGCGAACTTCCCCCGAATGATCTGACGACTGGCGAGCTGCGTGATCGAAAGCAGCTCAAACGTGTCGTTGTCAATTTCACTCGACAACGATCGATAGGCAGCCAGCGGAACCAAACCAAAAATCGGTATCGCCATCACAAAGTAATACCCGATCAGCATCCTGCCACCGGTCGGTAGGTAGTAAACTTCCGGCGCATTGAAAACGATCCCAAGCACTGTCCAAAGTAGCGTGGCGACTAACAACAGGAAGAACGTGACCAAGAATTGCCTGCTCTTGAGTGACTCACGAGCCTCTTTGATCAAGATCGGGTTCAACCGATCGGTGACGCGAAAGACGAGACGGTCGATCCGATTCAGAAAACCGTCGCCGTCGGGGTCCGTGGCCAGGGGGTGATACGGTGTCTCAACGGCCGGACCGAGTCGTGGCACCGACGACGTCTTCTCGACCGTATCCACGACGGTGGCCTGGTTTTCATCACTCACTGGACTTGCCCTTTCGTCACGGATAGAAACACGTCTTCCAACGATTGGTCATCGCTGCGGTATTGGAAAACGCGAATGCCGGCATCCAGTAATTCCTTCAACAGGTCCGCCTGAGTCTCGTGATCACCGGTCATGGAAACGTGGACGCGACTGCCATCGACGCGAATTTTCGTGACGCATTCTTTGGATTCCAAACGCGTGACGAGGGGCTCGCTCGGTCCGAGGATTTCGATACAGACGTGTCGGTGGGTTGCCGCATCTCCTCGGATCTCTTCGACCGATCCGGTCGCCAGCAATCGGCCCTGTTCGATGATGCCGACGCGGTCACACATCTCGGCCAATTCCGTCAAGATGTGACTGCTCACCAAGATCGTTTTCCCATCGGCGGCCAACGTTCGAATGATCTTGCGAAGTTCGATCCGGGCGCGGGGATCGAGTCCGGCGGCCGGTTCATCCAAGATCAACACCGAGGGGTCGTGAATCAGTGCCCGGCCCAAACAGAGCCGCTGACGCATGCCTTTGCTCAGCCCACGAATCGGTTTATCCGCCAACGAGCGAAGTCCTGTGAAATCCATCACCCAACGCATCCGAGCCGTACGCTGGCGTCCGATCAACCCGTGCGATCGGGCATAGAAATCCAGATACTCGGCGCAGTTGGTATTGCGGTACGTCCCAAACGCGTCCGGCATGAAACCCAACCGAGTCCGCACGCGATCGGGATCGTTCACCGATGAGAGTCCCTCGATCCGCGCATCGCCGTGGTTGGGAATTTCCAACGTCGACAAAATTCGCATGCTCGTTGTCTTACCGGCGCCGTTGGGGCCGATGTAACCAAACACGTTGCCACGCGGCACGCTGAATGACACGTCATCGACCGCATGAGTCGACCCGAAATACCGAGAGACGTTTTCCAGTTCGATGACCGGACCCTCCCAAGAAACATGAGGATGATTCAATGTGTTCGCCCCATGATCACGTGCGTGGCCAGTGAAATTTGAGGATCGTCGACCGGAAATCGCGATCGATCGACTTCGGATAAACCGAGAAAGGAGTCCTTCGGTAGACGTCTCAACCAACGCGACAGCAACCGCTCCGGCATCGGTCGATCATCGCCGGGGGTGTCCGAGTTGTAAATCATCGACCAACTGCTGCGGACATTGGGAACGATGCCAACCGGAGGAAGTTCATCCTCACCGATTAGATCGCCAACGGCTTGCTGCGACGAGACTTGCATGACGGCCGACTGTCCCGCCTCCAACGAGTCGATCGAATGACAAACCGATCGCGAATCACAATAGAATAGCGGCCCGATCGTTTGCTCACTGTGATTGTGGACGGTGAAACCTTCCTCCTCGGAATTCTTTTGAAAGGTCAACGGCAATGCGGCTCCCAGCTCGGGACGCAAGACTTGGTACTGCACCTGAGACCGAGTGGGAAGGAATTCGCCTGACCAAATCTGGGCGTCGTCGGTCCAACGAACACGTCCCGTCGGAGGAGCACTGGTGCCCGTACGGCTGCTGAAATCTTCAACGCCGGACGGTAGCACCGCGAGCACGAGTGATTGCCGATCAAAACGCAACGAATCGGTACCAAACGAAGAGTAAATTGTCGATCGATCTTGATGAACGACGGCCTGATTCGCCGAGTCCACCCAAGTCCATTGATGGGTTCGTAGTTTCGTGCCCACTCCATCCGAAAAGATCGCGAAACTGAACAAGCCGCCAGTGAACAGAACCGCGAAAGCCGGAGCGGCAAAATAAAGTAAATACAACCGGTCGAGTTTACGCAGCACAAAGTAGGCGATCGGTCCGACGATCAGCACGAACAGCGTGTTGAGTGTCAGGAATGATTTGACCGGCGGGCCACCGACCGACTCGATCAACCATCGCCAGTAGTTCGTGTTGCCGACTTTGTACTCGATTCCGTGGCGTTCCACCCAAGACGCCACACCGGCGATCTGAGTCAACTCCGATTCCAAAGCCATCCAAAACTGAAACGACCCTGGGAAAGGGTCTTCGTCGTGAATCAGGACGATTTTCCCCAAACCGAAATCAGCCGTTTCGATCTTGGTGGCCAGTTTTGCGGCGGGCATCGTCGTCGTCATTTCGCTGCCCGATTTTGCCAATTCGTCGTACACGTCTTGGCGATGTTGGAACTGGCTGTTGCCGGACTGCTGTGACATTTTGATGAACCCGCCGTTCCATGGTGTATTGGTGAGCGGCGAGGTGTCATTGAATTCAGTCAACTCCAATCGAGCGGTGACGCGGTTCGGTATCGGTACCGAACTGCTAGGTAGTTTTTCGAATGCTCCGGCGTTAATCGATTGCTTGGCGGTTGGAATGGTGGAATCATTTCCGTACATCAACAACGCACCTCCGGCGGCGACGAACTGCTGCAACGCTGCGGCTTCCTCAGGTTGGTCTTCGATCAGATCGGTCCAGGTCGCTGCGTTGAGCATGATCAGGTCCAAATCGCTGTAGGCTAACCACTGTTTCGTCAGGTCAGGCTGCGACATGACCCGAAATTGCAAATAGGTGTTTTGCGTTTGCTGGGCCAAGGTTCGTGATTCTTTCGAGGTAAGCCGCAACTTTTCGCTGTCCTCGGGGATCGGGGCCAGTGTCGTGGTGCCGTTGCCGAGGACCGCTGTCAGAGCACGGGTGTCCGGGAACGGTGGTGCCGGGAACGGTGGGGCGTTGATCCCACGATCGATGATACCGATCGTCCAACGTTGGTCTGAATAGCCGTACTGGTTGGTGCCCATTTGGATCGATAACTTGCGACGGTGGACGAGCTTTCCGTTTTCAGTGATCCAAAGTCTTAGTGTGGTCGCCGCGCCGAAATGCGGAATCAAGAGGTGTTCCGTGCTCCCTTGGGAAGACTGGTTCAACGAGAATGACTGCGACGTGACTGCCGACAATTGCGTCCTGTAGTCGCTGTGGCTCGAAACTGTCACCGTCAGATCATGATCGGCGGCGAACGCGCCTCGGGTCGGCTTGAACTGCAAATGCAGATGGTTGTAACCACCTTGTCCGGAGTGTTTATCCAGGCCGACTTGAAGCCGATAATCCAGGCCATTGGCGCCCTGCGGATAATTCCCCACCCAGTTCACGTCCGCCGACGCGACCGCCCCCGAACTGGCAATCAACGAGGCGACGATCCAAGCGACGCGAGTGGACGTCCCCGGCGTGTCGTTGGAATTCAGCGGCCGGTTGGTTGGGACCATCGCATTTTTCGCAACTCGGCGATCGACCAGAAACGTATCCCAAGCCATGCCGATAAAGAAAAACGCTGCATAAGCCAGGAACGTCACGAGGTTGATACCGACAATCAACACCGTGATCTGTGCCCAATGCGTCCCGCTGGCGGCGAGCTGGCAAATCGTGAAGAAAACCGCCGCCACCGTCACCAGACCGATTATCCAACGGATCGAGAACCGTGGCAGTGTTCGTTGCGGTAGCTCTTCGATCGAGTCGTCTTTCATCGCGGATTCGCCCCTGCACACAAACTCAAGTAATTGCCCTGGACGAACTCGCCACCGGCCCGCGGCCATCATAGCCTGTTCCAAGCCAGGCAGGTGCGGGAGATTATTTGAGTGTGATTGGGCGACAGCGAGACAATCAAACGCGCTGAATGGTGGTGGACGAGGCGACGAGTCCTCTGGTTGTGGGACTCGTCGCCTCGTCCACTACGCTCATGATTGATTCGCTGTCGCCACTGCCGTGGCTAAAAGCGTAGCTCGACTCTCTGAGTCGAGTATTGTTGCCGCTTTGACGCCCGACTCGGAGAGTCAGGCTACGTCTTTTTCGCATTCCACACCGATGCGCGGGCTTCAGAACGAACGCGTCGGGTTGGGACGAATGTCATAAATCGTCAAACCGTCGAGACTCTTATCACCGCGCGGGAACAACGTACTGGCGAGATAGCCCACGACGAAACAGGTCGCGATCCCGACGGCGGTGTAGAGATATCCGTTGACGGCGGTGAATCGCCACAAACTAAACATCACGCCGCCGCCAATGATCGCGCCGGTCAAAGCGCCTCCGCCGCTGGCCCGCCGCGTCAATGCACCCAGCGCGAACAAACCGCCGAGCACGCCCATGAACAAACCGATCACGATCATGAAAACGTCAAACAGCGATTTAATATCCGGGTTCACGAACAGGACACCCAACATCGTGCCGATCACACCGACGATCAACGTCGCCCAGCGGGCCGCCTTGAGATAACCTTTCTCGCTGTGACACACGCCGAGCGGACGCAGGAAATCCGTCACGATCGTCGTCGCCACGGAGTTCATGCTGGTCGAAACCGTCGACTGAGCAGCCGCGAAAATCCCCGCGACAATCAACCCGGCGATCCCCACCGGCATCTCCCGCGAGATGAACAACGGGAACACCTGATCGGTCGTGATCGTCGGATCGAGTTTCTCGGGATGCGATTGGTAGTACGCGAACAACGCTGTCCCGATGGCGAAAAACAGAATCGATGCCGGAATCGCGAGCACCGCGTTGGTCCAAATCGAGCGCGCCGCGAGACTCGGCGTCGCGGTCGTCATGTATCGTTGCACGACCGCTTGGTCGGCGGTGTACGACGAGAAATTTTGCCCGATCGCACCGACCACGATCACCCAAAACGCGATCTGGGACTGCGTCGCGTCCAGGTGCCAGTTCGCGATCCGGAACTTGTCCGCCTGCGTCGCCGAGGCAAGAAAACCACTCGCCCCACCGTCCACGCCGGAGATCAAGATCGCCATCGCGAGCACCGCACCGCCGAGCAACACGACCGTTTGAATCGTGTCCGTCCAAATCACCGCTTCGATCCCACCCATCGTGCAATACACGATACTCAACACGCCCATCAACAACACTGATTGCACCGGGGTCAAGGGCGTCGCGATTGCGAGCGCCAGCCCCGTCAAGGACATCACCACCGCCATGCGAAAGACGTGAAAGAACGTGAAGCTCGCACTGCCGAACAATCGCACCCACCGGTTGAATCGTTTTTCCAGATATTCGTACGCACTCGTGGCATCGATCCGGCGAAAAAACGGCATCGCCCCATACACGGCCGCGATCGCGACCAACGGAATCGTCATGTTGCCGACTAAATAAACCCAATCCTGAGCGAACGCTTTCGAGGGCAATCCCGTGAACGTGAGCGAGCTCAACATCGTCGCGAAAATACTGCACCCGGCGGCCCACCATGGGATCTGCATCCCGCCGCGAAAGAAATCGTCGGTGTTCTTATTCTTCGTCGCAAAGTAAACACCGACACCCACCATCAAACCCAAATACGTGATCAGCACGCCGTAATTGATCGCACCGAAATCATGGGTGCTCGCAATCGGCGTGATGCGATAAACGTTCGCCGAGCGGACGCGAGGCCGGAGTTCGCCGCCGGGGATCACCACGTCATCACCCCACCGAACCGCTGTCGTCGTGACGAGGTTTTGCGGCATGGTTCCGGCATTGGTCCACGTGTCGGTGATCGTGTGATAGGCGAGCGACTGTTTGATGAAACCGGGGTGGTTGTCTTTGAGTTCGTTGCCGTCGAAGAACCGTTTTTCGGTCGCACCGCCGAGCACAAACAAATGACTCTGTCCGATCGCGATCCCGGTCCCCGCCATCACGCATCGTGGAACGTCGGATCGTTGCCGCCATGCGTTCGTCACGGGCGAGTATTCCCACACGTCACGTAGGAACTGCATCTGTTCTCCCGTTTGTCGTCGTCCGCTGATCACGTAAACACAATCGTTGTATCCGTTGTGCTGGGCCACGCTCAGGTGGAATGCACGCGACGGTCCCGGACAGGCGGGCAACGTTTTCCAAACGAACGCGTCGGCGTCGTTTTGTTTGGAAAGATCCAACGACCAGAAACTCGACATCGCCGATTCGAGCGAGTCGTTGCTTTGTCCGCCCGCGACATAGATCGTTCCTCCGATCAACGTCGCCGCCGCGTGAGCACAGGGCATCGGCAGGGATGGCAGGGTTTGCCGCGTCACGCTTTGAGTGGTGGGATCGAACTGCAATCGAAACACCTCCCGAAACGTTTCGCTGGTATCGTTGCCGCCCAGACAAACGACTCCATCGGGCGTCGAGACCGAGGCTCCGTAAGCGATTGCTCGCTCCAGTTGGCCGCCATCGATCCATTGGAAACCGGCGTCGGTCCGGGTCAGCACGTGGATGTGGTCGTGCCAGACCTTTTCGTTATCCCAAACCGGTTTAGGAAAGTTCGCACCCCCCGCGACAATCAACGCGTCTTGATGAACGCCCGCGAACGGCCCCGCAAACCCGAGTTCATCGGGGACCGCGGGTAACTCGGACCAACGCAGCATCTCGCCGGCGGCAACCGTCGGAGCCCGTGTTAGTGACGAGTTCAGCGGAAGTACTGTCGCGAATACGGCGATCCAGAATGCGAGGAGCTTCATGGGCCTAGGCCATCGCCGCTGGACGCGACCATTCGAAGAAACCGATGCCTTCGAGTTCAACACGCAGTTTCGCTGAATCTTCGTCCGACAATCGGCCTTGGGGCAATCGGCAGCCACCGACCTCGAATCCCTTCATCGCGAGCACGGCTTTCATCGCCGCGTGAAACGGGTAGCGACCGATCGTGCGAATCATCTGCGCCGACAACGATTGCAATCGTCTGGCCTCTTTGATGTCGCCCGAATCAAACGCTTCGATCAATTGGTTGTACAACGGTGCGGCGATATTGTAGGTGCTGCCGATCGCCGATCGAGCCCCCGTCGCGAGTGCCCCGAGCATCATTTCGTCACAACCCCAAACGACATCGAAACGCCCGTTTTGAAGTTCCGAGCAATGTTGATACTCGTGCAGTCTCGTGTCCGTGTATTTGAGTCCGACGAGGTTGGCAATCGCATCGCCACCGATTTGCATGAACTCGGCGATATCGATTTTCGAGCCCGTCAAGACAGGGATGTGGTAGTAGTAGAACGGCAGTTTCGGAGCACCGCCGGCGATTTCGTTCATGCAATCGACGAGCGTTTGGGCATCGTTGATTGGGAAATACGACGGGCAGGTTGCCGAAACGATGTCCGCACCAGCGGCCTGAGCGTGCTCGGCCAGGTCCCGTGCTTCGCGGACGCTGTTGTGTCCGACTTGCACGATCACGGGGATTCGCCCGTCCGCCGCTGCGACGTAGGACTCCGTCACGCGGCGGCGTTCCTCACTCGACAACGACATGCCCTCGCCGGTACTGCCGCACACGTACATGCCCGTCACACCTTGGGCGAGCAGGTCATCCACCAAAGCCGGAACCACGTCGAGATGAAGCCCACCGCTAGCAGTCAACGGTGTGTAGGTCGCGGCAACGAGGCCGTTCAAACGTTTGCTGGTCATCGGAGGGGTTCGCCTTTTGAATGAGGTACGGGGAAGTGTTGTCCGGTTCTACTGGTTCCCAGGCTCTTGCCTGGGAACCCACTGTCTTCGAGGCTCCCGCCTCGTTTCGGGATATCGGCAGGCGAAGCCTGCCGTGCATTGCGTTCCCGAGCGGGAGCCTGGGAACGAGGTTGGTGAATGAACCGTTTTGGCCGCTAGCGGCCTGTCGATTTACAAACCCGACGCGTAAGCGAGGGAAGCACAGCATGCACTCGCTTGCGCGTCGGGCTTGTATTGCCAAGTTAATCGTTTTTGCGCCAGCAAAAGATTAGCTGATGGGCGTTAGCCCCGGTTGCCGGTGTGAAAACCGGGGCTAACGCCCAACGGCTAATTAAATCGACAGACCGCTAGCCTCGGGGATGAGAAAAACTGAGAACTCATCGACGCGTGTCCAAAATGTCGCTCAGTTTGATTCGTTGGAACGTCATGTCGGCTTGGCTGCCTTCGTAAAGGATACCGACGGTTTCGTCGTCGATCATGCTCAGGCAGGAATATCCGGCACTGGGTTGTTCATCGACCAAAAGTCGGTGTTCTTCGGGCCACGTCAAACCGCCGTCGCGAGATGCCTTGATCGTCATGCGGTTTCGACCACTCGTGGAATTCGGGTTCGAGAACAATAACAAGTTCGGGTTCTCGACCGACTCCGAATCGACCGTTTCCGAATCCATCGTTTCTAGTTCCCTCGCCACGTTGATCAAACTCGCCATGCAAGCACCCGGTTCGATCAACGCACTCCGGTGACTGGCGTGCTGCGTCCATGTCTTGCCCAAGTCGTTCGTCATCATCACGACCCGTTTGCTTTCGCGATTGTAGCGACAATTCAGCATCAACTGTCCGTCGGCCAACTCGATCACCTGAGCCTCCGTCGTATCATCGTAGGCTCCACCGCCCGAACTCCATGTTTTGCCCGAATCACGGCTGAACACGATCGACGAACGCGGTAACCGATTCGCGGTCCGGTTGTCCGCGTTGAGCGAGTCTTGGTACTGCGCCGGAAACACCAACGTCCCATCGTGCATCGTGATCCCCTTGCCCGGTCCTTGCAGCAGCAGGCACCACTCGGGTCGTTTGATTTGTTCAGTGATGTTGATCGGGTCGGACCACGTCACGCCGTCATCGTCACTGCGGACCAGCATGAATTGCCCTGTTTCTGCGGGCGTGATTCCGGGGCCGGAACCGTGCCATCCACGGTTGCCGTGACTCCAAAGTCCCGAGCACCAAATCGTGCCCGTGACGGAGTCCACCAAGATCGATGGATCGCCAACGCCGTCATAACGCATCGCCGGATCGTCACCCAAGTCCATGATGATTTGCATCGGTTGCCAACTCCGGCCGCCATCGGTGCTGCGTGACATGCCGACGTCGATGTCGCCTGGCAAGTCACCACCGCCGCGATAGCGAACGTCATAAACCGCGATCAACGTCCCACGCTTCGTCGTCGCTAAACCCGGAATCCGATACGTGTGAACGCCTTGATCGCCGCCGGCGCGAAGGGAAACACCGAGTCGCTGCCGAGACGCGGCCGAGTCCACTCGGATCTCCGAACCATCCGAAAACGAAAGTGATTCACACACCGCACCGATCGTGCGATCCAGGTCCGCACGGTCGTTCAACGTACACGCGATCCAGAAAAAGTTGTCACCTTCGCTTAACGGTTGGTTTGCCGTGATCGAAAACGCTTTGGCCGGATCGATCGGGTCTCCCAACATCCCCGCAGCATGGAATTCTGTTTCTCCAACGGTCGCGTGCAACTGAATCGACGACAACGCGTCCAAATTCGTCTCCGGAGTCAAGGAACCGGAAATCTGAGCGAGTGAAATCGGGGTCAGTGAGCCCGTTGTTTTGATGTTGAGTTTCAGTAACGCACTGGATTTCGCGCCGATCAGTGCGGGCAAAATCACTGGCACGACCTCCGCACCGGTGACGATTTGCGGGCGAACCGGTGAGACGTTGACTTCATCGATCAACACGCCTTTGGCTGGCGGGCTCGTGACCAAAAAACGCAATCGGTTTTGATCCGATTTCAGGAGTTTCAGGCGAACGCTGCTCAGTAAGGTTCGCCCCACCCGAGTCAACGAATCGCCGTTGTAGATCGCCTTCCATTGCTCACCGACGAGTTGTTCCACCCGGAAACGAAAGGGCTGCTGGCTCGTCCACCGCTCCGATAAAAAACTCAGTTCCTGCTCACCCGTTGGAGAATCAACGTAATCCAGTTCGACGACCGTCTCGTCACCTGACAAATGAAGACAACCCGAGCGATCTTTGCCAAAACCCTCCTGGATCGATGCGTTCCCTGATACCGTCGTCCAAACTCCAACGCCCGTTTCGAGATTAGCGAAACCACCCGGTTTAGCGGTTTCGAAAGTCATCGGTTGCGCCGGTACGAGAGCATTCCCCAGCCCCGGTCCCAGCCACCACACGATCAAGAGAGTCCAGGTCAGTCGGATCGGAGTTGTTGGTAACGAGCTGCGTTGCGGAACCATCAGCGTCTCCCTGAGAAATTGGCGAATCAAATGCACACGCAAGTTATAACACTGTATATCCGGAGGCTCTTCGGTGCCAGTACTGTCCCCGTTGAGTGAGTTTATCCGATTGATCCCTCGATCGTGCGGTTTTTACGCACCGGGTATCTGTGTCAGAGGCTGTATCCCTCGGCGCGTTTTGAGTTGATTACGCCTGAGGCGTTTCAGGGAGAAGCGGGCGGTCGAGCGAAGCGAACACCGCCGGACCGAGGTGAGAACCACCTGGTAATCGCCGCGATCTTTTCAGGATCGAAGTAGGGGAGGGAAACGGTCGGCGAATCCCAAACTCGTCGACACGTTCCCCCTAATCGATTAAAGTAACGCTCGTTCTTACTCCTCTTCTCGTCGCTTTGGCGGCTCTTCGACGTGTCTTATGGCCGCCAGTCTTTCCCAGAAAGCGTACGATTACCTCCAGAAAAAACTCGCCAATGGCGAGTATGAACCGGGGGCGAGGTTGGTTAATCGCACCCTGGCTGAGGAAATCGGGGTCAGCGTGATCCCCGTTCGTGAGGCGATCCACCGACTCGCCAGCGAAGGGTTGGTCGAGCACGTGCCTGGGTCGGGGGCGTTCGTTCGGGATGCCAGCAGGTTCGATCTCGACAACCTCTACGTGCTGCGGGACGCACTGGAGAGCTGCGCCGCAGCGGAGGCGGCCAAATACATCACGACCGACCAAATCGAAGAACTCGAGTACATCCTGGCCCGATCTCGAAAGATGACCGAGGAACTCCAGGGTCAACCTAGCGAGCACAGTACGAAGAGCCAGCTCGATCAATGGATGGACGATGAGCAGCAATTCCACGAGTTGTTGTTGGAGGCGTCACGCAACCCGCTGCTCGCCAAAGTCGCTCTGGACAATCGAGCCATCTACCACGTGTTCCAGTTCCAACGTCGCGATCCGAGTTTGTTGACTCACAAAGTCGCTGAGCAAACGTGTCAATCCAAAGCCGAATTGATCGTTGCCCTCCGCAATCGCGACCCTGATTTAGCGAGAAAACTCATGAGCGAGCAAATTCAGCGAGGTCGAAAAACCGTCGCCTCCCACTTCAATCAACAGAAACGAAGCGCGCCGCGAGTTTCGTCTTAGCCGGACTCGCCTGCCGCGCGTTTTCGCTCGATTCCCGCGATGCAATTCCCGGCATAGGTGGCATGCTCCGGCCAAGTCGCGATGATTTGCTGGTAAACTTGAACTGCGAGATCCCAATCACCTCGCTCGTCGAGCATCGCCGCAGCGTCCAGCGCGTCTTCTTCGTTGTCAGGCGGCGAAAAATCATGGTTTTCCTCGTCCGCCTCGCCGTAATCGAAATCCTCCGGCCAATCGAACGTGCCAACGTCCATGAATCGGTGGCACTTTGGACAACTTTGGGTGGTGCCATTTTCTGCGGCCGGAAATTCGCTTTCAACGCCACATTCTTCGCATTGAGAGACGATCGGCCCGGCCTGTTCGAGTTCGGCGTCTCGGTTTTGTCGTTGCGATTCATATTCCCTTAGCAGTCCGTGAGCGTGAGGAAGCTTCAGTCGTTCCACGAACACCTGCGGCTTGTGGAACGACTGAGCACCCAACGAAAAAGTGCTCACCCCCGAGTTGTCCTCCACCGCGTGAGCCGTGAGGCCCTTGGATTCCAGCCAGATCACCACCGAATGGGCCTCCAGGTTACTTTTCGCCGTGTAGGCGAGCACTGGATCGGATAGCGAGGGATTCGAGTCCTCAGAGGGACTTCCGCTCAGAGACGGGTCAAGATTCTTGGTCATGGGGCATGTTTCGTCGCAAGGTAATAAGAAGAGCGTTCTTCGATGGGCATGATATGCCAGAGTTCGGAGTACGACAAATTGCCACTGCCCCAATAATCCGAGCCGCAATTACGATGGATCAAAATCAAGAGGCGACTTTCTTCAATCGTCACATTCGGAAAACGGACGATTTTGCTCCAGCCTCCGGCGTAGAAAGGCGAAGACCAACAACAGGTGAAGAGACGAACAATAAAACCGACGACGGAGTTTCACCGATAGAAGTCGGGAAAACAGGGTGAATTGTACGTCTCTCAAATATTTCCGAAAGATTAAGCCAGATGCACTTGACCCACCGGGATGAATCGCTATTCTTCCCGTCCCTCAGCCAACGAACGGCCCGCGAGCAACAACGCTCCGGAGACTTCCAAGCCGAGGGAAACGAAGCGAAGAGACGAAGAAAACTTTCTTAGAAGTTTCTTCCGAACCTCGCTTGACGAGAGAAGAGCCGGTCGCTAACATTCCCGCTCACTCGAAAACGACCGACCGAGATCACCTCTCACTGAGAGACCCTGATCTTGATCGGCTGTCTTCGATGGCGACTCTCGGGTCGATCGCTTCGGCGATTCATCTGAGAAACTGATATTTGACAATTTGGTTGTTTGGTAGAAAACATTTGAAAGAACGCCATGTGTTGGTGTGTTTCTGGGTCTCGGTGAGGTTCAGTTGGCACGAATGCAAGGTAAAGAAATAAGTTCTTCGGAAGCGATTTGCCATCATTTTCTCAGTGTTTTGCACTGATTGATTGCTGGTATTTCATTTCGATTGGATTCTTGAGCGGTCAGGCCTACTTAGAAGGGCTTGACCACTGTGTGATATCGTTAATAGATCCTATTGAGATCATGTTCGAGAGTTAGTTGAGTTTGGCTGCAGCTTGCTGTGGTCAATTTTGATTTGCTTGAGTTCGGGATTTCGGTGGCCAATCTATCAAGGGCACATGGGGGATGTCTTGGCGTTAGAAGGAGAAGGGCGTGGAAGTCTGCGAAAAGCCTGGGGGAGTTGACACACAAGTGATGATCCCGGGATTCCCGACCGCAGCGTGCTGAATACATAGGCATGTCTGTAACAACCTAGTGAACTGAAACATCTAAGTAACTAGAGGAATAGAAAGAAAAATCGATACCGTCAGTAGCGGCGAGCGAAATCGGTATAGCCCAAACCGAGGGGGTTTCCTCCTCGGGGTTGTAGGACTTCAATATGGGATTGTAGTTGGTTAACGGAACGACTTGGAACGGTCGGCCACAGCGGGTGACAGCCCCGTACGTGAAAACTTCATTACACCTTAGAAGCACCTGAGTAGGTCTGGTCACGTGAAACCCAGACTGAATCCACGGGGACCATCCCGTAAGGCTAAATACTCTCTAACGACCGATAGCGAACCAGTAGCGTGAGTGAAAGGTGAGAAGAACCCCTGTTAGGGGAGGAATGTGAACCTGAAACCATGTGCCTACAAGCGGTCGGAGCACTATTTTAATGTGTGACGGCGTGCCTTTTGCATAATGATCCGGCGAGTTGTGGTAATCGGCTTGGTTAAGTTCTGACGGAACGAAGCCCAAGGGAAACCGAGTCTGAATAGGGCGTTGGTCGATTGCTGCAGACGCGAAACCTGTGTGATCTACGCATGGGCAGGTTGAAGCGCGGGTTAAACTGCGTGGAGGACCGAACCCACTTGGGTTGAAAACCGAGGGGATGACCTGTGCGGAGGACTGAAAGTGTAATCAAACCAGGAGATAGCTCGTTCTCTCCGAAATATCTTGAGGGATAGCGTCGAGTAAATTAGTAACCGGGGGTAGAGATACTGAATCGGATGGGGGCCCCTCCCGGGGTACCCCACTGAACCAAACTCCGAATACCGGTTACCGTACCTCGGCAGTCAGTCCCTGGGGGATAAGCTCCAGGGTCGAGAGGGAAACAACCCAGATCGCCTGCTAAGGTCCCGAAGAATTACTTAGTCACTAAGGAAGTTGAAGTGCTATGACAGCTGGGATGTTGGCTTAGAAGCAGCCATCATTTAAAAAGTGCGTAACAGCTTACCAGTCGAGCACTTCTGCGCCGATAATGAACGGGAGTAAGTAATTCACCGAAGCAGCGGATTTAGACCTTAACGGTTTAAGTGGTAGGAGAGCGCCGATGACGAGATACAAGCCATACGGTAACGAGTGGTGTTGGCGTCATCGGGTGATTATGCCGGAATGAGTAACGATAAAACAGGTGAGAATCCTGTTCGCCGAAAGCCTAAGGTTTCCTGGGGAAGGTAATTCCGCCCAGGGTTAGCCGGTACCTTACCCGAGGCTGAAAAGCGTAGGGGATGGACAGAAGGTCAATATTCCTTCGCCGGTTGTGTATTCAAAGCAAGGACGGCGTCCAGAAAGTGAGCGGTACGAATAGAAATGTCCGTAGCGAAGACTGAGGTGACCGGAGTTAAATGTCCGGTTATAGCCAAGGTTGAGCTCGAGAGCATCCAAGTTCTCGAAGTCATTGGAAGGACGTCCAAGAAAAGCTGCGATGATTAAGCAACTGACCGTACTAAAACTGACACAGGTAGGCGAGATGAGAATTCTAAGGCGCTCGGGAGAACTGTGGTTAAGGAACTCTGCAAAATGGCCCCGTAAGTTCGCGATAAGGGGCGCCTGGTCCGGTGCAAGCTGGAACAGGCCACAGAAAATCGGCTCTAACGACTGTTTATCAAAAACACAGGTCTCTGCTAACACGCAAGTGGATGTATAGAGACTGACGCCTGCCCGGTGTTGGTAGGTTAAGGAAGAGAGTTAGCCTCACGGCGAAGCCCGCGACCGAAGCCCCAATAAACGGCGGCCCTAACTATGAGGGTCCTAAGGTAGCGAAGTTCCTTGTCGGGTAAGTTCCGACCTGCATGAAAGGCGTAACGATTGGAGCACTGTCTCAACCACAGACCCGGTGAAATTGTAGTTGTGGTGAAGATGCCACATACCCGCGGTTAGACGGAAAGACCCCGTGAACCTTTACTGTAGGCTGCTATTGGGTTGAGATATAATTTGTGTAGGATAGCTGGGAGGCTTCGAAGTTCGCACGCTAGTGTGTTCTGAGCCGTTGTTGAAATACCAGCCTGGTTATATTTTAATTCTAACTTTGAACCCCTGAATCGGGGCAAAGAACAGTGGCAGTCGGGCAGTTTGACTGGGGCGGTCTCCTCCCAAAGAGTAACGGAGGAGTGCAATGGTACACTCAGCCTGGTCGGTAATCAGGCGTAGAGCGTAAAGGTAAAAGTGTGCTTGACTGCGAGACCCATAAGTCGAGCAGGTACGAAAGTAGGCCTTAGTGATCCGGTAATCCCGAATGGAAGGGTTATCGCTCATCAGATAAAAGGTACTCCGGGGATAACAGGCTTATCGCATCCGAGCGTCCACAGCGGCGATGCGGTTTGGCACCTCGATGTCGGCTCATCACATCCTGGGGGTGTAGAAGCTCCCAAGGGTTTGGCTGTTCGCCAATGAAAGTGGTACGTGAGCTGGGTTCAGACCGTCGTGAGACAGGTCGGTCCCTATCTGCCGTGGGCGTTCGAATCTTGAGAGGATTCAACTTTAGTACGAGAGGATTTAGTTGGACGAAGCTCTGGTGTACCAGTTGTCGCGCTAGCGGCACGGCTGGATAGCTAACTTCGGAAAGGATAAACGCTGAAAGCATCTAAGCGTGAAGCCCGCCTCGAGATTAAGATTCGTAGACTTTATGTCGAAAGCCCCCTGGAAGACTACCAGGTTGATAGGTTGGACGTGTAAGCACGGTAACGTGTTCAGCAAACCAATACTAATGGGCGAAGGGTTGGCCACCGATATCCCGCACTCAAGAGAGTGCCAATCGAAAGGCGACCAAAGAATTTGCCAAATGTAACTACCAAACAACTCGGCCCGTCGGCGGTGAAATATCCGTCGATGTGTCTTTCTGGCGACCATATCGCAAAGGTTATACCTGTTCCCATCCCGAACACAGTAGTCAAGCTTTGTGAGCCGATGATAGTGCCCACCAGCGTGAAAGTAGGTATTGCCAGATTTTTAAAGACTCTTCGACTTCGGTCGAAGGGTCTTTTTTTTTGCGCGCTCTGAATTTAGTTACGATGCCTATTCTCGGTACGATCGACGTGGATTTAGAAATCGTCCTAAAGTCACTTGGCGTTTTGTGCGTTCACCTCTCTAAGCTGACACAACTATCTTCTGGGTGTTAGCCTGGACCGTTACAAATCTGCTCTTGCGAGGATTTTTCTTTGCGTAATGTAGATACCAACGTGGAATCTTTCCGTTTCTCTGCAACATCGGCGTTAAAAAACTTCTAGGCTGGATCGAAACGCAGAGGGCGGAGAGGGCCCAGAGTGTCGCTCGCGGTTTCACTTAGTACCACTTTTGCGGAGTGATCCGAGAAATCGCAGCGGTTGCCGTGCGACAACCTTAATGGGCTTTAATGCCTTGCCTATCCGGGACTTACGAGTTCCTGATGCGTGAGAGATGCTGAGCACCTTCGCGTTCTTGGCCTTCGGCCATGACCGGGAAGGTGGCTCTATTCCTAGCCGCGATCGACACTTAGAGTATCGCTGTCGGTTTCACTTTGTACCACTTTCGCGGAGTGGCTGATCGGAGGAATCGCAACGGTTGCCTCGCGGTAACTGCACTTGGCTCACACTAACGCCCAGCCTATCCGGGACTTACGAGTTCCTGATGCATGAGAGACGCCGTGCACTTTCGCGTTCTTGGCCTTCGGCGATGACCGCGAAATGACCACGAAAGTGGCTCAGTTCCTAACCGCGATCGACAGGAAACGAAATTCGCCTACCTCGGCAATCGAACGGTTTGCCAGGTTTGAAAAATCGGCATCTCGCTGGGCAAGCGATACCCGACCTGGTACCATGCCGACCGCCCGACAAATTTCTCGGTCGAGACCGTCACAATGCCGTCCTCGTCGACCGTTTGCATCCAATACTCATCATCCATTGCGGCAGCCGACGCCCGGAATCGGATCACGATCTGCCACGACGGCGGCGGTTCCACGTCGATGCTCAACAGCAACACGCCATCGGACGCCTCGATGATCGGATGCAGTTCGCTGAGTTTCGCGATCGTCTCGGCGTGTCGTTGCATTGCCTGTTCGAGCAATTGGTAGTACTCGTCGACTGCCTCGCTGAGTGAATAACCGCTGGCCTGGAAAACACTCCGCCACAATGCCACACCGCTTAATCCTTCAGAGTGTTTTTTCTCCGCAAGCGAGCGAGCGAGTTTCCCGAGCGAATCGTCTCCGAAACGCTCGACCACCGCTGAGGCGAACACTTCGCCGAGTTCGTAGGCCAAAAATGTGTCGTGCTCTTGGCGAAGCTGAGCGTCGTCAATCAAACGCTCGAAATTCGCCTCCTTGCGACTGGCAAGTACCGCGGCCCCGAGTCGATTGTTTGAGGTTGTTTCGTTTGATTCTGATTCTGATTCTGATTCTGATTCTGATTCTGATTCTGATTCTGATTCTGATTCTAAATCCTCCGCGAAGAACCGCCGCTCCACGTACGTCGCGACGCCTTCATGAAAGAAACGGGTCGAACCGAAATTCTCCCGCAACTGGTTATCCGAGAGCGACTCCAAAATCACATGTGTGGTCTCATGCCCGAGCGTTCGTCGCAGCGAAGCGGTGTCGTCGTGTGCCATTAAGTCGATCTTCAACTTGTTCCAATACGCGGTACCGAGATGCCGTTGCGAGGCTCCGGTCATGTCGATTTGAATCGGCACCGAGGACTCGTAGTCAAAGAACTCCGCGACCGTTTCATACGTTTCATCCGCCCGGTCGAGCATCGCCCCCGCACGCCCGGCGAGGTTCTCTGGGAACACCGCGCGGAAATGCTTCGTTTGACGATTCGCGGTCGACCAACTCGGGTACTGCACGCGCACGGCATCGGACTCACCCGGATCTTCCATGTTGATCGTGGCCGTCGAAACAAGCCCGATAAAAACGATCGCGATCAAAATTGAGGTCCCGATCAATGCCACCTGTTTTCCTCGCGACTCCGACCCATCGAGCAATTTCAGCAACCGCCGCCCGCCGCCGAGAAACAGAATGTACGCGAGTCCCGAGGCAATGACGCCAACGACGACATATCCGATCACCAAATCCCAAGGGATCAACCATCGCTGGCCTTCGAACTGTGCTTCCGACAACAGCAACAGGTTTTCCAATTTCCACTGGGGAAGAAAACGCCCCAATACCATCAACGTCCATAACGCGATGCCCAAGATTAACCATCCGAAGCGCCGAAAAAATGACAGCAACAAACCGATCGAAAAGTATCCGAACAATTGAACGCACTGCAAGAATATCGACGTGGCCACCCAATCGAAATGGTAGCTCCGATCCAGCGACGTCATCGACATACCACGCAGTCCCACCATCACCACCGAATCAAGCAGCGGCAGCAGCAACAGCACTGACATTGCTGCGACCCATTTCGTGACAAACAACTGAGTCCGCGAAACCGGCAACGCATCGAGAAACTCGATCGTCCGATCATCAATCTCACGAACGAGCAACCCGTAGGAAATCGCCAGCGACAAAATGCCTGCCACGATCGCCCAGTCCATCCCCATGTTGATCAACCCCTCGCCATAAAGTTCTTCCAGCGATTGAATCGAGTCAATCTGCGTCAATGAGCTGGCGAGGTAAGGAATCGTTGTCAAAAAAACGATCATCCACACGATCGGCAATTGAGCACGCAGTTCTTTGGTTAATAACGAGCCCATCACTTCACTTGCCTGCGTTGCCAAGATGAGATGACATCACACCCGAGTTCCTCGACCCGAGTGCTCGCGGTGTATCGCAGACGCTCGCCCAATGAAAACAAACGATCGACGACAATCGGTTGCTGTGGGTCGTGTTGTGAGTCATAGGTTTGGATCTGCGATTGAGTTTCGAGATCATCTTCCCACTGATCGAACGCGGAGATCGTTTGATAGCGGAGGTTGATCGGAGCGGACGGTGGCAGCGATTCTGCCTCCACGTTGACCTGCAACGCGAACGACAGATCGGACTTGGCGACGAATTGCTCGTCTGCAGACAACACCGGCAATTCAACGAGCGTCGTCTGCCACTGTTTCGCCAACCGATTCAACTCAGCCGCCCACGCCGATTGGAATTCGCGGTAATCACTGCCCATGGTTTCACGCCAAACCTTGGCGACCGGCCGTCGCCAAAGGTCCACGTCCGCTCGTCCGTCTCCTGTTGCTTCGCCGCCGAGCATTTCGCGCAAGAACGCTTGCAGTTTTTCTTTGCCGTATTCCTGTTCGGCAAACACCAGCGCCGAACAGGCTACGCTCCGCACGATCGGTTGGCCGAGTCGTTCGCGAAACCGATACCAATCATCCATGTCATGGATGTCGAACCCACGCGCCGCGCCATAGGCGGCCCGTAAATCCACTTTCAACGCAGGATTCCAATCGGTGGCATCTCCATTGTCAGGTGACTCTGCACCGACGACGTCACGAGTGGACCGTGGCCAGTATTCCGAAAAACCTTCGAGCACCCAACATCGCGGTTCGTGGATGCCTTGGAACCGAGTCGCGTGGGACAACCATCCATCGATTAGGAAAGGGCGAAACTCATCGAGCGACCATGCGGGCGACGTGTAGTTCACTCGTACCAATACGCCGTCGGCGTTCTCCAATCGAGCCGGTTCAAACCGATCCGCATCGAGATCGCGACGGTTGACGACGAACAACTCCGGCGGCGATAGCACGTTCAGGTAATCGGTGATCGCAACCAGGTCGCCATGCAACTGATCGGCGATCACTTCCGCCGCGTGGTCTTCACCCGTTTTTTCGATTGGAACGGCCTCACGGATGCCGGCAGCGAGCACCGTCGGCTCACGGCTTGCTTTTTCGATTTGGACGCTCACGCCGTTGCTGTTGCGGGTTGCGGCGCCGGCGATCGAGTACGGCTCGGGGCGTTTCTTTTCATCGAGAATCGTTCCCGCCATCAACATCGACAACAAAATCGCCGCCAAGAACATCTTCTCACGATGCGACATTCGCTCGGCCATCAATCCGGCGACCGTGCCCTCTCGCATCAAACCCATCAATAGCGACGCGGCCAAGAAACATGCTCCCGACACCGCGCTGATTGTTAGCAACCGAACGGGCATCACGACACGTTCGAACGCGAATCGATCCGACAGCAATCCAAACGGCGTGTGCTCTTGGGAATCAAATTCGGTTTGTTGACCAAGGATCGTCCACATCATCAACAACGCCAAGTAGATCGCGATGCGATACCGACCGAGCAACCCCATCATGAAAAAGAACGAGAACGTGCAGAGCACGTAGACCACCAACCTCGCCGCCATCAACCCGACGAACCCGCGATCCAAATTGTCACTCCGTGAGGCCGCCATCAGCGCGACGGCAAAGCACGCCGCCATGACGAGACCAACCGTGCCGATGCCGATCATGTATTTCGTCAACAGCATCGCGGTTCGGGAGATCGGCAATCCTTCGAGGAACAACTGCGTCTTGTTCGAGTACTCTTGGACGACCAATCGGTTGCAAATCACCATTTCGAGTAGGATGAAAACGCTCAATCCGAAGAAGCGAACCGCGTCCAACGGGCTGCCTGATTCCTGCAGCGACCCGGCGGCGAGTGCGAGCAAGAACCCCAGAAACGAAAGCGGCAAAACGAGCAACAGCACCCACCCGTGCTCGACCAGCTCTTTGCGAACGAGATTCAACATCCTGAGGAGATCATGGGTTGATGAGGTGAGGGAAAATCGGCCACGAATTTCACGAATTCACACGAATGCGCGGGGCAGTTGATCATAACGCGTTCTGCCGGATTTGTCGCTCATGACGACGCCAGCGATTTGGCCGGATTGGGAGCGGCTGTTTCACGATAACAAGGATGCGTCTGGGTTCTTTGCCGTGCGCCAACGGGCGACTCGACTGGGAGCGTTGGACGTTCGCAGGCGAGTACGTTTCGACAATCGACGAGCAAACGTAGGAACCTTCGCTTTGATACGCGGATGCGGTTTTTAATCGAGAAGCTCGAAATGTAACTGCTCACTCACGATCGAGAGTGTGAAACCGCCTGTCGGTGTCAAGATCAATCCAGACCCGTTACGGAGCAGTGGCAGTTGATCCGTCTGGAATGAACAAAGTCGTCTTGTTTTGCAACTGGTGGTAATAGCAAGGCGATCCGTCGATTCGAAGCAGGTTCGGGTAATTCATTGCGTACAACCCCGCTTGAGCCATTTGGGCGTTAGCCCCGGTTCAACGTGGGAACCGTGGCTAACGCCAAAACGGCTAACATACCGAAACACTTTCCCGAGCCTGCTTAGCGACAGCGCAAAGCGGATTTCACGAAGGGGACGCCGACTTTGAACTTGCCGGGATGCCTGGCGATTTTGTAGGAAGAGAAAATGGAAACTCTACCTACCCAGCCGACCGGCGTTGTTCTCGATTCTCCCGCCTCCTTTTCGACCAATGAGGAGCACGTGCTCGGGCAGTACATCCCGCTGCTGTATCACTACAATATGTTGCAGGATGAAGACCGTGTGGGTGCGTTTGGCAAGGCCATCGGTTTGACCGTGCGGCCTGGGATGCACGTGGTTGAACTCGGTGGCGGGACCGGGATTTTGTCCTCGTTTGCGGCCCGTCGCGGGGCACGGGTGACCTGCGTCGAACGTAATCCGGAACTCGTCGCGACGTCACGCCGATTCCTCGCGGACAACGGATTGTCCGATGTGGTGACGGTGGTTCACGCCGATGCTGCGGATTTCGTGCCAGAGGAGCCTGTCGATGTGGTCGTTTGCGAAATGTTGCACGTGGGTTTGCTGCGTGAGAAACAGGCCGATGTGATTCGGTGTTTCAAACGCAATTACTTTCGTGCGATGCCGTCGTCGAAACTGCCGGTTTTCGTTCCGGAGGTTTCTGTGTTGATGATCCAACTCGTCGAGCAATCGTTCGATTTCGCCGGCTACACGGCGGCGGTGCCGATGTTTCAGGCGCCGTTGCAAGAACAACCGAGGACGATCGAGTTGACGGATTTGCAGCCTTACTGCAATCTCGCCTATGCCGAAAACATCCCGTCGCGGTTCTCGGGAAACCTCGTAGTGCAGGCTCGCCAAGCGGGATACATCAATGCCGTACGATTGATCACGCAAAACATTTTGACGATCGATGAACCGAACCAAAACGCGGTCACGTGGCCGAATCAGTGCCTAGTTTTGCCGGTCGCACCGCGAGATTGCGAGGCGGGGGCGACGTTCGAATTATCGTTCGATTATCCGGCGGGAGGATCGATCGAACAGTTGCGACGCAGCCTGCGCTTGGAAGTCGTCTCGGGGTAGTCCTTGGTGTTGGAAAGTACCACGACGCTCCACCTCTGTTGGGCGTCACGATTGATTCCGGCGGTTCGCGTGACGAGGCACCTGAATAATGCTTTTCATTGAGTGGGCTCGGGGCGAAGATTTTGCTGACGCAGCCAGTCGTCGGCCCACTGTGCCTGTCTGCCCACCAGCGGTGGCTTAGCTGGACAACGCCACTTTGTATGGGTTTGCCCGTAAATCGCTTGGTTTGCGTTTAACTAGCCGTTTTGGCGTTAGCCACAGTTCTCGCGTTGAACCCAGACTAACCCTGGCCAGTTGGAAATGTGATCTTGACACGGTGACTTCGGGGGCGAACCTGATTTAAGTTTTCTGTCAGATAGTGCAATTGGAATGCTCGGAGGCCCGGAATGTCAAGTACGACTTTATCTGTAGCGATCGATACCGATGATCGGCCGGGGATGCTCGATGACTATCGCAGCCGCCCCAAGCAATTGGCACGGTGGCTCCTGATTAGCCGCGATCAACTCAGGGATAAGTATCGAGAAACAAAAGTCGAGCTGAACCGACATAAGGTGCGGGTTTCCGATGTCTCGCAAAGTCGTGACAAGTGGAAGTCGGCAGCCGAGCTTTCGCGGCAAGAATTGATTGTGATGAAAGCCGAGATCGAGCGATTGACCGCTCTGGTCGATCAGACGCCACCAAAAAAAAGTGAATCGCAGTTTAGCTTAACGATCTCGATTCCTCCAGATTCCTCAACTAGCGAACCACCGTCGAGCCTACGACCGGCAATGCAACCGGTCTCAATCATTCCGCCGGGACCGCCGATCGATTCGCTCGAACGCTTGCCGCGTCATTCATTCAGTTTGTCGACGATCTCTTCTGTCGTTGGATCGGTGCTGGGCAGCAGTTTGTCGATGCTAGCGACCATCAAAACGCTCGACTTCTTTTTCCCTAAACAGGCCAGGCAAGGCTACATACTGCAACGCCCATCCTGGAACACTGGGCTTTGGAGACCTTCCGCATCAAGCGGCACTGCTTTTGAAGAAGCGACTCAAAGATGATGAGCGTTGGTGTAGCTTTATCAAACAGGCACGCAAACGAAGTTCGCGACGCTTCAGACGGAACTCGCGTTTCTGGTACCGCCGACGCTCCAGAGCAAAGCTCGCTACATGAATTTGCAGAGTATCCTTCGTTGGGCTCAGCGGATTTTGATGGTTCTCGATGAGCCGAGTTTGATTCCCGCTTCGTTTAGCAGCGATGAGCGACTGCAAGCGAAGTTCGCGTGGCTGAATGATTATCGCAGCGAGATCGAATTGTGGTGCGGTTGGCTGGCGATTACCGAAGCCAGCTTGGACCTCGTTCGTCGCGTCGGCTACTGTGAGGCGACCGGTGCAGCGATCGGGCCACTGTTGGAACCACATTGTGACAGCGACCTGAAACGTTTGCTGGCCGATGAACTGATCGCTCGTGTTGAGCAGGAGTGTTCAAAAGTTCCCAGCGGTCTTCGGATGCCTGGCAGCACTGAGGTCTTGCAATCGAGTTTTGGTAAGCTAAAAGCCCTGGAGGGAAGTCAATCGAAAAGCGGTTTCACGAGTTTGATACTCGTTTGGGCGGCCTTGTTTGGAATCATGAGCAACACCACAATCCAAGCCGCGATGCTGCTCACCCCGACCAAGTTCGTGCACTTCTGGGTCTGCGATAATCTCGGGCTGACCGTTCAGTCTAAACGCACCCAGCTAGCTCGAATCCTACGCGTCAAACTGACAGGAAACCCAAAAGATTCCCAAGCCACCGCAATGGAGAATTTCCAACTGGCCAGCGCTAGCCACGGCTTTTAATGTCGCAATCGGGCTAACGGGCATCTCAATCGTTCGAGTTGCCGGCCCATTTTGAAGGTGGGTTTCTGTTCTTCAATCGCGGAGCGATGGCATTGAATAGCCAGGGTTGCCAACCCCTGGTGCCGCAAAAGCAAACCCCGGCCACGTTTCATTTCCGGACGACTTCGGGGGCGCCGAAGAGTTGCGGGCCGGATCCGTCGTCGAAATAAACCCGATTTCTACCGCGATTTTTCGCGCAGTACAGCGCTTCGTCCGCCCGGCGAACGATCGGACCAATCACGATCTCGTCTCGCGGTTCGCTCAATCCCACACTCATCGTGATTTGGATGGATTCGCGTTGAGCCGGGATGGTTTCTTCGGCGATCCGTTGACGGAGTTTGTTCATTCGTCCGGCGGCGATCCGGATCGGGATGTCCGTCAGGATAGCGAACTCCTCGCCACCGAAACGGGCCACGATTTTCGCGTCGCTCAACCCGGCTCCGAGAAAGCTGGCGATCCGCTGCAAGACAATGTCGCCGACGGGGTGCCCGTAGTTATCGTTGACGTCTTTGAAGTGATCGATGTCGACGAGGATGAGGACGAACGAGCTACCGCCACCGCGATAATTCGCGAACAGTTCGTCGAGTTTCTTGTCGAACGCTCGGCGATTGCGCAGTCCCGTCAAACTGTCGGTGCGGGCCTCAGTCAAATAGGATTCGATTTGCTGGGTCTGTTCTTCGAGTTGCTGTTCGGCGGCGCTGAGTCGCGTTTGCAGGGCCGTGTTGCTGCTCATGATTTGAGTCAACAGAGCCAGGGTGCGAGCGTCTTCGAGGATCTGTGCTTCGGTCGGACTGTTCGGTGCCGGGGTCTTCCCGTTTCCACGCTTCGATTTCAGGTTCGACCGCATCTCTCGGCTGATTTGTTCCAGGTCGGATTGATAATCCGAAACGTTACCGGAGTACTCGCTGGTCCAGCGTGCTATATTTTGCAGGATCTCAACAATCCGTCGGCGATCCTCCTCGTCAACGACGGGAGCATCGGAGGCGAGGAGGATCGCCTGTTTTTTTAATCTTCGCCTGCCGAACCCAAAACCGATCCCCAGCAACCCTGCCGCGAGGAGTGAACTTGCGAGCAGGAGAACGGCATTCACAGGCGGCATGGCGACGGCGTTAAGCAGGTTCGGGAAAGTGTTTCGGTGTATTAGCCGTTTTGGCGTTAGCCACGGTTCTCGAGTTGAACCGGGCCTAACGCCCAAACGGGTAATGGGGTTCTACGCAATGAATTACCCGAACCTGCTTAAGCGAATGAGGGAACAGAATCGTGAGTGCGGATCATCTCACCACGAGCGATCACGACCAATCCGCTGTCGGTCACCGTCAGCCCGCGAGCGGCATCCATGACGGGATCGTAACCGATTTCGGTTTCGGGTGGGATACGGACTCCTTTGTCGATGATCGCTCGGCGGATCCGGCTGTGCCTGCCGACCTCGACGTCGTCAAACAGGATGCTGTCCTCGATTTGGGCGTAGCTATTGACACGGCACCCCGCCCCAATGATCGATCGCATCACACTGCCACCGCTGATGATCGCGCCTTGGCAAATGATGGAGTCCATCGCGACACCCTGACGACTGGAGCGGCCCTCGCTGCCGAACACGAATTTCGGCGGCGGCAATTGGGGGCGGAACGAGCGGATCGGCCACTGCGAATCGTACAGATTGAGTTGCGGGTCGACGCTAACGAGGTCCATGTTGGCCTCGTAGTAGGCGTCGAGCGTACCGACATCACGCCAATACGCATCGCGTTTCCGGTTTTCATCGGTGAAGGGGAACGCGAACACATTGCTGTCACGGATTGCCGCCGGGATGATGTTTTTTCCGAAATCGTGACTGCTCGTCGGGTCCGTTGCATCGTCGCACAATCGCTCGAACAGGAACCGGGTGTTGAAGACGTAGATGCCCATCGAGGCCAGGCAAACGTCGGGATTGTCCAACGTGGGTTTCGGATTTTCAGGTTTTTCCTCGAATTCGATCAGACGGTCGTCCACGTCGGCCTGCATCACCCCGAACTGACGGGCCTCGTCCAGACTGACCGGTAACGCACCAACGGTGATGTCAGCCCCTTTGCGGCGGTGGAAATCGACCATCGAGTGGTAGTTCATTTTGTACAGATGATCGCCGGCGAGGATCACGACGTACTCCGGCATTTCCCGCTCGATCGCGTAAATATTTTGGTAAACGGCGTCGGCGGTGCCCTGGTACCAATTGTCGTCGATACGTTGTTGCGGCGGCACGACGTCGATGAATTCACCGAGTTCGCGGCAGAAGTAATTGGTCCACGCGAGGTGAATATGCCGGTCGAGCGATTGGCCTTTGTACTGGGTCAATAACAGCAACCGCCGCATGCCGCTGTTGAGACAATTGCTCAGCACGAAATCGATGATCCGGTAACAACCACCGATCGGCACGGCGGGTTTGGCACGGTCTCGTGTCAGCGGTTCGAGCCGCGAACCGCGTCCCCCCGCGAGAATGACCGTCAAAGTTTGCTGCATCATGTCCAGATCCATCATTTCACAAGACTCACTTTGCAAATTAGCCCGCCGCACTGATCTTATCGGGAGCCAGACGCCCCTTCGTGCAGCCAAAAGGGTACCGAACGTCACCGCGTTGCAACATCCCCAGCGAACAACTTACCAAATCGTTGCGTTGTTTGCCTAAGTTGGTGTGTTGTTTGCACCGGATTGTTTGTCGCAGCCTGCGGGCTGTCACTCTTGCCTTCGGGTTCGCTCGGGCGAACGATGCCGGTGTCCGCGTCGTTGGAACCAATGCGCACGCCCTTGAACATGACACTGCAAGAGATGGACGTCCTATTTTTCTCACCTCAAATTTCTTTTCGGAGAATGGAACCATGCATCAGCAATGGAAACGAATCAGTCTCGTGTTGGCGGCCGCCTGGGTCGCCACCCTTCTCGTCGGTGTGATGATGAGTCTCCCTGGCGGCATCAATCGCGACGCCCACGCGGACCAGCAACCGAGAAATGATGTCGCGATCGCGAATCTCGACACCGCGCAAGACATGTCGACCGCGTTTCGAACCGTGGCCGAGATGATGCGTCCGAGTGTCGTGAGCATCAGCACGCGAATGGACATTGCCGCTCGCGTGAAAAGTCTGCCACCGAACCTTCGTCGACAATTGCCGCCCGGTTTCGATGAGTACTTTGGTGATGGAAATCAACCGGGCCGAGGCAATCGGCAACCGCAACAGCAGGGCCAAGGCAGCGGCGTGATCGTTCGAGCGGATGGTTACATCCTCACCAACAACCATGTCGTCGAAAACGCCGACATCGTGACCGTCGAACTCACCAGCGGTGTCAAAATCGATGCTGAGGTCGTCGGCACGGATCCGGAAACCGACCTCGCCGTTTTGAAAATCGATCGCGAAGGGCTCAAAGCGGTCCCGTTCGGCGATAGCGATGCGATCCAGGTCGGCGATTGGGTACTCGCGATCGGCAGCCCCTTCGGTCTCGATCAAACCGTCACGGCGGGGATCATCAGCGGCAAGAACCGCGTCCAAGGCATCGTCGACGGTGGCGAGGGGTTCGAAGATTTCTTACAAACCGATGCGGCGATCAACCCGGGGAACTCCGGCGGTCCGCTCGTGAATTTGCGAGGCGAACTCGTCGGCATCAACACGGCGATCCTCTCTCGCTCCGGTGCATCCGCTGGTATCGGATTCGCCATCCCGGTCGGACTCGCCCAACCGGTGCTGAATTCGATCATCGAAAACGGTGACGTGCAACGTGGGTTCTTGGGCGCCCAAGTCGCCGATGTGACTCCCGAGGTGGTCGAGGAATTTGGGTTGAAGGTCAGCAACGGTGCGTTGATTCGTGGCGTACTCGAAGGACAACCGGCTGCCAACGCGAAACTGCAACCCGGCGACGTGATCCTCGAAACCGACGGGCGACCCGTCACATCGAGTTCGCGATTGGTCAACTACATCGCCAGTCGTGCGCCCGGCGATAGTGTCCAAATGAAAATCGATCGCAACGGAGTCGTGATGCAGATCACCGTCAACTTGCAGGAACGCACCGACCAAGCCATGGCGATGTTCGGCAAGGGAACGGCATGGGGAGCGGAACTCGAACCCGTCACCCCGCAATCCGCCGAGCGATACGGTTACGCCAATTTGGAACAGGGTCTGATCGTCACCAGCGTCAGTGACCAAGGCATCGCGGCAGACGCCGGGATGGAGGTCGGTGACGTGATCGAGGAAGCGGCCGGTCGCCCAATCAACTCCGTCGTTCAACTGACGCAGATTCTCGCCGAGGCACAACGTCAACAGGTGCCCTTACGAGTCGTCGTGCGCCGAGGCAACGCGCGAACGATGCTGGTGATCCGCTAGGCGTAGTGCAGGCTAGCAGCCTGCAAGATCAAACTCAGGCTAAGCACATCGTCACAATTCATTCGGTGGAACCACGTAGCAGCGTCTCTCTGAGACGCTGAAAATTGCGAGTCTCTGAGAGACTCGCCTACGTGAGGTTCTGCCGAACCGTTTCCGCCGATGTACTTAGCAGCCTGCACTACAGCATCTCATCGGCCACGAGCGCGAGTGTTTCAACGAGATGGCGAGCCGTCATGCCGATCGCACTGATTTCCGCCTCAGCGACATCACCAGCCCGTCCGTGAATCCAAACGCCCAATCGTGACGCGTCCCAAGCGTTCAACCCTTGGCCGAGCAACGACGTGATGACGCCGGTCAGCACGTCACCGCACCCAGCCGTCGCCATCGCGGGGTTCCCGGTGTCGTTGACGTGGTTGCTCAGGATGCCCGTTTTCGGGTCGACCCCAGTCAAACGTGTCGGGCCGCCTTTGACGACAATCGTGACCCGGCACCGCGTTGCAATTTCCTGCGCCGCTGCGAATTGGCCGTCACCGTCTTTCGCCGAAACACCCGTCAACCGAGCGAGTTCTCCCGGATGAGGTGTCAACACGATCGCGGCATCGCGCTCGCGACGTGCGAACCACTCATCGTTCAACCAGCCCTGCTCGGCGATCACGTTGATCGCGTCGGCGTCGATCACCAGCGGCGTTTCACGCTGCCGCAGCAACCCTTCCACGATCGCAACGCTTCCCGCACCCGTTGTCATTCCCGGCCCGACACCGACGGCGTCTTGTTTTTCGATCTCGGGTCGCAGCAATGGCCATGCTGCCGTGGAAAACCGACCGGCTTCTTCGGGAAACGGCATCGTCATCAGTGCCGGATGGAAACCGGCAACGGTTTCGAGCGTCGAGTCCGGTACCGCAGCGGCAACGAGTCCCGAACCGCAGTGCAACGCTGCGATCGACGACAGGGAAATCGAACCCGCCATCCCTCGCGACCCACCGATCAAGAGCACACGCCCGAACGTTCCCTTGTGGTCGTCGGATTGTCGTGCTGGCAGCCTCAACGGCGGTACCGCAGACTTGCTCGCTCGCGATGACACCATCGTTATTTTTGCTCCGCCTTAAGACGTGCAAGCTCTTCACTCAGCGACGCGATTTCGGCTTCGATCTCGGAAAGAGTTGGCCGTTCTCGATCCCCACCATTTCTTTCCTGTTTCCTCATCTCTCTTTCCTGTTCCTTCAGCTTCCGTTCCTGTTCCTTCAACTGCAGTTCCTGTTCCTTCGTCTTCTCTTCCTGTTGCTTCAACTCCCGCTCCCGTTCTTGTAGCTTGCTCTCCGCCACTTCCTCCCCGGTCAAACAGATCTTCCCTGAATTCGTATCGACCAAAACCAAATCATTGCCGTCGCGGAAAATCTGCACGCCGAGTTCTTGGCTGTCCAGACGTCCCGCTACTGGTTGGATCGGCGTGAAGATCCCGTTGATCAAACGGTATCCTTGCAGAGGCGGATCGAGGTAAGTGGCCTCGGGATCGTAGAGGAAATACTCGGCGACACCGAGATCCTCGTGAATAGTCAGCTTGCTCGACAAGTCGTTCTGACACGTGCTTTGCGAGGAAACTTCAAAGACCACGTTGGGAACCCGTTGTTCTTCCCAAACCTTGAACACCCGTCGCCTTCGAGGCTCACAATCGAAAACGACAAAGCTGTCGGGTGCCACGCTGCGAGACGGATACCCCCTGACGTAATACAACATCATATCGCCGGCGACATAAACCCTCTGGTCTCGGTATCGGCGTTTGAGGATGTCTCGCAGACGGAGCGTCCACTCGGCATGCACGTCGGTTTCACCCACCGAATGGCCATCCGTTTCGGGGTAGTCGATCAAATCCTGCCATTGGAGAGAATCGTTCGCAGTGCTCATCGCAGAGTGCTCCGTCGAGAAAAAGAGAGGTTCGAAAGACGCGATTGCGTTGAGTCACGGCATCGACGCCTCCGCCTTATTCTAACACAAGACCGCCGATCAAATTTGGTCAGGCCGATTTGTTGGCGACGGGTGCGGTCGATTCCGATTCGCTGGTCAGCCGTTTCCTTTGAGCATTCAATCCCGCCGCGATCACGCCGGCCAGGTACGCACCTTTGAACCCCGCATCGATATTCACCACGGCGATGTTGGGAGCGCACGCAGTCAACATACCCATCAGCGGCGTCAAGCCGCCGAAATTGGCTCCGTACCCCATGCTCGTCGGGACGGCGATGACGGGCACGGCGACGTGGCCGGCAACGGTCGGCGGCAGTGCCCCTTCCATGCCCGCGATCACGACAATCGCGGCGGCTTTTCTCAAATCAGGGACCGCCGCGAGTAACCGTTGCGGGCCGGCCACCCCGATATCTTCGATCCGCCGATACGCGATCCCCATCCATGCCAACGTCTCGGTCGCCTCCTCGGCCACCGCCGCGTCGGTGCTGCCCGCCGTCACAACGGCGACGTGAGCGGAGTTCTCATCGAGCACGGGGGAGGCGAGCAATTCAGCTCGCTCGGCAATCCGCAGCGTTCTCGCTTGCGGTTGGTGATGCGTGTGCGGGAAATGACGCCGGACTTGGGCCGCCGAGGTCGGATCGATGCGGGTGACCAAACAAGTCTGCCCGGCGGCAAGCTGCGTCTGAACAATTTGAATGATCAGTTCGGTGCTCTTGCCCTCCCCGTAAATCACCTCGCCGAAACCACACCGTTTTTGCCTTCCAATGTCCACGGTCGCACCGGGAATCGCGACCACGCCGCCCAAAGATGCCAATCCCGTGTCGGCCGCAGCGATCATTTCCGCAACGCTGCCCGCCGCCTGCTCCACCGCGATTTTCCCCTCGGCGACCGCAGCGAGCAATTCCAACACTTGGGCAGAGTTCGGCGTTGGGGACGGCGCATCACCAGTAGCGGGTGACTGGTTGCCGGAAGGTGGTATTGGGGGGGCAGAAGACGGCATTGAGAAGTTCGTGGGGAGGGATGTCAATGTAGAAAGACGCGGCAATTTTGACTGCCGCTTGCAGGTTCGGACGGTGAACACTTAAATGCTCTTCCGACAATATAGACAGATTTCCCCTGCGTTTGGATGTGGATTCGATATGAAAAGTTGCGTGCTGGCCTATTCCGGTGGACTCGATACCTCCGTCATTCTCGGTTGGTTGCAGGACCAAGGCTACGAAGTCCACTGCGTGTACGTGGATTTGGGCCAACCGTGTGAGGACCGCGACGCGATCATGGAAAAAGCACGCACCTGCGGCGCGAAATCCTCGCGACTCGTCGACGTCCGCGAAGAACTATGCCGCGACTTTGCCTTCCCGGTCTTGGCCTGGCAAGCCAAGTACGAGCAAATCTATCTGCTCGGCACTTCGATCGCCCGTCCCCTGATCAGCAAAGTCTGCCTTGATGTCGCCCGCGAAGTCGGCGCCACCGCCTACGCTCACGGAGCGACCGGCAAAGGCAACGACCAGTGCCGTTTCCAACTCGCCGCCGAAGCACTCAACCCCGACATCGAAATGATCGCCCCGTGGCGAATCAAATCGTTCCGTGATGCCTTCCCCGGTCGTACCGAATTGATCGAGTACTGCGACATCAAACGAATTCCCGTCAAAGCCTCGACTGCGAAACCGTACAGTAGCGACGAGAACGTGCTGCACATTTCCTACGAGGCCGGACAACTCGAAGAACTCACCATCAACGGCGTCGAGATCGTTGATTTCGGGATGGGCGTGTCACCCCAAGACGCACCCGACAAGGCCGAGGAAGTGACCATCGGTTTCGAGTCCGGCGTCCCCGTCCTGCTCAACGGGAAAAAAGTTTCCGCTCTCCAAATGGTCGAACAACTCAACGACATCGCTGGACGCAATGGCGTTGGACGCATCGACATGGTGGAAAATCGCTTCGTCGGCATGAAGAGCCGCGGCGTTTATGAATCCCCCGGCATGACGGTGCTCTACAACGCGTTGATGAACGTCGAGCAACTCACGATGGACCGCGACCTGATGCACCTCCGCGACCGGCTCGCCCCGGAAGTCGCCGAGATGGTTTATTACGGATTCTGGTACACGCCGAAGATGGACTCACTGTTTGCTTTCATCCGCGAAGCACAAAAAACGGTCACCGGCGAAGTGACTTTGCAACTCTACAAAGGCAACATCATGGTCGCCTCCCGTCAAAGCCCGAACAGTCTTTACGACGAAGAGATCGCGACCATGGAAGGCGGCGGCTCGTACAACCAAGACGACGCCGAAGGTTTCTTACGAATCCACGGATTGCCCTGCCGCGTCCAAGGCCGTGTGACCCCGCGGAAGTATTGAGTTATCCAGGGGCGTTGCCTTCTTCATCCTGCACCTCTTTTTCAAGTCCCCATGAGCGTAGTGGAAGTCGTCAAGACTTTCGTTTTCAGGTGTGATCGAAACTCTCGGCGAGTTCCGCTACGCGTCTTAGTCGTTCGCTGTGGCTTCGCAGGAACCTCACTCGAGTGGCCGAAGGCTCATCAATCCGAAGTGCAATCCGCCGGCTTCGTCGTACCCGAAACTACCGCTGACGTTGAAGTACTTTCGTAGGTCATCGAACGAGGGCAGTTTTTGACGACTCAGCAGGTCTGAAAATTTCT
>Ga0163216_100527_pt1 | contig 56009 bp, 50 predicted proteins | sample SynspAceP_FD_167610 | JGI IMG/M metagenome (GOLD analysis project Ga0163216, IMG submission 167610) | Saline lake microbial communities from Ace Lake in Antarctica - Synechococcus sp. Ace-P (Illumina Assembly) | ecosystem: Environmental > Aquatic > Non-marine Saline and Alkaline > Saline ...
AACATTCCCTGCATCCGCGCCTTTGAGGGCCAAGGCGACATCCACATCCTGCAAATCGACGCGCATCTAGATTTCGTCGATGTGCGCCACGGCGTGCGCCACGGCCACGGCAACCCGATGCGCCGCGCGGCAGAGCAGCCCTTTGTCACTGGCATCACCCAAGTTGGCATCCGCAACGTCAGTTCGACCACGCGGGAGGGCTATGAGGACGCCCGCGCAATGGGCACAGATATCATCAGCGTGCGCCAGGCGCGCGAGATGGACACAGGTGGTGTGATCAGCCATATTCCCGCAGGTGCGCGGGTCTATGTGACGGTTGATATCGACGCCTTCTGCCCCTCTATCGCGCCGGGCACAGGCACGCCGTCCCATGGCGGTTTTCTGTATTACGAAGTGCTGGAACTGCTGCAAGCCGTGGCGCGCCGCCATGAGGTGGTTGGCATAGATCTGGTCGAAGTCGCGCCCGATTATGACCCCTCCGGCTCCACCCAGATCCTTGCCGCACAACTGCTGCTGAATTTCCTCGGGTTTATCTTCCATGCCAGACGCAATACCTGAGGCTAAATGCCTGAAATGACGCACAAGCACCTAATAATGACGCAGGCAGGCTTCCCCTGCGCTCAGGCCCGTCTATGTTGCCCTCAAACACTCAACAGGATGCCTACCCCATGAGCAACGATCCACTGGTCATCTTCACGCCGTCCGGCAAACGCGGCCGCTTTCCCGTAGGCACGCCTGTGCTGACCGCTGCACGCCAGCTGGGCGTCGATCTGGACTCGGTCTGTGGCGGACGCGGCATCTGCTCCAAATGCCAGATTTCGCCGGGTTACGGTGAATTCTCCAAACACGGCGTCACCGTGGAGGCAGATGCCCTGTCCGAATGGAACAGCGTCGAGGCCCGCTATGACGACAAGCGCGGGCTGAAGCAGGGCCGCCGCCTTGGCTGTCAGGCGACCGTGCAAAAAGATGTTATCATCGACGTGCCCGCAGAAAGCCAGGTCCACAAACAGGTTGTGCGCAAACGCGCGGAAGTCCGTGATATCACCCTCAATCCCTCTACACGTCTCTATTACGTCGAAGTGGAAGAGCCAGACATGCACACGCCCTCGGGCGATCTGGAGCGCCTGCGCGCAGCTTTGTCCGAGCAATGGCAGCTGGACGATGTCGCCGCCGATCTGCACATCTTGCACGTCATGCAAAAGATCCTGCGCAAAGGTGACTGGAAAGTCACTGTGGCGATCCACCTTGGCGATCACGAGAACAAACCGCGCATCATGCACATCTGGCCCGGTTTCTATGACGGCACCATTTACGGCGTTGCCGTCGACCTTGGCTCTACCACCATCGCAGCGCATCTGTGTGATCTTCAAACCGGCGAAGTTGTCGCCTCAAGCGGTGTGATGAACCCGCAGATCCGGTTTGGGGAGGATCTGATGAGCCGCGTCAGCTATTCCATGATGAACGCATCGGGTGCCGACGAGATGACGCGCGCCGTGCGCGAAGGCATGTGCGGGCTGTTCACCCAGATCGCCACAGAGGCGAATATCGACAAGCAACTGATCGTGGATGCGGTGTTCGTCTGCAATCCGGTCATGCACCACCTGTTCCTCGGCATTGATCCGTTCGAGCTGGGTCAGGCGCCCTTTGCGCTGGCCACGTCGGATGCCCTGCGCCTGCGTGGCCGTGATCTGGACCTCAACATCCACGATTCCGCCCGCGTCTATATCCTGCCCTGCATCGCGGGCCATGTGGGTGCGGATGCGGCGGCTGTGGCGCTTTCGGAAAGTCCGCATTTGTCCGATGATCTGGTGCTGGTTGTGGACGTGGGTACGAACGCCGAAATCCTGCTGGGCAACCGCGAGAAGGTTCTGGCCTGTTCTTCCCCCACAGGTCCCGCGTTTGAAGGCGCGCAAATCAGTTCCGGCCAGCGTGCTGCCCCCGGCGCAATTGAGCGGGTCGAGATTGACGCCGTAACCAAGCTGCCGCGCTTCAAGGTCATCGGTTCGGACCTTTGGTCGACGGATGACGGTTTTCAGGAGGCCATCGCACAGACCGGCGTGACAGGCATCTGCGGCTCCGGCATCATCGAGATGGTCGCGGAAATGCGCATGCACGGCATCGTCGATGCCCCCGGCCTGATCGGCACCCCCGAGCAGACCGGCAGTGCGGCCGTGTTCGCGGACGGGCGCACCAACAGCTATATGGTCTATGATGGCTCCGCGGCGGGCGGCCCCGTGATCACGGTCACCAACCGCGATATCCGCGAGATCCAGATGGCCAAGGCCGCACTCTATTCCGGCGCGCGCCTGCTGATGGACAAGTTTGGCGTGGATAAAGTAGACCGCGTGGTGCTGGCGGGGGCCTTCGGCGCGCATATTTCGACCAAACACGCAATGGTGCTGGGGATGATCCCCGACGCGCCGCTGGACAAGGTTACATCGGCGGGCAATGCCGCTGGAACAGGCGCGCGCATCGCCCTGCTGAACAGTGATGCCCGCGCCGAGATCGAAGAGATCGTGCGCAACATCCACAAGATCGAGACAGCGATTGAGCCGCGCTTTCAGGAGCATTTCGTCAACGCCTCCGCCATACCCAACGCGGTAGAGCCTTTCCCGATCCTGAACTCTATCGTGACGCTGCCCACAGCCACCTTCAACACCGGCGGCGGCGGCGGCGATACAAGCGGCGGACGCCGCAGACGCCGCGGCTGATCCCGCCTGCCCGCCCGCTTATCCCCTTGACGGGTCAGCGGGCGGGCATTACCTAGATCGCACTGGCGCGCGGGTATGGTGAAAAGGTATCACGGCAGCTTCCCAAGCTTTAGTTACGAGTTCGATTCTCGTTACCCGCTCCAGATCAGCCAGCAAGCTACTGTTTCTAATATAAATTTCACAGACTCGTGACGCTTACCCGCCCAAAAACCCGCCAATCTCTGAACGCTCGTGCGTGCTGGATTATGGCAATCATACTGAGGCGCTTGATCTGCGCCCAAGCATAATCCATTGTTGAAAAATGTTAAATTGAGAGAGTAGCCATGACACTAATGCGAGTTTTTGACGGTGATAAACTCATCGGTGATATTGAAGCCGAAACAGTTCCCTCAGTGGGCGATGTATTTTGGTGGAAAACCAATGGTCCATATATAGTGAAAGAACGTGAGTGGCATTTACCCCCCGGCTACATTGAAGAAAAGCCGCATGTCGTCACATTAAAGGTTAAGGAAATGGACAAGACACGCGGCTAAACCTTTTGCGTGTCAGTCCTCCCAATCCACCAATTTAAGCGCCATCGCCGGATCGACGCCCAGTTCCTTTGCCTCGCCCAGTGCCTTGATAATTGCGCCAAGGCTTCGCGCGCGCCCACCGGAATCAAAAGCCTGTAACGGCCTCATCACGTCCAGCTTGACAGGCTGGCCCAGCTTCTCCGATGCCTCTTGCCCGATCATCGCCGCGATAGGCATTAGCGCCCATTGCGCAAGGTGACGTTGTGCCTCTCGCACCAGCGGCCCCGTGGTGACGGGATTGCTCAGACCGGGCAGAACACCGAACGCCATTTCGATGCCGGATCGCGCCGCTGCCCATGTCTCGCGGGTCATTGCTTTGGACAGGTCAGGCGTCACATCGCTGGCCTTCCAGTCCTGAGCCGGCGCAGGCCCGCCCGCCGCTTGGACGTTCACACTCTCGCGGATCAGGACGCGCCCACGGGTGCCACGAAAGCCCCGCGCGATACTTTCCATGTCAGTTTCCGGCGATTCAGGGAACGGCACGATTGAGGTGCCAAGCGGTGCGTTTGCGTAAATCTCGCCCAAAGCCGTTTCGAGTGTTTGCAAGAGACCAGCGGTAAGACGTGCGCGGCGCAAGGGTGCCGTGCCAACGTAAGGCATGGTCATTTCTGAGCCGATCCGCAGGTGCAGCACTTCGCCCGCCAGCACAGTCATAGTTCGCCCGCCGCCCGTGTCAGGGATGCCCACGCGGTAGGCGGTAGGCTTGGAATAACTGGTGGTCAAATCCCAATCCGAACAAGGCAACAGCCCGTCATTGCCGATCACAAACACAGCTTCCCCCCGCAACGCCAGAGCGCGCGCAGACAGCGCCAGCACAGCAGGGGTCAGCAGGTCGGTGCCGTCTACGTCCGCAAGGGTCAAACCGCCTTCCCACAGGCTCACACAGGCTTGCACGGTGCCAGTGAGTTCCGCCAATCCATCAACGCCGCCGATGTAATCCGCCCGCGCCGCCATCACTTGCGCCGTGTATCCGGTGCCACTTGAACGGGTTTCGATCTCTTTTTTCTTAAACGGCCACATCAGTTTGCCCTCCGGTATGTGCGCAGCAGATCCGCCGCGCCTGAGTTTTGCAGTGACTTGGCAATCCATGTGCTAGGACGCTCAAGTTCGGTTTCCGCCGCCCCCTCGCCATCGCCATTCCGGCGAATAGATGTTGCCGCCAGTTCCGGCACGTTTGCCAGATTGCCGTTTTCGTCAGTGTCGATGCCAATGAGCGAATAATTCATCAGACGTTGCGCAGCCTTTGCCACAGCAGCAGGCACAGCGTAGGTTGTGACACCTTCCACAGTGACGCCCTCAGGCCCGACAGTGGCGCTAATGCGGAATGGCCCGCCCGAGGTCAGGCAATAGCCATATGGCCCCTCTGGTAGCACCACGGCCACCCACGCGCCGCCCTCCCACTTTTCCGCAGTGAGGGACGTGACAGGCGTAAGCGGTGGCGTCCAGTCGCCCTCCCCCTCGACAATCCAGACCACGCCGCGCGGTGTGAAGCGGTGCGCAATATACGCCTCGATCCGCTGCCAATCCGCATCAGACGGCGCAAAGCCAAATTCGTTTGCACCCACGTCAGGATATGCCGCCGGAATGTCCTCAGTCTGTTTTCTGGTCACGGCCATATTCACGCCCTCCATCTGTTCAACGTGCGGTGCAGACCCACGCCAAGCCCGTCAGGGATAATCAGCCCGTCAGGCGTCCAGTTGCGCGCCTCAATCTGCGTTTCTGGATAGGCTGGACGGGTCACAATGCTCATTTCGTACAAAAGCGCCTGCAAAACGGTCCTGATAATGGCGTTATGCGCGCCATTCTCGGGGTCCATGCCTTCGTCCTCGATCTTTTCAGGCTCAGGCACGACCCGTTTAGAGGGCAATCGAAAGCCCGGACTAATTCCGATTGCCAGACCCGCCGCGACCGCCGCAAGGATATCTTTCACATAAGACACCTCTTGCATTTCTTCGGTGATGGTCGCTGTGAAGGTGACAGCCTCAGGCGTATCTCGGATATCCAGCGTACCAGAGCGCACAGACGCCAACGGCTTGCCATAGTCGTGACCAGACAGCAGGTGGATATCCTTTTTGCCGCCGTGGTCCGATAGCGTGTTGATCCGGTAAGCGAACGCCTTGGGGGCAATCACTTCTTTTTTCGGCCGCCCGGAACGGCCCCCATCACTGAGGACCGCCCGTTTGCCGTAGGGAAAAGAGCCTTGCAACGCCAGCGCGCCGGATGCTCTCTTGCGGAGTTCAAGCCCGCCGCCTGCAAAGCCCTCCAGCATCTTACTGGATACCAGTCAGGACACGCGACTGCACCGCGCGGCTGATTGTGGTGTCCATTGTGGAAAGCGCCGTTAGACGCAGCCCGCCCGATTGCGCATCTGCGTAGGGGTCGCGGATCAGGTCCACAGCGCCCCACAGACCCACAAAGACAGGGGCAACACCGCCCGCCGTGGTGGTCAGCAGTGCCTTGCTTTCCAGCGGTGTGCCGGATGGTGCAGGCAAGGCATTGTGAGGCATAGACACGCTGCCGATGTACTTCATCAGCCGTTCCCACTCCGTGACCGCCGTGCCACTGATAAACGTGCCGTCCATTGTGTCCCAGACCTCAGGACGGATCAGCAGACGCACATCCGCCGGACCGTTTGCAGCGTTTGCCGTGATAAACGCCACCACTTCGGAACGGAACGCCGCCCATGTTGCTGCCGCGTCCAGTGCATTTTCTGCAATGCCCCAAGCCGCTGCACCCGTGAACACGCCAGTAGGTTCGCCACCCGCGCCGGACCCGTTGAAGATTGCACGGTCCATTTCCTGAGACATTGCCCCGTTCATATCGCGCCGGATTGCCTGTTCAAGTGCAGCGCCCGATTGCTTCAGGGTCTTGCGGGTGATCCGCATTTGAATGCCCAAAGTGTGATCCGGTGCCAGCGGACGGTCCAAGGTGGCATAGGCCGATGGCCCCGGCACATTGCCCGTCTCGGTCGCTTGCCAGCCCGCCGTGATGGCCGAGGTAGTGACAGGCGTTTCCGCTTCACCGCTGCCGATGTTGATCATCTGGACGCCCATCTGAGCCGCGACAGACGCAGGGAACAGGCGTTCAATCAAGGGACGTGTGGCAATCGGGTTCGGTGTACCGCTGGCAATGGTTTCGCCCGCGCGGGTTTCAAGCGCAGCATATGGCACAGGGATGCCACGGTATCCGCCTTGGCTACGCAGTTCGGTGACGATCTCCGCAGTTTGCCCGTCCAGCGTGCGCCCCTCATCAAGGTTCAAAGCAACCTGGCGCATTTCAAACGCACCCATGATCTCGGTCCATTCCTTCTCGGAACGGGTTTCCAGTTCGCCCTTGGCTTCGGTGCGTTGTTCGTCCTCAGATACCAGCGCCGCGCGGTACTGCACTTCCTTGGCGCGATACTCGGTATCCAGTTCCGTCATTTTGCGGGTTTCGTCCGCAGACGGGGTTTCAATATTCGCCAGTTCCGACAGGTTTTGACGGATTTCAGAGCGGCGCAATTCCAGCTTTTTAGATGTCAGCATAGTTTTTTCCTTTCATGCTCGACAGGAGGTCACGCCATTGCTGGCGCTTCGGGGAAAGCGGGGTGTGGCCCACTTCCAATCTCGTTTTGCGCGCATGACAGCGCCCGCAGAGAATTTGTAAATTTGACAGGGTGTAGGAAAGTTCGGGGTGCGTTTTGACAGGCAGAACGTGGTCACATTCCAGCCGCCGCAACTCGCCACACTGGACGCAAGCCCAGCCGTCACGGTCCAAGGCTTGCATACGCAGAGCCTTCCAGCGCGGCCCGCGTGTCACCTTTGCAGAGTGGCGCTTGTACTCGTTGCGCTTGCTTATCCCCATGCCATGCGCCCGCCCTTGTGCGCAGGACGGCCCATGATCCGCGCGCCCTCAGCAACAGCGATTACCGTTGCCGATGCCGCATCAATCCGGCCTGTAGACCGTGCTTTCGCCAGCTTTAGATTGTTCGCCGGATCGCGTAGCGTCACAGCGTCCGCAAACGCAGACCGCAACAGCAGGGACGCGGTGGTCAGCACCTTGCCGTCGAAAGCCGCGCGCCGGAACCGCTCACAGTCCTCATTGCCGTCCTTGAATCCAAAGCCGCGCCAGATCACAGGGGAACGGATGCCCGCCCGCTCGATAGCCTCGCCAAGTTCGGATTGCTTGTACCTGTCAGCCACCAGCGCCGCGACAGGTTCGCCCTCGATATGGGCCATCACTTCCACCAGCCACGGCGCAATCGGCACAGTCTGGACGCCAAGGGTGGACAACTCGCCCCGATCCTTCATTTCGACATAACGGCCTTGAACGCCATCGTTTGCGCCACGATCCGCCAAGTTCGGCTTGCTTGGGAAGGTGCCGAGGGCTTCGAGACGCCCCGTCTCAGGCCAGTAGAACGCCGCCGCCGTCATAGACGCAGAGCCGCCGAGGTCGATGCCGATCACACATTGCCCTTGCCGCGCGGGTGGTTTGGTGGCTTCACAGGCCAGCCATTCGTCCACAGTCAGCAGCACATCGCGGGTTTCGCCGCTCACACGCTCATTGCGGTTATAGAGCCGGAACGTGGTCAGCGTAGATCCGCCCCGCGCAATCGCGCGCCGTGCCTGCCCTTGCAGCCATTCCAGACTGGACCCGATGCCAGCCGCCGCGCCGGGGTTCGCCTCTTTCAAACTGTCCAGATCATCCGCAGGCAAGCCCGGTGACGGGCGATGCTCTTGGCGGTAGATGCCGGGTGCGTCCTCGTCCAACCACACAGAAAAAGGTTGCGCATCATCAGCCGCCGAGGTGGATATAATCAGCGCCCGCCCGCCGCGCTTGCCCATACCGGACAGCAGCGCATGTTCCAGAGCGTCCCCTTGATCCGCAGCCCAATGCCCGCGCTCGTCCATCAAGATCAGCGTAGGGGCAGACCCCAAGGCGCTCTTGCCGTCCGCAGCAATCGCCCGGATGAAATGCCCGCCGCCATCGCCGTCATATTCGATCTCCAGACGCGGGGAACGCCGCACAGTGAACAGCTTTTGTTCGTCCTCAGAAAGCGACCGCATGAAGCCGACCACGAAGTCGAACGCAATCCGCGCTTGATCCCGCGTCCGCGCCGCAATCAATATCTCGCGCCTTGGCGGTTCATCCCACTTGCCCATGACAGACCCCAAGGCGATGCCAGCAGACAGAGCCGTCTTTGCATTGCCGCGACCGATCGACAGAACAGCCACGTTCACGCCATCCGCTAACGAACCCCGCACGAATTGCTTTTGAAACGGTGCCAGCCGGATCAGTTCGCCAGCCTTCGGACCCTCAGGGATTGCCAGCGTTTCCAGAAACCGGATTGCCTTCGTGCTGTTCTTCATGCCGCCCACCACAGACCGCACAGCGCGAACGCATAACCCCACACCGCGACCCTCCCCCCGAAAGAAAAGGGGGGCATTGGGACCAAATCAATCATCAATGCCACCAGCGTCACAATCGTCACACCTCCTAGAGGTGTGTGACGTTGGTGACGGCTAGACTGGTCCGCACTTGTGACGCACAGTGACGGCTTGTGACGGTTGTGACGGTTACTCATCATCTTGAACCCTCCAAACATGGTCGCCAAACTCACGGACCTCATTCATGTCCATCAGCTTGGTCTTGGCCCGCATAAAGGCAGTTCGCGCCGCGCTATCACTGACACCTGAGGTCAGGCCGTGGACGCCACACGCATCGCGCCACTTGTCCACCTCGACCACCTTGCGGTCGGTTGGGTATGAGTTGCCGCTTCTGGTCGTACCGTGGTCACGCAGCGCATCATTGAGGGCTTGGATAGCCACTTCGTTCTTTCCACTGAGCGGCTTGCGCTTCGGTGCAGGTGCCTCAGTCGCGTCCACCACGGCGCTTGTGACGGGTTCGCCGTCCTCATCCATGCCAAGTGTGACCGAACGCAGTTTGAAGTGCAGCGGTTCAGGCTTGGCACGGTCGCGCACTTTGCGGTTTACAATTTCACCATCAACTGTGACCTCGATTTCATCATCGACCGCACCCCGAAACGCGGACGAACCACGCGCACCGCGCTCAGTATCCTTGCCGGTGTGGTGGATCACCATGACGTGCGCACACGTGGCCTCTCGGATCAGATCACAGTTGCGCACAAACATTGCCGCATCCTTGGCCGTGTTCTCATCACCCCCGCCCATAGACCGCGCCAACGTATCGACCACCACCAACGCGGGGGCCTCATCTGGCATAATCTCACAGACCGCCAAGGCGTCACCTTGCCCGTGTAGGTCCAGCCCGATAGGCAACAGGGTGAAGGGTGCAGACGCCATGTCAGGGCGGTTGCGCTTGATCGCCGCAAGACGGTTGCGAATACCCGCGCCACCCTCAGCAGCGATGTAGAGGACAGGCCCGCCATTGACGCGCAACCCGCGCCACGGCTTGCTTGCCGCGATGTGCATTGCAATATCCAGCGCCACGAACGTCTTGCCCGCATTGGACGGACCGTAGAGAATTGAAAGGCAACCACGGTCTAGCCAACCCTTGACCAGATAGTTGCTGGTCAGCACCGCCTCGATTGCCGACAGGCTCACAAGGCGGTTCTCGATTTCGGTTGCGCGGTTCGGCTTCATGCCGCTCAGGTTGATAACAGTCATTACATGTGACCCCGCGCGATTGCGGAAAGGTCAGCGCCGTGCTGCCGTGCCAGTGCTGGAATAGTTGCCCATGATACGCCGCTACGCTTGAACCCGCGCCACTTGGCGGCAACCTCGCCAGCCTTGTATTTCGCGCCCGTGGCACTCCAAGCATCCGCAAGGGTCAATCCCTCATCAGCGCCGTTGTAACGGTCGTGCAGCGCCATCAAGACAGACACCCATTCTGCGTAGGGCAGATCAGCCGGAAGGTGCGACAGCAGTTCCTCAACCTCCCCCGTTGGTGTGATCCGGTCAAAGGTGCGGACGGGTGCAGGTGGTGGCGTATGCAGCAGCATCGCCCGCAAGCCCATCGGCACAACTGGCAATTCGTCAGGGAAAAACCCGATATACGAACCGCCGTCAGTGAACGAACCGGGCGCGACCACATAGCCGCCTTCGCCGCGTGTGTCGATTTTCGGGCCTATCTTGGACGTGGTGTTGCGACCGCCCTCAAAGTGCTGGCAATAGATGTGACGCCCCCCTGAGGGGGTATGCACGTTCGCACGGTCCAGCAGCGCCGCATAGCGTGGCAGGGCCTTCAATGACGCCTCACCAATGGGTTCGCCAGTCGCCTTGTCCAAGTCCAGATCAATGACAAACAGACCGTTAGCTGCACCGCACGGGATGCCCCATGCCTGCGCACCGTTAGCCTGCCACTGCGCAACCGTGTGCGGATCGCGGGTGGCCTTTGCCTGCCAGCCTGCAATCAACGGTTTCTTGTCAGGGCCAACCGGAAAGATGTTGAACGGGATGTAGGGAACGCTCAATTACTCGCCCCGCGCCTGTTTGATCTCGTCATCGGTCAGGTCATTAGCATTACCGCCAAGCCCTACCCATTCAAACGAATGGCCCTTTTCGATCTCGTTCAGCTTGGTTTCCAGCATACGGATCAACGCAGGCACAGCCTGAGCATATTGATCCACATTGTCCCGCGCGGGTGCGTTATCGTCCGCAAGTTCCAGAGCGGTCAGCAGGACACGCGCCTCGTGCAGCAGATACGAAGTGCGCTCAAAATTGGTGCGTTGGTTCTGAGGGATCATGCCGCCACCTCGCTTTGTGAGGCTTCCCAAGCGGTGATTTCGCTCAGTTTCCAGCGGGTGCAGTTTGGGGAAAGTTTGACAGCACGGGGGAAGTCAGCCCGCTCACGATGCCAGCGCCACACGGTGTTGCGCGTGATACGGTAGCGGTCGGACAGGTCTTTATCGGAAAGATATGTGTCAGGCATTTAAGCACCTCGTTGTTACAAGATGCCTCTCAAGTTGCGCAGAACCGCGTTCAGATCAAACCAAAGCGCGGGAAGTTAATCGGTTTGAATAAGGTTCCCAACGTATACACCATAAAACTTTAAATCAGTTCCCAAGCCGTACTCAGCCAAGTCGGCCATTATTTCAGATCGAAACAATTCTGGGAATATTCCCAAATTTTCAATACCCCATGCAATCTCGGCTGAAGCCTCATCGGAGATCAGTGACAGTCGATTATTTACAGCTTTTTTCGAGATGCCTAAAATTTCGCCCGCTCGCTCCTTAGCTGCATCGGTAGGCCAGCCATCACGCAAGGTAAGCCAGTGAAAAATTGAGCAAGTAATATTTGCGGTATTTCTCTTATCTTTCGACTCCTTTCGGCCTTTAGTGCGCGGTAGTTTAGGCTCCATTAATGCCTGCGAAATGGATTTTCTAAACTCGTATGACATTGGGACATTTTCTTCAATAATCAGCGAAAGCAAGAAATGGTCGCCTTGGCGCATTGCCTGCATCGCTTGATCACAAAGCGTTTTGTTTTCACACGAACCCAAAGTCTTAGCTTTAACTTTATATTCTGCCGCATAGTTAGGGTTCGTCTCAATTCCAAACATATCTTTCAATGGATCAAATATTGAGGGAACTATCTTATCAAATCCGCTTGCTGCATCATCCATTCAGTCGCTCCATTTGTACTACTTTCGCCCCGTGTTCGCCGCGCAAGAACCGCCCCCACGCTGCCATCATCACCCGCCGCTTCTCAATCATATCGGAACGGTCGTAAGCCTGCCGAACCTTGCTCCCCACCATATGCGCCAAAGCAATTTCAGCCATATCGCCATCGAATTCGGTGCGCTCAGTGACCCAAACCCGAAAGCAGCTTCTTAGGCCATGCGGTACGGCCTGCATCTTGGTTCTGGCGTCCAGATAACCCGCACCGCCGCGCTCGATATCCCCCACATGGATTGCGCGCATCACCTTGCCCAGAGTTGCATCCGACATCACGCCGCCACGCGGGGAAGTGAAAACCAGATCGCCCATGCGTGGCAAACTTTTCAGCAGCGCAATCATGCTATCAGTCAGCGGAACGCGGTGCGGTTTTCCGGTCGGGGGTATTTTGCTGGACGTTCGGCCCGGCTGGATTGTCCAGAGCCTCGCGTCCAAGTCGATTTCATCCCATGTCGCAAACCGGACGGCCCCCGTGCGTGAAGCGGTCAAAGCCTGAAACGCCAGTGCGGTCGCCCCTACCCCGTCACGCTCTTGAAGGTCCACCCACCAGCGCGCAACGTCATCAAGCTGCAATGCCGGATAGTTTTCTTTCGGTGCAATCTTGATCGGTGCGGATAGTGCCAGTTCAAGATTGCCGCGCCATGCCGCCGGATTATCACCCGTGCGATGCCCTGCCGCCTTGGCGTAATCCAGCGTCTTTTCCACCCGCTGCCGCACCTTGGTCGCGGTTTCGGTTTTGCTTTCCCAGATAGGGTGCAAGATCCTCAGAATATCCTCGCGCGTGATATCCTGCACCAACATGCCGCCAAGTTCGGGAAAGGCGTATTTCTCGACAGTCGCGCGCCACTGAGTGCGATATCGCTCAGTGCTGAGTTCTGGCAATTTCTTAGCCGCGTATTTCTCAAAGGCTTCTATGAAGGTCAGCCCTTGCCGTTGAGACGACAGCAGCGCCGATCTAGCGGCCTTGCGCGCCTCTACAGGATCAACCCCGTTGCGGATCGCGTCCTTAGCCTCTCCGGCCTTCTCACGCGCCTTTGCAAGGCTCACTTCGGGGAAAGCTCCCAAGCCGATCTCGCGCCGCTTCTCGCCAACCCGAACACGCAACAGCCATGATTGCGCGCCGTTGTCAGTCACTTGCATCAGCAGTCCGGCAACTCCGCCCACATTGTGAACGCCACGTCCAAGCCGCCTAACCTCAATTGCAGAAAGTTCTTTAGCACGCTTCGGCATATCAACCCCACATTCAACCCGCCCAAAAATATACATTTAGTAGGTACGGCAAGGTGACGTGTGATACAAGAATATTTGTAAATATCTATATTATAAAGGGGAATTGATACTAAAACTGACTGGGATGATACATGCCTACGGAGTTCGTTACCCGCTCCAGCCAGCCCTCCCTGCTCTGCTGCCATGAGGCGCCACACGTTATGTGCAGCGCCTTCATCTGACCTCAGAGGCAGGCCATCAGCAGTTTGGTCGTATTTTCCGGCGTCATCTCGACCGGGTTGCCGCCCGTACTGGGGTCGATCATCGCACCCGCAACGATCCGTTCGATGTCGGGGTTCGTGACACCCAGTGCGGTCAGGCCTTTGGGGATGCCCAAAGACGTATTCAGATCATCGACAAAGGCACAAAACCCGTCAAACCCGCCCGCAATATCCAGATATTTTGCTACTTGGCCGATTTTATCCGTGATGGCAGGCTTATTGAATTGCAAGACCGCAGGCATGCAAACCGCGTTTGTGGTGCCGTGGTGGGTGTGATACATCGCGCCAATCGGGTGGGACAGCGCATGGATCGCCCCCAGACCCTTCTGGAACGCCGTCGCCCCCATCATTGCTGCCGACATCATCTGCGCGCGCGCTTCCAGATCAGTGCCATCGGCAAAGGCGCGCGGCAGGTAGTCCTTGACCAGACGCATCCCCTCGAGTGCGATCCCCTGCGACATCGGATGATAATGCGGCGAGCAGAAGGCCTCGACGCAATGGGCAAAGGCATCAAGCCCCGTGCCTGCAGTGATGAAACCGGGCATGCCTACGGTCAGTTCGGGGTCACAAATCACCACGGTCGGCATGAATTTGGGGTGGAAAATGATCTTTTTCTGTTGTGTCTCCGAGTTGGTGATGACCGAAGCCCGCCCGACCTCTGATCCGGTGCCCGCCGTGGTCGGCACAGCCACAATGGGTGCGATAGCCGCAGGATCTGCCCGCGTCCACCAATCACCGATATCCTCAAAATCCCACAAGGGCCGCGTCTGCCCTGCCAGAAACGCCACCAGCTTACCCAGATCAAGGCCAGAGCCGCCGCCAAAGGCAATCACGCCGTCATGGCCGCCCTCGCGGTAGGCTTTCACACCGGCTTCAGCGTTCTTTTCATTCGGGTTGGGGTCCACATCCGCGAAGATCGCGCGGCCAAGACCTGCGGCCTCCATCAGGTCGAGAGTTTTGGTGGTGATCGCCATGGTGGCAAGCCCGCGGTCGGTGACCAGCAGCGGCTTTTTGATGCCCGCAGCCGCGCAGGCCTCCGCAATCTCGGAGATACGCCCTGCGCCGAAACGGATCGCGGTCGGGTAGGACCAGTTTGCTTTAATGCTCATCTTTTTCAGGCCTTTTTGAGGTGGTATGATTTGGGGCGTGTCAGGTTGTGATAGCCAATGACCGATAGGCCGCCGCCGCGCCCGGTGTCTTTGCAGCCGGTCCAGCACAGGGCCGGATCAAGGTAGTCGGCACGGTTCATAAACACGGTCCCCGTCTCGATCTGGTCGGCAATCGCTTCGGCGCGGGCGGTGTCTTGGGTCCACAGCGAGGCTGTCAGGCCGAAGTTACTGTCGTTCATCAACGCGATCGCCTCGGCGTCATCCTTGACGGACATGATGCCCACAACGGGGCCAAAGCTTTCTTCACGCATCACCCGCATGTTGTGGGTCACATTGGTCAGGATTTGCGGCATCAGATACGCGCCACCGTCCTGAGGGAAATGCGCCGGATCAATATGCGCCTTGGCCCCGTCTGCAATCGCTTCTGCTGTCTGCGCGCGCACCTCGTCTGCGAACCGCACATGCGCCATTGGCCCCAATGTCGTTTCCGGCTCCAGCGGATTGCCGAGCTTATAGCCGTTCACAATCGCCACAGCCTTTTGCACAAAGGCGTCAAACAAGCTCTCATGCACGTAAATCCGCTCAATCCCGCAGCAACACTGGCCGGAGTTGAACATCGCCCCGTCGATCAGCGTATCGACAGCCGCGTCCAGATTGGCATCCTCCATGACATAGCCCGGATCCTTGCCGCCCAGCTCCAGCCCGATGCCGGTGAAGGTGCCCGCCGCCGCGCGCTCCATCGCTTTACCGCCACCCACAGAGCCTGTGAAGTTCACAAAACCGAAAGCACGCGCCCCGATCAGACCGGAGGTTGTGTCATGGTCCAGAAATACATTCTGGAACACATCCGCAGGCACACCCGCACCGTGGAAGGCCGCCGCCATCCGCTCGCCTACCAGCGGGGTTTGGGAGGCGTGTTTCAGCATCACGGCATTGCCTGCAATCAGCGCAGGGGCGACCGTGTTGACCGCTGTCATATACGGGTAGTTCCACGGCGCCACGACCAGCACCACACCATGCGGCACACGCTTGATCACACGGCGGAAATTGCTGCTGTCCTCGATTTCAATCGGGGCCAGCGCATCTTGCGCGATCTTTGCCATATATGTCGCACGCTCTTCAAAGCCGCGAAATTCACCGCCGTAGCGCACGGGGCGGCCCATCTGCCATGCCAGTTCCGGCACAATCTGGTCGTTCATCGCACCCACAGCAGCCACACCGGCTTGCACCAGTGCGATACGCTCGGCCAGCGGGCGTGCCGCCCATGCGGCTTGCGCAGTCTTGGCGCGTGCCACCGCCTCATCAGCCTGCGTGCGGCTCAGCGTCTCGCGCGTGGCGTATACAGAGCCGTCGATCGGAGAAATACATTGGATTGTCATAGATTTACGCCTTTTCAAAACCGCGAGCGATTTCCCAATCGGTCACGACGCGGTCAAATTCTTCTTGTTCCCATTCTGCAGAGCGGGTGTAGTGATCCACCACATCATCCCCCAAAGCCGCGCGCAGAAACGCCGAATTGCGCAGCAGCACGGTGGCATCGCGCAGGGTTTGCGGTATATCGGCGGCCTTGGCATCTGCGTAGATATCACCTGTGGTGGCTGGGGCCAGTTCCATCGCATCCTCGATGCCCTTGATGCCCGCCGCCAGCATGACCGCCTGCGCCAGATAGGGGTTCAGATCCGACCCGCCGATGCGGCATTCAACGCGCACGCCCTTGGTCCCTTCCCCGCACAGGCGGAAACCGGCAGTGCGGTTGTCTACCGACCAGACGGTTTTGGTGGGGGCAAAGGTGCCTTTGGCGAACCGCTTGTAGCTGTTCACATAGGGGGCCAGGAAATAGGTATAGTCAGGCGCGTATTTGATCAGGCCCGCCATATAGTGCGACATCAATTTGGACATGCCGTGCTTGCCCTCTGCATCATAAAACGCCGCCTCGCCGTCTTTCCACAAGGACTGATGCACATGGCTGGAGGACCCGACGCGGTCTTTGTGCCACTTGGGCAGGAAGGTCGCCGCATGGCCGTTTTGCCATGCAATCTCCTTGATCGCGTGTTTGGCAATCGAATGGTAATCGGCACAATCGAGGGCGGGGGCGTACCGGATGTTCAGCTCCTCCTGCCCTGCCTCTGCCTCGCCTTTGGTGTTTTCAATCGGCAGACCGGCGTTAAAGAGGTGGTTGCGGATCGGGCGCATGATCCCTTCCTCTTTGGTGGTCTGGAAGATGCTGTAATCCTCGTTATAGCCGCTGATAGGCTTGAGATCGCGAAAGCCGTTCTCGCGGATTTCGTCAAGACTATTGGCGAACAGAAAAAATTCCAGTTCGGTCGCCATTTTGGCCTCCAGCCCTATCGCCTCCAGCCGCGCAATTTGCTTCTTGAGGATCGCGCGCGGTGAATGCGGCACAGGCGCATGTGTGCGGTGGTCCAGCACATCACACAGCACCATTGCTGTACCTTCCAGCCACGGCACGGGGCGGATTGTGCTCAGGTCCGGGGCCATAATATAATCGCCATAGCCCGATTGCCAGCTGGTCGAGGCAAAGCCGTCCGGCGTGGCCATTTCCAGATCGGTGGCCAGCAGATAATTGCAGCAATGTGTCTCTTTGAATGATGTCTCGACGAAGTTGACAGCATGGAACCGCTTGCCCGTCAGGCGGCCCTGCATGTCAACAAAGCAGACAAGGACTGTGTCAATCTCGCCGGTCTGGACCATAGCTTTGAGAGTGTCGAAATCACGTGGTTTGGTCATGGTCTTCTCCGGAACCTGAGGATGACCAGCGCCCGCAAACAGGCGCTGGTCCGATGCGCATCTTACCCGAAGGTATAGGGCGGTCCAGCCTTGCTGATCACATCGTTATAATCGCGGAAAATTTGCACGATTTTTGCGTTGATCTCGCTCTCTTCCGCAATCTCGGTCCAGAACACCTTGGCCGCGTCCTCGACCACTTTCCATTCGTCTTGCGGGATGGAACGCAACTGCAACTTGTCGCCGGTCGCGCGCAGACGCGCCTCGCCGCCCCAATACCACTGGTTGCGGTAGGTATGGCCCGCCTCGATCCCCGCCATCACGATGGCTTTCAGGTGCTCTGGCAGGTCCGCCCAAACACGCTGGTTCACAAAGAACGAGCCGATCCAGGCACCCGAGATGTTGTTGGTCAGGAAATAGTCGGTCACATCCGCCCAGCCGACGGTATAATCCTCGGTGATGCCGGACCATGCCATGCCGTCCAGCTCGCCGGTTTGTACGGCGACTTCTGCATCCTCGTAAGGGATCGACACTGGGATCACACCGAACTGCGACAGGAAGCGGCCCGCCGTCGGGAAAGTGTACAGCTTTAGCCCGTCGAAATCAGCGACCGAGGTGATCTCTTTCTTGGTGTTGAAATTACACGGATCTTGTCCCGCCGCAGACAGCCACTGCACGCCCACCTTCGCGTATTCCTCACGCCAGATATCGGCCAGACCGTATTGTGCAAACAGCGTCGGCACATCCAGCGAGTGCTTGGTCGCCATCGGGAAATAGCCGCCGAACTGCTGCAACGGCGTGGGCGATGCCATGGAATCATCGTCCGAATGCACGCCGTCAATGGTGCCGCGCTGAAGCGCCTGAAACAGCTCGCCGGTGGGGACAATCTGGTCCGCATAAAACAGCTCGATCTCGAGCTCGCCGTTGGCGGCCTTGTTGATGAAATCAATCGTTGGTTTGGTCACATGCTCGCCCAGAGCCGCGCCCGCATAGGTCTGGAAGCGCCATTTGATGGTGTCTTGTGCGCGCGCTACGGCGGGGGCTGCAAGGGCTGCTGTGCCGCCAAGAGCGGCGGTGCGCAGGAAGGAACGTCTGGTTGTCATCGGTCTTCTCCTTGGTTGGGTGGATGCTCCGTTAGCGGAGTCTTTCGGGTTATTTCGAATAGACGAGATCGGGCAGCCAAAGGGCCAGCTGCGGGAACACCATCACCAGCACCAGCGCCCCCACCATCACCAGCACAAACGGGAATACAGAGCGATAGATGTCCTGAATGGAAATCTCGGGCGGGGCCATGGCGCGCATCAGGAACAGGTTATAGCCGAAAGGCGGTGTCATATAGGCGATCTGGCAGGTGATCGTGTACAATATGCCATACCAGACCAGATCGAACCCCAGCGCACCGACCAGCGGTACATAGAGCGGGGCAACGATGACCAGCATGGCCGTGTCATCCAGAAACGTGCCCATCAGGATAAACGACAGTTGCATCAGGATCAGGATCACCCAAGGGCTCAGGCCCAGCTGCTCGGTAAACAGGCTCTCGATGGCTTTGACCGCGCCCAACCCGTCAAACACCGCGCCAAAGGCCAGCGCAGCAAGGATGATCCACATGAACATACAGGTGATCGCCAGCGTGTTGCGCACGGAATTCTCGAACACCTCGCGCGTCATGCGGCCTTTGAGGACAGCCGCCAGAAACGCGGCGATGGCCCCGATGGCCGAGCTTTCCACCAGCGAGGTCCAGCCGTTCACAAAAGGGACCATCATCACCGCAAAGATGCCCAGTGGAAGCAGGCCCGCCCGCAACAGCCGCAGCTTTTCCGCGCGCGGGATATTACGTTCTTCCAGCGGCAGAACTGGCCCCAAGGACGGGTTTTTCCAGCACCGCACAGCGATATAGATGATGAACATCGTGGCCATCATCAGGCCCGGGATTATCCCCGCCAGCCACAGCTGCCCCACAGGTTGCCGCGCGATCATCGCGTATAAAACCAGCACCACCGACGGCGGCACAAGGATACCGAGACTGGACCCCGCCTGTATCACTCCTGTCACCATGCGTTTATCGTACCCGCGTTTGAGCAGTTCCGGCAGTGCGATGGTCGCCCCGATTGCCATGCCCGCCACGCTCAGCCCGTTCATGGCCGATATCAGCACCATCAGGCCAATCGTCCCGATGGCCAAGCCGCCTTGCAAACCACCCATCCAGACGTGAAACATCTTGTAGAGGTCATCGGCAATCTTGCTCTCGGACAGGACATAGCCCATGAAAATGAACATCGGCAGGGTCAGCAGCGGATACCATTTCATTAACTTCATCGCCGCCGAAAATCCAATGTCAAACCCGCCGCGATCTCCCCACAGCAGCAAGGCAGCGACCACAGCGACAAAGCCGATGGCCCCGAACACCCGCTGGCCCGTCAGCAGCATCAGCATCATCGTGGAAAACATCAGCGTGGCAATTAATTCATAGGACATCAGACCGCCTCGCCCTTGATTCGCAGCACATCTTTGAGCAATTCGGAAATACATTGCAGCAACATCAGGGACATCCCCACAATCATCACCGCTTTAATCGGCCACATATAGGGCCGCCACGCGGAGGACGACCGCTCCACCGTGCCGATTTCTTCCGCACCCGTCAGCAGCCCGCCAAAGAAGGAAAACGGCTGCGTGCCCCAATAGCCCAGCGAATAGGCGGTAGAGCTGACAGCGCCATAAATCAGCACGCACAGATAAAAGATCAAGAACAGCACCGTGACCAGATCAACCCATGCCTTCTTGCGCGGTGACCATTCACCATAGAGCAGATCCATCCGCACGTTCGATCCCAACTGGATCGAATAAGGCCCGCCCAGAATGTAATAGGCCACCATCGCAAACTGCGCCATTTCCAGCGTCCAGAGCGAGGGTAAAAAGAACACCTTGTTCACCGAAGACCACAGCAAAATGCCCATCAGCACAAAGATGCCGTACATCATCACGCGGCCCACGCGGCAATTCACCCCGTCCACCACACGGATATAGCCGCGCATCAGACCGGTCACAGGATCGCCTGCCGGTGAGGTATACCTGAGGCGGCGCAAGAACTGAAAGCCCATAAACGGGTATCAAGGCAGATATGTTTCATCGGAACTCCTTGATCTTAGGTTGCTTCTGAAAAGTGATACTTGTCAACAAGATGAGGGATTAAATTTCATGCCTGTCCGTATTTGATCCGGTAAAAATACCATTCGACGCTTTATCTCTGGTTGCGGGAACGGCATCGCAGCGCGTCTTACAGGGATCACGGCGGTAACAATTGGCGATGAACACCGCCGCTGCGCAAACTGACCCGACCTCAGGCATTCAACCCGATCAGGGCCACGCCAAAGGCCATCAACACCGCAGCCCCTAGTCGCCGCTGCCAGTTACCCTCCTTGAGCACCAGAAACCCGATCAGTGTGGCGAAAATAACGGAGGTCTCGCGCAGTGCCGACACGGCGCCCAGCGGCGCGAAGTTTTTGGCATAGAGCACCAGTCCGTAAGCCGTCATTGACACCATACCACCCGCGATGCCCATCGCCCAAGTGCCGGCCGGCAAGCTCCGCACTACATGGCGCCTGCGCCAGCCGCAGAAACCGGCGATGAAAATATGCAGAAAAGCCCCCCATGCCAGATAGCCCAGCGTCGCCCCCGACAGGCGCACGCCCACCCCGTCGACCAGCGAATAAACCGAAATGCAAAATCCCGTGCCCAGCGACAGCACCAGCGTGGACGTACCGATGCCTGTGCGCAGAACCTTCCAGCTGCTCAGCAAAATGCCGCAAATGATCACGGCGATGCCGACCCAGACCATCACAGGCAGCACCTCGCCCAGCAGCACCCATGCCCAGAGCGAGACAAGCACTGGCACAATGCCGCGCGCAATCGGGTAGACCACGCTCAGATCGCCATGCTGGTAGGCGCGGCCCAGCAGGTAGAAATAGGCAAAATGCACCCCTGTAGACAGGCCGATATAGGGGAGGCTGGCCACAGCAGGCAGCGGCAACCAGGCAACCAGAACCGCGCCCGGAATGACATGGCCAAGCGCCACGAGGCCCAGCGTGGTTGTCCGGTCTGCCGCCGTCTTGACGATGGCATTCCAGACTGCATGCAGCAGGGCTGCCGACAGGATGATGGCGATAATAAACGGAGTCATTGGTCCCCCCCGCACACGTGCACACTGCTCACAGGTCTTTGTCCCGCGCGCTCATATCCTCGATCAGCCGCGTCTCCAGCAACTGGCCGTTGGCATACAGGATCGGCGTTGCCACAGCCGCGATATTGCTGTTGAAATCGCGCAGCGCACGCAATGTCTCTAGGTGAATGTCACTGCTGGCAAAGCTGATCGCCTGCCCAGATTGCAACCGCATAAAGTGGCGCTTGCGGCTGTCCCGCTCTGCACGTTTGATTTCCGTCTTTTCCATGTTCAGCAAACGCGCGCTCTCCAGATCATCGGAAATCAGCACATTGGAGGCCAGCGCCAAATTGGCGAGGATCGTGTCATGCATGCCTTGCAGCTCCGCCCAGCCTTCCTTGGAAAAGCCCGCCTCCTCTTTCTTCAGGGTCTCTGCCATGACTGCCAGACGTTGCGCCACCACATCGCCTGCCGTCTCCAGCCGGACGGCATATTCCAGCATGTCGCGCGCGGCGCGGTGTTGGTCTTTGTCCAGCTTTTCCGCAGGCAATCCCGCCACAAAAGCGCGGATGCGCGTGAGGCAGGTGTTCACATCGCGGTCCATCGCCTGCACGGCCCTGATCTGGGCCTTGTCGCCCGTGCGGTAGAGGGTCATCACCGGGCGGAACATCGCCTCGATCAATCCGGTCATGTGCAGCACTTCACGCTTGAGCGAGGCCAGCGCCTGCATGGGTGATCCGAAATCGGCGGGGTCCAGCACAGTCTGCGCACGGGTGAATTGCGGCACCTCTGCCGCGCTGGCGATGTCCGGCAACAGCGCCTCGAAGGGGCCGCGCAACAAGGTGCAGAACGGCAGTGCCAGCACCAACAGCGAGGCATTGAAGGCGATATGCGCCGTGATCAGCATTTGCGCGCCAAAGCCCGCGCCAAGCGCCAGAATATCGAGCACCATATGGGCTGCAAACAGCGTGACCACGGCCCAGATGCCGCGCAGCACCAGATTGGCGATTACAATCCGCCGCGCCGCCACCGCCAGCCCGCGCGTGAGCCACACAGGGATAAACGCACTGCCCAGATTGGCCCCCAGCACCAGCGACAGCCCCGCTGCAAACGGCAGCGCGCCGATCTGCACCAGTGTGACGCACATCAGGATCGCCGCAACAGAGCTGTGCAGCGTGAACGCCAGCGCGCCGCCGACCAGAAAGGCAGTGATGTAATCCCGCGCCAGATAGTCGGAAATGGCGGGCAAAAACGCACTGTCGCGAATGGGCTCCATCGCTTCGCGCAGAAATTCGAGCGACACAAGCACAAGTGCGATGCCCATCACGATCCGCCCCGCCTGCCGCAGCTTCTTGGCCTCGGTCTTCACAAAAAGCCAGCCGCCAATGGCCAGCAGCACCGGCACCAGCCAGTCCAGATCGAACGACAGCACTTGAATAACCAGCGCCGAGCCCAAGTCCCCGCCCAGCACAATCGCCAGCCCTGTGCCAAAGGGCAGCATCCCCCCCGCAGCAAACCCCGAGGCCAGCAGCGCCACCGCAGCCGAGCTTTGCAGCACCAGCGCCAGCACCAGACCCACCGCGCCCGAGCGTACGACCCCGCGCTGGTCGGTCATCATCCGCTGGAAGGACGCGCCATAGCTCCGCTCGATCCCTGTGCGCACCAGCCGCACGGCAAAAAGCAGCAGCATCGTGGCCCCTGCGATATGGACCAGAAAGCTGAGGATCAGCATGGTGTATGCGCCACCAGTTCAAGCATCTGCGCATGCAATTCGGGCGTCGCCGCAGCGATCACACGGCCATCCGAATGCAGCGTCAGCGGCTTGCCCGCCCAGTCTGTCATGATGCCGCCTGCCTCTGCGATCACCACTGACACCGGCAGGTAATCATAGGGCTGGAGGTCATAATCAATAACCGCATCCACATGGCCCGCCGCCAGCAGCGCGTGCGGATAGCAATCATAGGCAAAGCGGCGGGTCTGGCCGGACTGCATCAGCCGCGCAAACAGGTCCGGATGGTCACGGTAAATCTTGTCACCTTCGTTTACATAAAGGACAGCGCGGCGCAACTGCGTCTGGCCGGAGGTCCTGATGGGCCGGTCGTTCAGGGTGGCACCCTGCCCCGTCACGGCCGCAAAAACCTCTCCCAGAGCCGGCATCCCGATGATCCCGATCTGCGGCACGCCCGCCACCAGATGGCCCAGCAGAAACCCGAACAAGGGATGCCCCGACAGGAAAGACCGGGTGCCGTCAATCGGATCAATGATCCAGATATTGTCACGGTCCGCGCCGTCAAATCCCTGCTCTTCACCGAAAATCCCGTGATCGGGATAATGCGCGGCCAGATAGGCGCGGATCAGCTCTTCGATGCCGCGGTCCGCTTGGGTCACCGGGCTCTCGTCGGCCTTGAACTCGGTCCCCAGTTGACCGCGGAAATACCCCATAGCGGCGCGCGCCGCGATCTGCGCCATCTGACGGGCAGCCTGTGCGGTGGTTTCAGGTGTCATACAGTGCGGCCTTTGAAAAATGTTGTGGTGCGCCAGATCGACTTGTCCTGCGCCTTGTCAGCACAGGGCCCTGCGACCGTGGCGGGCCTGCACAAGGCCTTGTGGTCACTGAACTGCCCCCCGCAGCCCGATAGGGCGCAAACTCACACACAAGCGACCGCAGTGGCAAGGACCAAGCGTATCAATATTCCCCCACGACTGACAATATTCCGTTAGACCTTTGCCCAAGGTGCAATTTAGGCGTTAGTCTCGGCTATACTTCCGCAAAGGATTCGAGCCTGTGGTGCCTGCAAAAAACGTTCTGTTCATTGTGATCGACCAGCTGCGCGCCGATTGTGTCTTTGGCGCGCTGGCCGCGCATATCGAAATTCCGCACTTGCGCGCGCTGATGGAGGATGCGGTGACGTTCCAGCGGCATTTCTCGGTGGTGAACCCCTGCGGCCCGTCGCGGGCGTCTTTGCTGACGGGGCAATACGCGATGAACCACCGCTCGGTCCGCAACGGGACACCGCTGCGCCATGACACGCCCAATATCGCGACACAGATGCGCAAGGCGGGATACACGCCGATGCTGTTCGGCTATACCGATACCTCGCAAGACCCGCGCGCCTATCCCCCGACCGATCCTGCCCTGCGCACCTACGAGCACCCGATGGAGGGGTTTCAGGAAGTGGTCGAGATGCGGTTCGAGATGTCCTATCCCTGGCGCTCGCATCTGATGACGCAAGGCTATGTGTTCGGCACCTATCAGGATGTCTACAAACCTGTATCGCCCACAGGAGGGGTGCCCAAAATCAACGATCCCGCGCTCTACCGTGCCGAGGACAGCGATACGGCTTTCCTCACAGACCGCTTTCTGGCGTGCATGCCTGCCTACGCAGATCAAAGCTGGTTTGCGCACCTCACTTATATTCGCCCGCATCCGCCGCTGGTGGCGCCTGCGCCCTATAACGATATGTACACGCCCGCCGACATGCCCCTGCCTGTGCGCCATACCGATCCTTCGGACGAAGTCGCGGCCCATCCGTTCTTTGGCCCGACACTGGCGCAGAAAACGCCCGCCGGAAATGTTGTGGGCTTTGCAGATCTGGAGGCCACGGACGAGACCATCCAGACCCTGCGCGCGCTCTATTTCGGGCTGATCACGGAAGTAGACCACCACATCGGGCGGGTGGTCGATTTTCTCAAAACTTCCGGCCAGTACGACGATACGCTGATCATCGTGACCGCGGACCATGGCGAGATGCTGGGCGACCGCCACAGCTGGAGCAAGTTCACCGTGCATGATGCCGCCTATCACACGCCCCTGATCATCCGCCAGCCTGGCAATGCCGCCCGCGCCGGTGCGGTTGTGACAGAGCCCGCAGAGACGATCGACATCACACCCACCATCCTTGACTGGGTCGGGCAGGACGTGCCCAATTCAATGGATGGCAAGTCGCTGTTGCCGCTGTTGCGCGGCGAGGTTCCCGACGACTGGCGCAGCTTTTCCTTCTCCGAGCTTGATTTCTCCGAGCCTGAAAAGCCTACACTGTGGGAACGTGCACTGGGCACGGGCACCAGCGATTCCGCGCTGTCTATCCTGCGGGGGGAACGCTTCACGCTGGTCGAATTTGCCGCCGATTTACCGCCGATCCTGTATGATCATGCCGGACATGGTGAGGCCGTAAATGTCGCGGACCTGCCTGAATACCAGACCGATCTGGCCCGATTGGGCCGCGAGATGTTGCGCCACCGCATGCGGAACATGGACCACACCCTGTCGCTGGACACGATCACCAATGCCGGACCCCGCCGTCAGCCGCGCCACAAAAGCACGTAATTACGCCAGCGGATAGGTCGGGCGCGGCACGTTCTTATAGTCGAGCGCGTTATAATCGAGCGTGCACAGCGCCCCGCTATCGCAGACGATCACACGCCCCGCGATGGCCCCGAAGGCTGCGCGGAAGTGCTGCATGGATTTGAGGGCTACAACAGATTTGCGCGCAGGTTCGATGCCAAAAGTCCTGAACTGCTCCAGATCCAGCATTTGGTGGGGCAAGCTGACGATCAGCACCTCTATGCCTGCCACCTCCAGCACCGCTGTGACACCAAAATCACGGGTCAGACCGCCCATGATCGGGCCGCTGCCTGTGACCAGACCGCTGCCTGTCCAGCGCAGTACACCCGTCACGCGCAGCGGCCCGCCCCCATAGTCAGGCGCGGTCGCCCCCCCGATATCGAGCGTGACTGTATCGCCCACGCGGTAGCCCTTCAAAGCCGCCGCAGACACCGGATCAACCAGCGGACCAAAACAAGCCCCCGTCACATCCGCCGCCAGTAATGCCGCAAGCAGCGATGTGGCATCGCCGTAGGCCCCCGCCCCCGGATTATCGGCATAATCGGCAATCACCAGCGGTCCTGCCGCCGCGTCCCATGTGCGCGCAATTTCTGCCGCCTGCCCAGTGTCCAGATAGGTATTGAGCACCTCCTTGCGCCTTGCCCAGATGTCATCGGCCAAGCCTTGTGCAATGGTCCGGTGCGCGGGCGTATCGCCATCACAGGTGATCAGCACAGTCGGCCCCATTTCGGCAATGTCGGCACTGGCAAAGGCCCCGTTGATGCTGATGGCATAGACGCCGCCCCGCGCCTCGAATGCGCGGGCCAGCGCGTGACGCTCCACCATCGGGCCTGCATCCGTGCGCCCTCCGTTGGCCTCCTCCAGCATCGGGCAATGGGCGCGCAGGGTCACGGGGCGGATGCTGCCGGTCAGGGTGCGCTGCAACAGCTCTGCCGCGCGCCGCCCCGTCGCCCGGCTGTCGACATGCGGATAGGTGGTGTAGGAGACGAGGATTTGCGCCAGATCGCACATGGCAGCAGTGACATTGGCATGCGGGTCCAGCGTTACGGCCACGGGAATATCCGGCCCGACAATGGCGCGGACACGGGACAAAATCTCGCCCTCCCCGTCTTCGCAAAAATCGGTGACCATCGCACCATGCAGCATCAGAAATATGCCATCCCAAGGGCCATCTGCAGCAGCCGCAACCAAGGGCGCGGTCAGTGCCTCGAAGGCATCGCGCGTCACCACGCCGCCCGGTCCGGCGCCGGCACTGATCACATGGGTGATGTCCCAGCCATAATCGCGCCCGGTGTCCAGCAGCCCCGCCAGTTCGGTGTTCTGGTCGCCGCGCGCTGAAATTGCAGCATCGCCCAACAGTAAAAACCGGTCCTGAAACGCGGCAAGCGTCGTGGGCCGGATGTTGAAAGTATTCGTTTCGTGCGCGATCTCGGCGCTGAGGATTTTGAATGTCACACCCCTGTCTCCTTCGGAGGCATCACCCGCAGGGGCGACAGGGCCTGTGCGAATTGCGCGGTCAACGGTGTTTTGGAGCCGGCACATAGATCAGCCGTCAAAGCAGCCAGCGCAGGCGCCATCATAATGCCATAGCCACCCTGCCCTGCAAGCCAGACAAAATCCGGCACCACAGGATCAAACCCCACCACCGGCGCGCCGTCTGGTACAAAACTGCGCAGACCGGCCCAGCTGTGCTCGATCCGTGTGATCTCCAGCGTGGTTTGCTGCATGATCCAGTCGGCCAGCACGGCAATGTCCATATCATCGGCCCATGCGTCATGCGGCTCTACCGGCACCGCGTCGCCGGGCGAGGCCATCAGCTTGCCCGCGTCGGGCTTCAGGTAGGCGTCCGTGCCTGCGAAATCGACTGCAGGCATCGCGCCGCAGTCCACACCGTCGGGACCAGCCACGATGATCGCCGTGCGCCGCATCGGGACCAGCCCGATGGGCTGCGCGCCCGCCATGCGCCCCACCTTGTCCGCCCATGCCCCCGCCGCATTGATCACGGTCTTTGCCTGAAAGCTGTCGTGCGCCGTGTCCACCCGCCAGCAAGTCCCCTGACGGGTCAACGCCGCCACAGGTTGGCGGGTCAGCACCAGCGCGCCGCGCGCCTTCGCCGCTTTGAGATAGGACAGGTGCAACGTTGCCACGTCGATATCGCTCACGCCTGCTTCGTATACCGCGCGCGCCACCGCGTCGGGACGCAGAAAAGGCACCATTGCACGGGCCTCCTGCGGAGCAACCTCCACGATTTCCGCATCGGGCGTGGACAGCGCCAGAACCGCGTCCAATTCCCCCGCCAGAGCCGCACTGGCCACGGTGAGACAGCCGCGCGGCATCAACAGAGGCGTATCGCAAAATCCCGGCGGCGGGCTCTTGTAGAACGCCACACTGGCCGCGTTGACCGCCCGCACCGTGGTGCAGCCGTAATTGCGCGTAAACAGCGCGGCAGACCGGCCCGTCGCATGGTAGCCCGTGACATCCTCGGCCTCCAGCACCAGCACGCTGCCTTGCGCCGACAGTGCGTAGGCCGCCGATGCGCCCGCCATCCCTGCGCCAATCACCAGAAAATCATAGATCACTGTATTCGCCATTTTCGGGTTAGGGTTGGGATAATCGCAAAGCCTCTGCCAGCCGGTGTATGTTCCATGCCTATCGGTCAGGCTGCGGGAAAAGAAGTCTTATTCCGGAAAATGGAAATGTTGACTTGTGACAAGCTATGCCTCTACCGTTGATTCTGGGGGATTATATTCGGATTATCAAACAACCACGGGATCCGCGTTGCCAAAGGGCATGGTACGTCAAATACGGTATGCCGACATCACACACACCCGTGTTCAATGCCGCTCGAAGAGTGTGGAGCGTTTTCAAACAGCCAAATGTCACACAGTTTCTACAGTACCTCGCTGCCCGAAAGACCATAAACCCCAAGTCCCGCGCGCCCGTCCGGCTCAGGCACATGCACATGCAGGCACCTAAAAATCAGATCACGGGTCCACCGTGAACACCCAACAAGGAGAGACCAATGAAGAAACTACTGATGTCGAGTGTGGCGCTGACCGCCTTTGCAGGCGCTGCCTTTGCAGCCTGTCCGGCTGTCACCGTGTCCGATCCGATGGGCGTGGCCGCAGGTGCCTTCCCCCAGCAGTTCGAACTGGCAGAATTCCAGACGCTGGCCAATTGCACGCTGGAGATGGCGGAGAACCCCCAGATCGCCGCGATGAACGGCAAGGTGCGCGGCAACCCCGACATGCCCGCGCTGGCAGACCGTCTGCCCTCCGAGCCGCTGGTTGTGGCCCCCTATGACGCCATCGGCACCTATGGCGGGACTTTCCGCGCCATGTCCACCGCGACAGAGGCCGGCACATCCGACTTTATGTCCGTGCGCCACGTCAACCTTGTGCGCTATGCCGATGATCTGACCACAGTTGTGCCGAACATCGCAAAAAGCTGGTCGTGGAACGAGGATTTCACCCAACTGACGTTTGTGTTGCGCGAGGGGCACAAATGGTCTGATGGTGCGCCGTTCACGGCAGAAGATGTTGAATTCTGGTATGAAAACCTTGCCCTTGATCCCAACGTGATCGAGAGCCCGAAAGATTACGTTCTGGCGGGCGGAGAAGCGATGACGGTCGATGTGATCGACCCGCTAACGGTGCGGTTCAACATGCCCGCGGCCAAGCCCGGCTTTCTGGACCACTTTGCCAGCCATTATGCCCAAGGCTTCCAGCCCAAGCATTTTCTGGGCCAGTACCACCCCGATATCAACCCCGATGCCGACACACTGGCGCAATCGCTGGGATTCGAGAACGGCTATGCCCTGATCAAGGCCTATTACGGTGGCTCTGACTGGATGGACACGCCGACACCGATGCTCGCCTTCCCCGACAAAGTGGCCAACCTGCCGCTGGGCGCGTCACCGACACTTGAGAGCCATATCCTGATCTCGGAGACCACCGAGGGGCGCCAATATGTCGCCAACCCCTATTTCCACATGGTTGATACGGCAGGCAACCAACTGCCCTACATCACAGAGATGGACGAGATTTTTGTAGGCGAAAGCGAAGTGCGCCTGCTGAAACTGGTCAATGGCGAAATCGACTATAAAGCGCAGGCTTTGCAGCTGGATTATGTGCCGTTGCTGCTGGAAAATCAGGAAAAGAACGGCTTTGTTGTCGATCTGAAGCCTGAAATCACCCTGCCGACATTTGCGTTTAACGTCACCTCGGAAGATCTTGAAAAGCGCAAGGTTTTTGGTGATCTGAAATTCCGTCAGGCGATGTCTGTCGCGATGAACCGTGACGAGATCAACGAGGTTGCCCTGTTCGGTCTGGGCACACCGCAGCAGTACATCGGCTTCTCGCCCACGCCTGATTTCGTGACACCGGAATGGGAGCAGCACTTTACGCAGTTCGATCCCGAAATGGCCAAGACGCTGCTGGACGAGATTGGCGTGGTCGATACCGACGGCGACGGCATGCGCGAATTGCCCAACGGCGACAAGCTGGTCCTGAACCTTCAGGTCACGACCCAAGGCATGTCGATCAAGATCGTCGAACTGGTGGGCCAGACATGGCGCGACGTCGGCATCGACAATACGGTGAAAGAGGTCACCACGGACGAATACCGTTCGGCCCAGTCGGCCAACCAGCTGGACGTGGCCATGTTCGAGAAAAGCGTGCCGCTGTCGGTTGTGATGGGCAATGCGGAGATCTTCATTCCGCCATTCGACGGTTATTTCAACCTGCGCTCTGCGATGCTTTGGGGTGAATATGTCCAGTCGGACGGGGCCACAGGCGTAGAGCCGCCGGCCTATGTGAAGGACATGATGACCGATGTGGTCGCATTCCAGGCCTCCGCAGTGGGTTCGCCTGAGTCCGCAGCACTGGGTCTGAAACTGGTGGAGAACATGACAGGAAACCTGCTGTTCATCGGCACGGTCAAAGCCAAGCAACCAATCTACCGCTCGGCCGCACTCAAGAACTTCACCCCCTTCAAGACGGCGTCCTATGCCTATTACCGGACATATCCCTACCGCCCGACACAGTGGTTCCTTGCCGAATAATCCGGCACGTCACTGACTGATAGCAGTGCGGGCCGCATGACTGGCCCGCACCCCTACCCGAAAAACCTGTCGCAAGGCGCATACTCCAGATGGTTCAGTTCTTACGCTTTGCGCTTGTCCGCTTTACGCTGGCCATATTCACGCTTTGCCTTGTCTCTTTCATCGTCTTCTCCCTGATGGAGCTGGTGCCGGGCGATTGCGCCGAGCGGTATCTGGCCTTCAAAAGCTCGCAGGGCGCGCAAATCTCCATTTCCGACATCGAGGCCGAACGCGTCAGGCTGGGCCTTGACCGCCCCTTTGTAGAGCGGTGGAGCAGCTGGATCTGGAACGCCTTTCAGGGTGAATTCGGCGACAGCTGTATCTTGCGCCTCAACATCAGCCAGCTTCTGGGCCAGAAGGTCTGGCTCAGCGTTGGCATCTGCCTTGGCTCGCTGCTGCTGGCCTATCTCATTGCAATTCCGGTGGGCATCATTGCCGCCACTTCGCGCAACCCGTTCCTCAACAACGGCTTGCGTCTGGTCAGCTATCTGGGTCTGGCGCTGCCGAACTTTCTGCTGGCGCTGATGATCATGCTGTTCTCGACCGTGATGTTCGGGGACAGCCTTACGGGCCTCTTCTCGCCCGAATACCGTGATGCGCCGTGGGACTGGGGAAGGATAAAGGATTTCGCGGGCCATGTCTGGCTGCCGGTGTTTATCCTCGGCTGGTCTGCCACCGCCTTTGCCATCCAGACCGTGCGCGCGCTGATGTCGGACGAGATCAGCAAGCTTTACGTCACCGCCGCCGCCGCGCGCGGTGTCTCGGGTAGCCGTTTGCTGATGCGCTACCCTGCCCGCCATGCCCTCAGCCCGATCATCAATTCGCTGGGCTTTGATCTGAACCGCATTTTCAACGAGCTGCCGATTGTGGCGCTGATCCTGACGCTAACCGAAGCGGGGTCCTTGTTGATCGAAGCCCTGGCGCGGTCCAACGATCAACAGCTTGCAGGCGCCATCATCTTCTTCCTGACCGGCACCATCGTGGCGATCAACTTTATCACCGATATTGTGCTGGCTCTGGTTGATCCGCGCATTCGCCGCAGCATTCTGGGATAACGGCCATGACAAATATTTACGATGCCGCCGTGAACCAGACTGCCAAAGATGCCTATTTTACGGCCTCCCAAGGACAGCTGATCTGGACGCGCTTCAAAAAGCAAAAGGCCGCCATGGTCGGTGCGTGGGTGCTGGTGATCCTGATCCTGTCGGGGATATTTGCGCCCTTCCTGACCCCCTATGACCCCACCATTGCAGGCCGCGACAAAGATTACCTGAACGGCGCGCCCACCATCCCGATGTTTTGCGATGACAACGGCTGCTCTGCGCGGCCCTTCCTGCACGCGGTCGAGCGGGAACGCTCGATCGAGACGAATTTTCGTTGGGTGACCACCGTCAACACCGACAAGCGGCTGTATATGCAGTTCTTTGTAGAAGGCTCCGAATACAGCTATTTCGGGATCAAATTCGACACACATCTGTTCGGGATGGAGGAAGGCTATATCCACCTCTTTGGCACGGATTCCACTGGCAAGGATATCTTTTCGCGGACCTTCCACGCCATCAATACCTCGCTGGCGGTCGGCACCATCGGGGTGTTCATCTCCTTTGTCCTCGCACTGGTGATCGGAGGGATCTCAGGCTTCTACGGCGGCTGGGTGGACAGTTTCATCCAGATGATCACGGATGCCGTGCGCACCATCCCTGCCATCCCGCTGTTCATGGCGCTGGCCGCCTTCATCCCCGACACATGGAGTGCGGAGGAGAGGTTTTTCTTTATATCCATCCTGTTGGGGTTCATCGGTTGGCCCACACTGGCGCGCCGCGTGCGCACGCATCTGCTGACCGAACGTAATCAGGAATATGTGCTGGCCGCCCAGCTCTGCGGCGCCTCCTCGGGCCATGTGATCCGCAAACATCTGCTGCCCAGCTTCACCAGCTATATCATCGTCGATCTGGTGATTTCATTCCCCTATATGGTGCTGTCGGAGACGGCGCTCAGCTTTATCGGGCTGGGGCTGAAGGACCCCGTCAACTCGCTCGGCGTGATGCTGCAAAACGTCACCAGCGCCGATGTGCTGCTGAACTATCAGTGGTATTTCATTCCGGTAATTTTCTTCATTGTCCTTGTCATGGCATTTGTGTTTGTCGGTGACGGGTTGCGCGATGCAGCTGATCCTTACGGAGAGACCAAGAAATGAGCCGCCTGATCGACGTCGAGAACCTGACCTTGCAATTTGACACCGACGAGGGGCGCATCACGGCTGTCGATAACGTGTCTTTCAGTCTGGACGCAGGCGAGGTGATGGGGCTGGTGGGCGAAAGTGGGTCTGGCAAATCCGTTACCGCCAAATCGCTGATGAAGCTGAACCCGCGCAATGCGGTTTACGGCCCCGACACCAAGATTACGCTGCACCTGGATGATGGCCCGGTCGACGTGATGTCGCTGCAAAATGACCGCGAGATGAAAGTGGTGCGCGGCGGGGCGATCTCGCTGATCTTTCAGGAACCGATGGCCAGCTTTGCGCCCGCCATTTCCATTGGCGACCAGATGGTCGAGCAGTTGCTGATCCATACGAATTTCTCCAAGGCGCAGGCCAAGGAGCTGTCCATTGAAATGCTGGACCGTGTCGGCATCTCCGACCCCTCCACACGGTTCACGCAATACGCGTTCGAGCTGTCAGGCGGCATGCGCCAGCGCGCAATGATCGCCATGGCCCTGTCCACCAAGCCCAAGCTGCTGATCGCGGACGAGCCTACCACGGCGCTGGATGTGACCATTCAGGCACAAGTGATTGATCTGATGAAGGATCTTGTGTCCGAATTCGGCATGGGGATCATCTTTATTACCCATGATCTGGGTGTAATTGCGCAAACGGCCGACAAGGTTGCCGTGATGTATCTGGGCCGGCTGGTGGAACAAGGCAGCGTGCGCGATGTGATCCGCAAGCCCGCCCATCCCTATACCCGCGGTCTGCTGGCCGCCCTGCCCCGGCTGGAGGATATGGATGCCCCTCTGACCCCCATTCCCGGCGATATCCCCTCGCCGCTGGAACGCCCTTCGGGCTGTGTCTATCACACCCGCTGTCAGGAAGTGGTGGGGGCCCGCTGTGCCACGCAGGTGCCCGAGTTTATGACGGTGAGCGATGATCACGCTGCCGCCTGCCACATCTATGATGGCAAAGGCGGTGACGCATGAGCGACAAACCCCTGATCAGTGCACAAAACCTGTCTGTGCATTACCCCCTGCGCGGTGGCAGCCTGCTGGGCCCTGCCCCTGTGGTGCGTGCGGTTGAAAACGTCAGTCTTGAGATTGCAGCGGGCAGTTTCTTTGGCCTTGTCGGTGAATCAGGTTCCGGCAAAACGACCCTTGGGCGCGCCATGCTGCGGGCTGCCCCCATCACAAACGGTGATGTTCTGTTCGAGGATGGCGAGGTGTCTTATGCATTAAAAAACCTCGGCAAGCAGGACCTGAAAGACTACCGCAAACGCGCGCAGCTGATCTTCCAAGACCCCTACGCAGCCCTGAGCCCGCGCATGACCGTGCGCGACATCATCGCGGAGCCGCTGGAGGTCATGGGCCTGACCAAATCGCGCGCCGAGACGGACGCCCGCGTGCGCGAGATCGCCGCCAAATGCCGCCTCAACGTCGAGCATCTGCGCCGCTTTCCCCATGCCTTTTCCGGCGGGCAGCGCCAGCGCATTTCCATTGCCCGTGCGCTGGTGTCGGGACCGAAGTTTATCGTGGCGGATGAAAGCGTTGCCGCACTCGATGTGTCTATTCAGGCCGATGTGCTGAACCTGCTGAAAGCCATCCAGCAGGACATGGGCCTGACGTTTTTGTTCATCAGCCATGACCTGAGTGTCGTCGCCCACGTCTGCGATCATGTGGCGGTGATGTATCTGGGACGGCTCGTGGAAACAGCGCCCACGCGCCAGTTGTTTGCCGCCCCGCGCCATCCTTATACAAAGGCACTGCTCTCCGCGATCCCGTCACTGGACCCCGATGACCGTGGCCGTGCGCAAAAGCTCGAAGGCGAGATCCCCTCGCCCACAAATCCGCCGCCCGGATGCAAATTCCAGACCCGCTGTCCGGTGGCCATCGACCGCTGCCGCGTCGAGGAGCCGAAACTGGAGCGCGCAGGGCCGCAGCACAATGTCGCCTGCCACCGCTGGCACGCGCTTTCGGTCTAGCGGTGGCGCGTCACATGCGGATCAGGTTCGGTATGACACCAGAGCACCAACAGCTTGATCCGGTGTCCAGACACTGCGGCCGGGGGCGCACTGTCGTGACGTACCACCCGATCGTTACATGATCGGGACACACGCCTGTTGACTACCTCTTAGGATGGGCATAGCGCCTGCGTCCGCAGTAAGATATAATACCCCATGGCTATCATCGACCTCAGCAAACTTCCGTTTCCGCAGAACAACTTCCGATCATTGCTGGATTCTGTCTGCGAGAAGCACGAACTGGATTTTGCGGCCTATGCCGGAATGGATCCGATCGCGCGCACGGTGCACGGATTTGTTAATTATCCGGATGAATGGCAAACCCGTTATGTCAAAGAAGGGTTCCAGCACAAAGATCCGACATTGCTGACGGCATCCCGCAGCATTGCGCCGGTGGATTGGCTGCGGCTGCGTGACGAAAGGTCGTTCAAGACGGTCTTCCGCGCAGCCCATGATTTTGATATTTCAGAACAGGGGCTGACCATTCCCGTCAGGGGTCCTTTCGGGGATATCGGCTTGTTCAGCGTCACCCGCAAATGCTCCGAGCAAGAATGGGCGCTGTTGAAGGCCAAGATTATTGGCGATCTACAGACCACAGCTGTGCATCTGCACGACCATGTGATGAAAACGAACCAGCTGACGCATAAGCTTATGCACCCCTCGCTGTCTTTGCGCGAAACCGAGATCCTGCAATGGGTGGCAGCGGGCAAGTCCCAGCAAGATGTGGCGGATATCCTGTCGATCTCGAACCGGACAGTCGAGGTCCATCTGCGCTCCAGCCGCAGCAAACTCTCCGCCCTCACGACAGCCCAAGCAGTGGGCCGTGCAATCGGACTTGGCCTGATCTATCCGATCTGAATGCCACCTATACGGGATTCCCCCAATAGTAATGCACTCCGCAAGCAACCATCCTAGAGGTTGAAAAAGGAGATTTGAAAATGATTATCGTTGTCGATGGAACCAACCGCCACCGCTACACGCGGCTTCTGGACGAGATGTATGCCCTACGCGCACGGGTCTTTGGCAGCCGTCTGGGGTGGGAGGTCGACATTCGCAACGGCTGCGAGATTGACCAGTTCGACGCGCTTGACCCCGCCTATGTAATTGGCGTGAATGATGACGATAAAGTCGTGTCCTGCGTGCGGGCACTGCAAACCACAGGCCCGCATATGCTTTCGGACGTCTTCTCCAGTATTCTGGACGGAGAGCCGCCTTTGCGCAGTGCAACCTTGTGGGAATCAACGCGGTTTTGTGTCGATACCGAAGTTCTGGAGCGCGGGAATTCGCGCAATTCCATGAGCTATGCCACCTGCGAGCTGATGGCGGCCTCGCTGGAATATGCGCGCGCCTCCGGTATCTCCGACATCGTCACCGTGATTGATCCGGTGATGAACCGCGTGCTCAAACGCTCGGACTGCGCGCCTTACGGGTATGTCGGAAAAACCACGCCGATGGGCAAGGTCAGCGCCATGGCCGCCCTGCTGGATTGCAGCGAGGACCGCATCAACCGGATTCGTAAGTTTGCGGGAATTGAAGGGGACATGTTCGTCGATAGCACGCGGGCAAAGGCGCTGTCGGACCATGCGGTGCCGCAGCAAGAGCCTATGCATCTGCACAGTCTGTCCTTGCTTCAGGAGTATTGCGCCGAACAATTGGCCGATGCCGCAACAACAGAAGATCTAAATGCAGCTCTACGCCTGAATATGATCCTCCTTGAGGCAAAGCTGCTGGAATAACGGCAGACAGCGAGCAGGGACATCAACACCAAGCCGGTCTGCGATTGTACCCGACATATAGCCCGTCGAGCTTGACCGCGTATCGAACGACAGGCCGTCATGCGTTGCGTGCGGCCTGTTTTCACCTGATTGCCGTTTTTACCAGACGACAGACCCGCAGGTCGCCTCCGTGCTTTGCCTCCCTTCAGATCAGAACCCTTTGAGCAGACATGCAAGGTATTGCCGCCGTTAAAGCGTCTCTCGCCGGAGAGGACTTGTTTTTCTTGACATATAAGGGGCTACAAACCACATATGCCAAGACGGATTATCATGCGCAATCAGGGCTCTGACAGTCAAATGTCGAAAACGTCCCGGGGAAGTGTGACGTCACCTGTGCAAAATGCAAGGGTGACGCCCCCCCCCCCCCGATCCGGACTGAATTCCGTCGGCCAGATTGTATTCCGTCGGCGCGGGTCAGCGCATCGCGATTGACTACCACGGGATACAGGCTTACCGTTGTTTCATGTTAGAGCACGTAGATCATTACAGATTTCTATTGCTGAACCGCCCGCGTCCCCGGGCGGTCCGGGTGCGATAGCGCCTGCCTTACCTTCCGGGGTTTCCTCACCTTCGAGTAATTTGAACGCGGTACGCATGTGCCAGACGAGGACTTATGATCAATCTTGCGCCCACAGCCTTCTTCATGGCCGATAGATTTCCCCCTTCACGCAGGACACACACATCACGCGCAAGGCAGCACCGGCGCATAGCTTGACCGTGTAAAGAGCACCCGTAACCCGCAGTTGCCGGTTTTTCTCACACGCGCCAGAGCGCGTTCATCCAGTGGTGCAACAGCACCGGCGCGTCCGGATCAGACCCAGGCCATATTCTTGAATAATTTCAACTCATAGGAGTTCTTGTCGATGCCCACTTCCCCCCTGCCAAGCGTCAAACCGTCCAAGCGTAATCCCAAAATTGTCATCAATGCGGATGATCTTGCCCACCTGGAAAGTCTCGGCGACGGCATGACACGCCGCAATCCCGCACTGGCCGACCGCTTTTTCGAAGAAATCGCCCGTGCCCGCATTGTACCACCCTCAAAGATGCCGACCGATGTGATCAGCATGGGCAGCAGCGTCACCTACCGCGACGAGAGTACAGGACAGGAAAAATCCATCATCCTCGTCTATCCCGAAGATGCCGATATTGCGCAAATGCGCGTGTCGGTCATGACACCTATCGGTGTCGCCTTGTTGGGGCTGGCCGAGGGCGCCAGCTTTTATTGGGATACAAGGGATGATCAACGCCGCACGTTAACCGTGATCAGTGTGGCACAACCGGCCAAAAAGACATAACGCGGACGTGCAGCGTCAGGCGACACCATTTTAAACAAGACATGTCAGACCTGATATAGGTCTTGTCGCGGCAGGCCATGACAATGGCCAAGGAACCAGCCAAAGGGATTTCGATATGAAGGTTGTTGTGATGGGCGCGGGCGTCATTGGCGTGACAACAGCGTATTATCTGGCCAAGCAGGGCGCAGAGGTGGTGGTGATCGACCGCCAGACCGGTCCGGGCCTCGAGACAAGCTATGCCAACGCAGGCCAGCTCAGCTATGGCATGACCTCGCCCTGGGCCGCACCGGGCATCCCGCTCAAGGCTGTTAAATGGATGTTCATGAAGCGCCGCCCGCTGATGATCTGGCCCCTGATGAGCCCGACCATGTGGAAATGGTGCGCGCAGATGGTGGGCAACTGCAACGAGGAAAGCTACCGCATCAACAAAGGCCGCATGGTGCGCGTGTCCAGCTATTCCCGCGATGTCATGCCCGACCTGATTGCAGAGACAGGTGTGGAATATGACGGGCGCCAGCAAGGCACATTGCAACTCTTCCGCACCGAAAAACAGCTCAAGGCCTCCAAGGCAGATCAGGATATTCTGGCCGAATACGGCTCGCCTTTCGACGTGCTGGACCCCGATGCCTGCATCGCGGCAGAGCCTGCACTGGCACAAGTGCGGAGTAAATTTGTCGGGGGCTTGCGCCTGACCGCCGACCGTACCGGCGATTGCCGCATGTTCACGATCGCGCTGACGGAGAAATGCATCGAGATGGGGGTCGAGTTTCAATACGGCCAGAATATAAAATCCATCGCGGTGGAGAACGGCAGGATTGCAGGCGTTGATACCGAAATCGCCGGCCGCATCACCGGCGATGCCTATGTATGTGCGATGGGCAGCTATGCTGTCAGCGTGCTGAACCCCATCGGGATCAAGCTGCCCGTCTATCCGGTCAAAGGGTATTCCGTCACCCTGCCCGTCACCGACGATGCCTTCGCGCCGCAATCCACAATCATGGACGAGACGCATAAGGTTGCGATCACCCGTCTGGGCGACCGCATCCGCGTGGCAGGACAAGCCGAGATCGCAGGATATTCCGACAGGCTTGGGCCACATGCCACCGATACCGTGAAGCACGTGATCGGTGATCTGTTTCCCAAAGGCGGCGACATCACACGCGCCGAAGGCTGGACAGGGCTGCGCCCGATGACACCGGACGGCACGCCTGTTCTGGGCCCCACGCAGTACGATAACCTGTTTCTGAACACAGGCCACGGCACGCTGGGCTGGACCATGGCTTGCGGGTCCGGGCGCGCTGTGGCCGACGTAGTGCTGGGCCGCGCGCCCGAAATTTCGATGGAAGGACTGACGGCTGCACGCTACGCGCGCTAGACCGCCCCCTTATCAACGCTGGTAGATGACCGGAAACCAGTCTTCGCGCAGGGTCTGGCCCGCCACCATCCCATGACCGGGAAACGGCGGCGAGGTCGGGCCTGCCCGATCGACGTAGCGGGCATCATCGCCCACCAGCCGTAGGGAAAACGCCCGTCTGCGCGCCTGCGTGGTGTTGCCGCGCGCGCCGTGCAGGGTGCCATAGTTAAACGCAACCGCATCGCCCGGCTCCATTTCCCATTCGCGGATGTCCATGCCTTCCGCATCGGGATCTGGCACTGGCATATAGTCATCGTCGTTGGGATAAAAACTGGTCTCTGCCAGCCACCGCGTTGGCAGAACGGGCTTTTCCCACGCATGACTGCCCGCAACACAGCGCAGGCTGGCGCCCGTGACCGCATCCATTGGGGACCAGAAGCTCACGTTCTGGATGCCGTCGACGAAATAATAAGGGCCGTCCTGATGCCATGGTGTCGGTTTGGACGTCCCCGGCTCCTTGACCAGCACATGATCGTGAAAGACCTGCACCCGGTTGGAAGACATAAGATCGGCGGCCACTTCGGCGGCAGGTGACGTGCGGATCACCTCTTCGAATTCGGCGATGCGCGTCCAGTTGCAATAATCGTCAAAAAAGCGCCCGCCCTCACCTGCCTTCAGGTTCTCGGCGCCGTAGGGGCCCGGCTCGGCCATATTGCGATCAATGCCTGTGCGAAGTGTCTCGACATGGTCTTTGAACAAGCCTTTCACAAGCACGACACCGTCGCGCTGGAAGGTGTCAATATGATCCTGGGTGATGAGTTGATGCATGGGTGTTTCCTCCTGATTGACGAAAGCCTAACCGAAACACAAAGTAGCTTCTAATAATGCTTTAATATAGTATTTATAAATACATGCTATACATCACCCTGCGCCATTATGAATATATCGTCGCTGTCGCAGATGCAAAAAGTCTGACACAGGCTGCGACGGCATTGAATGTGTCCCAACCCTCGCTGTCGGTTGCGATCACCCGTGTCGAACAGCACTTGAAAGCGCCGCTGTTTGCGCGCGGAAAAGGGGCCACAATACGGCTCACACCTTATGGCCATACCATTGCAGAACAGGCGCGACAGGTCCTCGCCCTCGCCACCCGGATCGAGCGCAAGCAAGAAACTGCGCCAAAATTTGTGCTCGGATGCTTTGAGGATATTGCGCCATGGCATCTCGCGCCGCGCCTTGCAGGTCTAAAATCTGCATTCCCCACAGTCGACTTCGAGGGCCGCGATGGTCGCTTCAGCGATCTGGCGCGTGATCTGGCAGAGGGCAAAGTAGACATCGCTATTTCTTATGACATAGGATTTCCAGACAGCTTTCATCGCCAAAACATCGAAACCGTGCATCCCGTTGCTTTTCTGAGCACATGCCATCCACTGGCCAAAATGCCGGAAGTGGAATTGCAAGATCTGATCCCCTATCCGGTGATCCTGTTTCGGGAATATCTTTCCGAAGTTTTTATGCTGGACCTTTTTGCACGCCTGAAACTATCCCCGACGATCAGCCAGAAAGTGTCCTCTCTCGAGATGATGCGGTCGCTCGCGGCACATGATGCGGGTATCGGCATCAGCTATGCGCGCCCGCCAAACGAGACCAGCTATGACGGCCAGCCGCTTGTGACCGTGCCGATTGTGACACCGCAGGCCGGCACGGAACTCAAGCTCATCTGGTCGGATTTGCGTCAAGGAGATCCAGCATTCGATGATATTCTGGCCTTTCTGACATAGCCGTCAAACCCCCTCCCTGACGGCGTTTGATGCTTTTTCACAGCCCGCCTCATGCCGCGCCGGTTCATATGTGTTCAAGCAGACGGGTCCTGAAAACAGGTCTGGCCCAAGCACATCCCCTGTCGGGCCCGAACGATGCAGCGCTGTTTTTTACAGGATAAAAGAAAGCAGTTCCTGCGCATTATCAAATTTCGTTTGAAATAGATGTTTGATACTCCTAATGACAATTCCACGCCAAAAGAGGTTCCGTCCACACGAGATATTCTGTATGCTGTTGCATACAAATTGGTTTCACTTCAATAATTCGGAAGACTAAAAATGACATCCCCACGCCACGCCCGCGCCGGTCTGCACGTATCAGACGCACTTGTCCGCTTTATCGAGGACGAAGCTCTGACCGGTACGAAAATCACGGCCGAAGACTTCTGGACGGGGTTGTCTGATCTTGTCCATGATTTTGCCCCCCGCAACCGCGCGCTGCTTGAAAAACGTGCGTCAATCCAACACGCCATTGATGAATGGCACATCGCGCGGCGCGGTCAGGCACATGACAGCATCGCCTACAAAGCATTTCTCGGCGAGATCGGGTATCTGCTGGAAGAGGGCGCGGATTTCACGATCGAGACACCCGATGTAGACCCCGAGATCGCGACGATTGCAGGGCCGCAGCTGGTTGTGCCCAGCACAAATGCACGCTTTGTCCTGAATGCTGCAAACGCCCGCTGGGGCAGCCTTTATGACGGGTTCTACGGCACTGACGCGATGGGCTCCCTGCCTCCTGCGGGCGGGTATAATGACGGGCGCGGCGCGCGGGTTGTGGCACGTGCCGCAGTCTTCCTTGACGAGGCATTCCCCGCCGCCGGTACAAGCCATGCATCCGCTGCCACCTATACGGTCAAAGACGGTGCATTGCTGGTCGATGGCACGCCCCTGCTGAACCCTGAAAAATTCGTGGGCCACCGCGGTGATGCAGCTGCCCCCGATGCGATTGTGCTGCGCAATAACGGCCTGCACGTCGAACTGGTTTTCAACCGCGACCACCCCATCGGACGCAAGGCACCTTCCGGTCTCGCGGATGTGTTGCTGGAATCTGCGCTGTCCGCAATTGTGGACATGGAGGATTCAGTCGCCTGCGTGGACGCAGAGGATAAGGTTGTGGCCTATCGCAACTGGCTGGGCCTGATGAAAGGCGACCTGACCGAGACATTCATGAAGGCTGGCACGCAGATGACCCGCGCGCTGAACCCCGATCATAGCTTCACGGGCGCGGGCGGCGCTGCTGCCACGGTCAAAGGCCGCGCCCTGTTGCTGGTGCGCAATGTGGGCCACCTGATGACCAATCCTGCCATTCTGGACCGTGACGGAAACGAGGTTTACGAAGGGCTGATGGACGCGATGATCACCAGCCTGATCGCGCTGCATGACCTGCAAAAGACCAGTGGCATCCGCAACTCGATTGCCGGGTCGATGTATGTGGTAAAGCCCAAGATGCACGGCCCCGAAGAAGTCGCTTTTGCGGGCGAAATCTTTACCCGTGTAGAGCAGATATTGGGCATGCCGGCAAACACTGTCAAACTGGGCATAATGGACGAGGAGCGCCGCACTTCGGTTAACCTGAAGGAATGTATCCGCGCCGTAAAATCGCGCGTCTGTTTTATCAATACCGGATTTCTGGACCGCACCGGCGACGAGATCCACACCTCGATGGAAGCAGGCCCGTTCAGCCGCAAGGACTTTATCAAGCGCAAAGGCTGGATCACCGCCTACGAGAACCAGAATGTCGATATCGGTCTGGAATGCGGCCTTTCGGGCCGCGCGCAGATTGGCAAGGGCATGTGGGCAGAGCCGGACAATATGGCGGGCATGCTGGACGCAAAGATCGACCATCCGCGCAGCGGTGCCAATTGCGCGTGGGTGCCCAGCCCCACGGCGGCAACCCTGCACGCCCTGCATTACCATAAGGTTAACGTTTTTGCAGTGCAGGACAAACTGGCCAAAGGCGGCCGCCGCGCCTATGTCGAGGCGCTGTTGAGCATCCCCGTTGCCAGCTACCGCAAGTGGACACCCGCACAAATCCGCCGCGAGGTCGAGAACAACGCCCAAGGCATCCTCGGATATGTTGTGCGCTGGATTGATCAGGGTGTCGGTTGTTCCAAGGTGCCGGACATCAACAATGTCGGTCTGATGGAAGACCGCGCGACCTGCCGCATATCGGCCCAGCATATCGCCAACTGGCTGCATCACGATATTGTCGGCAAAGGCGAGGTCGAGGACATCATGCGCCAGATGGCAGTCGTCGTAGACCAGCAGAACGCCGGTGATCCGCTGTATCAACCGATGGCGCCTGCATTTGACGGGATTGCCTTCAAGGCCGCCTGCGATCTGGTGTTTGGCGGGACAAGCGACCCCTCCGGCTATACAGAGCCCACGCTGCACGCCCGTCGTCTCGAGCTGAAAGCCCTGCAAGGCTAGAACAGCCGAAAAGCGCGGGGCGCGCGGCACAGTAAACGACAGTGTAGGGCCGCGACCTGAACACCCTGCCCCACTGGCGGGGTGTTCTGTTTCAGGGGATACCCTGTTTCGGATTATCAAATTTATCCGAAGGCTTTTGTAGCATTCTGCGCAATAGCATTAAACCGGTGCGCGGCTACTATCGGGTATCTTCTAAAGAATAGGATATCTCATGTCTGCCAGCTACTTCGCCCCGACAGGTGGCCATCCGGGTCAGGACCAACTGCTCACCGACCGTGCCGTGTTTACGGATGCCTACGCCGTGATCCCCAAAGGGACCATGCGCGACATCGTCACCAGTTTTCTGCCGTTCTGGGACAAAACGCGGCTCTGGGTGATTGCCCGTCCGCTCAGCGGTTTCGCCGAGACATTTTCACAATACATCATGGAGGTCAGCCCCGGCGGTGGCTCTGACACGGCGGAAACAGATCCGGAGGCTGAGGGCGTGCTGTTTGTTGTGCAAGGCAGCGCAACCCTCACGGTCGGCGGCCAGACCCACACCCTTACACCCGGCGGCTATGCCTTTTTGCCCCCGCAGTCGGGCTGGACGCTGCACAATACTACGGATGAAATGCTCCGCTTTCACTGGATCAGAAAAGCCTATGAGGCGGTCGAGGGCCTTGCATATCCGGAAGTCATCATCGCAAACGAGCAGGACATTGCCCCCAGCATTATGCCAAATACAGATGGAAAATGGGGCACCACCCGCTTTGTCGATCCGTCTGACATGCGCCACGACATGCATGTCACAGTCGTCACATTCGAGCCGGGGGCGGTGATCCCTTTCCTTGAGACCCATGTGATGGAGCACGGCCTTTACGTGCTGGAGGGCAAAGCCGCCTACCGCCTTAACGCGGATTGGGTCGAAGTCGAAGCCGGCGATTACATGTGGCTGCGCGCCTTTTGCCCGCAGGCCTGTTATGCGGGCGGGCCGGGCCGCTTCCGCTATCTGCTCTATAAGGACGTCAACCGCCAGATGGCGCTGCGCCCGTCCGGCACCCTCACCCGTTAAAGAGGTGGGAGGCCGCCAATCGCTTTCGTCAGGGCCTGCGCTGCCACAACAACGGCATCGCTGAAATCCTTGATCTGCTCCGGTCCCACACGCGATGTAGGGCCGGAGACGGAGATACCGGCAATCGCCTCGCCGTGAAGATCAAACACGGGTGCCGCGATACACCGCATGCCGATATTCCGCTCTTCGCCGTCAATCGCATATCCACGGATGCGGGTTGTCGCCAGATCCGCCATCAGCGCCTCGCGGCCGGTCAGCGTAAAGTCGGTAAACCGCTCCAGCGGGGCCTGACGCAACAGCTTGTCCACGCGCGCGGCGTCCATCTGCGACAGTAATGCCTTGCCAATGCCTGACGCGTGCATACGCGACAAAGTCCCCGGCGGAAAAAACGCGCGGATGCTGGCATGGGTCTCTACCTGACTGACAAACAGGACATGGCCGTTTTGTTCGATCCCCAGATTTGCCGTTTCGCCTGTCTGCGCCATCAGGTGCCGCATGACGGGGCGTGCACGCTCCACCAGACTGGTCCGCTTCAGAAAACGCGCGCCAATCACAAAGGCCCGCGGCCCGATGTGCCAAAGCTGCTCCGTCTGGTCAAACTCGACAAGTTCCCTGCTCTCGAGCGTGACAAGAATGCGGTAGATCGTGGCGGGTGATTGATCCATATCACTCGCAAGTGCGGACAGCGTCTTTCCCTGTCCCTCGCTCAGGAATTCAAAAACCTCCATCGCACGATCAAGTGATTTTATGGTGTTTTGTGCGGTCTTGTCATCCCACGCACGTGGTCTGCCGCGTGATTTACGCTGGGTTGACACAGCATTGTTCCGGGAATCCATAAGATGCATTCTATTTTATATGAAAGACATATTCATCAAATGAAAAATATAAGAGTCTGACAACAAGACATTTTTTAAGCTCGGGAGGATTTGAAAAACGTTTTCAAAAAAGTATCTACCGTTGGCGGCACGCCCTATGGTCAAGGTAACTTTCACAAGGAGATCGCCATGAGCTTCCAGAATCCTGTCTTCATTCCCGGCCCCACGAACATGCCCGAAGCCGTGCGTCAGGCGTGCTACATGCCAACCATCGATCACCGCTCGCCGGTATTCGGGAAAATCCTGCACCCCTGCCTTGAGGGTGTGCGCAAGGTTCTGAAGTCAGAAACGGCAAATATCTTCATCTTCCCGTCCACGGGCACAGGCGGCTGGGAAATTGCCCTGACCAACACCCTGAGCCGTGGCAACAAGGTACTGGCCGCGCGCAACGGAATGTTCAGCCACCGCTGGATCGACATGTGCCAGCGCCATGGTCTTGAGGTGCACGTGGTCGAGACGCCCTGGGGTCACGGCATTCCTGCGGATGAATACGAGGCGATCCTGAAAGCCGACAAGAACCACGACATCAAAGTTGTGCTGGCCACCCATAACGAGACAGCGACAGGCGTAAAATCCGATATCGCTGCTGTGCGCCGCACGATGGATGCTGCCGGTCACCCTGCCCTTTTGTTTGTTGACGGCGTAAGCTCTATCGCATCAATGGATTTCCAGTTTGACGCATGGGGTGTGGACGTTGCTGTCGCAGGAAGCCAGAAAGGCTTCATGCTGCCAGCGGGTCTGGCCATCGTCGGGTTCTCCGACAAAGCTGTTGCCGCTGGTGCACATGCTGATCTGCCCCGCACTTTCTTTGACATCAAAGACATGCAGAAGGGATATAATAACAACGCATTCCCTTACACGCCGCCTGTCGGCCTGATGAACGGCCTGAAATTCGCGCTCGAATTGCTTCTTGATGAAGGCATCGACAACGTCATCGCCCGCCACACGCGCATTGCAAAAGGCGTGCGTCATGCGGTGGATGCCTGGGGCCTGAAGCTATGTGCTGCGTCACCGGAGTTTTATTCCGATACAGTATCCGCGATTTGTACGCCGGAAGGATTCAACGCGACCGACATCGTGACACATGCTGCCAACGTATATGGTGTGGCCTTTGGTGTGGGCTTGGGCGAGGTTGCGGGCAAGGTTTTCCGCATCGGCCACTTGGGCAGCCTGACAGATGTTATGATGCTCAGCGGTCTGGCAACTGCGGAAATGTGCATGGTTGATCTGGGCATGGACATCAAGCTGGGATCCGGGGTGGCGGCAGCGCAAGAGTTCTACCGCACAAACCCTGCACGTAAAGTATAAGGAAACAGCGATGTATATCCCGACCTATGATGATATGCTGGCCGCGCGGACGCGGATCACACCCTATATCCACCGTACGCCCGTCCTCACCTCGAGCTATCTGAACACACTGACCGGCGCCGAGCTGTTCTTTAAATGCGAGAACTTCCAGAAAGCGGGTGCATTCAAGGTGCGTGGTGCATCCAACGCGGTCTTTGGCCTGTCGGATGCGGATGCGGCAAACGGCGTGTGCACCCACTCGTCGGGCAACCACGCGCTCTCGCTCAGCTATGCGGCGGGGCGGCGGGGGATCCCGTGCAATGTGGTCATGCCGCGCACGGCACCACAGGCCAAGAAAGACGCCGTCATGGGGTATGGCGGTATCATCACCGAATGCGAGCCCTCTACCACGTCGCGCGAAGAAATATTTGCACAGGTACAAGCGCGCACGGGCGGTGATTTCGTACATCCCTACAATGATCCACGCGTCATTGCCGGACAAGGCACATGCAGCTTCGAATTTATGGAGCAAATGCAGGCCGAGCATGGCGGTCCGGTAGAAATGATGGTTGCCCCCATCGGCGGCGGTGGCATGATTTCGGGCACCTGTCTCACATTGAGCCACCTTGCCCCCAAGATCCAGATTATCGCCGCAGAGCCCGAGCAGGCAGATGATGCCTACCGCAGCTTCAAGGCAGGTCACATCATCGCCGATGATGCGCCGGTTACCGTCGCAGACGGGCTGAAGGTGCCGCTCAAGGATCTCACATGGCATTTTGTGTCCAACCATGTGACCGATATCCTGACCTGCACCGAGCAGGAAATCATCGATGCTATGAAACTGACATGGCAACGGATGAAGATTGTGATCGAGCCAAGCTGCGCCGTACCTTTGGCGACGATCATCAAAAACAAAGACCGGTTTGCGGGCAAGCGCGTCGGCGTCATCATCACAGGCGGCAATGTCGATCTTGACCTGCTGCCATGGTTGAAGCAATAGATTAACTAAGGGGAATAACACTATGAACAGTCACGTAAATCTTGAAGAGTTCGAAGTTGGTTATGACATTCCTGCCAAGCCGGGCATGGACGAGGCCGACATCCAGACACCCTGCCTTGTGCTGGATCTGGACGCGCTTGAGCGGAACGTTAAAAAAATGGGCGATTTTGCAAAAGCGGCAGGCATGCGCCACCGTAGCCACGGCAAAATGCACAAATCCGTCGACGTCCAGAAGCTGCAAGAGAGCCTTGGCGGCGCCTGCGGTGTCTGCTGTCAGAAAGTATCCGAGGCGGAAGTCTTTGCGCGCGGCGGCATCAAGGATGTGCTGGTTTCTAATCAAGTGACAGCCCTTACAAAAATCGACCGCCTCGCCCGCCTGCCCTTGTTGGGTGCCCGCACGATCTGCTGTGTCGATGATATCGACAACATCGCCAACCTGTCGGCGGCGGCAGTCAAGCACGGCACCCAGATCGAATGTCTGGTCGAGATTGACTGCGGCGCGGGCCGGTGCGGTGTGACCAACACGCCCAAGGTTGTTGAACTGGCCAAAGCAATCGACGCGGCGCAGGGTCTCAAGTTTGCGGGTCTGCAAGCGTATCAGGGTGCAATGCAGCACCTTGACAGCTTTGAAGAACGCAAAGGCAAAACCCAGATCGCAATCGACATGGTGCGCGATGCTGTGGACACGCTGAAGGCCGAAGGGCTGGTCTGTGATATCGTCGGCGGCGGCGGCACCGGCTCTTATTATTTCGAGAGCGCGTCCAAAGTCTTCAACGAGCTTCAGTGCGGCTCCTATGCGTTCATGGATGCCGATTATGGCCGTATTCTGGACGAGAACGGCAACCGCATCGACAAGGGCGAGTGGGAAAATGCGCTGTTCATCCTCACCACTGTGATGAGCCATGCGAAGGCTGACAAAGCCATCGTGGATGCGGGCCTGAAGGCCCAGTCGGTTGACAGCGGCCTGCCGTTTATCTACGGGCGCACGGATGTAAAATACGTGAAATGCTCTGACGAGCACGGCGTTGTTGCAGACGAGGGTGGTGTGCTCAAGGTCAATGACAAGCTCAAGCTGGTGCCCGGTCACTGTGATCCGACATGCAATGTGCACGACTGGTATGTCGGCGTGCGCAATGGCAAGGTCGAGAGCGTCTGGCCCGTTTCCGCGCGCGGCAAAGCCTACTGAATGCCTGCCTGCGCGCGGATTAACGTCCCCGCGCAGGTATTTGAAACAAAAAGGAATACCCCGATGCTGATCGTTCCAGAGCGTGAAATTGCCAACCTGATGACCCGGGAGGCTGCTTTTGCCGCGGTCGAGAGTGTATTTGCAGCGATGGCAGACAAAGATGCCTATAACTTTCCCGTAATCCGCGAGGCGATCGGCCACGAGGATGCGCTTTATGGTTTTAAAGGCGGTTTTGACAAGGCGGGCATGACGCTGGGCCTCAAGGCAGGCGGCTACTGGCCCCACAACCTCGAGAAGCACGGGCATATCAACCACCAGTCCACGATTTTTCTGTTTGATCCCGATACCGGCATGGTGCGTGCCATGGTGGGCGGCAACCTGCTGACCGCCCTGCGCACGGCCGCCGCCTCCTCCGTCTCCATCAAACATCTGGCCCGCAAGGATGCCAAGGTGATGGGTATGGTCGGTGCCGGCCATCAGGCAACCTTCCAGCTGCGCGCCGCGCTTGAGCAGCGCCAGTTCGAGAAAGTCATCGGCTGGAACTACCACCCCGAGATGCTGCCGAATATCGAAAAGATCGCAAACGAGGCCGGTATCCCCTTCGAGGCGGTCCCGCTGGAGGGGATGGTTGAGGCGGATGTCGTGATTTCTATCACGTCTACGTTCCAGCCGTCGGTTATGGCCGCGCATATCGCCCCCGGCACGCATATCGCCTGCATGGGCACAGACACCAAAGGCAAGCAAGAGGTCGAGGCCGCCCTGCTGGCCCGCGCCACTGTCTTTACCGACGAAGTTGCCCAATCCATCAGCATAGGCGAGGCGCAGCATGCCGTCTCCCAAGGCCTGATCAGGCAATCGGATGTGCACCAGTTGGGTGCCGTGATCAATGGCACGCACAAAGGCCGCACCTCTGACGACGAGATCACATTGTTTGACGGAACAGGCGTCGGCCTTCAGGATCTGGCCGTTGCGGCAAGTGTGGTAAAGCTGGCTGTTGAAAAAGGTGTTGCCATCGAAGTCGACTTTTAATGCCACACGTACTGACAGGCCGGTCCCTGCCAGCCCTCACGCTTGCTGCAACAAATGGTACGGATGTTGCATTGGCGGGTTTGCAGGGGCGGCATGTGCTGTGCATCTATCCCCGCACCAGCCCGCCGGCAGGCAATACGGCACTGGTAGCGGACTATTTAATCGGCCACTAAGTCAAACACGCGGGAACTCTCGGGAGGAGTGAGAATGCGGATTGTCATCAACGGTTTCGGACGGATCGGGCGCACAATATTGCGCCAGATCCTGACACGGCCAGAGCATGCGGATATCGAGGTCGTGCGGGTCAACGATATCGCCCCGCTTGCCACATGCGCATATCTGTTCAAATATGACAGCACCTTCGGCCCGCTGCCGTATGAAGTGACCCATGACGGGTCCGGCTTGCATATCAATGGCCGGTACATTTCGTTTAGCGCGCAAGCCTCCCTCACGGATGCCGACTTTGCCGGTATCGATGTGGTTCTGGAATGTACGGGCAAAGTGACCTCCCGCGCGACGGCGCAGGCAGGCCTGAACGCCGGCGCGCGCGCCGTGCTTGTGTCAGGCCCGTCCGATCATGCGGAAACAACGATCGTGCTGGGCGCAAACGAGGCTGATCTCGGCACTGCGCGGATTATTTCCAACTCGTCTTGCACAACAAACGCGATTGCACCCTTGCTGCGCGCCCTTGACGACACATTCGGGATCGAGCGTGCGCATGTGAGCACCGTGCATTGCTATACCAACAGCCAGCCTCTGGTGGATGCGCCGCGCGGTGATCTGGCGCGCAGCCGTGCAGCAGCCGAATCCATGGTACCCACCAGCACCAGCGCAGCACGCGAGCTGGGTGCCGTATTGCCCGCCTTGTCGGGTCGTATCAGCATCGCAGCCCTGCGCGTGCCCAGCCTGAGCGTGTCGGCCATTGACGCCACAGTGCAGATTTCGACACCGATCGGGTCCTCGCCGCGCGACATCCTGCGCGAGATTACCGCGCGCTCGCATGTGATCGGCGCCACCGATGACGCCTGCGTGTCGCGCGACATGCGCGGGCGCGCGGAATCGCTGGTACTGGCCCTGCCCGAAATACAAACCATTCACGACCGCCAACTGCGCATTTTTGGCTGGTATGACAACGAATGGGGCTTTTCCGCCCGCATGATTGATATGGCCCGCAGACTGACAGCGCGGCCCGAACACACAGATATATCCCATGGCTGATGATAAACCGACGCTTGATCCCGAGCGGCAGGCCGCTCTTGATTATCATGAATTTCCCCGCCCCGGAAAGCTCGAGATCCGCCCGACCAAGCCGATGGCCACAGGCCGTGATCTGGCCCGCGCCTATTCCCCCGGTGTGGCAGAGGCCTGTCTGGAAATTGCCAAAAATCCGCTGGATGCCGTGCGTTCTACGGCCAAAGGCAATCTGGTTGCGGTGATTACCAACGGCACGGCGGTGCTGGGGCTTGGCAATATCGGCGCGCAGGCCAGCAAACCGGTGATGGAGGGCAAGGCCGTCCTGTTCAAGAAATTCGCGGGTCTGGATTGTTTTGACATCGAAGTGAACGAGGCCGATCCCTACGCGCTGGCCGATCTGGTCTGCAAGCTGGAGCCTACGTTCGGCGCTGTGAACCTTGAGGATATCAAAGCGCCCGACTGCTTTATCGTCGAGCGGATCTGCCGCGAACGGATGAACATTCCGGTGTTTCACGACGACCAGCACGGCACCGCCATTGTGGTGGCTGCTGCTGCAACAAACGCGCTGCATATTGCGGGCAAACGCGCGCAGGATATCCGTGTGGTGGGCATCGGTGCGGGTGCGGCGGGCATTGCCTGCCATACGATGTTGCGCAAGATGGGTGTGCCTGTCGCCAACACGACGCTGTTTGACAAAGACGGCGTGCTGCATCCCGGCCGTACGGATCTGTGCCCCGAACAGATGGATTTTGCCCATGCCGATGCCGGCATTACGCTTGAGGAAGCCTTGAAGGGGGCGGATCTGTTTCTGGGTCTGTCAGGTCCCGATCTGCTCTCGGCTGATCTGGTGGGGGCGATGGCGCCCAATCCGATCATCTTTACCCTTGCCAACCCCAAACCGGAAATCATGCCGGACGCGGCACGCGCCGCCTCGCCCGGTGCGATGATTGCCACGGGACGCTCGGACTTTCCCAATCAGGTCAACAACGTCCTGTACTTTCCGTTTATCTTTCGCGGTGCCCTTGATGTGGCGGCTAATGACATCAACGACGAGATGAAACTGGCCTGCGTGGACGCAATTGCATCGCTGGCCCGTGCGACAACTTCTGCCGAAGTGGGCCAGGCCTATATCGGCGAGACGCTGACATTCGGTCCCGAGTATCTGATCCCGAAACCCTTTGATCCGCGTTTGCTGCCCACCGTCGCGCTGGCCGTGGCCAAAGCCGCGATGGAGTCAGGTGCGGCGCAAAAACAGATTGATCTGGAGGCCTATAAGCGCACGCTGGAGGCGCAGGTTTTCCGCTCGTCTATGATCATGCGGCAGGTGTTTGCGGCGGCACGTCATTCCACGCGCAGGATCGTCTTTACCGAAGGCGAAGACGACCGTGTCATCCGCACCGCCCAAGCCATGATCGAGGATACAATCGACAAACCGATCCTGATCGGCCGTCCCGAAATCATCGAGGCCCGGATCGAGCGCGCAGGCCTCAAGATCAAGCCGGGCCGCGATTTTGAAATCGTGAACCCCGAAAGCGATGACCGCTACCGCGACTATTGGCAGACCTACCAGCGCAAGATGGAGCGGCGCGGTGTCTCGCCCGATCTGGCCAAAGCAGTGATGCGCACCAATACCACAGCGATTGCTGCCGTTATGGTCGCGCGCGGCGATGCCGACAGTATGATCTGTGGCACCTTCGGGCAGTATCTGTGGCACCTCAACTATGTGCAGCAGATGCTGGGCAGCGAGACGTTGCACCCTGTTGGCGCCTTGTCGTTGACAATTCTGGACAGCGGGCCGCTGTTTGTGGCGGACACCCATATCAACACCGAACAGACGCCACAAACACTGGTGGACACGGTCATTGCGGCCGCACGCCATGTGCGCCGCTTCGGGATAGATCCGCAGATCGCATTATGCTCGGGCTCGCAATTCGGGAACCGCGAATGTGCATCAGGCCGTGTCATGCGGGCAGCGATGGAAATACTCGACGCGCAAGATCACGACTTTACCTACGAGGGCGAGATGCACACCGATGCCGCCCTTGATCCGGAGTTGCGCGCACGCCTGTTCCCTGAAAACCGGCTGTCGGGCAAAGCCAACGTGCTGATCTATGCCAACACCGATGCCGCCGGTGCAGCGCGCAACCTGCTCAAGGCGGTTGCAGGCGGTCTGGAAGTTGGTCCCATTCTGATGGGCATGGGAAACCGCGCACATATCGTCACGCCGGGCGTCACTCTGCGCGGCTTGCTCAATATCGCGGCCCTCGCCGGATCGGATGTCTCGAGCTACGGATAGAGGCGCCCGTGTCTGCGCGGACCTTAAAAACTGCAAAACCTGCTCAGACCCTCTTGATCCAAAACATAAAATAAATCACGATTTTCAACAAGGACGACAAAAAATGTCTACCATCGTTGCGACGCATGCCGTCAACGAGAAACTACCCCCGGCCAAGCTGTTCACCCTCGGGTTACAGCATGTGCTGGTGATGTACGCAGGGGCTATTGCTGTACCGTTGATCGTCGGCCGCGTGCTCAAACTCACTCCCGAACAGGTGGCTTTCCTGATTTCGGCAGACCTGTTTGTCTGCGGTGTCGTGACGATCATCCAGTCGCTTGGCGCTACCAAATGGTTCGGCATCAAGCTGCCTGTGATGATGGGCGTCACCTTTGCCTCCGTCGGCCCGATGGTCTCTATTGCGGTTGCCAATCCGGGCATCGACGGCGCGCGGATGATCTTTGGCTCTATCATCGGGGCGGGCCTGATCGCGATGCTGATTGCGCCCCTGATCAGCCGGATGTTGCGGTTCTTTCCACCGGTTGTCACGGGCACGATCATTCTGGTGATCGGCGTGACCCTGATGCGTGTCGGCATCAACTGGATCTTCGGCCTGCCCTTTGGCCCCACCGCCCCCAGTGTGATAAATCCCGAACACGTCGCCTGGCTGGAGCAACTCAAGACGCTGGGCGCAGGTGTGGTGCCCGAAATCCCCCAAGGGCTAAAGCTGGCACCAACGGTCGATAACGCCAACTACGCAACCGTCCAGAACATGGCGGTTTCGGGTATCGTGCTGCTGTCGATTGTTCTGGTGATGAAGTTCACGACAGGCTTTTTCGCCAATATCTCGGTTCTGATCGGGATTGTCGTGGGTGGCCTGCTTGCAGCCTCCATGGGCCTGATGACATTTGACAAAGTGGCCAATGCAGGCTGGTTCGAATTGATCACGCCACTGCGCTGGGGCGTGCCGATTTTTGATCCCATTATGATCCTGACTATGACTTTGGTAATGATCGTTGTGATGATCGAATCCACCGGCATGTTCCTGGCCCTGGGCGAGATGTGCGACACCAAGATCGAGCGGCCCTCCCTGTCGGCCGGTCTGCGCACCGACGGTCTGGGCACTGTGATCGGCGGGTTTTTCAACACCTTCCCATATACATCGTTCAGCCAGAACGTAGGCCTTGTCGGCGTGACCGGCATCCGCTCGCGCTATGTCTGTGTGGCAGGCGGGGCGATTATGATTGTGCTGGGACTGGTCCCGAAGATGGGCGCACTGGTTGAATCCCTGCCTGTCGCGGTTCTGGGCGGTGCAGGCCTTGTCATGTTCGGCATGGTTGCGGCAACGGGCGTACGCATTCTGGGAGCTGTTGATTTCAAAACAAACCGCTTCAACGGTCTGATTGTTGCGATATCGCTTGGCTTCGGGATGATCCCGCTGATCGCGCCCGAGTTTTCGATGCACCTGCCCCACGCGATTGAACCGCTGATAGATTCCGGAATTCTCTTGGCCGCGATCATGGCGGTTGCCCTGAATGTCGTGTTCAACGGTGCAAAAGAGATTTCCGAGGACGCATTGCGCGAAGCTGCAAAACAGTCTGACGGCGGTCACTAAAGCGGCGCCGCCTGCTGCACATACCCAAGGGGCCGTACTGCGGCCCCTTTTCCACTGTCACACCTAACATTCTCGGAAAATCCTAAATGCTGCTCGGTTTATCGCTTCTCTACGTCGGTGTCGTTCTCATCCTCAACGGCATCTGGCTGCTCGGTCGCATTGCGGACCGCGAGATCATTGTCATCAACCTGAGTGTCGCTTTCATCTCGCTGCTGGTGGCACTGCATACCGCGTTCTTCGCCCTCACCGTCAGCGACGTACGCGCGGCAGCCATGACCCTGCTCTTTGCCCTTACCTATCTCTGGGTGGCCTATAACAGGATGTTTGCCTGTGACGGTCGGGGCCTCGGCTGGTTCAGTCTGATCGTGGCACTCACAGTGACGCCTGTGGCACTCCTCGGCTTTACAACAGCGCAGAGCGCGATGGACCTGTGGCTGGCGTGTGCATGGGCCGCATGGGCGGTCCTCTGGTTTACCTATTTTCTGCTTCTCGCAGTGCAGATGCCGATCCAGAGGGTTACCGGCCTGCTGACGCTGGGCGTAGGCATCACAACAGGTTGGCTGCCAGGACTGGTTCTCCTCTATTCGAACTAGCGCTCGAAAGGGTCTGCAAAAAAAGCAGGGGTGCGTTCAACCGGTCAGCGCAATAGGGTGTATTTGGCTCTGCCCTGAAAGGATTGCGCTATGCCTCACACTGGTCGCCCCGGCTTATCCGCCGAACAGAA